>SDBT01017389.1_pt1 | contig 11359 bp, 21 predicted proteins | sample 2277101 | NCBI WGS metagenome assembly SDBT01 (sample SAMN10404973, study PRJNA504765) | marine sediment metagenome | isolation source: marine sediment core GS10_PC15, 103 cmbsf | place: Arctic Ocean: Southern Knipovich Ridge | collected 2010 | reverse complement strand
GAACAACACAGGAACGATGTTCCAGTCTGCACTATGATGAACAAAATCGAAGAATATTTTGATGATGATGGAAATTGGCGACTTAGAATGACTAGTGGTTCTAAGTTCGATGAAGTTAGACGAGGAATATTTTTGAGAGAAATGGCTGAGCATGGTCGTAAATCTACAGCGGCTATGGCTGCTGGAGTATCAGTGACTACAGCTAATTGGGCGATAAAGAATGAACCAGATTTTTCTGAAGCGATAGCTCATTGTCAACTTATCTATCATGATCGTATCGTCGCACATCATCAGGATCTACTCTTCAATGGTGTTGAAAAAAGACGATATGATAATAAGGGAATGATTATTGAAACAATTAGAGAATATCCAATTCGGCTTATTGAGCTTGAACTGAAGAAACATGATGATGGATATCGTGACAAGAGAGAAGTTAGTATGAATATTTCTGGTGGTGTTCTCATTGCACCAGCGGGGATGACGATTGAGGAATGGGAAAAGAAACATGGAGAAACTGTAGAGGGAGAATTTACAGAGGCGAAAGATATTTCTCCAGCAGATGGGGCTGTGGTGATCGCCGAGGAATGATTAAGAATGAGGATTTAAAGAAATCTCACCGAGGGCTTACTATTAGAACCAAGTTCCTCGTTTTAGTATTTCATTCATAATCGGTCTTCCTGGTAATGTGAATCCTCATTTTTCTTCGTCCAATGGATAGAAGATATTTTGTGAGGATCCGTTTCTGATGGCAAGTGATAATTGTCTGATGGCCAAGGATAGACTCTTCGTGATAGTAGCGAGGATCGCAATATGCTAGGCTACGTGTGCAGGTGCCTTAATACCTGCCCTATGGGCTAGGAGAGAATCATGCCAAATCCAATGCAACAGGTGCAAGATGAAACCATCCGTCTTGTTGTTCTCGTGGGCCAAGAGATCCACACTCTCATCTGGGTAAGAGATCCTGCAGACCCATCTAGAACAGGCTGGTATAATGATGAGCCCGACATTCCCTACTTTTGCGGGTATAAGTGTTTAACAGCAGCCGCCTATCTTCGGGCAGAGTGTGGGAGATGATGATAAAGGCACAGCAAGATCTGTTCATTCTAATGGCATCCACATATGTCATGCGGATGGAAACACTTGGAACACTAAGGAAAAGCCCAAGTGAGGACCTGTTGGCAGCAGGATTTAGCGGGAAGCAAGTAGACAAGTTTGTCCAACTCGCTTTCCAGAATCTTCCGAACTAGGGATTCGGTCGTCAGAGAGACTCGGTCCTCAGAGGGATCCGGTCGTCAGACAGAGAAAGGGCTAGAGCGATGACTTACTCAAATCTTAAATGGCTGGGAAGACAGTTACTGAAGCATTATACGATGGGACCAGATTGGGAACAATACCGATATATAGTGACGATGGATCTTGGGTATGAAGAACAGATAACAGGAATGAGGGAAAGACGTTGGTCTAATATGGAAATATGGATGAGAATGTTGTGCGAGCATATCTTCATAGCTCCATACTGGATCATTCGTCAACATTTCTGTCGTCACTCTCGTTGGGTAGATGAGGGTTATGGAAATCCAGATAGTGGTGGAGATGGAGGACATTGTCCAGATTGTCACTTTGCATTCTGGCATACTTACTATTGAGGAGAGAGCGATGACTTTATATGTTCAAGAATGGACAGACAAAGGCTGGTCTGTTCTTCGTCGTGTCGTGGTATGCTGTGGTGAGGATATAATCTGCAGAAACTTTACGCAGACATGCAGGATCTGCAAAGCCGATTACAATATGAATGGACAGAAGCTGGCTCCACGAGAACAGTGGGGTGAAGAAACAGGTGAGCACTGGACAGAGTGCTACTAGAGTCTCTCTAGCCCAGAGAGGGAAGATGCAGGTCCTCCAGCCTGCGTCTTCTTCTCTTGGGCAAAATATCATCGTCATTCTTCCTCGGTTCTTAGATCTGAAGATTTATGAGGATCCGGAATGATGAAGAAGATGGCCGATTTGTGAGGACAGTGTCCTGGCGATTTTGCCGAGTCACCGTTTTCCCGCCGAGTCCTTACTATTAGAATCAATCCTCATCTTAAATAAATATTAATAAAAAAATTTCGGTAATAAAATTGCGCAATAAAATTTCGTCTAAACAAAAAACAAAACAACATTATTACCTAATTATTTTAACAGTTACCACTTGCCAACAGTTACCACTTGCCCCATATATAAAGCAGCGCCGCCCAATGGGGGCCGCGCAACATAGGGGGCCGCGCAACATGGCCAATATTACCACCACCAGCCCGCCCAAGGGCACCACCAGCCCGCCCAAGGGCACCACCAGCCCGCCCGCTAAGGGCAAGGGCAAGGGTAGCCCGCGCAACACGCCTGCTAAGCAGGCAGCGCAGTTTGCCACTGCCAACAGCAAGGCAAGCGGTAGGGCCGCTGGCAACATTGCCGCGCAAGCGGCAGCAGTGCCTGCCGTGGTGGCCATTGCCTGCAAGGCAGGGCTGGCAGTGCAGGGGCAGGCGGATGCTACCTACTACAAGCCCGCGCCTGTAAAGGGTAGCCTAGGGGGCTACCGCGCCGCTGCCGCTGCGCTGGGTGCTGCCATGCACAAGGCCAGCAACGGCAAGGGCTACCAGCCCTTGCAGTTTAAGGCAGCGTTGCTGGCGCTTGCCCCTAACGCCTACAAGGGCGGCCAATGGCATACTTGGTTGCCTAATAATGCGCACTGGCAGGCAGTTAGTAAGTAAAAGCTAACCAAGCGGTAGGCCAATACTGGCCTACCGCAACTATAGTAGGGGTAAATACAATGTTAACACCAGCTAACTACATACCAACTAAGTATAAATTGGCACCGCACGCCAATAACGCGCGCAAGCGTTTTAACAATGGCAACCAAAGGCAACAGCAGTGTTTAAGGGCATGGCTATATAACACTTGCCACCAGTTACAGGTGGCAAACAAGGGCAGTTTTACTTGGCAGCAGCTTACTGGCAAGTTAGCCCATAGGGCAAGCGCACAATGGCTGCTTAATAGCGGCCATATAGTGCAAGTAAACCACAACTAACAAAGGGGTAATGCAATGCGCTATACTTACAACAAAACCAAACGCCACTATGCCACTACCTTTAGCATAACAACAGTAGCGGTAGTTATACTAATGTTAACAGCGTATTACATGGCAAGCTTTAATAACGCTACTGGTTGCCAAGTAACAAAGGCATTAACGCCTAATGGCAATACAGTAATTAGCCGGGGGCAGGCAGTGTAATACTAACTAATACTTACTAACCACAAGTAATGCGCCGTAACCTACCCTATGGTTACGGCGCCATTATTTGTGGTCCGTTAAACCGTTCTCCCTCAGATCTCCCTCGCCCCTCAACCCTCCCCAAATAAAAATCGCCATTTAGATATTATCATTCCACTTTTCTTCTCCATCCAAAATTAATTTTCCAATTTCTTTTTTCCTTTTTACGAATTCCCTTCTCTCCAAAATAATTGCCCCTCTCTCCATAGCCATTTTCTTACGACTTAAACTTAAATCATAATGAGGAAAACTCAATAATTGAAACCAATCTCGTTTCATACCAATAGAAAAAGCCATATCATGAAGTTCATTAGGAGTATCTGCTATCATATGACACATGATCATACGACCAAACTTATTACGAGCAGTATCTATATAGACACTCACAATGCAGCCCTCAACTTGCTCAGGATATCGTATAATCTTCCATCTCTTTGGGCATTGAGTATAATCTCAACTGCTATTTCTGCACCAGCAGCAAAACTCTCACATTCTGTTCCAGATTCATCATAAACATTTTTATTATCAAAATCACTAAGCACATCTCTAACATCTTTGTTTCCTTCCTCTCTATCTTTGAGCAGTTTTTTTAATTTTAATTTTATTGTTTCATCGGTCATGATTCGGCTCCCTTCGTTGAGGCTTGAGCGCGGCGTAGGCAATCATGGCAGGTTCACGCTTTAGAAGATGGAATGGCTTGTTAAACGTCGCTGATATTTCTTCCAGCGCCGCACGCAACCGCTTAATCTCGGCCTCGAAGTTTACAACCATGATTTCGATTGAATCACCCGGATGCTTGCCCCGGCCATCTGGATCGTTGAAAGAATCAACGGACATTCTACTGCTCCTTATTCATGTCATCTAACTCCCTGTAATAGAGTTAGATGACTCCTTATAAGTCTCTGCTATAACTATCGTTAAATATGGAACAGGTTTTGCTCTACCAAGATCCATATGATCATGAATCTCAATCTCTGCATACATTCCCTGAGGCATCTTATTAATTAAAGAATTAAGTGTCTTTACTACTGAAAAAATAGTTTGCGCTGCTTCATTTCGTTCTGACATTGTTATCTCCTATATTTGTATAGTAGTTGACACTTCGTGCGTTCCGCATCAAACAAGGCCATCAGCCTATCTCTTCCTTGGGCTTGACTTTAAAAACAATAGATAGCCAATTATCATTAAGATAATGAGCAAATCCAATATAACTAAAATTATCTGGAACAAGAGCCCAAATAGGAGTAACATGAAGTAGGGTCGGAAGGGTCGGAAGGGAATTATCAGCCATTATAAGAAGATGAATATCTCCGTCTTGAATTATAACATCAAGAATCTCAGCATCTTCAGGTAATAAAGCAGACATGTCACCAGTGGTCCACTTTGCACATAGATAAACAGTTTGGATGGTTTTGGTCATTTCAGTAGAACTCCTTCAGACCAAGGTATCTTGATTACCAAGCCTCTATCAGTCTTGACGAGAGTGCGCTCCCTATCTAGCATATTGTTTTCTTTAAGATTAGCTAACATTTCCTCTGAAACAATCATGGGATCATCCACAGTAAAGTCAGCAAGAGCTATTGCCACGCGAGCTTTTTGTTCGTCTGTCCACTTAATCACGATCATCTACCGCCTTTTTCATAAGTGGCAGATTATCTACCTTCTTAAAGATCTGAACATAAATATTATCTGCTGATAAACCAATAGGAATACCATCACCAATGAACTCCATATTGAAATTATGATACATAACTAAAGGTTGTTCAAACATTCTACCATCAATAGTAGTAGATAATTTAGCATCATACTGAGCATTTAAAGAAAAACTGGAAACAGCACCTTCAAAGGCAATGACCATAGTTTTACCAGCCCAAGGAGGAATAGATTCAGTAATAATTTTGTCAAAAGGAAGAAGCACTCCAGCTTCGGAAACTTTATAGGCGCTTGCAGCGCCCAGAAAGGCACCAGCACCTTTGAAGAGATCTCTACGATTAATACTCATGACCGGCCCTCTTTGCCCACTTCTTTCCTTGTTCTATCGTATAAGAATAGGGATAAGCACAACAGCGATGTTTCCAACCTTGTTTATCAGTATCTTGATCATAAAAACTAATATACTTATGTGAAGATCCAACTGGTTTTTTGCAGAAAACACAAATTCGTTTCGGACCGGCTAGTTTATCAATGAAATACATTGCTTTACGAATACCTTCAGCATCTCCAGAAAAGGTTTTACCGTTTACAGGTCCACTTGTCATAGTTCCTTCTTCTCCAATAGCAAAAACAGCACAATTAGGAACAGGACCATTATGTATAGATATATCATGGTTACGATATCGAAAAATAACAATTTCATGATCAGGGTGTGATCTAAGTGTAAAAGTCATTATGTATTTTCCTTTCTAGGTGGAGCGGTTCGTGGCATTCGCCGCTCCTGTCGAACTCCTAAGGACAACAAGGATGCCCTAGCCACAATCATCAAAGATGCTCCCAAACCCTACAAGCAAGGTTTAACAAGATCTGGGAGCACCCCCAATCTCCACACGAAAGGGGACAGCCCATCGCGTGTTGATTGTTCTTCGTTTTCATTAGTGGATTTCCACTATTTCATGAGTTTCAAGGTCCAAAATGGAAGTTCCAAACAAAATACCCCAAATATTACCATTTTCATCACGTAAATAGGAAAATTCTTCTTTATTGTGTTTAAGGCAATCTTCAGCTACCCGTTGTGCATGAACAGGGTCAGTATAGTTAACTACAGTGCGTAGTGTGTCAGGATCAAACATTATCTCCAGGTCCTTTCATAAGCATACAAACTTCTTCATAAGTAAATTTGTGCCAGCTATCTAATTGATAATTAGTATTATCAAATTCAAATGGTGCTTCTATTATTGCCCCACTAGCCAACAGCTCTTCAAAGCTTTCACCAGTTAGCTCATATTCACAGTCATCAAGTGTTATGGCTTTCATAGCCTGACCTCATAACTTGCTTGTTACACGTATAATAAGGTAAGATAGTTCGTATGACTATAGCTTTGTATCTTGGGGGGTCTTCTGTTAAGTTGTAATCTACCTTCGTAAAATAAAGGTAGATGACATGGTTACGCGAATTCATCCTGAAGTTAGTGAAATTTCTGATTATAATCCCTTTAAAGATGAAAAAGTTATTGATCTTGGGCCAAACGAGCACATGACTGTTAGACAAGCTCTAACTGTTGCTTATAATACCGATTTTGCTGATATTGTTCTCTTGGGCAATTGTGGTTGTGGTTGTGGTCTAATTAAGATTTTAAACAGTGCCATGACTACTTCAGAAATGCTCATGTTGGCTGAAAAACTTAAAATAGCAGTGATGGATAGAGAACTTTGTTATGAACCAGATGGAGATAATCCCGAAGATACCGGATAATGTAATCTGGAGTCCACAACCGGGCTCTCAGGTTGCATTTTTAGCAGCTACAGCTATATTTGAAGTTCTCTATGAAGGAAGTCGTGGAGGAGGTAAGACAGATTGTCTGATTATGTCATTTTGTAATGAAGTAGGAAAAGGATATGGTGCAGCTTGGAAAGGGATCTTATTTAGACAAACTTACAAGCAGTTGACTGATGTTATTTCTAAAACGAAAAAGTGGTTGCCCCAAATCTGGCCTGGAGCTAAATTCAATAACTCAGAACATACCTGGACATTTCCTGATGGTGAACAATTGCTTTTAAGGCAATTCCAACGAGTAGATGACTATTGGAACTATCATGGACACGAATATCCATGGATTGGATGGGAAGAACTTTGTAACTGGCCAACAGACGAAGGTTTTAAACGAATGATGTCATGCTGCCGCTCCTCACAGAAGGGGATGCCACGTATGGTTCGGTCTACGACCAATCCATACGGACCAGGACACAATTGGGTTAAATATCGGTATAGACTTCCGATGTTCCGTAGTCGTATAATCAAAGATGCTCTAGATGAATCTGGTGAACTTGAACCTTATCGGATGCCTATTCATAGTTCTATTTGGGAGAACAAAATTCTTCTAGAAGCTGATCCTGATTATCCAAATAAGATTAGAGCTTCTGCAAGAAACAAAGCAGAACTTGAAGCTTGGATGGAAGGCTCTTGGGATATTGTTGCAGGAGGCATGTTTGATGATTGTTGGATCAAAAAACATAATGTAGTAAATCATTTTCCAATTCCATCAAGTTGGCGTATAACTCGCAGCTTTGATTGGGGTTCTAGTAAACCATTTTCGGTTGGATGGTGGACAATCAGCAATGGTGAAGATATAATTTATCCGGGAGGCAAAATTACATCTACTGTTCGTGGAGATACATTTCGTATTAGAGAATGGTATGGTAGCACGGGTAAACCCAATGAGGGTTTACGCATGCTTGCATCTGAAATCGTTGAAGGTATGATTCAGCGTGAACTAAAATGGGGATTTAGACATAAAAAGGATTCGTATTGCAAGGTAAAAGGTGGAATTGCAGATGCTCAGATTTTTGCAGCCGAAAATGGTGTCTCAATCGGCACAGATATGAAAATGCGTATCAGATTAGAAGATGGTTTTCGTTATCCTGGTATAAATTGGCTTCCATCTGATAAAAGACCCGGTTCTAGGGCTGCTGGGTGGAATACAATGCGTCAAATGCTTAAAAATGCACATCCAAGCGAACATGGAATAAGAGAATGGCCAGGATTATTTGTTTGGCAAGGATGTGATAACTTTGAAAGAACAGTTCCTACATTGGCAAGGTCAGAAAAAGATCCAGATGATATTGATCCAGATTCTGAAGATCATATTGCAGATGATACTCGTTATTTTGTTCGTTCCTTGGGCTTGAGAGTAAGATCTGGAGGTTTAGTCGGTGGATATTGATCTTGTATGAATATAGATATTGACATAAAGCTTATATAGAGCTAAGTGAGGTTTAAACCAATGGCAGAAGTGTTGTTAAATGGAAGTAAGGTAGTATTTAGAAGTGTTATAGTATTAAGTCTTGCTGGTAGTGTGGCTTCTGGTATATGGTGGGCATCTGCATTTACTCGAGATGTTCAATTAATGCAAAAAGAGATAGCAAAAAATAAACAGTTTAGTGATGATATGGGGAGAATAGTATTTAGTCTACGTGAACGTGCGGCTGCCGATGATGCTGATGATAGGGCTACTTCAGAAGCAACTGAATATAGGTTAAATAGTATTGATAATACGTTAAGACGAATAGAGGATAAAATGACTACAACAATGCGAGGAGAATATGAATAAATGGCACTAACTTCTCAACATCCGCAATTTGCGAAGTTTTTATTGGATTGGATCCTTGTCCAAGACTGTTTTGATGGACAGCGTGTTATTAAAGAGAAAACTACACAATATTTACCTGTAACAACAGGTATGAAAGAAGATGGGTTTGGAACTGTTAATACAGATGGACAAGCTGCATACGATGCTTATATATTGAGAACACGTTATCCAGGCTTTATGAAAGAAGCTGTAGAAGCTGCAATTGGCATGATGCATAAACATGATGCTGAATTTGAGTTACCATCTAAAATGGAAGGTATGCTCAGGAAAATGGCTGCTACTGGAGAAACAGCACAAGAACTATTAAGAAAAATCAATACTGATCAATTAATCTTAGGTAGAATTGGTTTGTTGGTTGATTTTCCAATTCAAGCAATAGTTGGAAAAGATCTTCCATTTATTGCGACTTATCATGCTTCTGTTATTCATAATTGGGATGAAGGTTCCAGAAACGATTTAACCGAAAAAACCCTGAATTTGGTTGTTTTAAATGAATCAGAATTTGTCAGGATCCAAGATTTTGGTTGGGAATTCAAAAAGAAATATCGTGTCCTTATTCTTGGAGATGTTGATGAAAATGAAAGAGAAGGCGTTTATAAGTTTGGGGTTTTCCGGGATGAGCAAGGTTCTGGTTTTGTAGAAGATCAATTACAAATTCCAGTATTCAGGGGTAGATCTTTTGATAAAATTCCCTTTGTGTTTGTTAATTCTATTGATTTAGTATCAGAACCAACAGCACCACCTTTATTAGATTTAGCAAATTTAACTCTTACAATTTATCGTGGAGAAGCAGATTATCGGCAAAACCTGTTTATGCAGGGACAAGACACCTTTGTCATAATTGGTGGTAATCAAGAGGAAACAGAAAGCAAGGTAAGAATTGGAGCAAATGCATTTTTATCTTTACCTCAAGGCAGTGATGCAAAATATGTCGGTGTTGATAGTAAGGGTCTTCAAGAACAACGAGAGTCTCTTAAAGAAGACCGCACCAGTGCAGGCGGAATGGGAGCTGGCACACTTGATACTACCTCTCGCGAGCGCGAGAGCGGTGAATCTCTTGATACACGCATTGCTGTTCGCACTGCAGATCTTACGCAGATTGCTATTTCCGGTGCTTTTGGGCTGGAGCGTAGTTTAAAATATGCTGCTGAATGGATGGGAGAAAACCCAGACGAAGTTATAGTAAAGCCAAACTTAGAATTTGGTGAATTGCCAATCAGCACTCAATCTATGGTTGAACTTACTGCCGCTAAGACAGCAGGATTTCCAATATCTGCAAGGACACTTCATGATTTGGCAGCTAAGAGACGATTTATCAGCAGAACCTTTGAGCAGGAAGTTGAAGAGATCAAAAAGGAAGAAGGTGGTCCTTTTGATCCAATGGTTAAAGCAGCAGCGATGGCTAAAATAACCGCTGATCTAAATCCAGATAACACTGGTCCAGGTCAACGTAAACAGGATAAGGAAGAGTAAGGGTAATTATGGAAATTGATCTTGTGCTCTGGCAAGAGGCTCATCAGTGTTTCAGATGTCGCCCACCGGAAATTAATGTAGTCGCCTGGATCATCGGTCTAGGGTTGTGGAGTGTGTTAGCGTTAGCGACCATGTTGATTTGTTATCGCTGATAGTGCGATTTTGGGGTGGTCTCAAGGTCGGAACTAAGTTCTTTATAATTACTGTCGGGGTTGTTCTCGTCATGATTATAGGGTTCTTGTTAATAACTCATGGGAGATAGAGAGATGCCTCTCGAATACAAATACGAAAAAGAAGAAGATATTCCAGCAGATCATAAAGATCTATATACTGAAACTGAAGGTGTATGGAACTTGACTGGTGTCAATGGGTTGAAAACTCCTCAAGATGTTGCGAATGTGCAAGAAGCTCTTCGTAAGGAACGTGAGGATCATGGTAAAGTCAAAAAGGTTGTTAAGGATTGGACTGCCCTTGGCTCTCTTGATGATGTTCATAAAAAGATGGATGAGTATCCAGTTCTAAAAGCTGCGTCTGAAGGAACTGGTGATCTTGAAGAGAAAATCACCAAGCAGGTGGATGCTCGCCTTGCTGCTACAAAAGCTCCGCTAGATCGTCAAATTGAAAAGCTTACTGTTGAAAATGGAGATCTTACCAAAGAAAATACAACTCTCAAAGGAAAAATTACTCTTGGTGAAAAGAATACTATTTTGGCTGATGTTGCGAGCAAGGCTAAAGTTCTTCCCACTGCTATTTCTGATATTCTTGTTATTGCTGGTAGCCAGATGGAATTTATTGATGGTAAACTTGTCACAAAAGAAGGTGGTTCAGTAGCTGCTGGCCTTGATCCTGTAGCCTATATGGCTGAAATGACTACACAAAGGCCACATTGGTATCCTCCTACTGCTGGTGGTGGAGCCGGTGGTGGTGGTCCTGGTGGAGGATTTGCTGATAATCCGTTTAGTGACGAACATTGGAATATGACCAAACAAGGAGCAGCTTTTAGAGCTGATAAAGCTCGTGCTACCAAAATGGCTGAAGCTGCCGGAACTACTATCGGTGGTCGAAGACCAGTCAGCAAGAAATAGGCTTGCATGAAGTAGGATAACAGCCTAAACAAAGGATAGGTCGTATGGTCGGCTTACCCCATCGCTGAGTCTCCATGGGGATGACTCTAGTTTCAAAACTTGAGCCATTCGCAAGAGGAGAAAACGGCAATGGCAACTGTGCAAATCTCGGACGTTGTTGTCCCTGAAATCTTCGCTCCTTATATTCAGCA
>SDBT01017388.1_pt1 | contig 11359 bp, 7 predicted proteins | sample 2277101 | NCBI WGS metagenome assembly SDBT01 (sample SAMN10404973, study PRJNA504765) | marine sediment metagenome | isolation source: marine sediment core GS10_PC15, 103 cmbsf | place: Arctic Ocean: Southern Knipovich Ridge | collected 2010 | reverse complement strand
TATCCGAGTCTGCCATTTTTGCAGATTGCCAATATATTGCCAAATTTAGTGGTTCGCTGAAATTTCAATAAATAATGAAAATGCGTTAAACGTATTAATTACACTGATTTCCAATAATACTTAAAATAGAAAAATTGTAGAGGCACACGGCTGTTTAGACCGTAGTTAAAAATTAAACAATTATGTATAATCCAGGAAAATTTAATCCTTTTATGGGTTAATATAGGACCCCGCTGTTCAATATTTGTGAATTGACAGAAACAATTGTCTTGACAATAGAATAATTATTGTATATATTAATTACGTAAATTGTATACAATATTAATAAATAATGTATACAAAACATTAAATATATGTATACAACAAAATAATTAAGTAATCATTTCAATGAGTCTGTAGCCATAATCAGCGTTTATTAGGAGAAATGAGATGGGGAAAGGATACTTTCATCGGGTGGCGGCACTGACGCCAACCAAGATGTGGGTTAATAATGCTACCAGAGAAGAAGCACAGATGGCGATTGATGAAAAGGCTGTTGGATGTACTCAGAATCCGGCTTATACATGGAAAATGATTTCACATTCGGTAGAAAAAGATCATGCAATGAAATTGTTGGATAGTTCGCTGAAGGAGACGGATGACGACAATGAAGTAGTCTGTAACCTGCAGCGAAAACTAATTTCGGAAATTGCTGAAGTTTTTATGCAGGTATATGATAAGACTAATGGCGAACATGGTTATGTGAGTATTCAGGGTGATCCGGTTCATGAAGAGGATCCACAGGTTATAATTAACGAAGCCCGTTTAAACAGATCGATTAGTCCAAATATGATGATAAAGATCCCGGCGACTGATGCTGGATTAAAAGCGATGCAGATACTTATAGAAGAAAATACGCCACTTAATGCAACCGAAATCATGGGAGTAAGTCAGTTTGTCAATGTTTGCGAAATGTATCACAAAATTACTAAAGAAACAAAAACAAAACCTGTGATGTATTTTTCTCTCATCACAGGAATTTATGATGAATGGCTTCACGATTATGTCAAAGAACAGGCTATCGATATCAATCCTGACATCCTTCATCAGGCCGGAATGGTTATTGCTAAAAAAGTCTATCAAATGCGGGAAGACCGTAACTATGAACTGGGATTTATCGGGGGTGGTGCCAGAGGGTTACAACATTTTACTGAGATGGTCGGCGGGGATGTTTGTATTACGATGAATTGGAATGGCCACCTTGATAAATTACTGGAACTCAATCAACCAGCTGTTTCCAGATTATTTAATCCCGTACAACCACAAATTCTTGATGACCTGCTCACAAAGATCCCTGCTTTTAAACAGGCCTATATGGAAAATGGTCTCAATGTGGATGAATATGAAAATTATGGTCCTGTAACTTACTTTAGAAATTCATTTGTATCTGCATGGAATAAGGTGTTGGAGACAGTGAAAAGGAGACGTGCAGAATTGGCATAACAAAATTAATTATTAAGTATTATTCCTTTTAAATGATCTTAATAAAGGAAAACGGAGGGGGTTAATGGCTACAAAGAACAATAAGGGTAAGTCATGGCAGGAAGCTTATAAAGCCATCGAAGAACAAATCCTTACATCCCAAATTAAACCAGGGGAAAAGATTACAGAGATTGGGATGACTGCGAAACTTGGCATTGGGAGGACTCCTGTCAGGGAGGCGATGAATAAGCTTGAGCAGGAAGGTCTAATCATTGTAGAAAACAATCGTAGACGTGTATATCTACTTACTATAAAAGAGGCTGATGAGATCTTTGATATCAAGATATTGCTCGAAAGCGCAGTTTGTGCCTGGGCAGCTGAAAGAGGCACGGATAATGATTGCATAAATTTAAAAAAGATACTCACAGACATGCAAAGTCTTATCCCCGTTCGGCCGTCTGATGAAATGCAGGAAAAAGTCTGGTTTAAAAAATGGATAGAAAAAGACGTGGCACTGCATAAAATGATTTTTTATATGGCAGGAAATCATCGGGTAGAAACTTACATCAATAATCTGAACAAACAATGGCATCAATTACGACTTGGATTGATGGCGATGGAGGATCGAATTGATAAATCCATCGAAGAACATGAGAAAATTGTAGAGGCTATCATTAAAAGAGATGCACAAGCAGCAGAAGAAGCGATGGTCCATCATTTGAGTAATTTACGAAAAGTTCTGACACAAATTTTGAAAGTATTTAATTATCCGCTTGTGTGAATAGAAACATCATTTAAGATGAGAGAAAACGAATAGTCACAATGGAATCGTTTCCAAAAAGCTGGTACGAGCGAAACTGGCGCTGGTTTGTTTTGGCGACACTGTTTCTGGCCACATTCTTGAACTACTTTGACCGCCAGACCCTGGGCACAGCTATTGAGCCGATTGCCAAAGAGTTTAATCTGGATAATATACAGCGGGGCAACCTGTTGGCCGCATTTATTTTTACCTATGCTTTCACTCATATATTCATCGGTTTTATTATTGATCGCATAAAAAATGTTAGGATCTTTTTTCCGATTATGCTGCTTGGCTGGTCAATAAGCACATTGCTGGTTGGTGTGGCCAAGGACTATTCCACTATTCTATCGTTGCGGTATTTACTGGGGGTGTGGGAAGCGGTAAATTTTCCGATCTGTCTCATGATTATTTCTCGAATATTTCCTGCAAACGAGAGGAGTCTGGCCTCCGGAATTTTTGCAAGTGGAGCGTTCCTGGCTACATTAGCGGCACCTCCAGTGGTTATTTTCTTTACGAACAACTATAACTGGCGATACAGCTTTGTGGCGGCCGGCATTCTGGGGATTTTTTGGTTGATCCCGTGGTTTCTGATTTTTAAAAGGCCTGAAAAGCGAGCTGTCAATTGGGTAAAAGATACTATAACAGGTACAGAAAAAACACAAGCAAAAGAAATTCTGGCTGGATTTTCAGCTATTATTAAAGCACCCGCTTTCTGGGCTGTAGCGTTCATTGGCCTGGGCATCATACCTTCGTTGTATTTTGCAACGCAGTGGTTTCCCTCCTACTTTACACAGTCCCTGGGGCAGGCGTTTGACCAAAGTCTCTCACTCAAATTGTCAATTATCTACTTTATGCAAGATATGGGCCTTTGGATCGGCGGGGCGATTGTGCTTTGGTTATGTAAAAAAGGAATGTCAATCCTAAGATCACGAAAACTGGTCATGACCGGTGCATATATTTTTATGGTAATTTCAACACTATCAGTCCCGCAATTTTCTTCTGTTAATATGTCGGTATTTTTATTGAGCATGTATGTATTCGGCATCGGTGCTTTTTTGGGCAACCAACATGCCTTTAAACAAGATATAGACCGCAAACAAGTGGCAACGGTGGCGGCGCTGGTTGGATTTATAGAAACGGGTTTTACGGCTTTTATAATAAAGGAAATCGGGGTGATAACAAATGAAACCATCAATTTTGCCCCTGTTTTTATTTTATTGGCTGGTCTGGCCACCTTTGCTATTTGTATCGTTCATTTAATGTTGCGGCCAAAATGGATCGAGATTCAGTAAAAGAAAGGAGATATTAGATGGGCAGTTCAACAGTTGACCCATTTCAATTTAACAATATCTGGGAACCTTTTCGTAAAAACACACAAAGATTTCAAGAAGTTTTTCCTCATCATAAAGAATATAAAGAGTTGCTCAGTGGAACTGAAACTTTGGCTTACCTTATTCGCAGCTTTACAGTTTATGAGATGACCTGTGCGGCGCTTGGGCATCCTGGAGGCAGTTTTTCAGAAGCAGAAATTTTAGCAGTAATCTATAACTATGCTTTACGTTTTGATTCTGAAAATCCTAAATGGCCACAGCGAGATGTTTTCTATTTGTCCAAATGTCATGCCTGTCCGGGGTTATATGCCAATCTTGCACTATTTGGATTTTTTAACATCCATGATTTGACATACTATGGCTCGTGGGGGTCTCATCTCGAAAGCCATCCTGACAGTACGACTACTCCGGGAATCGAAATCTCGGGTGGATCATTAGGACAAATTCCCGGTGTGGCTGTGGGCAGAGCTTTAGGAATTCGACGAAACGGTCCGGATGATGGAGACCGTATGGTATATGTTCTGATCGGCGATGGCGAATGCAATGAAGGAGCGGTCTGGGAAGCCTTTATGGCTGCCGGTCATTACAGGCTCGATAATATTATATTCATCATTGATAACAATAAAGTTCAGGCCAAAGGTTTCGTAAATCAGGATATGTCGATAGAACCGTTAGCAGATAAACTGGCTGCCTTTAATCTTGAACCCTGGGAAGTAGATAATGGACATGATGTATCGGAACTAATTGACCTGTTCAGCACCTTGCATACACAACGGCGAGGTAAACCTGCTGCTGTCATATTAAACACCGTAAAAGGTAAAAAAGTGACCTGCTGCCAGCATAATCCAAATTGGCACACCAGTGCGCCCAGAGAAATTAGTATGGCCCGGGATTGGATAATGGAACTGTGGGAACGAGACGGTAAAAGGCTTGGGATACCCGAGAATTTTCCCAGGAGTTTAGGTAAGTCGATAGAAATACAGCCTCCTCTACATGGTAACCCGGATCAGCTTATTGAAAAACAAGCTTAACATGAAAGCTGGTTCGAGCATCTCTTATTAAAGAAAAACAAGGGCGTCTAATTGGCACAATTTAAAATACCAAAAAGAGAAGTGACAAAAGAAATGCGTTACCAAATGGGATATGCATTGGCCGATTTGGCGGATGAAAATGAAAATATATTAGCCGTGGATGGTGACTTACGGAGTAGTTCCGGCTTACATATTTTTGAACATTTTCATCCTGATAAATTAATCAAGGTTGGAATAGCTGAACAGAATATGATTTCTGTTAGTGCAGGATTAAGTCAGGAAGGATATATTCCATTTCCATGTACATTTGACGCATTTTCAAGACGGTTTATGGATCAACTTTATATTTCAGTAGCATACAGTAATCTGAATGTGAAAGTATTAGGCGCATATGTAGGCCTATTTACCGGGAAAGCCGGCGCAACGCATCAAAGCGACAAAGAACTGGGCATCCTGCTCAGATTTCCCAATTTGCGTGTCATCGAACCGGGTTTTAACGAAGAGATGCGCCAGGTACTGAAGACAGCGGTTGAAACGCCTGGTCCTTTTTACATTAGAATAGTACGCTGTGAAGTGGAAGACAATGAAATAGGCGATGATTATAAATTTGAAATCGGAAAAGGCGTCACTGTACTTGATGAAGGCTCTAATGTCGGGCTTGTTTCAACTGGATTAATGATTAGAACAGCAAAAGCTGCAGCAATAAAATTGGCAGAGAAAGGGATAAAGGTTAGACTTGATCACCACCCAAGCCTGAAGCCTTTCGACAAAGGACTGCTTTACGATATGGCATCGAAAGTTGATGTAATAGTAACATTAGAAAATCATTGTGTCAGTGGAGGTTTGTTTTCCCTGGTTGCCGAAGCCCTGGCATTAAAAGGCATACAGATTCCTGTAGGCGCCATCGGCACTGATCCCGAGGATTTCATCCACACCGGTCATGTAAACGACCTGTTAGCCCGCTATAAAATGACATCGGATGATGTCGTCATGAAATCGGAGGATACGCTAGAATTGAAAGGGGAGAGAGTTCGATGAATCAACATCAATATGAAATGAGATACGAACATCAAACTTTATCGATTATAAAATAAAATCTAATAGTCCAATAAATTTTTCTCAAAAGGGAGATTAATTTAAGGAGATAATATTATGGCTAATATGAAATCATTTTTTTTGGCGATTACAATTGTTTATCTCGGTTTTTCCTTTTCTACAGCTCAGGAGATTTCGAGTACAACTCAAGAAAAAGCTTCAGAATCAACAAGCGGCCGTATTGTAGGTGTTGTAACAGCTGCCCTTACGGGGGACAAGTTACCTGGCGCTAATGTTATGATAAAAGGCACAAGTCTGGGTGCGGCATCAGATCTGGATGGTTACTTTTCCATTCCTAATATTCCATCCGGCAGCCATACAGTACTGATATCATATATTGGTTACCAAGACAAGGAAGTGCCGGTGTTCGTGAAGCCTGATGAAACAGTTAAACAGAACATTGAACTGGATTTTAATATTTTGGAAGGGGATGCTATTGTTGTTACGGCCCAGGCCTTAGGCCAGTTACAGGCCATTAACCAGCAATTAGCGGCCGATGCTATTGTCAATATTGTGGACGGCACGCGAATTCAGGAATTGCCCGATCAAAATGCCGCAGAGTCGATCGCACGTTTACCAGGTATCTCTGTTGTTCGAGCTTCAGGAGAAGGCCAGGGGATATCGATCCGTGGTATGGCACCCAAATATAATCAGATCCAGATAGAAGGTGCCACCATAAGTTCAATGCCAAGTCCTTTGGAAAGCAGGTATTCTCTAGGTGGTAGGGGTGGATATAACGGGCGAATATCACAAACAAGAGCTGTTGATCTGTCAATGATATCTCAGGAAAATTTAGGGGCTATAGAAGTATATAAATCAATCACGCCCGATATGGATGCAAATACCCTCGGCGGGACTGTGAATCTCAGGCTTAAAAAGGCAGAGGATAAATCTCAATATAAAGTTCTGATGATGGGTGCGTATAACGCCGAAAGAGATGATTTTAACCAATATAATGGTTTTTTTAGAATGAGCCGGCGCTTTTGGGACAGTAAGCTGGGAATGCAATTATCAATAAACTCTGAACGCAGAAACCGGGGAGGAGATCGTTTAAGAGCCAGTTATACCAGAGAAGATGTACGAGATTCCACGGGTGCACTCACCGGTGAGGTGAAATTTAGAATTGGATCCGGGCTAGTATCTGATGAACGGATTGATGTACGGAAACACGGGTTGAATGCTATCTTTGATTATGAGGTGCCGGGATCAAAGTTTTTATTCTCTAATTTTCTGTCGTATAGCACCAGGCAATCACTGGAAATTAATCGAGGAATAAAATATAGCCAGGGTAGAAATGCCAAACGTGAAGCATATATGATTACCAATTCACTAAGGGGAACCCATGATGTTTTAGGGATAGAAACAGTATGGACTCTCTCCCATTTTCGCACGAAAAGTAAATATCCCTATGATATCTGGATGGAATGGGATCATGTTAACTTTGACGGAGAGGCGATGCAAAAATTGAGCACATATTTACCACCTGAAGATTATATGGCCGGTTTACCAACAGATGGGGAATTAATATATCGTAATTCGACCTATGGTAAAAGCAATCTATCCGAAGTCAAATACTCAGCAAAACTCGATTTTAAATATTCTTTTTTATTAAGCGATCGAGTATCGGGTTTCCTAAAATTTGGCGGTCTTTTCAAGCAAATTGATCGGGAAAGCAGAGCCGTGTGGGGAGAGATGTTTTCCAGGACGCCGGACGAGATTCCCTCAATTGATCAATTTCCTACCGATTATGATCCCGATCCCGTGCTCAACGGTAAAACCAATATTGGTTTTAAATGGGATGTAACCCAATTCACTGATCGGTGGGATGACTGGCTAAACAGATTTCGTAGTATTACTGAAATCGATAACCCGATAAAAGGGCCGAATGACGATTATAACATGACTGAGAAATATTATGCCGGCTATTTTATGCTCAAGTTAAATGCATTCCGCAATTTGTTAACCATCATTCCAGGTGTACGTTATGATAGGGAAGATCTATCAGCAATCGGTAACTACCATTATGCGACAAGCGAATCTGGATCACGTAAAATTGGTAATATCGAACAGCGTCATGCTATACGTACATTTGAATACTGGCTTCCGATGATCCATCTAAAAGTCAAACCGGTTGAGTGGTTTGATACCCGATTATCGGTGACCAAAACACTTTCCCGGCCCAATTATCAATATCATATACCTTATGAAACAGGTACATCATATACGTACAATGTAGAGAAGGGAAATCCCGATTTAGAGAGCACAACCTCGTGGAATTTTGATCTTTATTTTTCAATATATCATCAGAAATTTGGATTAATTACTATTGGTGGATTTTATAAAGAAATCACCAATTTCTCATATCTAATCACACATTATCTTAAAGATTCAACTGCCGCAGCAAAATATGGTCTGCCTGCAACTAATGATTATTTATTGCATGAATTTACCCATCCCGAAAACACGCATGGCCTGTCAACTATCAAGGGAATCGAAATTGAATATCAGGCTAATCTTAATTACTTGCCCGGACTGCTGAGAAATATCGTATTCAGTGTGAATTACACCCGCATCTTCTCCGAGTCATGGCTTAGACAGTATAAAACGGTTAGTGAGTTCATCCCGGTAGCTCCTTACACAAAAACAACTTATTATACGGGTTTTCGTCCCGGACCGCTTCCGACTCAGCCGGACCAAATTCTGAATGCATCTATTGGATACGATATCGGGGGGGTTACCAGCCGTATATCAGTTTTTCATCAAGGTGAGAGTCTTCAAGGTGTAGGCAACCTGCCTGAAACAGATACTTATGTTAAGCCCTATACCAGATTTGATTTTTCATTACGCTACAGATTAAATGATCACCTGTCTTTCTTAGTTAATGGAGTTAACTTTACAGATACTCCGGATATCACAAGTTTACAGGGTACAAGTAAATATTCAACCTTTAAGACATTTGGTGCCATGTATGGCTTTGGTGCAGAATATATTTTCTAATTCAAAGTCGTATTAAAGAATAGATAATTAATTGTATTATAATTATTTACGCGTAAATGATGACCCGAAAACAAAACAATATGAAAGGAGGTAATTGAAAATTTACGACAATTATGAAAATGGTAATTCAAGACTTAGAGGAGGTGGTGCATTAGTCATACAATACTAAATATTAATAAAGAGAGATGATTTGTGTATTTATGCAGATAAAAATTTTATAGTAATGCTGAAGTGTCAGTAAATCAATGAGAAAATTAAAAAACTGTTTTATGTTAACTTTGGAGCAAAAAATGAAAAGTCTTATAGTGTCAATCATGATCGTTAGCGTTCTGGTAATTGGTACGGCTTTTGGTGAAACCATTGAGGTCACTCCAAATGTCCCAGATGCCTTGAAAAATGCTCTTGATGCAGCCAATGACGGCGATGTATTCGTACTTGCAAGAGACGGCATTTATCCTAATTCGACAGCAATGGAAACCCATGCATCTGTCACCATAAAGGCAGCCGATGGAGAAGGAGAACTGCCGAAAGTCGTGAGACTTCCCAATTCTGAAGGAAATTATTCAGGCCAAGTTATTAAAATGTTTGGTGGAAAAGTTTTAATAAAAAATATTCATTTTGAAGCAGCTGATGGTGATTTAGCGCCATGGGGTAATACTAAAGTACTTCAACCAACATCTCCAATGGTGAAGCTTCATGTCGATGGATGTGTCATTACTAATGCCCGGATTGGAATAACCGCTAACGCAGCTGTTGATACGGCAATTATTGAAAATTGCCTCTTTCTGAATTTTATGGCTTATTCTGTTAATGATGGCCGCTTTATCGACTGGAGAAAGGATCATTTTGATTATATTCGGCTTCAGAATAATACGATGGTGTTTGGCCAGGGTTTTGGTATATCAAGATGGGGAGGGTTCTTACCTGAACAATCCCAATGTCCGAATTTAATTGCAGATCACAATACCTTTATGAATGTGTGGGGTACATATGGCGTCCCCAACAATTTTACGCGAGTTGAGAACGTTCAGATCACGAATAATCTGATTGTCAATGGTCATATGCACGGCTCCGATCAGATATCGCAACGGTATACACAAAATGCCCGAAACGGATATTTCGATGGCGAAAAAATGATCGAAGATTCTTTATGGATGCCAGGTATTGTAGATGTGCTAGGTCCCCAGGGTTTATTTCTGTTTGCTGCAGATATGACTGATTCTGCAGGTACTGAGATTACAATGCAAAATAACAATATTTTTAATACTGAAGACCTGCTTGAACTTTGGGCTTCAACAGACCATACAACGCCACCTCATATCTATGGCAATCAATTCGGATCCGTGCTTAATGACACAATCAACCACTATTTTGCAGATCCGCTTACCTTTGGAAAGGCACCTGCGCCTCCCATCTCCCAACTTGAAATCGTCATGGCTAATAAGGATACGATGTCCTTAGGTGGTAACTCCTGGGCGGGCGTTGAGCCATGGAGCGGCTTTACCGCCAATTTTGAAATATTAACACCTGAAGAGCTGGATCTGAGTTACAACACCAATTCAAGATCTTATACCCAGGCAGCGGGAGGATTTCCGGTAGGTGATCTTAACTGGTTCCCTGAAAAGAAACAACAGTGGATTGCAGCCGGAAGACCAACCCTGGCGGATCCGACTAATGTCGAAGATAGAATTGCTAGCGTTCCGGAGGCATTCAGGTTAGAGCAAAACTATCCTAATCCATTTAATCCGTCTACCACCATCAAATATACTCTGAACAAATCGACTCAGGTAAAAGTGACCGTATATAATATATTGGGCGAAACTGTAAAAACTTTGGTCGATCAAAAACAGAATGCGGGCAGAAATGAAGTGGTTTGGAACGGAACGAATAAGGCGGGTATTCAGATGGCAAGCGGTATTTATTACTACAGCGTTGCCACAGAAAGTGCGAGTAAAACAATGAAGATGGTATTGCTGAAATGAGAAAGGCATGTTAGGGTCAATAATGATCCGGCAACATGAATTTTACTGTTGAAATATAAAGGTAACTAAACCTGGCCAGGCACTGGTCATCTGGTCAGGTTTCCTGTAAGAAGTCAAAAATATCTACACAGCTTCTTTTCATTAAGATATTATAATGCAGAGGAATACTATGTTTTTATGTCCCGCTTTTGAAAATATTCTACTTCGTGTAAAAAGTTTGGTTACAATTGGATTCGTATTACTCTTATCCGGTTTTTCCTGGAGTGTTGAATATGTCCAAAACCCTGTCTATGGGACTGGAATTCCTCTGGGTGGCCTTGGCGCCGGAAATGTAGAAATTCGTGCCGATGGCGGGTTGCACGAATGGTTTCTTTATCCACTGCCGCCATGGTCGCAAACGGGACACAGGGCATTTAAACATTTGCAGTATGCAACACCTATCGGGCCTGAAGATGCGCTCTTTGCTATCAGGGTGCAAGAACCAGGTTGTATACCATCTGTGACGATGCTCAGAACCCCTCGCTTCGATGATGAATTCATGGCTGAGCGTTTTTATTTTACTCCCGGAATAAGATATATCCCGCAAATAAAGTATCGAGGGGAATTCCCATTTGCCACGCTGAAATATCTAGATCCTGAATTACCAGTTAATATATCTCT
>SDBT01017387.1_pt1 | contig 11359 bp, 10 predicted proteins | sample 2277101 | NCBI WGS metagenome assembly SDBT01 (sample SAMN10404973, study PRJNA504765) | marine sediment metagenome | isolation source: marine sediment core GS10_PC15, 103 cmbsf | place: Arctic Ocean: Southern Knipovich Ridge | collected 2010 | reverse complement strand
AGCCCCGTCCCAGCGGGAAGTTATGCTGCGCACCATGAGACAGCATGTCCCTTCTTCACGGCAGGCTTCCGGCCGATGCCGCACTTTCCTTGTGTATTATACCAAGCAGCATGCCATAGTGAACAGCCTAAACGTTATTGCCGAAACGTTATTGCCGGGCACTTTGCGTCCGGGAGGCCTGTCCAGCTGGCCCCCTGGTCTGCGGGCCCGCATACATGAGCCCCCATACAGAGTTCGCGTAGCCCCATACAGAGTTCGCCGAGCCATGCCCGAGTTTGCGAAGCAAGACTCAATGGGCAGCGAGTTGCATATGCTCTTCGTAATATGGGACGCACTGCGTTGCCCCGGAGTTTGACAAGTCAAACTCCACGCGCAACCCATAAAGTTCCTAGCAGTGCTCAGCGGCGCACCCCCATCAGGTTGTCAGCAAGGGTGAGCGGGACCCGCGGCGGGACCCGGCAGTTGTGCGCCCCAGCGCGGGGGTGTAAGATACAGGAGGTAGCAGAGAAAGGGGGCGCAGCTAGAGATGATTATCCGCCCTTACAGGGAATCGGACCTCGAGAAGATACGCAAGATCACCGGCATCTGCTTTGACGGCGTCTCCATAGACCAGAACATGGAGAAGCTGCACGGCAGGATAGGCGGCAGGGACTGGCGCTACCGGAAGCTCCTTGATGTGGAGGGAGTCGTCCGGGACCATCCGCAGGGCGTTTTCGTCGCGGAGACCGGGGGCGAGGTCGTTGGCTATGTCGCCTCGCAGGCCGACGAGACCAGGAAGATAGGGGGCATCTCGAACCTCGCAGTTCTCCCCGCCCACCAGGGGAAGGATCTTGGCAGCAGGCTCATCGATGCTGCCCTTGCCTACTTCGAGGAATGCGGCATGGAGTTCGCAGCAATAGATTCTCTTGAGCAGAACCCGGTCGGCATGCATCTCTACCAGAAGCTGGGTTTTGGGGAAATAGCAAGGAAGGTCTACTTCATGAAGCCGATCCCATCCGGGCGCGGTTCCCGAGGGTAGCCCTTGCTCGGGGCGTCCCCGCAGGGGCGAGGAGACTGGACCCATGATGACTTCGAGGGAGAGGGTGGAGCGGGCAGTGAACTTCCGGGAACCGGACCGCATTCCCATCGACCTGGGTGCGATCCGGGCTTCCGGCATCAACGCGGTCGTCTATGACCGGCTCAAGAAACGAATGGGGATCGACACCCCTACCAGGATACACGACTCGATGCAGGTATTGGCCGAGGTCGAGCTGGAAGTGCTGGGCAGGCTCGGCTGCGACGTCGTCCCGCTTGATGTGGGTGACTGGCGATGGGCAGGATATGAATCGTCCGCGGGAGTGGAGAAACAGCTCTTCTGCGGCGTGAGAGTGTGGTTCCCTCCGGCCACGAACATCAGGGAGAAACAGGACGGGAGCTGGGTCCTCCTGGACCCGGCCGGGAAGCCCTCCGCCCGCATGCCGCAGGACGGCTACTACTTCGATTTCCTGCGTCCCACCATGGAGGGGAGGCGGATCGACCCCGGAGCATTCAACCCTCCCGATTCGGTCAGCGATGAAGAGCTCCGGTTCCTGGAGGCGCGCAGCAGGTACCTGTACGAGAACACGGACAAGGCTATCCTCGGATGGGGCGCGAGCATCTCACTCATAGGCCTGAGCACTCTCATGTCTGACAACATCACCCAGGGCGCGCTGGACGAGTGGCTCTGCATGCTGATGGCGGAAAAGGAGACTGCTAACCAGATGATGGGCCGCTACGTGGACGCCGTGATAAAGTGCCTGGAGCTCTATCACCAGGCGGTGGGAGACCGCTGTTTCGGGTGGGGAGTCGCGAGCGATGATGCTGGCACCCAGAGGGGCGAACTGCTCTCGCCCGGCCTTTTCTCCGAGATGATAAAGCCGCACTACAGGCGCCTCTGCGACTGGGTACACAGCCACACGAAGTGGAAGACGTACCTGCATTCCTGCGGTTCCATATATAACTACATCGATGAATGGATCGATGCGGGTATTGACATCATCAATCCCGTGCAGGTCTCCGCGGCCAACATGGAGCCCGGGAAGCTGATGGCTGAGTTCGGGGGGCGGGTAGTCTTCTGGGGCGGCGGCTGTGATACCCAGAAAGTCCTCCCGCGGGGAACGCCGCAGGAGGTGCGGGAAGAGGTGCGGCGCAACATCTCGGCCTTCGGCGCCGGGGACGGGGGCTATGTCTTCACCCAGGTGCACAACATCCAGCAGGACGTCCCGGTCGAAAACGTGGAGGCGATGTTTGTCGCCGCGCGCGAATACGGTGCAGATGCCTGTGCCGACTGAGTGGCGGTGCCGGGCAGACATGGAGAGCCAGCATGCGCAAGCCCTCTGACCTGGGGATGTGGATAAGGATCGTGGTCGGGACTGCCGCGATGATGGCCGGCGTGTTCATGGCTGCCGGGCGCATCGACTACTGGCAGGGCTGGCTGTTCTCGGGATGCTATGCGGCTGTCATCCTCTTGTCGGTCGCCGGGTTAGTGAAGAAGGAAGAGTTCCGCGACTTGATGAAGGAACGGATGAAACCTGGCCCCGGGACCAAGTGGTGGGACAAGGTCTTCTATGTCTTCTTCATACCGGCTTTCTTGGGCATCCTGGTAATCGCAGGTCTGGACGGCGGGCGTCACGGCTGGACGGGGCCGCTGCCGGCGGCAGTGTATATCCTTGGAGTCATGCTGTTTATGCTGGGCAATGCCATAGACCTCTGGGCGATGTGGGTAAACACTTTCTTCTCATCCGTCGTGCGGATACAGACAGACAGGGGTCACAGGGTCGTCCGGGACGGCCCCTACCGCTACGTCCGGCACCCCGGCTATGTGGGGGCCATCATCCTGGGGGCAAGCATATCCCTTGTGTTGGGCTCGTTGTGGGGTCTTGTCCCGGCGGGCGTCATGGCAGTTGCCCTTGTGGTCCGCACTGGCCTGGAGGACGCGGCGCTGCGGAGGGAGCTTGACGGGTACGCGGACTACGCCAGTGAGGTGAAGTACCGCTTGCTCCCGGGCATCTGGTAGTGGGACAATGACAGGGCCGGGAGAGGATATGTGGCGGCGACTGCTGTCCGCACAGGGGGAGGTGTTCGGTGAGACATCCGGAGGTCCTGCTGGTCCCGGTACTCATGTTTCTGGACTACTTCCTGACCGTCCTCGGTGCGGTCAAGAGGGAGAAAGGATACAGCCGGCATTTCCGGACGGAGCACTACGAGCTTAATCCTATCTGGCAGAAGGACATCGCACGCAGCAGATGGTTCAATCCCCGTCACGTCGCCATGGTCGTACTGGTAGCTGGAGGACTGGTAGGCCTCTCGCAATTCGCTGAGATTTCGGATGAGGTATTGCAGGCGCTCCTCGGCTACTTCGTCATCTTGTTCGGTGCCATAGTGGGGAAGCATCTGTCGAACCTGATGACCTTCGGTCGCCTGGCACGAAGACCGGATGATATCTCGGGGCAGGTCACGATGAAGCATCAGATGGTACTGTCCATGTCCCTTTATCAAAGCATGGGGATTGCGATTCCTTTTGTGCTGGCAGCATTTTTTCGCCGACGCCTTTCGTGCTGGGCGGTGTCGGCGGGATCTTCGCCCTTATAATAATGCACCTGGTATGGCGTAGGAGATACAGGAGGCGGCAAGCGTCCGCCGCTGGCGTCGGCTGAGATGCGGTCATGAGCGTAGAGGATGGAAGCGGCAGGGTCGGGAGAAGTCTGCAGAGTGCAGAAAGGAGGGTACCGTGATGAAGGCAGTGAGGATGCTGGCAGTGTCGGCATTGGTAGCCCTGGCCGGAGCGGCGGCGCAGCAGGCCATTGGCCGGCAGGAACTGCCCGGGCAGTTGCCCAAACAATTGCCCGGGGGGCTACGCGGTTTCAGCGGACGCGTACGGGGGGTGGTCAAGGACAAGGGCGCGAAGCACACCTTCTCGTTCAAGGTAGGCCGCGTTCTCGATGTATGGGAAGGCAACAAGGCCGGGGATCCCCGCTCCATCATCGGGCACACCGTCTCCGTAGGGCCACGGTGGGTCAAGGGCGACAACGGGAAGTGGCATCCCGTAGAGGGCCACGTGGTTTTCATAAGGAAGCTCAAGAAGGGACAGGAACTCACCCTGGAGATACGGAACTCCGAGGCGGCGCACTTCGCCATCCTGGAGCTTTCGGGTGACCAGCGTGCATGGGCGAAAGCCGAAGGAGGAGACCGTAAGCCGGGTCATGAGCCCGGCGAGAAGCTGCGCGAGAAGCCGGGTGCCGGCGACAGAGAACTCGAGAAGCTTGTCAGGGTCCTGAAGGAGAAGATCGAGCGGCTGGATGCGCAGAACGACGTAATCCTGAGGATGTTGGTCGAACAGAGAGAAGAGATAAAAGGCCTGCGAAAGGAGAACGCAAGGCTGAGGCGCATTCCGGAGGAGGACGAAGACGAGGAAGAAGACGAGGAAGAAGAGGACGAGGAGGAAGAGGAGGACGACTGACGCGGCAGCTGACCCCGGTGACAGATTCTGTCGGCTGTTCCTGACACCCTGTGGTTGATGGGGGACGGGCACGGTAGGCCCGCCACAAAGCCGGGTTGTACGGCTATGCTGTAAGTGATTGTGTACTAAGTGTTTGGGCGGCCATATCCTCGCTCCTGCAAGACGCGAGAAACTGGCACGGCTCTTGCTTGCTCTTCACACCTGAAAGTTGTCGGGATATCTGTCCACGGTGTGGGGAGGGCATCTGCAGGGTGAAGACAAGAGCCGATACGGCCGGGAGCGGGCATGACAGGATCAGGAGGCGCATTCTCACCCCGCTGGGCGGCGTCCTTGTCCTTCTCATCTCGCTGTCTATCTACGGCATCTACCAGCTTCGACTCCAGTATCTCGAAGAAGATTTCCAGGAACGCATCAGTGACGTCCGCAAACTCCTGCGTGAGGAAATGGCCCGGGACGCGCAGATCTTGAGCGCACAGATAGACCAGCTGGAGAACGCGCCCGGGCTGCGCGATGCATGGCTCTCAGGTGACAGGGAATCCCTCCTGGAGCGTTCCGCGCCCATCTTCGAAAGATTGCGCTCCGAGCACGGTGTCACCCATCTCTCCTTTGTCGGACCCGAAAGGATCTGCTTTCTCCGTGTCCACAATCCCAGGAGGCATGGCGACAGGATAGACCGCTTTACAGTTGCTGCTGCAGAGGAGAATATCGGCCAGGAATGGGGTGTAGCGCTGGGCTCACTCGGTACGTTTGCTCTCCGGGTCATGCGTCCGGTGCGGGTGAAAGGGCGCCTTGCGGGCTATATCGAGCTCGGAGAGGGTATCAATCGCATCACCCCGCGGCTGAAGTCGGTACTCGATACGGAGGTCTTCTACTCCATCAACAAGGGCTACCTGCATCGCGAGCGCTGGCATGAGGGGATGGCGTCGATGGAGCATGCCGTGGACTGGGACGCATTTCCCAACTACGTGGTTGTGGACCGTACCAGGGAGGATCTTCCAGCCCGGGTGAGTGAGTACCTGGAGCAGCTCGGAGCATCGGATGCGGCGGAGCACATCACCTTCACTATGGGTGCCAGCAAGGAGGGCAACGATTTCATCGTGGCATTCATCCCCTTGATCGATGCAAGGCACAGAGACGTGGGCGACATGATCGTGATGAAGGATGTCACGGCCCAGAACAGGACCACGCGGCAGCTCCTCGCTCTGCTGATAGGAGGCGGCATCGTCACCAGCGGGCTGTTGCTTGCGTTCCTGTACCCCTACATCGGGTGCATAGAAGACAGGATTTCCAGGCAGCACAGAGCCCTTGCCTTGGAGATAGAGGAGCGCAGGAAGAACCAGGAGGCACTCAAGGAGGCGATGGCAGTGAAGTCGGGTTTCGTCTCGGTCGTATCGCACGAGCTGAGGACCCCCCTCACGGCCATCAAGCAAGGCATCGAGATCGTCACAGACGGCGAGGTGGGCGAGCTGACAGAACTCCAGTGCAAGTTCCTCGGGATAGCACAGGTCAATGTCGACCGGCTTGCAAGGATGATAAACGACGTGCTGGACTTCCAGAAGATGGAGTCCGGAAAGATGGAGCTGAGGGTGCAGGAATGCGACATGAACGATATTGTCCAGGGCGTCCACGACACCATGGCGCCCGTGGCCCGGGAGAAGGGGCTGGATCTTGTCACCGAGCTGGACGACACGATGCCAGCCGTCAAGTTTGACAGGGACAAGATCATCCAGGTACTGACCAACCTTGTCAGCAATGCCATCAAGTTCACCGAGAAGGGTATGATCAGCATCAGGTGCTGGCACGAGGGCAACAGCGTCAGGGCCGCGGTGCGGGATACTGGTGCAGGGATCAAGAAGGAAGACATACCGAAGCTCTTCCACAGGTTCGAGCAACTCGAGACCACCAAGACGGGCGGGACCGGCCTCGGCCTTGCCATCTCGAAGGAGATCGTCGACCTTCACCGCGGAAAGATCTGGATAGAATCCGAGGAAGGGAAGGGCTCCACTTTCCTGTTCCTGCTGCCCATCAAGGAACGGCGTATCTCTCGCACGCCTGGCCCTGAAGTGACGCAAGGAACCCGGCCCCTGGCTGAAGCACTCCTCGCATAATATACATACCGGTCCGCCCGGGCCGGACACTCGCCTTCTCCGGAAGCACCCTGCCCCTGAGAACATCACTGTTGGCATCGGGGCCCGGCTTCGCTATAGTAGACAGGGCGGATAAAGCGCCGGAAAGGAGTCGAAGCAAATGGCTACCTATTCACACTCACGGCTCGAGACCTTCGAGAACTGCCCGCTCCGGTACCGTTTCGAGTACATAGATGGCATCCGGCGCGACACCCAGGGGATAGAGGCCTTTGTCGGCTCGCTGTTTCACGAGACGATGGAGAAGCTCTACAAGGACCTCAAGTGCAAGATCTATACCCTTGAGGACCTCCTGGCGTTCTACGAGGACCGCTGGAAGAAGAAGTACGGCCCCGCCGTGACCATAACGCGGAAGGACCGCAGCCCCGGGGACTACCGCCGCCTCGGTCGGAAGTTCATAGAAGACTATTACCGGAGATATCATCCCTTCGACCATGGCAGGTTGCTCGCACTGGAAAAGAGCATCACGTTCGACCTGGCTCCTGACGGCGGCTACAAGATGAGGGGGTTCATAGACCGTATCGTCCAGGCAGACGACGATACCTACGAGATACATGACTACAAGACATCCGGCACTCTTCCCGGGCAGGCGAAGCTTGACTCCGACCGCCAGCTTGCCCTTTACCAGCTGGGGCTCGAGCAGACGTGGGACGATTGTAAGCGGGTCAAGCTGGTATGGCACTATGTCGCTTTTGACAAGCAGATGACCTCCTCGCGCACCCCCAAACAGCTCGAGTCGCTGAAGGCCGACACCATCCGTCTCATCGATCGCGTAGAGGCGAACCGGGATTTCGAGCCAAGGGAGACTTTCCTCTGCGACTGGTGCGCGTATCCTGATCTGTGCCCTAGGAAGAAGCACCTCTATGCAGTGAGCGAGCTTCCTGCCAACAAGTATCTCGAGGAGAGCGGTGTCAAGCTCGTAAACGAGTTCACCCGCCTGAAGGCGGAGAAGGCGAAGCTTGACGCGAAGGTCAAGGCCATAGAGACCGAGATGGAGAATGTCAAGGAAGCGGCTATTGGCTATGCGGAGCGTGAAAAGGTGGAGGTCATCAGCGGCGGCGGCCACAAGCTGACGGTCAAGGAGCGGCTGAAGGTCTCCTGCCCTCCAAAGAGGACCGCGGAGCGCAAGGCGCTCGAGGACGTCCTGCACGAGGGGGGCAAGTGGGACGAGGTATCCACCGTGGACACCTTTGCCCTCGCAGATGCCGTCAAGAAGGACAGCTGGGGCAAGGGCCTCCTGGAAAAGGTGAAGGGCCTCGTCAAGATGGAGACGAGGAAGCAAGTCACGCATTCAAGGCTGAAGGCCAGGGACGACTGACGGCCAAGGGGAAGCTGATGGACAATAGTCACTACCGCGAGCAGCCGGGATATGACCTTGTCGAGAAGTATCTCGACATAGCAGGGGTGATAGTGGTAGCCATAGGCTCCGACCACAGGGTCACTCTTGTCAACCGGAAGGGGTGCGAGGTGCTGGGTCTCCGGCAGGAAGAGATCATCGGAAAGGACTGGTTTGACAACTTCCTGCCCGGGCGGATGAGGGCCGAAGTGAAGGTGGTATTCGACCGGCTTATGGCGGGCGAGATCGAGCCCGTGGAGCATTTTGAGAACTCCATTGTCCCCGCTAGCGGCGAGGAGAGGACCATCGAGTGGCACAACACCATACTCAGGGATGCCGGGGGGAACATCGCCGGCACGCTGAGTTCAGGCACGGATGTCACTGACCGCAAGCGGGCGGACGAGGAGTTGCAGAGGGCCTACGGAGAGCTGGAGCGCTCTTACAAGGAACTGGAACGGCTCAACGAGATGAAGTCGAAGTTCCTCTCGGCCGTCTCCCACGAGTTCCGCACCTCGCTTGTCGTCATCAGGAGCTACGCTGACATCATCTCCCAGAAGAGGATGGGCGAGGTCAACGAGACGCAGCAGGAGAAGCTGCAGACCGTGGTCAAGCAGGCCGACTACCTGGGGAACCTCGTCAACACCCTGCTTGACCTCGAGCGGATCGAGGCCGGGGAGATGAAGCCGAAGCTGGAGGGGCTGCTGCTCGCGGAATCAATAGACGAGACCATCGCAGGGCTCTTTCCCCTGGCAGTGGAGAAGGATGTGGAGATAACGGCTGAGATGGGGGATAGGCTGCAGATGGTGCTCGCGGACCGGAACCATCTCGCCCAGGTACTCAACAATCTCGTTGGAAACGCCATCAAGTTCTCCCCCAGGGAGGCTGGGATAACCATCCGCGTCACCGCTGCCGGGAACAGCGTGCAGGTGGATGTCGAGGATTCCGGGATCGGTATCTCACCCGAGCATCTTCCCCATGTCTTCGACGAGTTCTTCCGGGTCCCCACGAGGCAGGCCCGCAAATACTGGGGTGCGGGCCTGGGGCTTTCCATCGTCAAGCATCTCGTGGAGGAGCAGGGCGGCATGGTCTGGGCGAAGAGTGAACCTGGAAAGGGAAGCACCTTCAGCTTCACGATCCCTCGGGTGCAAGAGGGGGGCGTGAAGCTTGCAGCGGCCGCAGGATAACGGTCAAGGAGCGAAGAAAACGGCGGCACAGGAGAATGTGCCGCCGTCAGCCTCATTTCACTCCGGGCAACTATTCCTTCGCTGAGTTCAGGTACCGGTAGAAATCCCCCTTTGTCGTGAGTATGAGCCAGGAGTCCTTGTCGATAGTCGTCTTGAAGGTCTCCATCGTCTTCCAGAACGCATAGAACTCCGCATCCTTGTTGTATGCCTTGGCGTATATGCTTGTCGCCTCGGCGTCGCCCTTACCTCGTATTTCCTGGGCTCTCCTGACCGCGTCCGACTGGATGGTCTTCAGCTCCTTGCCCATCTCGCCGAGGACCTTGGCGCTCTCGCCCTTGCCCTCGGAGCGGTACTTCGCCGCTATGCGCTGGCGCTCCGAGATCATACGCTCGTAGACACTCTTGCGTACGTTGGGGATGTAGTTGATACGCTTGATACGCATATCCACCAGTTCGATCCCGAACTCCTTTGCCGCGATCTTGGCCTTCTCAAGTATCTCCAGCATTATCTTCTGGCGGCCGTGGTCGATAGTCTCGGTCTCCGTGCGCAGTTCCTCCAACTTGCTCATCTCCTCCGGGACCTGGAACTCTCGGCTGCTGCTCCTGACGACCTCCCTGAGGTTATAGCTGGCGATGGCTATCCGTGTCTCACCATCCAGGATGTCATCAAGCCGGCTCTGTGCGCCCTGCTCGTTCCGCACCCGCTGGAAGAAAAGCAGCGGGTCAGCAATGCGCCACCGGGCAAAAGTGTCCACCCAGATGTATTTCTTATCCAGGGTGGGGATCTGGTTCGGATCCCCGTCCCATTCCAGCCACCTCTTCTCGAAGTAGTTAGCCCTCTGGATAAACGGGAGCTTCCAGTGAAGTCCCGCCTTGGTCACCGGGTCGCCCACCGGCCTGTCAAACTGGGTGATTATGACCTGGCGAGGCATGTCCACCGTGTAGAGGCTGCTTGCCAGGGTGATGACGGCGATCACCGCGATTGCGATGATGGCATTCCTTGCGACCCGGTTCACCGGCCACCTCCTTCCACTTCAAGGTTAAGAAGCCGGAGAAGTCCCGTCTCGGCCTCATCTATTATCACCTTGCGCCCCGCCTTCGGTATCACTTCAGCCATGGTCTCCAGGTAGTAGCGCCGCCGTGTCACCTCGGGCGCCTGCCTGTACTCCTCGTAGACGCTGTTGAAGCGGCTGCTTTCTCCCAGTGCCTCGTTCACTCGCGCGATGGCGTATCCCTCGGCTTCCTTGACTGTCCGCTCCGCCTCACCTCTGGCCTTGGGGACCTCCGTGTTGTAGCGGCTCTTGGCCTCGTTTATCAGCCTGTCCTTTTCCTGCTCTGCCTCGTTGACCTCGTTCCATGAGGGCTGCACAGGGGGAGGCGCGTTTACGTCCTGAAGGAACACTTGCTGTACGGTGAGACCGGTCTCGTACTGGGTGGCCAGTTGCTGCAGGGCCTTCTGGGCTTCCACGTTTATCTCGGCCTTGCCCCATGTGATGACCTCATCCACGCTGCGGTCTCCCACGATCTCCCGCATCGTGGCTTCCGCGATGGCCCGGAAGGTCCCTTCCACTCTCCGGACGTTGAAGAGGTACATGAGCGGGTCACTGATCCGGTACTGCACCACCCACTCCACGTCCGCGGAGTTCAGATCACCCGTCAACATCAGCGACTCGCCTTCCAGGCCGCTCTTCTGGTACTGAGAACGTATGCCTGCCTTGGTCGTCCTGAACCCGAACTCCTGCTTCAGCTGCCTCTGAACCGGCACCTTGTGGACTCTCTCGATGCCCAGTGGCAGCTTGAAATGCAGCCCCGGATCCACGGTCCGTACGTGCCGACCAAAGCGCAGCATCACGCCCTGCTGCTCGGGGCTCACCGTGAAGACAGCCTGCCTTATGATGACTATCAGCACAATTGCCGCGAACCCCAGCGGGAGGAGCCCCATCCTGCGCCCCTGGTCCCGTACTACGGCCTTGAGTTGGTCGAAATCCCAATCCTGCCCTCCGTTGGCCACATCCCACCTCCTTGTTTCGGCTCGTTTGCCGTCCAACCCCTGTTGCCCGGTTCCAGCAACGCCGCAATTCTAACGCATCGGAGCGGCATTGGCAAGCATCCTGACAAGTATTCTGGCGAGCTTGACTCCCCGTGCCGCGGCGGGTAGAATCCGGGCCTGGACCGAACACAGTCTTGTAGACTATCGGGGAAGGAGACAAGAGGATGAA
>SDBT01017386.1_pt1 | contig 11360 bp, 8 predicted proteins | sample 2277101 | NCBI WGS metagenome assembly SDBT01 (sample SAMN10404973, study PRJNA504765) | marine sediment metagenome | isolation source: marine sediment core GS10_PC15, 103 cmbsf | place: Arctic Ocean: Southern Knipovich Ridge | collected 2010 | reverse complement strand
GATGAGTTCGAGCGCCTCGTCAAAGACGTCCTCCCGCATCGACGGCTGGGCTTGCTGCACGGGCAGCTTCCGGGGGACGAGAAGGACCGGGTCATGCGGGCCTTTCTGGCGGGGGAGCTGGATCTGGTAGTAGCCACCTCCGTCGTAGAGGTGGGGATCGACGTGTCGAATGCCACTGTGATGGTGATCGACAACGCCGAGCGCTTCGGCCTCTCACAGCTTCATCAGCTGCGGGGACGTGTGGGCCGGGGCGCGGCCGAGAGCTACTGCATCCTGATCGCCGACCCGGGAGAGACCGCGGCGGAGCGTCTGAAGATCTTTCGGGACACGAATGACGGCTTCGCGATCGCCCGGGCGGATCTGGAGATTCGTGGTCAGGGAGATCTCTTCGGGGCCCAGCAGCACGGGAGAGACCCGATCCTGAGGTACGCCGATCTCACCCAGGACGAGGATCTGCTCCTGCGGGCGCAGGCATGGGCTAGACAGCGGATCGAGAAGGACCCCAAGCTCTCCGACAAGGCGAACGACCGGATACGCCTACTCCTCGAGCACCGCTTCTCGGATCGCCTGAAGATGTTCAGAGTCGGGTAGCCGCCCTTCGGTGCTCGGTGGAAGCGGTGTGTGATGGAATCTCATAACCGAAAGACAGATAACGAGTTAGGGGCTCAGTTGTTGGCAGGTGGGAGTATTGACACTCCACGGTACGGGGAATACCTTCCCGCCCCCAGGATGGCTGCAGAAGTAGGCCCCGCCCTCTCCAGACGAAAGAGGAGTCCATGATCGAGGTCCGGGACTTCCAGGACCATGTGGGAACGGAGGGAACCGTCGGCGGTTGGGTCGAGACGGTTCGCCTCCATGGCAAGGTTGCATTCGTCGTCGTTCGTGATGGCACCGGCCTGGTGCAGTGCGTACTGGTGAAGAGCGCGCTTTCCCAGGAGGTGTGGGAGCTGGCAGGCACGCTTCAGCAGGAATCCTGCGTGGTGGTCACGGGAGAGATCCGCGAAGACGCCCGGGCCCCCGGCGGCTACGAGATGGAGGTACGGTCCCTGGAGCTGATCGGTGGGAGCGATGAATACCCCATCCAGCCGAAGGAGCACGGAGTCGACTTCCTCCTGGATCACCGCCACCTCTGGCTCCGTTCCAGCCAACAGCGGGCAGGCTTGAGTGTGAGGGCCGAGGTGGAGCACGCCATTCAGGACCACCTGTACGAGGAGGGCTTTGTACGGGTGGACTCTCCCATTCTCACCGGGGCCATAGGTGAGGAGGCGGGGACCGTCTTCTCCACCGACTACTTCGGTCAGCCCGCCTTCCTGGCCCAGACCGGCCAGCTTTACGCCGAGGCTGCATGTGCGGCGTTCAGAAAGGTATACTGCTTCGGACCGACCTTCAGAGCGGAGAAGTCGAAGACCCGAAGGCACCTCACGGAGTTCTGGATGCTGGAGCCCGAGGTGGCCTTCGCGGACTCCGACGAGAACATGCGGATCCAGGAGCGCCTGGTAAGCTACGTGGTGGAGAGAGCTCTGGAGCGATGTTCCAATGAGCTCGAAGTGCTGGAGCGGGACACCTCCGCCCTGGAGCGGGTCAAGCCACCCTTCCCACGCCTCTCGTACACGGAGGCCGTAGAGCGCCTACAGGGTGAGGGGAGCGACATCAAATGGGGGGATGACCTGGGTGGCTCCGACGAAACCAGGGTCTCAGACCACTACGACATCCCCGTCTTCGTGTACAACTACCCGACGCGCGCCAAAGCCTTCTACATGAAGGAGAATCCGGACGATCCCAGGACGGTCCTGTGCGACGACCTGATCGCTCCCGAGGGATACGGCGAGATCATCGGCGGGAGCCAGCGTGAGGATGACCTGGACCGCCTCGTGGCCCGCATCCGTGAGGAGGAGCTCCCCGAGGAGGCCTACATCTGGTACCTGGACCTGCGACGGTACGGGACATTCCCCCACTCGGGCTTCGGCATGGGGCTGGAGCGTCTCGTGGCCTGGATCACCGGCCGCAAGCACATCCGGGAGCTCATCCCCTTCCCGCGGATGCTGAACAGGCTGTACCCCTAGTGTCCTGAGTCCTTCACCTCGTCCCAGAGAACGTCCAGCTCCTCCAGGGATGCCTGCCCCAGATTCACTCCCCGCTTCCGCGCTAGAGACTCCAACTCCTCGAAGCGGCGCTGGAACTTCCGATTTGCCCGGTCCAGAACGGTGTCCGGGTGCGCTCCGGCGAGACGGGTCAGATTGACGACGGCGAAGAGGAGGTCTCCCAGTTCCTCCTCCAGATCCTCCGTGCTTTCTCCCTCCAGTGCCTCCCGTACCTCCTCCAGCTCCTCGGCCACCTTGTCCCACGCTCCCGTGGCATCGGACCAGTCGAATCCCACACCGCTCACCCGATCCTGGATCCGGTGAGCCTTCAGGAGTGGGTCGAGCCCGCTGGACATCCCTGAAAGCACGCTCTCATCCGATGCCCGCTCCTGGGCCTTCAAGGTCTCCCAGTCCTCCCGCTCCCCACGTCCGAAGAGGTGGGGATGGCGCCGCATCATCTTCTCCTCCAGTCGCTCCTCCACGGTGGCTCGGGTGAAGTGACCGGACTCCTCTCCCATGACTATCTGAAAGGCGAGGTTCAAGAGCAGGTCTCCCAGCTCTCCCTCCAGTGCTTCGTCATTTCCCTCCCGGATGGCGTCCACCACCTCGTGGGTCTCCTCCAGAAGGTGGGGAATCAGAGTCCGGGGGGTCTGCGCGCGGTCCCAGGGGCACGCCTCCCGCAGAAAGGCCACTAGAGAGAGGGAGCGATCCAGGGTCCCCTGGACTTCCCCTGCCCAATCCAGCTCCTCCGGTTTGCGCGCATCGCTCTTCGGTTCTGTCATGTCGGCTCGGCTCGGATGTGGGATACCCTTCTAAGCCTTCTTGCTCTGGGGCTATTTTTTCGCATCTTTGCACGACTATGTCAACAGATGGACATACCCGCGCCTGGGTGGAGATCCGCGCGAACGGCGTTCGCCGGAACCTGGAGCGAATACGAGAATCGGTGGGACCGGACGTCGCCGTGATCCCAATGGTGAAGGCCGACGCCTACGGAACCGGGATGGCTCGCTGTGTGGGAGCCCTGGAGCCTCTGGAGCCCTGGGGATTCGGTGTGGCCACGGTGGAGGAGGGCACGGCACTCCGGGACCTGGGTGTGGAGCGTCCAATTCTGGTGGTGACTCCTCTCCCGCCGGGCGCCTACCGCAGGGCGGTGGAAGCGGCCCTCACAGTATCCATCTCGGACTTGGCAGGCCTCCAGCGCCTCTCGGAGGCTGCGCACCGCCTGGACCGTGCCACCGACTTCCACCTGGAGGTGGACACGGGCATGGGACGGGCGGGCTTCGATTGGCGCCAGGCGGGAGATTGGGGAAAGGCCGTTTTGGCTCTCGCCGGCGGTCCCCTGAGGTGGAAGGGCTGCTTCACCCATTTCCATTCCGCCGACGCCGATGATCCGTCCGCCACGGATACGCAGTGGAGCCGCTTCAACGATGCCCTCGGGTCGCTGGATCTCCCCAAGGATGACTTCCTGGTCCACCTGTGCAACAGCGCCGGGGCTTTGAGGCATCCCATGTACGGGAGGGGAGGTGTCCGGCCGGGGATCTTCCTCTACGGGGCCGTGGCGGGAGAGGGTCTTCCCGACCCGGAGCCGGTGGTGACCCTACGGGCCAGGGTTACCTTCATCCGGAACACCACTCCGGGGAGCACCGTTGGATACGGTGCCACCTATACGGCCAAGAAGTGGGAGCGGTGGGCCAGCATCGGAATCGGGTACGGGGATGGCCTGCCCCGGGCACTGGGGAACAAAGGGTACGGTATCATCAAGGGTCGGAGAGTGCCCATCATCGGGCGGATCTCGATGGACCTCACGGTGCTCAACATTACCGAAGTGGATGAGGTGGAGCTGGGAGACGTGGTGACCTTGGTGGGTAGGGATGGAGGAGAGAGCATCACCTTGGAAGAAGTGGCGAGTCACGCGGGGACCATCAACTACGAGATCCTGACGGGACTCAGCCAACGCTTGCCCAGGATCTGGTTGGAGGAAGGCGGGTAGTAGGTGGAGTTCTCGGTTCGCGGGTCCTTTGAAACCCCTGAGGCTACTGGTTTGAGGAGAATACTCCTGGTGGGCCTGATGGCTCTCTGCGCGGGCACCCTGGTGGGGTGCACAGAGGAGATGCCGACCGCCACCGACGGCGACCTACTGCCGACCGAGGTGCTGACCGTCGAGGTGTCCCTCCCCTTCGCCCAGTTTGGGCGCGACCTACAGCGCTTCAGCGGATTCGGGACGCCGTACAGCCTTCCCACGATCGTTGTGGCCCGGGAATACCAGGGCGAGCTGGAGGCGAGGGGGCTGGTGCGCTGGGCCCCGGTCGCCACGGTCTTGTCGGTCATGGACAGCACGGGGGCGACTCGACCCGATTCTTCACTCACCTTCCTCAGCGGCCGGGTCATGGTTGTGATCGACACCTTGACCAGCGTCTTCGACGGTCCGGTCACACTGACGGCAGGGGCGCTCCAGGATTTCTGGCATCCCCACACGGCGACGTGGGAGTGGGCGGTGGATACCATCGGGGAACGTACCCCGTGGACCTCTCCCGGTGGTGGCCCTGTCCACCCGATGGGAACGGGTGAGTGGACGCTCGAGCAGGGAGACACGCTCTTCATCGAGCTGGACTCTGCCGACCTGGGCATCTGGACCGACTCCGCGACGACCTCGACGGGCCTTCGCCTGGAAGCCGAGACGGCGGGGGCTCGCATGGTGATCCAGGGGACTCAGCTTCGTCTGAACGTTCGACCCAGTTCCAACCCGGACACGGTGGTGGAGATGTTTGTGGGCACGAATGGCGCCACGTTCGTCTACGATCCGCCGCCGGTGCCCTCCGACAGCGGCATCGTCATCGGCGGCGCTCCGGCGTGGCGGACCGTATTCCAGGTGGAGCTACCCGAGTTCCTGGATGGCCCCCCGGAGCTATGCGCCAAGGTCGGATGCCCGTTCGAGCTGGACGCCGATGCGGTGAGCTTCGCCGCTCTGGTTCTGACCACGGAGGCGGGCCCCCCGGCGTACCAACCCAAGGATACCGTGCGGCTGGATGTCCGAACCGTCCTCGCTCCTGCCGCGCTGCCGAAGTCTCCACTGGGCGCCGCGATGGCCGGGGCCTTTGGCCAGGCCCTCCCGCCCGAGTACTTCGGAGTCTCGGCGGGTGTGGAGGTCTCCATACCGATCACGGGGTACGTCAAAACTCTGATTGGCGGGGAAACGGCCACCGGAGAGCCGGTACCCACCACGATCGCCCTCCTGTCAGTGCCGGAGCCCAGCGCTCTGGAGTTGGCGACGTTCCAAGGATTGGAGGGGGCGAATCCCCCTTATCTGAAGCTCATTCTCACCCTCGGGGACAGGATTCAGATCTCTTGAGACGGTCTACACGTGGCCTCCTGTTGAGGCTGGCTCTCCTCGTTGTGGTTGGTGGTGCGCAACCGTTGCCAGCCCAGTCCATTTTCGGGGTGGGAGGGCTTGGGATTCCAGTGGAATCCCTGGATGCCCAGGCGAGGGCCCTGGGGAGTGTGGGCCTGAGTCTCTTGGACGCGAGCTTGCTTCCCACCGATCCCACCGCCTTCTTCGGGCTGGTGCTGCCCACTGTAACCGCTACCATGCAGACTACCTGGTCTTCGACCTCCTTCGGCGGGGAGGAGCTGGCCGGGCGCACGGTGAGATTTCCCACGATCGGTCTCGCCTACCCGATGGTGAGATTCGAGGGGATGGTCTTCCTCACCTTTGGTGGCTTCCTGGACCAGTCTTGGGCTGTGATGGAGGAGGGCACCATCGAGCTCGGTGGCGAAAGCGTTGCCACCAGGGATACCTATGATTCCGAGGGAGGAATCTCTTCCGTCAAGATGGGGTGGGCTCAGCGCCTGGGAGACAGATTGGTGGTGGGGGGGTCCATTGGTACCTACGTGGGTGAGGTCACTCGGACCTTCGTTCGTGTGCTGGAACCCCTTGAGGTCACCACTGATGTGAGCTCGTACGTAGACGGGGGACGGTGGACCTTCACCGGTCCCACAGGGACCCTGGGAGTGTTGTGGGATCCCGTCGAGATCGTTCGGGTCGCCGGCAGTGTTACGTGGTCGGGCACGCTGAAAGCAAACCCTTCGGAGGATACCAAGGGAGACGCAGAGAGATTCCAGCCTCCCCTGGAGTTCCGGGTTGGAACTGCGGCGTCCCTCACTACGCGGTTGTCCGCCACGGCCAATCTCTCCTACAGCGACTGGTCGGGCTCCGGTGGCATCGATCCTTCCGCCATGACCGGGGCGAACTGGAGCTTCGGCGCCGGTCTGGAGTGGGGGGGCGCGAGTCTGGGTGGCCGGTCGATACCCCTCCGTCTTGGATACCGTCGCACCGATTTGCCCTTCCGATTTGGAGCAGATGATCCGGTGGAGTCGGTACTGGCGGCAGGGATCGGCTTCAACCTCCGACAGTTGGGGACCATCTCTCTTGCCCGCATGGATCTGGCCGTGGAGCGAGGCAGCCGGGATGCGGGTTCCCTTTCCGAGGCCTTCACGCGAATGACCGTCACCCTTCGTATGGCCGGCGGCTAACGCGTGCGGGTGTACCTCCACACCTTTGGGTGCAAGGCGAACCAGTACGATACCGAGCGAATCCGCCAGGAGCTGGAAGCCCGAGGAAGGGTGGCAGTGGAGTCCGCGGATCGTGCTGACCTCTGTGTCGTGAATACGTGCACGGTCACGAATCAGGCCGACGCCGAAGCCCGTCGCTACGTGCGCAGGATCCGCAGGCAGAACCCCGGGCTCGAGGTTGTGGTGGTAGGGTGCTCCGCGATTCTCCGGCCCGATGAGTATCGCGGGCTCGAGGGAGTCGTGGGGGTCGTGGAAGGGCATGATCCGGAAGAGGTGGCCCGGACAGCCGAGGGGTCCCGGCGCGGGCCGGTGTACCGGGATGGGACCGACGGTCCTTCACAGGATGGTTGGGGAATCCTGACGGAGAGACGGGGAGCCACCCGAGGTTGGCTGAAGATACAGGACGGGTGCGACAGGAAGTGCTCATTCTGCGTCACCCGCGTGGTCCGGGGCGTCAGCCGGTCCCGACCGGTCGCAGAGGTAGTGGAGGAAGCCCGCGTCCTCTCTCGTACCCACCCCGAGCTGGTGCTCACAGGCATTCATATCGGCCATTACGGCAGGGACTTGCACCCCGCCACGAGGCTCTCCGAGCTGGCGGCACGCCTCCTGAATGAAGTGCCCGGGGTGCGCTTCCGGCTGGGGAGCGTGGAGGCCACCGAGATCGACGACCTCCTCCTGGACCTTCTGGAGAAGTCCGGAGGGTGGCTTGCTCCCCATCTCCACATGCCCATGCAGAGCGGTTCCGACGAGGTTCTGGCCCGGATGCAGCGGTGGCACACCCGGGACATGTACCGTGCCAGGGTGCTGGAGGTGGCAGCACGAGTTCCCGTACTGGGGTTGGGTGCCGACGTCATCGCGGGTTTTCCGGGAGAAACGAGCGATGATCATCAGGATACCCTGTCCCTGATCGAGGAACTCCCCTTCACTTACCTCCACGTCTTCCCCTTCTCGCCCCGTATGCGGACGGCGGCAGCCGAGATGCCGGATCAGGTCACCCAGAGGATCGCCGGTGAGAGGAGCAGGGAGCTGAGGGAGCTGGGTGTCGAGAAGGGTGGGGCGCACAGGGCGCGCAGAGTCGGTGGCTGGGCCGATGTGATCCCGGAGGGTGACGGCGGCAGGGGGCTGACGGGCGACTACCTGAGGGTCGAGGTGAGGGCAAATGGGCCGGCCCCGGAAGGTACCTTCCGGCGGGCACGGCTCCAGGGAGAGTCGGACCATCTGTGTATTGACCTGACCCGGCCTTCCGAGAGAATTAGATGACCATGTCACAAAGGGCTCCCGCCAAGCGGGCGTATGTAGAGACATACGGGTGTCAGATGAACATCAGCGACGGTGAGCTGATGGAGGGGATTCTGGCGTCCCGGGGCTACGAGATCGTGCAGGTCCCCGAGGATGCCGATATCGTTCTGGTGAACACCTGTGCCATACGGGAGCATGCGGAGCGAAGGGTCTTGGGACGCGTCGCCCAGCTGAACGCATTGAAGCAGGAGAACCCGGAGATGATTCTGGGCGTGACGGGGTGCATGGCCCAGCGGATGGGTGAGTCACTCCTGGACCGGGCATCCCATGTGGACCTGATCATGGGTCCGGATGCGTATCGGGGGCTCCCGGACCGCCTGAAGGAGCTGGAATCGGGAGTGTCGCCGGGGGACGGGGGGGTGAGTGGGGGGGCGGTCCGCGCGCAGCTGGCCGTTCTGGACATGGACCTGGACGAGAATTACGAGGGCCTGGAGCAGAGGCGCACTTCGAAGGTGGCCGCCTGGGTGCCGATCCAGAGAGGATGCGACCACCGGTGCACCTTCTGCATCGTTCCGTACGTAAGGGGGGGAGAGAAGAATCGCGATCCCCAGGAGGTCCTGGATGAGATCAGGGAGATCGCGAAGTCAGGGATCACGGAGGTCACCCTCCTGGGCCAGACCGTGAACTCCTACCGGCACGGGGCATGGGGATTCCCCCGGCTTCTCCGGGAGGTCGCCCACGTGCCAGGAATCCGGAGAGTCCGCTTCACGTCGCCACATCCGAATGATGTGACGGCGGAGCTGGCGGAGGCCATGGCTGAGGAAGCCACCGTGTGCGAGAACCTGCACCTTCCAGTCCAGTCGGGGGACGAACGGGTGCTGAAGCGGATGGTGCGTCGACACACGGTAGACGAGTTTCTGGAAAAGGTGGGGATGGTGCGAGACGCGATTCCGGATATTTCGCTCAGCACCGATGTGATAGTCGCCTTCCCTGGAGAGACCGAGGAGGCGTTCCAGAACACGCTGGCGCTGCTGCGCACCGTGCGCTTCGATGACGCGTTCACCTACCGATACTCCCCCCGGGAGGGCACTCCCGCCACGCGGCTTCCGCCGGAGGAGTCCGTTCCTGAGGAGGTGGGCCAGGCCAGGCTTCAGGAGCTGATCCAGCTGTGTCGGGGGATTCAGGCCGAGATCAATCGCTCCGAGACGGGGAGGGAAGAGGAGGTGCTGGTGGAGAAGGTGGCGAAGAAGCCAGGGCAGGTTCTGGGCCGGACTCGCCGAAACAAGGTGGTGGCTTTCCGCGGCGATGCATCGCTCGTCGGCTCCTACCTGCGTGTACGATTGGAGCGGACTTCCGGTGCGACCTTCACCGGATCCGTGGTGTGTGAGCGAACCGCCCTGGTGTCCCCATGACTCGACTTCTCGGTGTGTTGGCACTTCTATGTGTCCTGCTGGCGGCGATGGTTTTCGCCGCCCTGAACGGAGGTCACCGAGTCACCCTGGATCTCTGGATCGTCACATTCTACAGGGTTCCGGTGGCATTCGTGGCATTCGGGAGTCTGTTCGCAGGCATGTTCGTGATGCTGCTCGCGGGGATCCACACGGATCTCAAGGTCCGGCGCATCCTCAAGGGGCGGCTGGAAGATGAGGCTCGGGAAGAACGCGAGCGCATCGACCGCAATCAGCAGGATCTCTTTCAAGTGGAGCGGGAGTGAGCTGATCAGGAAGAGCAGGGGGGGAGGGGAGTTCCCAATGTGAGACCTCACCCTCCTCCGGTCCTATGGCTGGCCCTGAGCGTCGGCTCGGGCTCGGCCGCATCGCATCTAGGCGCACCCTTCCTTTCGGCGCCGGTCATCATCACCCTCCTCCTCCTTCTCATCCTCACATCGCAGCGCCCAAGTCGCCCTTACTTGCCACTGGCGGGGGCGGCGCTCGCAGGCGCCATCATCACGTCGGCGTGGGAAGCCGAGCAGGCCCGGGACTGTCGCTGGGGCCTGGATGAGGGAGAGCGGATCGAGGTCGTCGGGTATCCGCTGGCCACCTCCACCGGGATCGTGGGTTTTCAGGTGGAGGCGGGGCTCAGGGGCTCGTGCGCAAAAATACTTCGTGTGCTCTTCCCCGATCCGGAGGATGCCTCCCTCCCCGCAGTGATCGTCGCTGGAGAGCGCCTGAGCCTCTCGGGCCGTTGGCGGGCGGGCCGGAGACCCGATGTCGCCAGACCCGAGTCCGCCGGTTACCTGGTGGTCCAGGAGATATCCCGGCCGTCACCGGCGGGTGAAAGAGGAGGAGATGGTGGAGTATCTCCTTCCCCTCGCCCCTCGCTTCCGCTGATTGCCGCCGGTATCCGTGGAAGGGTGGGGAGGAGGATCCGGGATCTCTTCCCCGACCACGGAGGATTGGTGGAGGCTCTGATCCTGGCTCGCAAGGAGGGCTTGGACCGGGAGTTGAGAGAAGCCTTCGCCGTCTCGGGGACCGCTCACCTCCTGGCGATTTCGGGCTTTCATGTCGGCGTGGTGGCTACCCTCCTCCTGTCGGGGCTTCGTATGGCGGGTATCCCCCGGAGGAAGGCAGGAGCGGCAGCGGCGATTGGGGTGTGGCTCTACGTGGCTACCATCGGCCTTCCGGATGCGGCCACTCGGGCCGCCATCATCTTCTCCTTCATCGCACTGGGCCGCCTCGCCTCCCGCCCCGTAGCTCCCATGGGAACCCTGTCCACAGCGTTCCTCGCCCTCCTCGTCCACGATCCCGGCTCGTTGGTGAGGCCAGGGTTTCAGCTCTCCTTCGCAGGAGCCTTCGGTCTCATGGTGATGGCCAAACCCGTGGAACGCTCGCTCTCCTCGTGGGCTCGCGGTCGATGCCCCTCCAGCCTGACTCGGGGAGCCGCGGCTGGGATTGCCGCAACGCTGGCCACTCTCCCTCTCGTCGCCTGGCATTTCGACCGGGTATCGGTCGTGGGGATTCCCACGACCCTTCTGGCCGGCCCCCTCGTGGCCGCGGCAATACCAGGGGTGTTTGGGAGCCTGGTCCTGTCGGTTATCCACCCGGGCGTGGCTCACCTCCTCGCCGGTGGCGTCGGGCTCCTCCTGGATCTCCTCACCGCCGTAGTGGATGTCCTCTCCCAACTTCCCTTCGCCGCGGTGTGGGTGCCGAAGAGCTGGGTGGCCGGCGCCGGCGTCGGGGCGGTGGCGGGAGTGACCCTCATCTCGAGAGGTGAGCGATTGAGCCGGCGGGGACGACGCTTGGTGGCGCTGGGTTCCGGACTTGCTGTCCTGATCGCTCTGCCCGGGATACAGCGGGTAGCTCTGAGGGACGTGGTGGAGTTCGCATTCCTGGATGTAGGCCAGGGCGACGCCATTGGAATCCGTTCCCCCGGGGGTCGCTGGATCATGGTGGACGTGGGCCGCCGTGGGAGAGGATTCGATGCAGGCCGGGATGTGGTGGTTCCCTTCTTCAGGGAGCGAGGCGTCACCCG
>SDBT01017385.1_pt1 | contig 11360 bp, 7 predicted proteins | sample 2277101 | NCBI WGS metagenome assembly SDBT01 (sample SAMN10404973, study PRJNA504765) | marine sediment metagenome | isolation source: marine sediment core GS10_PC15, 103 cmbsf | place: Arctic Ocean: Southern Knipovich Ridge | collected 2010 | reverse complement strand
GCCGGGAGCTGGCTGGATCGGTCCGCTCTAAGGTGCGTGTCCAGGCAACGGCGCGGACGCACTCCTAAGCGGGCAGCGACCGATCGAGGCTGCGATACTGTATCGCCTCGGCCGCATGCGACGTGACAATCTCCGACGAATCGTCCAGGTCCGCCACCGTGCGAGCCACCCTCAGGATGCGGTGGTACCCCCGAGCCGACAGACCCAGGCGATCGAAGGCACGTTGGAGCAGGCGAGCCACCTCCGGGGTGGGTCTGCAGAACCGTTGGATCTCCCCTGGCGTCATCTGACCATTCGCGTAGAGGCCCACAGTGTCCCGATAGCGATGAGCTTGTTTCTCCCGGGCCCGGGTCACTCTACCCCGGACATCGTCGCTCTCGGGCGCCCGTTCCGGGTCGCCCAATTCCCGGAAGGGAACCGCGGGAACCGGGACGTGAAGATCCATGCGGTCCAGGAGCGGTCCCGACACCCGAGAGCGGTAGCGGAGCACCGTAGGTGGGTCGCAGGTGCACCGCTCCGTGCCGTCCCCGAAGTATCCGCACCTGCATGGATTCATGGCGGCAACCAAGACGAATCTGCAAGGGTACCGTACCGCACACCGGGCTCGGGACAGTGCCACCTCACCGTCTTCGAGCGGCTGGCGGAGCGCTTCCAGGGCGTTCCTTCTGAACTCCGGGAGCTCGTCGAGAAAGAGAACCCCGTGATGCGCCAGGCTGACTTCCCCGGGCCGGGGGTTCGAGCCACCTCCCACCAGTCCGGCGTCACTCACCGTGTGATGAGGCGCCCGAAAGGGCCGCGTCGTAACGAGAGATGCGCCAGGGGAGAGGTGGCCAGCCACCGAATGGACCTTGGTGACGTCCAGGGCCTCGGGAAGTGTGAGGGGAGGCAGGATCCCGGGAAGGCGGCGGGCCAGCATCGTCTTGCCCGCACCGGGAGGTCCCAGTAGGAGAAGGTTGTGACCTCCGGCCGCCGCCACCTCCAGGGCCCGCTTGACGTGCCCCTGCCCCCGAACGTCCGAAAGGTCCAGGCGCCGTTCGGGTGGCTCCGCCAGCATCGCGCTGGGATCGATGCGGGTTTCGGAGATGGACTCCTCTCCCCGGAAGTGCCTGACAACCTCGTTCAAGGTCTCAGCCCCGAGAACGGAGAGACCGGGTACCAGGGCAGCTTCGGGGGCGTTCTCCCGAGGCAGGACGATGCCCTCGAGGCCATCGCTGCCGGCCCGCTCCGTCATGGAGAGGACCCCCCTCACCGGCCTGAGGGCTCCGTCCAGGCTCACCTCCCCCACCACGACCATCCCGCCCAGAGCCTCGGCGGGAATGACACCCATCCCGACCAGGAGACCCAGTGCAATAGGCAGGTCGAAGGCGCTCCCGCTCTTGCGGACATCGGCGGGCGCCAGGTTCACCGTGATCTTGCGAGGGGGAACGGGGAAGCCCGCGTTCTCCAGGGCTGCCATTACCCGCTCCCGGCCCTCCCGGACGGCGCCCTCAGGGAGGCCCACCACCGAGAACGCGGGTAGCCCGGAGGTGAGGTTCACCTCTACCTCCACGATGTAGCTCTCCACTCCCTGGAGGGCGGCAGACTTCAGCTGTGCCAGCATGGAACGCGACGCAAGGGCTCGAGAACGGGGGCCGTCTGCACGTCCGGCTACCGGACGCAAACGGGCCCGGGAAGAACCCGGGCCCGCCAACGATGGAGAGAGATGGGGGGCGCTGCGATGGGAGAAGGACGCCCTCGTGCCCCTCAGCTGAAAAGTGGTGGCGTCTTCAGATGATGCCCCGTGGCATCCTGGTAGGCCTTCGCCAGACGAAGTGCCTCGGCGTCCCCCCACAGCTTGCCGATGAAGGAGATGCTCTGGGGAGAGCCCTCCTCGTTGAATCCGCTGGGAAGGACCACGGTGGGATGGCCCGTCAGGTTGGTGATCAGGAGCACGTCACCGGCGTAGGAGGGCGTGACGAAAACGTCGATCCCCTCCATGGCGCTCCCCATCGCCCCCATGACCATCGTCCTGATCCTGTTCGCCTGGATGAACTCCACCGCCGGAACCATGCGGGCCCTACGGAAGGAGTTGGGCCAGGCACCGGCGCCCTGCCGAACCAGGAGATCGTCCCGTCCGCTCCGGGTAAGCTCGTCGAAGGCGGCGGCCGCCTCGGCGCTCAGAATGGTGCGAAGAGCTGCCAGGGGGTACATGTCCGGAAGCTCGAAGGGAATCGGGTCGATGCCGAGGGAGCGGACAACCCGCAGCGCTTCGATGTCGAATTCGTGGCTCCGGCTCTCGTCGTTCTCGAATCCACTCTTCAGGTATCCCACCCGGAGCTGGGAGATCGGCCTCCCGGCGTCCCAATTGAAGGGCACGTCCTTGGCGGTTGGATCCTTGCCGTCGGCTCCGTGGATGGCGTTCAGCACCAATGCGCAGTCCTCCGCGCATCGGCAGAGGGGGCCCAGCTTGTCCATGCTCCACGATAGAGCCATGGCGCCGAAGCGGCTCACGCGACCGAAGGTGGGCCTTAGCCCGGTGGCACCGCAGCGGGTGGCCGGTGAGACGATGGAGCCCAGAGTCTCGCTCCCGATGGTGAAGCCCAGGAGCCCGGCCGTCGTGGAAGCGGCGGAGCCCGCCGACGATCCGCTGGAACCCTGCTCCAGATTCCAGGGGTTCCGGGTCCTGCCCCCGAACCAGACATCTCCCATGGCGAGAGCGCCGAGCGTGAGCTTCGCCACCAGCACGGCGCCGGCCTCCTCCAGGCGCCGGACCACGGTGGCGTCCTCGTCGATCACCTGGTCCTCGAAGGGCTTGGCCCCCCACGTGGTGCGGTAGCCCCGAACCGCCAGCAGGTCCTTGGCTCCCCACGGGATCCCGTGGAGGGGACTCCGGTAGCGCCCAGTGGCCAGCTCCTGGTCCGCGCGCCGGGCCTGCTCCATCGCCAGCTCCTCTGTGAGCGTGACCACGCACTCCAGAGCCGGTCCGTGTCTCTTCAGACGATCCAGATACATGGTCGTGAGATCTACGGAGGATACCTGCCGACTCCGGATCAACTCCGAGAGCTGGGTCACGGGCCAGAAGGCGACATCCTCCAGCCTGGCCGGCGCAGTGACATCCGGGTGCCGGGTCCTCCGCATCGGCTCCTGCTCCGTTGGCAGCCTGGACCCCGGCAGAGAAGGATCGAAGTGGAGGGCAGGCGGCACCTCGTTGGGAATGGGGTGCTCCCGCAAGGCCTTGTACGCCTCGAGGTTCCGGTTCAGACCCCGAAGCATGGCCTCCCGCTCCTCGTCGTTGAAGTCGAGCCCCGCGATCTTCTCGGCATCCGCTAGGACCTCAGCGGTGATCACCGGATCTTCCTGCATCCTTGCCCACAGGACCCCGGGGAGGAGGGTGCCACCCAAACCGAGGCCCGAGAAAAAGGACAAAAAGTCCCTACGATTCAGGCCGCTGGGACAGTGATCGAGCCCTCCTGAAGTGTCCGCGTCTTTCATGCTCGCACTCGCTGGGAAATGAGATCGAGAGGGAAATGAGATCGAGAGAGCGCTATGGTGGGACCGCTGCTGGCCCCACGCAAGCATCCCGGGGTTTTGCAATGGGATCTCGGGACTATATTACCTGCTCGTACTCTCAGCGACCGTCACCGGCCCGAGCGCCGCAGAGTCGCGTTTGGGACGGCATGGATTTTGCCTCCCATGCCGCCTCGATATGGCATGATGAACCCTCTCCACTTGGAGTTGATCGATGAAGGTTGCCGTCCTCAAGGAGACCCGCTCCGGCGAGCGCCGAGTGGCCCTGGTGCCCAGCAGTGTCGGTGCGTTGGAGAAGCTGGGAATCGAAGTTGTGGTTGAGTCCGGCGCAGGCGCTGCCGCCGGCTTCCTTGACGAGATGTATACGGAAGCTGGAGCCACTGTCGCCCCCGATGCGGCCGGTGCTGTCAACGGGTCCACATTCATTCTCAAGATCAACCCGCCGACTACCGGGGCCGAGGGCACGGTGGATGAGGTGGGGAGTCTTCCGAAGGGCTCGATGCTGGTGAGCACCCTGAACTCGGTGATGAACCCCGAGGTGGCCAGCGCTCTGGCTGGTCAGGGTGTGGAATCGTTCGCCCTGGAGCTGATGCCCCGCATCAGCCGGGCCCAGTCGATGGACATCCTGTCGTCACAGGCGACGGTGGCGGGATACAAGTCCGTGCTGATCGGCTCTTCGGCCATCGGGAAGTTCCTCCCCATGCTCACCACTGCCGCCGGCACTATCCGTCCGGCGAGGACATTGGTCCTGGGCGCCGGCGTTGCCGGGCTCCAGGCCATCGCCACGGCGAAGCGCCTGGGATCCATCATCGAGGCCTTCGACGTCCGGCCGGCGGTGAAGGAGCAGGTAGAGAGCCTGGGAGCCAAGTTCATCGAAGCGGAAGAAGAAGTGGACGCCGAGGACGAGGGCGGTTACGCGAAGGAGCTCTCGGAGGATCAGCACAAGAAGGAGCTGGAGCTGATCGCGGCGCACATCAAGGAAGCGGATATGGTGATCACCACAGCCCAGATCCCCGGCCGGAAGGCCCCGGTCCTCATCACCGAGGAGATGGTGAAGTCGATGAAGCCCGGATCGGTGATAGTCGACCTGGCTGCCGAGACCGGTGGGAACTGCGAGTTGACCCAGGCGGGCGAGGATGTAGTGAAGCACGGCGTGACCGTCATGGGTCCGGTGAATCTGGCCAGTACGATTCCCTTCCACGCCAGTGAGATGTGGTCCAAGAACGCGGCCACCTTCCTTAAGGAGTTCTTCAACAAGGAAGGTGAGTTCGGCATCGACTGGGAGAACGAGTGCATCGCCGATACCTGCGTGACGTTCGAAGGTGAGATCCGGCACGGCCCCACGAAAGAGAAGCTGTAGCCGTTGAGTCGCACGTTGACTTTTTTCTCTAGGAGAAGGTTCCATGGGTGAGATGGTGGTGGGCCTGTATGTCTTCGTCCTGGCGACACTCGCCGGGAAGGAGGTCATCACGAAAGTGCCCCCGACCCTGCATACGCCCCTGATGTCCGGAGCGAATGCCATTTCCGGCATCGCGCTCATCGGGGCGCTGGTGGTGTCCGCCGCGGCGGAGTCCACTGCAGTCGTTCTTCTCGGTCTCTTCGCCACGATCATGGCCACCATCAACGTAGTGGGTGGATTCATGGTGACCGACCGCATGCTCGAGATGTTCAAGAAGAAGAAGTAGCGTCTGCTCCCCGGGGAAGCGCACTAGTCCTGAATATGCGAACTAATCAAACGAGGGTCTCTAAGTGAATCCTGTAGCGGAGCTTGCCTACCTAGTCTCGGCATTCCTCTTCGTGATGGGCCTGAAGCAACTCAGCTCTCCGGCCACGGCTCGCAAGGGGAACCTGATGGCGTCCGTCGCGATGCTCATTGCCATCGTGGTGACCCTCATCGAGCAAGACGTGATGAATTGGAGTTGGATCGCGCTGGGCATCATTCTCGGCTCCCTTATCGGAGCGGTAGCAGCGCGAGCCATAAAGATGACGTCGATGCCGGAGATGGTTGGAATCTTCAATGGGCTCGGCGGTGGGGCCTCGGCCCTGGTCGCAGTTGCCGAGTTCTTCCGGCTCCAGTCCGCGGGAATGCTACCCGTGCCTGAAGGCGCCACCATCATGTTGAGTGTGCTCATCGGTGGCGTGACCTTCTCCGGGAGCTTCATCGCCTTCGGGAAGCTGACCGGCTGGATCAGCGGGAATCCGGTGACCTTCCCACTCTTCAAGACCGTCAACGCGACCCTCACCCTGGGTCTCATCGGAATGGCCGCCTACATGGTGACCCAGGATCCGTCGATGACGGTCTTCCTGGTCTTCATTGGTGTGGCGCTCCTCCTGGGCATCCTACTGGTGAATCCCATCGGCGGTGCGGACATGCCCGTGGTTATCTCCCTGCTGAACTCCTACTCCGGTCTGGCAGCGTCGGCGGCGGGGTTCGTCCTGGGGAACAAGATCCTCATCATCGCCGGGGCGCTGGTGGGAGCATCGGGGCTGATACTCACCATGATCATGTGCAGGGCGATGAACCGCTCCCTGGGCAACGTGATGTTCGCCGCATTCGGGACGGAGGGCGCCAGCGCCGCCTCCATCGGTGTGGGTGACAAGCCGGTGCGCTCGGTGGACGCCGAGCAGGCCGCCATGGTCATGGCGTACGCCCAGTCCGTGGTGATCGTCCCGGGATACGGCCTGGCGGTCGCCCAGGCCCAGCACGACCTGAAGAAGATGGCGAGTCTCCTGGAGGAGCGGGGCGTGGATGTGCGGTACGCCGTGCACCCGGTGGCCGGCCGCATGCCCGGGCACATGAATGTGCTCCTGGCCGAGGCGGACGTGCCTTACGACCAGCTCTACGATCTCGAGGAGATCAACGACACCTTCAACCAGGTCGACGTGGCTCTGGTCGTGGGCGCCAACGACGTGGTGAATCCGGAGGCGAGGAATCCCGACAGCGTCATCACCGGAATGCCGATCCTGAACGTGGATTACGCTCGCAACGTCATTGTAATGAAGCGGAGCCTGAGCCCGGGATTCGCCGGGATCGACAACCCGCTCTTCTATCTGGACAACACGATGATGTTCTTCGGCGACGCCAAGATCTCCATGCAGGATCTGGTGAGGGAGGTCAGGGAGGCCTGATCTGCGATGAGCGGTCTTGACAGAGGACGCGAGGAGGTCCTCCGGAAGCACTTTCAGATGCTCACCCTCTTCTGCTTCGCCATCATGTCTGGCGTGGTGATCTTCGGGATCGTGGCTGGCTACCTCCACTACACGGGAATGCTCCAGCCGACGCTCGCTGAAGTCCCGTTCGTGCGGGAAGCGATGGTAGTGGCCGGCATTCTCATGGTGCTCTCGGTTCCCCGCCTGGGGAAGGTCATGGGCCCGGGACCCACGGATCGGAGCGTCGAAGCGGTACTGGGGAAGCACAAGACGTCGGTGATCGTGACCTTCGCCCTGTCGGAAGGGGTAGCTTTCCTGGTCCTCGTCCTGGGGCTGCTGAGCGGCGACATGACGCTGGGCCTGAGCATAGCGGCGCTGGCCGTGCTGGCGATGGTCATCCGATGGCCCAAGAGGACCAGCCTGGAAGACAGACTGCGTAGGATTCGGGATTAAGCGGTTGGCCTTCCAATAGGTCGGCTTAGCTAGAAGAGGCGGCGGCGTGGGTCAGGAGATCCCAGGCTCGGTGAATCCGGTCCGCTTCGGTGCGCAGGTTCCCGATGGCGATGCGCAGGCAGAAGCGGCCGTGGAGGATCGTGTGGGAGAGGAACACCTCTCCGGATGCATTCACTCGATCCAGGATTGCCTGGTTGAGCTCATCCTGCCGCGAGGGATGCGTCCCGGCCGGCGAGTAGCGGAACACCACCGTGGAGAACAGCACCGGCGCCAGGACCTCCCAGTCGGGCGCCTCGTCGATCCACTCCCTGATCATCTGAGCCAACGCCAGGTGCCCCCGAATTCGATCGACGACTCCCGTCTGTCCAAAATAGCGGAGCACGAACCAGAGCTTCAGGGCCCGGAAGCGGCGGCCCAGCGGCACACCGTAGTCCATGAGATTCCGGGCTGTGCCCTCCTCGCTGGTCTTCAGGTAGTCGGGGGTGAGGCTGAAGGCTGCCCGAAGCATCTCGGGACGCCGGCAGTAGAGGACGGAGCAGTCGATGGGGGTGAATAGCCATTTGTGGGGATTGACCACGATGGAGTCCGCCTCTTCCCAACCCACGAAATGGTGCCTCAGCTCGGGTACCATCGCCGCAGGACCGGCGTAAGCAGCGTCCACGTGCAGCCAGAGACCGAACTCTCGGGCGATCTCGGCAAGCTCCCCCACGGGATCGACGCTGGTGGTGGAGGTCGTGCCGAGCGTGGCTACCAACGCTACCGGCTCGACTCCGTTCTCCAGATCCGTCTCGATCGCCTCCCTTACCGCGGCCGGACGCATCCGGAACTCGTCGTCCACCTCCACCTTTCGGATTCCCTTCCTTCCGAAGCCCAGGGTGATCACGGCCTTGTCGATGGAGGAGTGGGATTCCATGGAGGTGTAGATTCGGCTCCGCGGCACCTCCCACAGCCCCCCGTCCCCAGCCTCCGGGTGACGGGCCTCCCGAGCCGCGGCGAGGGCGTAGAGAGAGCTGCTGGACGCGGTGTCGTTGATCACCCCTTCGAACCCCTCCGGGAGGTCCAGCATCTGGCGCAGCCAATCCACCGCCTGTTCTTCCAGCTCCGTCCCGGCGGGAGAGCTCCGCCAGACCATGGCATTGACGTTCAACGCCGACGCCAGCATCTCTCCCAGGATCCCCGGCCCCGACGCTGTGATGCCGAAATAGGCCAGGAAGCCCGGGTGATTCCAGTGGGTGACTCCGGGGAGGATCTTTTCCCGGAACTCCTCGAGGATCGCTCCGAACTCCTCACCCTCTTCCGACGGGGTAGCGGGGAGGGCGTCCCTGATCTCTCCCGGCTTGACCTGCGCCAGAGCCGGATAATCTCCTACGCCCTCCAGATAGTCCGCAATCCAGTCAACCACTTCCCTGGCGTGGCGCCGGAATTCTTCCGGGGGCATATCTCCTGGTTGGAAGTACGGGTCGTCTCGGTGCATTACCTCTCCGTCTGCGCGCCAGGCTCCGTCAAGCTCCCTCCTCCTCGCCCCAAATCCGCAGCCGGATGCGGACGAGGGTCCCCTCTCCCACCGAGCTCTCCACCTCCACCGAACCGCCCCACGACTCAACAAGATTCCAGACGATGGCGAGACCAAGCCCGGTGCCGGTGGAGCGGGTGCAGAAGTGGGGCTCGAAGATCCTGGGGATGAATCCCGGGTCTATTCCCGTACCGTTGTCCCGAACACGGATCTCCACCTCCGCGACCAGGACTTCGACTTCGATCTCTATGGTGCCGTCGGGGGGCACTGCCGCCCTCGAGTTCTCCAGGAGGTTGACCAAAACCTCTTTCAACTCCGGTGTCCTGGCACACACCTCCGGGGAGGAGGGCACACGACACTCGTACTCGACGGAGCCCTGTCCACTCCTGTAGAGGGCCAAGGCCTCCTCCACCACGGCACCGACGTCCACGGGCTCCAGCGGGGATTGTCCCGCAGCCTGAGGCGCGGCGAAGCGCGCGAAGCTCCGGGAGATCTCGCTGAGATGATCGATTTCCCGGAGTACCACCTCCACGTTCCTTTCCAGGATATCGCCGAAGTCTGAACGGCCGTCTTCCCATGCCCGGAGAAGGTGCTGAACCGACAGCTTGATGGGTGTGAGGGGATTCTTGACCTCGTGGGCCACCTGGCGGGCCATTTCCCCCCAAGCCAGGATTCGCTCGCTGCGAAGCTCGTCGGTGACATCCTCCAGGCTGAGGACCGCGCCGCTGGCCGGGCCCGTCTGAGAGATCCTGCGAGCCCGGAGCCGAATGCGTCGCTCTCCCATCTGCAGATCCGTACCGGCCTCCTCCATGCCGTCCCTGAAGTAGCGTCCCACCCAAAGAACCAACTCACCGGCCGGACCCTCGCTCTCGGGGAGAAGCTCTCCCACCGGAATCCCCTTGCCCAGGAGCATCTCGGCCCGGGGGTTGACCAACGTCACCCGACCGGAGGAGTCGAGGGCGATCACGCCGGTGGCGGCTTCCTCCAGGATCGCCTGCGTTCTTCGGGTCGTACGGACCAACGCCATTTGGGCCCTCCGGATCCCGAGCACCATCCGGTTGAAAGCCGAAAAGACGGCCCCGAACTCGTCCGCCCGATCCTCGGGGAGCTTCACCTCGAGGTTCCCCTTCCCCACCCTCTCCGAGGCGATCTGGAGAGTCTCGATGGGTCGGCTCAGGGTCCGACCCACCAGGAGTGCCAGCCCGAGAGAGAGGACCGCGCCCAACACCACCGCGAATCCCAGGAGATCCGTGACCTCCCGCCTTCTCAGGGCCACCTCCCCGGCCTGGATGGGCACCGGAGAGCCCATGATGTCACCGTCTGGCAGACGCCGGTACGCCATCACGTACTCCCACTCGCCCACCAAGGCGAGGGTGGACGCCAGGAGGCGTTCACGACCCTCCAACTGCCGGGAGACATGGATGGGAAGCCACCCCTCGTAAAGCCCCAGCTCCACGAGCTCGTCCACGGAGCCGCCTCTCAGCTCGCCGTGCCGGAACTCCAGGAGATCGGCGCCCAGCCGCTCGGAGAGCAGGGCCATCGATCCCCCTGCTTCCGAATACCACTCGGCACCGTCTTCAACCACCCGCTCCGCCAGCGCCGTGGCGGTGCGAACCGCGGCGCTGGCCAGAATCCGGAAGGCCAGCGTGCCGAAGATCACGATGGAGATGAGGAAGAAGCCGAAGAGCCCCATGGTGATCCTGGCCCGGAACGACCTCCCCAGGCTCCACCACTCCCTGAGGGGTGGATGCTTGCCCAGCACCGTCACGGAGCCGACCCCCCAGATCGTCAGGAAGAGGAGGAGGTCCAGAAGAAGGAGAAGGGTGCCTCTGGCCGCCGTTACCGTCGTCCCGGACTGATCCACCAGGTAGTGGGCCTGGACGGTACCGTCGGAGTAGCGGACCACCGTCTCCCCTCGCCAGCCGTCCTCCTCCTGTGTCCAGACGATGCCGTCGGCGCTGTGAGGCTCGTCCCCGGGCAAGAAAGGCACCAGGGTCAACGGGGTCCCAGCGGAGGAGCTGCTTGCCCGTATGAGCGGATCCAGCGGGGAGCCCACCACACCGGGGCGCCCTGGTGGGACGACGCCGGACACCACGGAACCATCCCCCAGGGGAGCCAGCACCAGATACCTGGTCCGTGCGTAGGACAGACGGCGCACGAAGATATCGTCGCTGAGCCTGGCCTCTTCCAGGAAGTCATCTGCCACCGCCGGTCGGGATCCGGTCACACCAATGCGAAGCTCCTCCAACGGGAGGCCGCCTGGAGACCAGAGGGTGAGCCAGATCGGATACCCTTCGCTCGCCAATCCACTCCCCGACCATCCCCCATATAGGAGCTCAACCGGGTCCACCGTCTCCCGGTCCAGAGCGGCGATGCTCTCCCCCAGGCGCTCGAGAAGGAGTTGGAGGTAGGGATCGGCCGGCGCGCTCAGTTCCTCCAGATGAGACTCTCCGAGAGCCATGCGGGACGAGACCCGGGCACCCCAGGCGAAGGGCAGCGCGACGCTGGCCCCCAGCACCGCCGCGAAGGTCCAGGAGATCAGATCGCTCCCCCACTGGCGATCGCCCCGCAGGTAGCGAGCACCCAGATACGCGGGCACGGCCCAGAGCATGGCAAGCCACGGAGAGAGCGTCCCTGTCTCCCGCACCAGCGCCGTGCCCCCGGAGGCGAAGAGGAGCGCGGTCAGCCCGGCGGCCGACACCCAACCAGCAGAGCCGGCCTCTTCCCCACCATGCCC
>SDBT01017384.1_pt1 | contig 11360 bp, 11 predicted proteins | sample 2277101 | NCBI WGS metagenome assembly SDBT01 (sample SAMN10404973, study PRJNA504765) | marine sediment metagenome | isolation source: marine sediment core GS10_PC15, 103 cmbsf | place: Arctic Ocean: Southern Knipovich Ridge | collected 2010 | reverse complement strand
ACCTCGGAAAGGATGATGCATCTCACGGATCGCTCCTGGCGCCCAACGGTGCTTCAAATACCAGGCAAGGATGTCTTTCCGCGCCCCGGCGGACACGTCTAGGGCTTCAAGAAGCTGCTCCACCTGGTTCTCATGTACCTTGATGTCCGAGAGCTGCAGTCTTTCAAAGTAACGGTGTCGGTCTCGTGGTCGTAAGCATGAAGCACTGCCAGGACCATGTGACGCATGTCCAGGATGGTTCCATCAATGTCGGATAGAAGCATCAATTGCTCACCGCGATATTGCCGATGGACTCGCTCGTATTGAGTCGAAAGGGCTTTCATCCAGTTCTTTGTAACACATATCAACGTGGTAGACTGGGTGCCATATCTGCCGAACGAAGACCAACCGGAAAGGCCGTCCCACAGGCTGAAGCAGAGGAAATCCTATGATGGACTATGTCGCTCGGCTGCAACATGCTCACCGTATGGAGGTGGCTGGCGAAGCCGTGTACGCCACAGCCGCACGGCTCACCTTGCGCCCCGACCGCCACGCCAAGTGGCTTGCACTGGCCGAGCTCGAGAAGCAGATCAAGGAAGAAATCGCGCTTCAGGTCACCCATCATGGAAGTGCAGTACAATCACGCGCATTCGAGCTTCGGGTCGGCCAGGCAGCGGGCGCGTTGATAGCGGCGCTCCCATGGCGACTCTCCTTGCGGATGCTGACGAGCATTGCGGAAAGAGCCGTCCCCTTCTGGGAGGATCTCGAGCGGGATTTTCCTGAAAGCGACCCCCAGTTCCTTGCGCGACTCACCGCCCACGAGCAGGCTCAAGTCGAGTTTGCCCAACGAGAGCTCGGAGGAGATGGCGGCCGTTCGCTGGATCCTGTTGTGGCGCTCATACGAAGGGGCTTTCCCCGGTAGACCGGTGTCGTCGCTGGCCTGGGATTCGCGTACTACTTCAAGCAGGATTTCCAGAAAGCAGTCGACGACAGAGTCAGATGACCCGCGAAAGGGTGTCAGCCGGCTCCGTGAACGCGCTCGCGGTACGAGAGAGCCAGGACCGACGACGGGCAGCGCAAGATGATCTGCATACTGGTGTCGGGGTTGAAGAACGAGGGGCGGCGGCCTGCTCGATGGGAGATGACCAGGAGATCCCCCTCACCGGCGAGACCGGCAATCTCGATGGCAGGGTTGCCTTCTCGATACACCTGCTCAATCTTCACGTGGTAGAGCGACGCCACATGCATCACCGTGTTCAGGGCTTTCTTCTGCTCTTCGACGGCCTCTTCGCCGACGATGAACGTGGGGGGGGCACAAACAACTGCGGCGACTCGCAGATCGAGTTGCCGGGAGAGATCGAGAGCCAGCTCGGCCGCCAGCAAAGAGCTTTCCGAGTCCGTGACCGGCAGCCAGATACGTCGGTAGGGATGGGTGCCTGCGGCAAGGAGAACCGGGCAGGGCATCTGGTCCAGCAGGCTTGCAAAGGTCGGCCGGGTCAGTCCCATGCGGTTCAAGAGGCTGGGGGGCTTTTTGTCGAGCACCAAGCAGCCGCAGTCCAGTGAGGGAAGCTCGCTCAACAGAGTCGTCTCCACCTTCTCGTTTCCAGCCAGGATGGCGACCTCAGCCGAGGCTCGGTCCAGCTTGAGCTCGGGGGCGGGAAAGCCTTCCGGGGACAGGACTCGCAGTGCCCGGGTTCGGGTGCGGTTACAAAGGTATTCCACCTCGTTCCAGTACCGATCGGGTACCCGATCTTCGGCGAGCGCCAACATTCGGATTCCGTACTGGAGAGGAAAGCGGGCTACGCCGGCCCGCAGGTAATCGGCGATGTAAGGCAGAACTTCCGGGTCGCCGGTCAACAATAGCCGATCCCCTTCACGGATGATCGCGTGGCCGTGGGGAGTGATAAACTTGCCCTTGCGGTAGATCGCCGCAACCAACCACCGGATGGCCCGCAGATCCCGAACCCGGGTATCTACCGCGGGCGAGCTGGGCAGGATCGGAATTTCGACGATTTCCCCTTGCCCCAAGCCGACGCTGACCGCCACTTGCTTACCCCGCTCGATACGGTTGGCCACCAGCCCGGCAATCGCCAAAGGACGAGTGAGTACCTCGGCCCCTACCTCCTTCATTTTCTCTGCGCCTTCGGGTTGCCGGAGTATGCCTATGGTGGCGGGAGGGTGGTCGATGGAGCGGGCTATCCGGCAAGCCTCGATGTTGACTTCGTCGAAGTCGGTCAGGGCGGCCAGCCATTCAGCCCCTTCCAGGCCGGCCTCGCGAAGGTTCACGAGGCTGGTTCCGTCCTTGGCGAGGAGCCGCATGGGGCGGTCGGGAAAATCCTCCCGAAGCCTTTCCAGTTTGACCGGATCCACGTCGACAACCGAGACCTCCCACGCATCAGATAGGTTAGCGACCAATCCCCGGCCGGTTCTCCCGCCACCCAAAATCACGATACGACGGCGCACGAGACTCGGTTTTTCATCCGAGAGCTCGGGTTCGGAATCGGGCTCTAGCTTCGGTCTGTCGTCCTGTCTGGCCATCGGCGCCATTCTATTCTGTTAGGGCTCAGCTTATCGAGCATCAGCAGTCGCCCATTCAACCGCCTTTTGCGCATGAATCTCCGTGGTGTCGAATACACGAATGGGGCAACTCTCGGCTTCTAGCAGAAGTGAGATCTCGGTACATCCCAGAATCACCGCCTCTGCACCTTGGTTCGCCAGCTCGGTGATGACCTCAACGTACCGATCTCGCGACTGGGGAATGATTTTGCCCAGGCAGAGCTCCTGGTAAATAACACGATGTACGATTTCGCGACCGTCTTCATCGGGTATCAAGACCCGGAGACCGTGTCGCTCCTCCAGCCGACCGCGATAAAAATCTTCTTCCATGGTGAAACGTGTACCCAAAAGGCCGACCGTCTCGATCCCGGCTTGGGTGATCTCCTCGGCGGTGGCGTCGGCAATGTGAAGCAGAGGGATAGCAATTTTCTTTTCAATGAGAGGCGCCACCTTGTGCATGGTATTCGTGCAGAGAACAAAAAAATCGGCACCCGCAGCCTCAACCCTCTCGGCGGCTTGGCCCAAGATACGTCCTGCCTCGTCCCACTTTCCCGCATGCTGCAGCAGCTCGATCTCGTGAAAGTCCACACTGTAGAGGGCGATCTTGGCCGAGTGAAGGCCGCCCAGGGCTTGCTTCACCCCCTCGTTTATGAGCCGGTAGTAAGTTTGGGTAGACTCCCAGCTCATTCCTCCAAGTAAACCAATCGTTTTCACGGTCTCTTCCTTCCCACTGGCCGGCCCGGTTCGCTCGTTCGTCGCACTTGATGCACGATACAACTTCGGGTGATGTTGTGCTAGGTTCATTTCCCTGAGTTGTCGGGGTTCTGAACTTTATCGATGTTTTAGATAGATGAATGGCTCGGAAAGCTTTATTCATTCAGAAAGCTCTATTAGCAAGGGCGCATCTCGTCGAAGTCGATTCGACGCGCCCGGAGAATCCCCCGGCTTGAGCCGGGGGATTGTGTTATGACTGAACGTGCCGGCAGAGGTTTGAAGGCTCGGGATCTCGCATGGGCCGGCATGTTCTATGTCGCCGCGACGGTTCTTCTGACATACCCTTTGGCCCTTCACCCTTCCAGCCTGAGTCGGCTGGATAACGGAGACGCGCAGCTCAACGCCTGGGCGGTTTCCTGGGTGGCGCATCAAATTCTCAATGACCCTCGTGAGCTGTTCCAGGCCAATACCTTTTATCCTCTGCCCAACTCATTAGCGTTTTCGGAGCATCTTTTTGTTCCCGGCCTGATGGCTCTGCCCATTCTTCTGGCAAGCGACGATCTCGTTTTTACCTACAACATGCTTCTCCTGGTTTCCATTTTTATATCTGCGGCGGGCATGTATGTCCTGGTTGCTTGGCTCACCGGTAACCGCTCCGCTGCATTGCTCTCCGGACTCTTCTTCTCGTTCGCTTCCTACCGCTTCGTTCGGCTGCCGCACATCCAAATGCAGCTTTATGGCTTCATGCCGCTCGCTCTTGCCGGTTTGCACCGGTTTTTCGAAACCGGAAAAGGGCGCTGGGCTTTTGCCTTTTCCGCCTTTTTTCTCTTGCAAGCTCTTTCCGGGACTTATCTCGCGGCGATGACCGCAGTGGCCTCGGCCGTGGCTTTAGTGACCCTCGGGGCTGGTGCGAAGCGCAACTCGAGGCAACTGGCTTTTCTGGCCTTGGCAATCGGAATGGCGCTTCTGGCACTCTATCCCTTTGTTCGGCCCTACCTCTGGGTCAACCGCACGCTGGGAATCGAATGGGACATCGAGGGGATCGGCTCGATGTCGGCGACCTGGGCAAGCTACCTGGCTTCCGGCAGCAGACTCTACCGTGGGCTGGTGGGAAGCGTTTTGTCACCCGAAGAGGTGAAGGATTTTCTGTTTCCCGGTGTCACAGTACTCTTGCTTGGTGCGGTAGGGGCGGGATTGCTGGCAGCCGGTCGTGGCAGGTTCAATCGTCCTCGGGCGACCGCCGCCTGTTACCTGGGCATTCTGGTGTGCGGGCTGGTCTTCTCCTTCGGGCCGGCCACGCCGTTTTACACATTGCTTTACGAGAAGGTCGTTTTCTTTAGAGGCCTGCGTGCCCTTACACGGTTTGGCCTGCTTCCGCTTTTTTCTTTGAGCGTGCTATCCGGCTTTGCTTTGGCCTGGCTGTCGGGCCGCTTGAAGAGCTCCCGTGCCCGCCTCGCTCTGACGCTTGGAGTAGGAGCTTTGTTCGTGGGTGAGTCGCTGGTGGCACCTCTTGCTCTCACCCGGTTCGACGACGAGCCCCCGGAAGCCTATCAGTGGTTGAAAACCGAAGGTAAGCCGGGCCCCATGGTCGAACTTCCATTCAAACGTTTCGATACCCGGTACATGTTCAGGGCACGCCATCACAACTTTCGTCCCACTCTCAACGGAGACAGCGGCTTCATTCCGGTGTCTCACGGGTGGATGCGGGAGATTTTCCTTCGATTTCCGTCGCCGGATGCCATCGATTTGCTTCGAAACCTCGAGGTGCGCTACGTCATCGTCCATTGGGGGGCCTATCTCAATATCCCAAGAAGGCTGACCAGAATGCGCGAGGGATTGAAGAGCTACCGCAACGCCATGCCGGTGGTTAAAGAGCTCGACGACGAATTGATTTTGAAGGTCCTGCCGGAGGAGTCCGTCTCGACAAACGACCCGAGCGGAACAAGGCTCGATGCAAAGGGGCCACCGGCCTTGCTGGATTCCAACCTGGGCACTCACTGGCGGGCTGAATCTCGGGATGCGGTGGTCGAGATGGTGCTGGAACAGGGCCAACTCGTTTCGGGTATTCGCTTCCACTATGGGCCTGCTCCTCGCGTTCCGGTGGTGGGGGTCGAGGTGGAATCAATGGACGAGAACGGGAACTGGCACCGAACCTTTGCGAGCTCACCCGACTGGCCCGCTCTTTCGAACCTGGTAATGAGCCTTCTGGAGAATCCCAAAGACGGAACCCAAACGCTTTCCTTTGATCCCGCCTTCCAATCCGACCGGCTTCGGCTGAACCTACGGGGCTACGGCCGGCCCCCCGAAATCGCCGAAATCGACATCTTGGGCGGCTCGTCGCGCTAATTGTTGTTCTTTTTCCACTCCTCGAAAGTGGGCAGGTTTGCGTCCTTTGAAGACAGAGTTGCGGCAGGCAACGGCCAGGAAATGGCGAGCTCCGCGTCATTGAATAGGATTCCGCCCTCATGCTCTTTGGAGTAAACCGTGGTGCACTTGTATAAAACGCAGGTATCGTCCCGCAGGGATTGAAATCCGTGAGCGAAACCCTCCGGCACATAAAGAGCCAAGTGGTTGTCTTCTGACAACTCGACCGACTCCCACTTGCCGAATGTGGGGGATCTCGGACGCAAATCCACCGCCACATCGAAAATCGAGCCGCAAATACAGGCAACCAGCTTGCCTTGTTCGAACGGCTTGATTTGAAAGTGAAGTCCTCGGATAACCCCACGGTGGCTCCAGGAAATATTGTCCTGGGTAAACCGGGCGGGAAGCCCCGCATTCTCGAAGGTGCTGATCTTGAAAATCTCCCAAAAGGAGCCGCGATCGTCGCTGTAAACAACGGGTTCCAAGACCTCGAGGCCTTCAATGGAAGTAGGACTGAGCTTCATAGCACCTCCGGTTTAATGTCCCCTCGAGAATCCCAACGGTTGGCTGGCAACCGCGGCTATTCTATACTGTATTCGCTTCGAAAAAGAGCGGTGCTATCCCGGTCATTAACCTCGGCAAGGGATCTTGCAGTCAAGGAGCAAAGCCATGAAAGATCTGGTTGCAAAGGACATCATGAACACAGACGTTATCGTCATTCAGGAATCCATGACGGTATCCGAGCTGTCCAGCATTCTTACGTCAAAAATGATTACCGGCGCTCCTGTTGTCGATGATTCAGGGGCGTTGGTGGGCGTCGTCTCGGAAACCGATATCGTACGGAGCAGCGCTCAACGAACGACCGCGCTAAAGGAAAAGTTCGAGTCCAACTATTATCTTCGGGGCTGGGAAGACAAGGTTGACGAAGACGAGCTCCGGGAGTTTCATGTCGTAGAGGACGAGGGCCTGGCGGTTCGAGAAATCATGACCCCGCTGATTTTCAAAGTCTCACGGGACACGAGCATTGCCGAGATGGCCGATACCATGATAGGCGGCCGTATTCACCGGCTGATCGTAACCCAAGAGGATCGGGTGGTGGGTATCGTGACGACTCTGGACATGTTGAAGGCGATTCGAAGCTACGCCGGATAACCGGCCAAGGCTCCTTGCCATTTGATTCGACTTGGTTCCACTCCAGTCGGTTCCGAGCCTTACCTTAAACATCGTCTAAAGGATGGCGTGATGTTACTATGAAGTCGGGGCCAAGGATCATCGTGGAAGCACAACTTACCGCGCTCCTCCTAACTGACGTACAGAATGATTTTTGCGCCGGTGGGACTCTGTCGGTGCCGGGAGCAGATGAAATTGTACCGGTGTTGAATCGATATGTGGAACGGTTTTCGCTCGCCGGCTTGCCCATCTACGCCTGCCGAGATTGGCATCCGCCAAATACCTCCCACTTCAAGGAGTTTGGCGGGGCCTGGCCGGCGCATTGCGTGGCGGAAACCGATGGTGCGAGGTTCCATCCCGACTTGCACATACCCGACTCCGCCATCGTGATGTCAAAAGGGACCCGGCCGGATGAGGACGCCTACTCCGCTTTTCAGGCCAGAGACAAAGAAGGTGTTTCGTTGTCCGACTCTCTGCGAGAGCTCGGCGTTCGCCGGATTTTCGTTGGAGGGCTCGCCACCGATTATTGTGTGCGGGCCACGGTGCTGGACGCGGCCGAGGAAGGCTATCGTGCGGTTTTGCTGATAGACGCCGTGCGGGGCGTGGAAAAGGCGCCCGGTGACTCGAGCCGCGCCGTGGAGGAGATGGTTTCGAGCGGCGCAGGGACGATCACCTTCGCCGCGATCGACACCGAACCGGCGCTGGCGAAGCACCGGCACGATTCCTAGTAAGGAGGTTTCCCCCGTGACAGAGAAAAGGAAGATCGACCGGCTCAGTCCCTTGGTAATCCGGACTCAGTTCTCCAGCGGGGGCGCCCTCCATCATGGTTTTTTGACCAATCTCAGCGAAACGGGAGCTTTTCTCGCCAGCGAAGCGTCTCTGACGGTTGGCGAGTCGGTGGACTTGGATTTCAAACTGCCCTGGGGACTGGGACAGCACTCCGCCACTGCATCCGTCGTTTGGTCCACCGAGGATGCCGGCACGAGCAGCCAGGATATAACGGTGGGTGTCGGGCTTGCATTTACGAAGCTCGCTCCGGAAGTACAAGGAGCCATTCGCGGTTACATGAAGAAATTCTATGACCTTCTCTCTCAAATCGACGACCAGGGGCTGACCGAGGTACTCGCGAAGTTATCCCGGGAAAAGGACGAACATTAGGTGCCACCGGCGGCGCTGAAGCTCAACGTCCCTCGAACCGCAGCAGAGTCGTCGTCGTGCCCCCGCTGCGGCGAACCAGCAGGTATAACCGATCGTACTCGTCGTCCGCGATATCGGGTCCCGGCTCACCACCGAGCCATCGAACCATATCCGGGGTAGTGTTGCTGTGCCCCACGACCAGGTAACGCCCGGGAGTCGAGCGTAGCCGGCGCGCCGCCTCGGGGAGGTTGTCATGATCGTAGAGGATCATCTCGACGCCGAGCTTTTCGATCAGAGGGGCGGCCGTATCACGGCTGCGTATGAAATCCGAGCTGTAAACCTTTTGAATGCCGGCGTCACGTAACAGGGACGCCAGACTTTGTGCACGACGCAGCCCCACTTCGGAGAGGGGCGGGTCTTCACTGTCGTCCACTTTCTCGGCATGTCGAACCAGAAAGAAAACCGACTCCGGCGGATCCTCTTGGCCAGCGGTTGCCGGCCGGCAAGCGGTGAATGCCAAAGTAAGTGTCAGGAGAACGATGGAAAGAAAACTCAAGGAAAAAACCTCCTCCGGAAATAGGTTGGGTAGGTCAGGGGTCGGTTGTGCACGGCAGGGGCTACATTCCCACTTCACCGGGCTTTCGTCAAGTCTGCAGACGATTTTGAGGTCATCGAGCCGGGATGGCGCTTGGGTGACAGCGAATCAAGACCTGCTCTTACTTTTTTCCTGCTCGCACAACCTCTGCAGCCATAGAACCTAGGTACTTTTCGAGCAGCCGGAAGTAAATCCCCGAAGACCTGAGTTTTTCTAGATGCGTATTGAGCTCATTTCGCAGTGGTGAGCCTTTCCGCACCGCGAAGCCATATTGGTCGGGCTCTTTCAAAGGAAAACCGATGCGAAGGGAGTCAAACTCTTGAACAAGACGAAACGCGTTTGCGGTTTCGGAAGCGATAGCCCTGACCTCGGCTGCAGCCAGAGCCTGGTAAAGCTCACGAACTCCACCATAGGTTTGAATCTTGACGTTGGGTACGGAAGTGAAAAACTTGTCGCCGATCGAGCCCGCCAAGACACCGACTTTGGCTCCGGCAAGCGATTGCAGGTTCTCGACCTCGGCGCCTTTGCGCTCGATCAATCTAAGTTGAGTGGGGAAGTAGGGTGTTGAGAAATCGACCCGGGTTTCGCGCTCTGCAGTGATGGTGATGGCCGCCGCCGCCACGTCACCGTTGCCAACCTCGAGCATGGTGAACAGATCGGGGAAGGCATCGACCCAGTAAATTTCCAGGTCTCGGCCCTTCGACTCGGCAAAGTACTCGAGAATCTCGTAGTCGATCCCGGCCGGCTGTCCGTCGTCGCGATAGAAAAAAGGCTCGATTTCGAAAGTTGCAACCCGCAGAGGCTGGGCTACCGAGGCAGCGGCGAGGCCAAGTATAAGGAGAACGAGCCAGCAAGACGATTTCATCACATCCCTCCAAATTCCGGGTCCGCGAATGGCGCAACCATTCGCCACGCTTTCTTGCTTTTGATGGGCCGTTTCAGTTTTGAGGTGGTGACTTCTTACTAGAGTATATCATAGACCCGGTATCGGCAGGCGTCTCCCGATGGCTCGGGCCAGGAACCGAAGCCGATCCAACCACGGCAGGCGGTTGAGGATGATACGAACCACGCCCCTGGTGAAGTACGTTTTGGCGGAATAGTCGATGGCGACTTCCACCAGCAGGGGACAGTTTTCTTCCATTAGGGTACGAGCTTTTCGGAGCACTTCGGCGGTTTCATCGTTTTCGGAAAGCGAAAGGTACTTTACGTTCAAACCCCGACTGAAAGCGGAAAGATCATAGGAGGGAAGCTCGCTGGCGTTGGTCCGGGCAAAGGCCGTCTCCTGAAACTGAGCGATTTGGGCCAGTCTTTTGTCTCGCGCAGTACCAGGACCGCAACCGGCAACTGGAGCTGGGAAGCGGTCAGGAGCTCGAGGCCGGTCATAAGAAACGCACCGTCGCCGGCCAGGGCAACTACCGGGCGATCCGGGCAGGCCAGAGCCGCCCCCAGGGCTGCCGGGACCGAATACCCCATGCAGGAGTAATCGATGGGGGCGAGATACGATCGGGGCGTCGCCAAACGCAAGCATTCCATGGCCAGGAAAGTGCCGTTCCCGCTGTCGGTGGTGAAAACGGTGTCGGGGCCGAAAACCTCCTGCAGCGTCCTGAGCAAGCGCGGAGGAGCCACACCTTGACCGTCCTTTTCGTCGGCCGACCAGACGTCCCGCACCGCTCCCTGTCCGGCACGAATTGCATCTCTCAGCTCGGTATCTTGCTCCCTGGCGGGCAGGTTCTCTAACAAGCTCGAAACAAAAACTCCCGAGTCCACATCGATGGCTACCTCTGCCGGGAAGTTCCGGTTGAGAACTTCCTTATCGATATCCACGTGAACCAGAGGAGCAGGTGGATCGATTCCGTAGCCTCCGGTGCCCACTTCGGAAAAACGGCATCCGATGGCCAGCGTCATATCACAGCCGGCGGCAATTTTTCGGGCAAAGGGCGGGGCGGTAGCACTGAATCCGCACCAGAGCCACAGTGGATGGTTCTCTGGAAAAACACCTTTCCCTTGAAACGTGGTTGCCACCGGCGCTTGCAGTCGCTCGGCGAGGCTCACCAGCTCACCACCGGCAGGAGCGGCGCCAAGACCGAGGTAGAGAAGCGGCCTGCGGCTTTTTTCCAGGAGGACCCGGACCTCCGTCAGGGTTTCCGGGCTCGGTGCGACCGCGAGCTGGTCGATATCGTGAAGCTGGAAGGCTTTGTCGGTGTCGGTGCGGATTCCGCAGGAGAGGACGAGAAGAGGGATGCCGTCCAGGTAGGCTTCGGCGATGCCGGAAAGCGCGTGAGTCAGCCCGGCGCCGGGAACGATGTTCACACAACCGAGCTCACCCGACGAACGAGAGACCCCGTCGGCCATGAACGAAGCGCTCTGCTCGTCGGTGACGAGAATAGCCTCCATGCTCTGCGAACGTTCTAGAGCGTCGTAGAGCTCGATATTGTGGATTCCGGGGATTCCGAAGGTCCACCGAATCCCTTCATCTTCCAAGGCTCGGACAACGATGTCGGCGCCGGTCATTTTCTTCATATTCGAGACCTCGAGTTTAGTCCCATCACTTTGGGAATGCCGGCGGCGCTCATGGCTCCCGAAGATAACGCTTCTCGCGCCTGGAGGTCAATAATGCGTCCAAATTGGGTATCGGCGCTTTGCGGCGCCTGAACGACAATTTGTTGTCGCTAAAGCGCCAAGCGGTCAGCAATCAGCACTCAGCAGTCAGCTCAAGATTGTATTTCTCAGCGCTTACGCGCTTCGGGTGAGAATTCGGAACAGTAAACAGCGGGATGGGATAAGTTGCATCTTTTTCTTAAAGCTGACGGCTGACGGCTGACCGCTGATAGCTCGCGTCGTCCAC
>SDBT01017383.1_pt1 | contig 11360 bp, 15 predicted proteins | sample 2277101 | NCBI WGS metagenome assembly SDBT01 (sample SAMN10404973, study PRJNA504765) | marine sediment metagenome | isolation source: marine sediment core GS10_PC15, 103 cmbsf | place: Arctic Ocean: Southern Knipovich Ridge | collected 2010 | reverse complement strand
CTAAACCTGGTACATATAGCTTCCGGTGACCTTTTCCGGGAGTCGTTGAAGCAGGGAACCGAGCTGGGAATACGGGCTAAATCATATATGGAGCAGGGGATGCTTGTCCCTGATGAAATAACAATACGCATGGTTTTAGAGAGAATGTCAGCCGCAGATTGCAAATCCGGGGTAATTCTTGACGGTTTTCCCAGGAATTTGCAGCAGGCCAAAGCGTTAGATAAAGCCCTATCGCAACAGGCTAAGGCTATTGACGTTGCGGTATATATTAAGGTTGCCAAAGAACGACTTCTAAAGAGGCTCAGTGGACGCTGGATTTGCCGGGATTGCCAGATGCCTTACCATGCGGTAGATTCTCCACCCAAGCTTCAGGGGAAATGTGATAAATGTGGCGGTGAGCTGTACCAGCGCCCTGATGATACCTTCGAAACAGCCAGGAAGCGGTTAGAAGTGTATGCCACTCAGACAGCGCCACTTATTGACTATTATGTACGGGCAGGCAAGCTACTGGAAGTGGATGGCGAAGGAAGCATCGACGAGGTAAGCCGGAGGATAGTAACCGCCTTATGTGAGGAGTCCGTTGCCAAGTGAGCATCATTATCAAATCTGCGGAAGAGATTGCGGCTATGCGGCAAGCTGGCAGAATTGTAGCCACCGTACTGAAAATATTGACTGATGAAGTGAGACCAGGAGTGAGAACTAAAGAATTAGATAATATCGCCGAGAGAGAGTTGGAAAGGCTGGGAGCCAGGTCTTCTTTCAAGGGATACCGTGGGTTTCCGGCTAATCTCTGTGTCTCGGTAAACGATGAGATAGTACACGGGATTCCGGGGGAACGAATACTTCAGGAAGGCGACATTGTTTCCCTTGACTTTGGAGCCGTCTTTATGGATTTTCAGGGTGATGCCGCAGTGACAGTAGGCGTTGGAGAAATAAGCTCACCGGCAAAACTGCTTATGCAAGCCGCCAGGGGTTCGCTGGAAGCGGGTATCGCCGCTGCTCATCCCGGGGCAACATTGGGAGATATTTCGGCGGCTATTCAGAATTATGCCGAATCAAGAGACTATTCGGTAGTACGCGAGTACACCGGCCATGGTATTGGACGAGAAATGCATGAAGAAACTCAGATACCTAATTTTGGCTCACCGGGAACGGGGCCAGTCTTGAAAGAGGGTATGACCCTTGCCATCGAACCGATGCTAAATGCGGGGGACTGGCATACCCAGCTTGGTAAAGACCGCTGGGCGGTTCTTACCGCTGACGGCAGTCTTTCGGCACACTTTGAACACACCATTGTTATCACAGATAATGAACCGGAGGTGCTGACCAAAGGGATTTATGCCTAAGAAAGAGTCTATCGAGGTAGAAGGGACGGTAATGGAGGCGCTACCTAATGCCATGTTCCGTGTTAAGCTGGCGAATGGGCACCTGGTACTGGCTCACATTTCCGGTAAGATAAGAATGCACTACATAAGGGTCTTACCCGGAGATAAAGTATTGATAGAACTTTCTCCTTATGACCTGAATCGGGGTAGAATTACATATCGGTTTAAATAATACAAGGAACTAAATAGTGAAAGTTAAAGCTTCAGTTAAAGTAAGATGTGAAAAGTGCCGGGTAGTAAAGCGGCGGGGTGTACTGAGGATTATATGTCCCAACCCCAAACATAAACAGAGGCAGGGCTAATTCCCTATGAAGTTAAGGAGAAAATAGATGGCGCGTATAGCTGGGGTAGATATACCCGGGAATAAGCAAGTCTGGATTTCATTGCAATATATTTACGGCATTGGCCATACTTCGAGCCAGAAAATTCTATCAAAGACGGGCATTACTCCTGATACTAAGGTCAATGACCTTACTGAGGAAGAGATAAACCAACTCCGAGAGATAATTGACCGGGAATACAGAGTTGAAGGTGAGCTTAGAAAAGAAGTTAATTTTAATATAAAGCGTCTAATGGAGATTGGATGCTATCGTGGTATCAGGCATCGTCACAACTTGCCGGTCAGGGGACAACGAACGCGCACCAATGCTCGCGCCCGGCGTGGTTCACGCCAGACCGTAGCCGGCAGGGGACAGAGACGCGGCATGACGAAGAAATAATTAAGCCTAACCTGGATAAGGAGGATAGGGTGGCACAGAAAAAACGAACCAAGGCAAGAAAGCGAGAACGCAAGTCTATTGCTGTCGGTAGAGCCTATATTCAATCTACCTTCAACAATACGCTGGTGACTCTCACTGACCCCCAAGGGAATGTCATCGCCTGGGGTAGCTCGGGGTCAGCCGGATTCAAAGGCTCGCGTAAAGGCACTCCCTACGCTGCTCAGATGGCAGCCCGGGAGGCAGCGCGGAAAGCTATGGTGCATGGCCTTCGCCAAGTAGAGGTATATATTAAGGGTCCCGGCAGCGGACGCGAGGCGGCTATCCGTTCTCTCCAGAGCTCCGGACTTTATATTACGGGAATCAGGGATGTAACCCCTATCCCGCATAACGGATGTCGACCCCCTAAAAAGAGGCGGGTATAAAAGAGGAAAAATATGGCAAGATATACAGAAGCAGTTTGCAGGTTATGTCGCCGTAGTGGCGAGAAACTCTTTCTAAAGGGTAACCGGTGTTTCACACCCAAGTGTGCCGCAGATAAGCGGTCACAGCCCCCGGGACAGCAGACAAGGCGTCGGCGGCAAAGGATTTCCGACCGCGGACTCCAACTCCGGGAGAAGCAAAAAGCCCGCTATACTTATGGAATCATGGAGAGGCAGTTTAAAAATTGTTTCAACCAGGCAGCGAGACAATCAGGTATCACTGGCGAAAATCTACTGGTGCTGCTGGAGAGACGACTTGACAATGTGGTGTATCGGTTAGGCTTTGCCGACTCCCGTTCCCAGGCCCGTCAGTTAGTTCAACATGGGCATATCTTACTCAACGGGCACAAGACTGATATCCCCTCTTGTCTGGTTAAGGAGGGCGATACGATTGGCTGGAGAGCGGAAAGCACCAAGACCGAGTATTATAAGCAACTAATTGAAAGTATTGAGACCAGGACTGTCTTAAACTGGTTAAACCTGGATAAACAAAATATAGTTGGGGAAGTATTAACTTTGCCTACTCCAGAAGATATTGATGCCAAATTTGATGGAAAAGCCATAGTTGAATACTACTCACGATAGGTTAAATGGTGAGGAGGTAAGTCTTTGTCAAGTTTAGTGATTCCCAGTATTGAATGTGTTGAAAGTACAGAGAACTTCGGGCGGTTTCAAGCTGAACCGCTGGAAAAGGGTGTGGGCATTACGCTGGGCAATTCTTTACGCCGAATCTTACTTGGCTATCTTCCCGGAGCCGCTGTGACTCAAGTTAAGATAGAGGGAATTCAGCATGAATTTTCTGTTATCCCTCACGCAAAAGAAGATGCGATGGAGTTCCTGCTTAACGTAAAAGCATTGAGGCTGAAGCCTCTTTCCGAACGACCGGGCAAATTGATACTGGAGGTACAGGGACAGGGTCCTGTTTGCGCCGCTGATATTAAACCCTCGGCTGACTTTGAAATTGCCAACCCCGAGCTTTGCCTGGCTACTTTAAGCTCGCCTGAAGCCAAGCTTTACGTTGAGTTTGATGTGGAATTAGGCACTGGATTCAAGCTGGCTGAGTCCACTGATGACATGCCCGTGGGAACAATTCCAATAGATGCTATCTTTTCCCCAATAAGGAAAATTAATTTTAATGTTGAGCCAACCCATATTGGACGGGAGAGCAGCCGCGAGCGATTATACCTGGATGTATGGACGGATGGCACCATATCACCTGTAGATGCCGTCAGTCAGAGTGCGGCGCTTCTGATTGAGCAGCTAATGCCGTTCGTAGAATACTCCAGGGTATCGCTAATGAAGGAAGAGGAGCGGCTTATTCGCCTGGCTATTCCCGATGAAAAATACAATATGTCCGTGGAGCAACTGGACCTGTCAGTGCGCACCATAAATTGTCTAAGGCGCAGCGGTATTGCTACCGTAGGAGAGCTTATGGCTAAAGGTCCGAAAGAATTGCTCAAATTACGCAATTTTGGCCAGAAATCGTTCCAGGAGATAGAAGGAAAACTTGCCGGAATGGACCTGTCGCTTACACCTAAAATCGAAGAGAAGAATAAAGACGAAGATACCGCTGAGGAGGCAGAAGCGCCAGAACCCGCACCAGAAGAAGTAGATTTAACTCAACCGGAAACAGGTGCCGAGACTGATGAGCCTGATGAGGTTAAAAGTGAATCAGGAGAGTCACAGATATGAGACATAAGCTAACCGGCAGGAAATTAAACAGGTCCACGAGTCACCGCATGGCAATGTACCGGAACCTGGTAACCGACCTTCTTAACTATGAAAAGATTGTTACCACCGAAGCCAAGGCTAAGGAAGTGCGTGGTCTGACAGAGAAGATGATTACTCTGGGTAAAACCGGAGGTCTTCATTCTTACCGCCAGGCATTATCTTTTATTACGGATAAAAAAATAGCGGATAAGGTCCTGTCGGAACTGGCAGATAGATACGCCGAGCGCCCCGGTGGGTATACGCGTATAATTAAGTTAGGACCCAGATTGGGTGATGGCGCACCCATAGTTCAACTTGAGTTGGTAAAGTAGTAACATTCAATTGCGGTTGTCCGTGGAGGTAGAGAAGATTACCAGCCAGGCGCCAGGCATCAGGATTGTATTGATTATGGAATATGATGGAGCAAGCTACTACGGTTTTCAATTGCAGGCTAATCAACCCACCATACAGGGGGAGATTGAGAAAGCGTGGTATAAACTTACTGGAGAGAGGGTCCGAGTGATGGCTGCCAGCCGAACCGATACCGGTGTTCACGCCGAGGGACAGGCGGTTAGCTTTAATACGAACTCATCCCTGCCAATGCAAACATTTGTTAATGGATTAAATTACTATTTACCTTGCGATATTGCGGCGAAAGCCGCATTTAGAGTGGCTGATACTTTTAATGTCAGGCGTGACGCTATCAGCCGGGAGTATAACTATTATATTTTGAATAGCCCGACGCAGTCGCCAATCAGACGAAGCTTCTCTTACCTCGTTACCGGACGACTGGATATTGAAGTGATGAATCAGGCTTGCCAGTCTCTAGTCGGCGAACATGATTTTACCTCATTCACGACCCTTGACGAAGCCAGGACAAGGAGCACGGTACGCCATGTGCATAAAGCTGAAGTAAAGAAAAACAAGGAGCTGGTTATTTTTAATATAGTGGCTAATTCATTCCTCCGCCACCAGGTACGCAATATGGTAGGTTCTTTAATCCGGGTTGGCCTCGGTAAGATGACAGTTGACGAGTTTTATGACACAGTTGAGTCAGGAGAACCAGGACTGGGCGGACCCCGGGCTCCTGCCCATGGACTGTGCCTGATGCAGATAAACTATCCAGGTTATTTTGGGGAAGATACTACGGGAGATAACTGATGAAAACCTATAGCGCCAAAGCGGCTGATATAAAACGACAATGGCACGTTATCGATGCCTCTGACAAAATTCTGGGCAGGCTCGCTACCCGGATAGCCCGTTTGCTTATGGGAAAGCACAAGCCGATATTTAGTCCGAACCAGGATACCGGCGATTTCGTCGTCGTTATCAACGCGGAAAAGGTGACGGTTACCGGTAAAAAGACCAAGCAGAAGATCTACTACCGGCATTCCGGACACCCCGGAGGCCTTAAGAGTATCACCTTGGAGAAACTGTTGCAGACCCATCCTACGCGTGTGATTGAGTATGCGGTTAAAGGCATGTTGCCGCACACGCGACTTGGTGCCGTGATGAAGAAAAAGCTCAAGGTCTATGCCGGCAGCGTTCACCCTCACCATGCTCAGACGAATGAGAATTCAATTAAACAAGTAGAAGCGGATACCAGGGATTGAGATATTATGCTGATATCTAAAACTGGCACAAACTCTCAGTAAAATTTCATCACCCTTCCACCGGTTTAGAGGAAGGGAATAAAAGGGACAGGACTTATATGGAAAAACAAACCTATTTCAGCGGAACCGGACGGCGCAAGTCAGCGACAGCACAGGTGAGACTACTTCCAGGGGATGGCGCCATTATCATAAATGGCAAGCCCTATGAAGAACTGTTTCCGGCTCTGGTGCACCAGCAGACTATACTGAAACCCCTTGTCACCGTTGAGAGCGTCGGCATGTACAACGTAATCGTCAAGGTGACCGGGGGTGGCGTTTCCGGGCAAAGCGGCGCTATCGCCCACGGTATTTCCCGTGCCCTGGTAAAGGCTAACGAGAACCTTAAACCGATCCTGCGCCAGAACGGCTTACTCACCCGGGACGCCCGGGTTAAAGAGAGAAAGAAGGTCGGGCTCAAGCGGGCGCGCAAAGCACCTCAGTACACGAAGAGATAAAAGTGCTTTTTACCGCATAGAGTTTATTGAGATTCCGGTAAGAATATGTATATACAATAAGAAGTGACATTATATAGTAGAACTATTGTTCTATTACTGTTAAAATGAGAGTTGGTAGTGTATCAGCTTGAAATGGAATGTCTTAGATTACGGTAGCAATATATCAGTTTTAGTAAAATAACTTAAAAATTCTTGACACATGTCCCCAAATGTGTCACAATAATGCGTATTTGGAACTTGATTTTAATTGATTTTAGGGGAAGCACCAAACTCAATTGTAGGGCTTCTCCCATGCCACGAAGCGTAAAATAAGGGAAAATATAGGGAGATTCTTAAAATTTCCTAATATATTTAGGGGGGGTTGTGCCTAGAGGCACTTGACAAATTCTCCTAATGAGTACAAGATGAGCCTAAGAATGTTTTTGACTCGGCGACAATTGTTAATATAAAGGGATTTTATCTGCCATTGAAAACGCCAGTTGTCCGAATAAGCACCTCGGCTAAAGTTGCGCTAAACTATGAAACTATCTTAGTCTTATGGGACAAGGTAGTTGTTACGAACGAGATAATTAATTGCGGCACCATTTGTTAGCTCATGCTTTTGGGTGTGCATGAGCTTATTCTGTTTGGAATAGAGAAGGAGGTGCAGTCATGAGATTTCTTTCTCTTGATTGTGTAGCAAATCAGGAAATAGAAAGTACGAGAAAAGAAAGTATAGTGTTATTCAATAAGGCTAGGCACAATATTAGGATAATTGCTGGCGACCTAAACAATGATTTTTATCAAGACAGAAAAGTTATCGTTTCCTTAAAGAAGGCTGTTGGAAGAGGAGTGGATGTTATAATCGCTTATCACCCAGTAGGTAGAACTAGCACAATAGGGATTAAGCGTGAAATACCAAATATGAAGGTAGTAGCTACTTCAAGGGTTCCTTATCGCCACATGGTATCAGTGGACGGCAAGCATGTGAGGATTGAGAAGAGACACCCTGTAGGAGTAAAGAAAACCCCAGCTATTATTTGTAAAAATGCGCCCATACTTGCTCGAGATGTAGAGATTGCCTTTAATGCACTGACAAAGACTGGATGAATGAGTTACGAAGTTCTAGAAATATCTTGGTTTGCAGTTGCACTATTCTTTGTATTCCCCCAAGTAATCGTAGGCATTATTATATCTTCTACCCCGTCAGGCTTGGATAAAGCTATTGAGTATTTTGAAGATGTTATGTTGTCACTCAATGGTTTACTCACTCTCAGTTTTATCTCTCTACTATTTGCTATAGGAATAACGTGGTATTATTTCCTGAATCACTACACTTTTGGGATGTATTTGTTGCCATCATTTATCACAGTTATTGGGATAACTATGTTCATTTTAACAAACAGAATAATCTCTAGATTCATGCACAGCCGTTTACGACTAGAAACGCAGATTGATATTTCTCCCGAAAAAGAATAGCATCTGTGCTTAATGATGCTTCTGATTCCATCTTACTACCTTACCCCTTCGCCAGCTGCTCCTTCAGGTAGTCAATTGTTTTTACCGGGGAGGGGTCAATCCGGTAGAGAATCGCCAGGTAGTAGCTGGCATAGTCGCCGAACAGCACCTGGCTCATTACTTGGCTCAAGGGACTGCTGCCCTCGCTATCCACGTTATCGTACTGCACGCCGGCCTGCTCAAGAAGTCGGCACGTCACCCGATAGCGGAGCTGGATACGCTGATTGAGAGAAGGCGAACGAAGCAGGACAACCCTTATTTTACCGGCTAGCTCAGATGGGAACTGATAGCCGACCACCGCATTATGATTCAGCTCAGGGAAAATCTCATAGAAAGCCCAGGCTTTGCTATTCTCGTTAATCTGCGTTTTCCAGCGGTGCGCCACCTCGGCGAGAATACCGCCTCCGTATATCACCGGCAGGCAACCGTATAAACGCTGTGCCAGCTGCTTCGCCGGGTTGGATTTGGCTTTCTCATTTATTTTTTCTGATAGTTCCTGTAAAACCGACACGGTTTCCGCCACGTCGGCTGACTTATCGCTGATGAAACCGAGTTTTTGGAGAAAGCAGAGTATCGGCAAAAAGCTGAAGCCCAGGGCGGCGCGCGGCTGCGCTTTATAGGTAAAGCTGAAAACCGGGATATTTTCTTTCTCAGCTATAGCACCCAGCTTGCCGCCGGTGGTAATTACCAATTTCTTGCAATCCTTCGCCAGCGCCTGCCCGAAAGCGGATAATATCTCCTCGGTATTCCCTGAATAGCTGGAGGCGATGACCAGGGTTCCGGCATCAACAAAGGCGGGTAAATCATAGCCGCGCTGGACAAGTACCGGCAGCTTAGCCTCTGACTCCACCAGACTTCTTATCAGGTCGCCGCCAATGGCTGACCCGCCCATTCCCAGGATAACCGCTTTATCAACTGCGGCGTAATCAGTGGGGAGCTTGAAGCTCATCGCCTCCTGCCATGCCTGCTGACACTGCCCGGGTACATCATGGATACGCGCCAGCATACCAGCCGTGTCATACTGCTTAAAAACCTGAAGGTCGTCCAAATCAGGAAGGTTCATCTGCATCACCCCCGTTTAAATACCGATTAAACTCCCGTCATTTCTCTGCCCAGCCCCAGCAGTCTTTCTGCCCGTTCCGTAGAATCGGTCTCGGCATAGATACGAAGTATCGGTTCGGTTCCGGAAAATCTTATCAGCAGCCAGCTGTTATCCGCCAGGATGAATCTGAATCCGTCCGCTGTTTCTAATTTTAATACTTTAACATCGTCAATGAACTTCGGGGGATTATTCTGAACACGGTCGATGATAGCCTGTCGCTCATCTGCCGGAAACTCCACATCCACCCGCCGGTAGTGATGAGGCCCCACCTTGCTGTAAAGATAATCTATCAGTCCCGACGGCGTTTTGCCCGTCTTAATCATAAAGTCGAGAAAGTAGAGGCTGGCCAGGATACCATCGCGTTCCGCAAGGTGACCCCGAAAGCCGTAACCGCCGCTTTCCTCCCCACCAACAAGCGCATTTTCTGCCATCATTATCGGGGCTGACGGTGAAGTCGGGGTAAAAGCCGGTTATCACTGCTGACTGAGATTTAGCCTCCAGCTTCAAGCCCACCCTGGCCAGCACGAAGGCAATAATTTCCTTGACACTCATATCATCAGAGGACTTATTCCACCGGAACTGGTGTCTGCCTCGCCAGCCACCTATCACCCCCCAACCATCCCGGGCATGAAGAATAAGGCTGGCTTTACCACCGGAGCTGGTGTGCTCATAGGCTTCAAGACTGAAGGCCTGCCCGGAACTGGACTCACTGCCAGCGGTAGTCACATAGCCGGGACTGAAGTCCAGCTGACAGCCAATGTCAAGGACAGCCAGGTCACCCTGCCCCGGTGAGGCATACCGCCCGTCATCATTTCTCAATTCCACGGTTAACCTGCCCGCGGTCTCACTCCCTTCCTGCCTGATACTGATAATGTCAGCAGTCAGGTCAAGGCTCTGGGCAGTCAGCTTGGCTCTCCATACTCCAGAGGGGCTTGACAGCCAGCAGTAATCACCATAGTGAGCCATAGCCAGACCATATTCCGAGGACAGATTGAAGGGCACCGGCTCCCGCCACAGGCTGTCAACGAACTCGGTGTCAAGTACAGAATGCGACCAGAAGGGACGATTATAGGCTTCCGTGCCGGTAAACTTCTCAACAAAGAAACACCGGTAGACATCCGGTTCATCCAGGAACGGCTGACGATATTCAAAATCGCCACCCGACGGCGCTGAGGCAAGCTCTTTTAAGTCTGACCAGCTACCGGCGGTGACATCACCACCATCGCCATAGACCAGACTCCACAGCTTGAAGTTACCCGCCGAATCCTCCCCGGTAACCAGCAGGTTCCAGTCAGTATCATAGACACAGGCAACACCGGATAAATCGCCGGTAGTCTTATCCCAGGCCGCTTTTGTCTGCCACTGGCCGCTCACATTCTTCTTTACATAGAGGGTTGACTGGTCGGCAAAGAAAATAGCTAAGTCCCCACCGGGCTTATAGGCAGCCGCCAGACCATAAATGGCGGTGGTAGGGGAATAGTCAATAAGCTCGGGACTGCCCCAGTTAACGCCATAATCGGTGCTCGTGATGCGACGGATTTCACGATTAGACTTTATCCAGAATATGGATACCTCGGCTCCCAGGGACGCCGCCGCCACCACGATAGCATTATACTGGCTGGTATAGGTCCACTGGCTGAAGTCGCTCTCCGCACCGGGATTAGCCACCCGCTGGCGGTAGAGCTTCCGGGAATCGGCAGGTAGGGTTATCCTGACTCTGATGAGAGAGCCATCACCGGGCATGGTCATGGCATGAAAGCAGTCATCCTCCGACCCATTATAAAGCCTAGACCAATCATATCTGACTACGCCGGCAATCCTGTTTTTAGCCTCTACCTTAACATAGGGAGTGGCCGCCGCCTGTTTCTGGGCAGCTAATAATGTTGACGTCAGGTTTCGCATCGCTTCACTCCACCTTCCCGGCTAGTTGTCTTTGAGTTGAACCACCCCGCTGGCCGGGAATATATCTGGTACCCCAGAAAAGGTGCCCGGCGATGTAGCCCAGGGCAAAGACCAGGAGAAACCAGAAGATTAAATCCCAGAGCCAGTGCCCGAGCACAGCCCCGATGGCTATCAGACCGATAATCCAGAGTCCCTCCAGCCTGTGCCAGGTATCCCGCAATATATATGTCCAGGGACGGCCACCTAGCTGTGACCATAGAGCTTTATAAACTGCTTCAAACATAGTTCCACCTCATATCAGCGCTGCCAGAATATCAGGAAGCGGCTTATCAGCCCTTTGGTAGCGAGTCGCCAGGTGCCTGGCCGCCCTAATGATTACCTCCGGACCGGCTCCTACCCTGCGCTCACCGCGATTTCGCGGTGACAGAGCCGCCACCGCCTCCCCCACTTCCTCCCAGT
>SDBT01017382.1_pt1 | contig 11361 bp, 12 predicted proteins | sample 2277101 | NCBI WGS metagenome assembly SDBT01 (sample SAMN10404973, study PRJNA504765) | marine sediment metagenome | isolation source: marine sediment core GS10_PC15, 103 cmbsf | place: Arctic Ocean: Southern Knipovich Ridge | collected 2010 | reverse complement strand
CCGTCAGTTAAAAGAGATTGTCCGCCCGATCCAGCGTCGGCAGGCCATACCCATGTAATGTCAGTTGCCAGCGATCCGTTTGCCTGTAATGACCATGAAAAAGCACCATTGAACCAGATAAGCGATTCTTCGTCCCCCATGACCTTAATAGACGCCGCCGCATTAACGGTGAAGCACAACAATAATATCAGTATCAGTTTTTTCATACGCTCGAAGCCAATCTTGACGCATACGCGCCAGCTATAAAGTGTTGACATACCCAATCAGTCCCGACAAGACCGATCCTTGCACTACCCACAACGTCCTTGCCTCCGAAGTATATCCAACCATCGGTATCGACCTGGATAGTAGAAACGTCCTGAAATAGTAATTCGTATTGTGAATTTATTTCCCTGCGGTATCGATCAAAGAAGTTCTGTATGTCTTCGAGTTTGACTGACCGAAGTTCGCGGCCACTCGGCAAGACACTTAATAATGAGGATTTAGCTTGCATTACCGGCTCCCGTCAAAATCAAATTCTCTGAATATTAGACCGATCAATTCTAGATCGCCGGTTGTTTCGAGTTTAAACTGTGCCGTCCTGAATCTTGTATCAAACGGAACATGAACAAATAAAGTCTCAGCTCCGTCGGCATCGATCATCGAAGCAGTGCCGAGTAATTGCCAGCTTTTCTCGGTGTCTCGTTTTGCGTACAGAGTGACACTGCCAGACGATTTCCTGTTCATAATCACATCAACGCCGTTGTTTACTCGTTTGAATAGATTTAATGATTTCGGGTTTGTCAATGTCGTCGAAAAGATCAAAACACCTGTAAACGCCGCTCCGTCGTCAGTGCTTGAACTATGCAAAGCGAACGTGTCGCCGTTGTAGTCCGAAGCGAGATCAAGCGGGAAACCGACGACATTCCTGGAAGCGTCGTATATGATCCAAGACGCCCCCCAATCGTTGTAATTGCTGAAAGGCAGCGTATCGTAAGTAAATGCCTCCTGCTGTGTAAAGTCACCGAATGACCTTATCGGGAAGCCGTGGAAATCGACCCGTCCGCTGTCAGGGTGAAATGACAATACTTTATTGTTCGTATCGCTGCCGGCAGCCGGGAACGCAAACCAGACTTCTTCAAAATCGTCAATATAGGTCGCCTGTATGAACTCTGACTGTGACGTATTAAGCCCTTTGAAAGTAATGTCGCCATGGGTACTTATCGGTTGCGGGGTGTTTATTTCTCTGATAGTCAGGTCCGATGCGGCGAAATACAGCCGGCCTGATTTATCGTTGACGAAGGAATCGGCAGATAGAACGCCAACTTTCAAAGTATATTCCTCCCACTGGAAAACTTCGGCGGCGGTTATCAGCCAACTTCGATGTACGCTGTCTTGTTTGCCTATTACCAGGTCGTTACCGTGCTTGGCAAAGCCCATGAGGGTTCCTGGTGAATCTGTAAACTGTTTTGCGCCTGCGTCACTCACTCCGTTTTCGTCAAAGTCTATTATTGATCCACCTGTAGCCCGACCAGCCCATCTTTCCTTTTGCGGGAAAACAGTCGCGTTTTCAGTTGTGAAACCCAGAATCAAGTATGTTTCAAAAGATGCAAGATGCTTGCATTTTGTTAATCTATTGGCCGTCCCTTCGTAATCGATCCCGTCTGCCTGGCCAAGTACCTGGAAATTATTTCCAGTCGAAGTGTCAACATTCCACCATATAACTCGGTCAGAGTTGTTTGTGGCGACCACGTTGCGAAGGTGATCGATTATCTCCCAGCGTTCGACGTTAGCCGATGACCCGCCTTCGTCGCCGACAGTAAACTTGACCGTCAAAGACATATTGGACTGCAGCCATAGGAAAATATGGTACTTATTCGCTACCAGTAAATGCTCTGTGCCAGTTCCTTTTCTAACGTGTCGATGGTGTTTTAGTATTGCCGATGATCCTACGAATACATTGCCGCTATTGTCGGCTGTATCAAGTGTTTCGGCAATCGTTATCGTAGAATTAGCACCCCCAAAGACCGGCGTTCCGCTCACTGTATAAGTGATATTGTTGGCTACTGTGCTATTGGCGTTAAGCCGGATTGTTGCCCCGTCCGCAAGAACCGTATTCCCTGATAAAACATCGCCAGTAACCACGATTGTTGAACCCGAAGCGGTAACAACTGCAAATACATCTGTCGGAGCCGAAATCTTCGCCGAAGCGGTATCAAGTAATACCGGCAGCCTACCCTTTATCCGTTCGTAGCGTCCGTACCGGTGGTGTACGTTTACCGAATCTCTTGCGAGAAAAGCGTCCGGCAAAGTCACTGTTGGGATATCTTCTCCCTGTGCTGCTTTTGGGTCGATTATTCCAAAGTCGGGCATGTTAGTTTCCTATTGGCATCCATGATATATCATTTCCAGTTGGGGCTTTCCAAAAATCACCCTTCTTGACAGGGCATGTTATATACGACGTAATTATACCTGACGCTCCGCCAGCCTGTACCCTTAGAGTCGTAGGTGGATTACTCAAATCGGTCAAGACAGAAAGATTTGAACCAGTTCCAGTTGCGCCACATGTCACAATACCGTCCGTTATAGCTTCATAAGTAGTGTTGCTTGCGACTACATCAGCGGAACCGTCGTTGTCTCTGTCGTTCCATACGCCAAATTGATGTTTATTATCATCAACGTACTTCTTATTTGCTATCATCGCATCCGTTGTGGGGGCGGCGGTCGTCTTTGTGACCGAAGCGTCCGCAATTGTAGCAATCCCAATAAGCTCTGTCGCCTCTGTAACATCAAGCGTCCCTGCGACCAGCGTATTTCCGCTTGCCGCCGTCACTGTAAATTTACTTGTGTTGACGGCAAAGTCGCCAGTAACGCCCAAAGTGCCAGCGTTAGTCATTGTGCCGGCGTTCACGATGGAATCGGTGGTAATGTCTGAATGTTCGCCGGTGTTCGCTGCTGAAACCTCCGTGCCTGTCAGTGCAAAGCGGTGTTCGACATTTAATCGCTCCTGGGTAGCGACTTTGATCTCCCGCATTCTGTCGTCGGCTTCGGCGGGATCATCAGAACCGAGCGGCGTATTCGTGTCGTAGGTTGCCGTGAATGTCGTGGCAAATAGTATTGTTGCAAAAAATAATACTATAAATGTTGACGCAATGCTTAATTTTGTTTTATTCATCATCTTTGCCTTTCTTTACATTATATCTGCCATAAATTGCGAAACCAGCGGCTAGAAGTGTCGCTAGTTCTTTTCCTTGTTCAACTTGCCCCTCATTATCCTTCCCGAGAGCGTCGTAAGCATTCGGTGCTTCTGCTTCGCCGATACCAAACATGCTGAGTATGGCTATAACGATGACTACTAAAGCCCCGTTAATCGTTTTTGATTTGATCGGACTTTTGTTCACGACAAATCTCCTTTGATTTTTTGATTATTGGCATAAGTTCTTCGTTCATTCTTTTTTTTGCACTTTGGCTTTTGCCGGCAGTTATGAACTTTCGTTTAATATTGACAGCTTCGGCAAAGTCTCGAATATCGCCGACAAACTTCAACTGTCTCTCGGTGTCGCCAGCTTCGGAGAAAAAGGCATTCAGCGGCAAGTCGGTATTCGCTAAAGATTGCATTGCCGCCTTTTGAGCCTTACCTTCTTTGCTCTGGTAACTCACTTCAGGTCCGCGATCGATAATTACTGTAATCTGCATAATTTAACCTCTTGATATTCTTGGTTGACGCGGCATTGCGTCTATTCGTTTCTGTTTGGCACTTTCGTACATTGGACCCCATGTGTTTATTGCAGTGGGCCTATTAAACTTCAAGCCTGCGTAGAATGTTACGCCGGCGAAGATTGCATTTTTGTAATTATCGCTAAATTCAATATTCTCAACGTCTTGCGGGTGATCCTTATAAAACTCTATCAGTGACGAAAAGGCTTGATTTGCCGGTCGCCATAGAAAGAATTGACTGTTGAAGTCACTGAACCAACGCGGGATCCCCGTCGAGTCGTCGTTGTGCCTTAATGATCTGTATTGCTGTTGACCTCCCGGCAACGGTTCAAGTGGGTGTTGCTCTGAGCTGCCCGAAGTTACAGTCAGCGTCAGTGCAATCATAGCCCTGTACCCGGTTGGATATGCAAGGGTTTTGTCGCCAGATACAAGCGTTTGTGTAGCGTCAGTGTCAACCAGCAAATCTTCTTCGGATAAATCGTCGAGTACCTTCTGGATAAACCTATCAATCGTGTCGGGATCATTGACAAATCCCGTTTGCAGGTTCTCGTCAACTTCGGTAATAATATTCGCTTTAGTTATTGCCATGATTTACCTCAAATATAGATAGATGCCAGTCATTTAAGGAGGAATGACCGACACCTATCCGTTATAACTATATCTATAAACCAAGTTCAGTAGTTGTATGCACCCTGTAGTAAACAATAACTCTAACGGGGCTATCACCACTGTTTGTCCACTCTGATCCGGTATTATCCAGAACAAGTGCTTTATTGACAGAAGCGGTTGCAACTACGGTAACAGCACCAGTCGTTCCGGCAGTGATGTCAGCCGTAGGTGCTAATGCTGTAATCGAATCCGCTGTGGCAGTTGCAAATCCTGTTGCATCAAGCAATTCTGAAACGATAGCACCAGATCCATCGGTGTACCTGATGGCTAAATCATCAGGGGCCGATGGTTCGGTCCAGGCAACGGAGTTCCAATCGAGAGCAAATACCGCCGAAACAAATTCCAAGTACGCTGAGGCTCCTGGAGACGCGACTAACTCGATCTGTGTTCCAGCTAAATTATCCATCTGGTCAGCAGTAATATCCTTCACTACTCGTCTAAGCTGATTACCCGGCAAAGTCGTGGTACCTGTAACGGCAAGAGTGTAATCTCCTGCAACAGTGACCGTGTAATCGTCGCCAACGTCAACCGTCATATCGCCATCAGTTGCACCGGTAGCGTTAATATCAACCGCACCAGCTTTCGCGTCAAGCTGAATCGCACTAGCCCCACTACCAAGAGTGTTGACTATTGTGATCGTCTCTGATGTACCTGTATTTGTGATGACACTGAAAGCACTTGCGACGTCTTCGTTAGAGGTGAAGATGAACTGGCCACCAGTAACAGACATATTCTTAGCTGTCGCATAGGTTACTGCAATACCGCCAGCGTCACTAAGCAATTCAATTGAATCCTCGGCTGTTCCTTGATCGTTGTGCACCGTGATTTCAGCCGTAACACCGCCGTCAGCCCTGAGAACAATAGCATCGTCAAGGTTGCCGTCAGACTGAATTGAAATACCACCGGCAGTAGACGTAAGTTGAATAGCCGCCGCATCTTCGGTAACAGACGTTCCCGCTGTATTCAGGAGTGTGATTACATCTCCAGCAGCAGTTGCGTTTGTCAGAACGATGTCATCTGTACTTGTCAGGGTAATATCGCCAGTACCGGAGGTAATAACAATACCGCCTGCCGTTCCATCAGCAAGGATACTCACTGCGTCACTGGCCTCTTCTGTACCGCGAACGATTACGGATGAATCAGTACCGTCGATTGTAATGTCTCCACCAGTAGCCGCAATACCAATAGTACCCGCCGAAACAGTCAGAGCATACGAATCATCCGCATTAACAGCAACGCTGGTATCGGTATCGATGGCAATTGCGCCAGCAGTTGAACTACCAATCGTTACCGCACCTGTCGAAGTACCTGTATTGATATTCGTGGCAAAGTTGCTAGAAGCGTTGATACTTGTAGTCAGTCCATCGATTACAAGCGTTGCCGCTCCTTCGTCACCTTTAATACCAAGTGCGGTCCCGACAAACCAATTGAAATCGACATTTGCCGTAGTACCAGAAGTACCGAGATTAAATGCTGAACCGTCAGCGGCAGGAATCCATGACATAAATCCACTGCCATTATTCCACGCGAGCACCATGTCTGAATCTGTTCCGACTGTGATCGATTCGTTATCCCCAACACTCAGGCTTGCCGCGGTCCCTATGTAATTGTCATACCAGGGAAATCGCGTATCGCCTTCGTCTTGCGAGTCAATCGTCAGGGTCTTAGATCCGTCTGTGACAGTAAGTTTGTAAGTCGGCTTTTGCTGAAACCACCTTACTAAACCGATAGACTGATCGAACGTGCTGTTATTCGAAGATGTCGTTATCGGATTCGTTACCGTCAAAGTTCCTGCCCGATCATTAAAGATAGTCGGAGAAGTACCCAGACCACTATTAAAAACAGTAATAGAGGTAATCGTTGTTACAGGATCGCCGAACTCATCGACGAACTGTACCTGCATTTGCCTTAGACTTGCCGCCATCACAGGGACAGTCAAGGCAACCATTAGAATAAGAAGTAATTTCTTCATAATAATAAAACCTTTCTGGGCTTATGCCTCTTCGACAGCAGTGTCAATTACAAAGACACCGAAATCTTCTTGAGCCGTATTGACGTCCTGACCGGCGCCCGGATCACGGAAACGAACCTTTGATGTTGCATAGATACCGTCCGTTGCGGTACCAGGTTTCCTTTTGTAGTCAAAGCCGCGCTCGAGACGTTTCCACGGTTGACCCCAGCCGATAACTCCGGCCTGGGCACCCATCAGCAACGCTCTTGCAACTCTTGATGTACCGCTCACGATACCAGCATCGATAGTGTCGCCATTATCGAATACTTCGCCCGCAACGCGAGTTTCAATACGCTCAGAAACGAAGATAATAACATCCTGCCATACACCGACAGACCCGTCAAACATCCTCATTTCACCTTCGCCAAGCTTGCCAAACAGCGGATTCCTGCTACCGCGAACATTGGCGTTTTGCTGGATTTGTGCCCAGCCTGCAGCTCCGGTTTCCTCGATCAAAGCCTTTTCCTGCAACGGGTGAATAACAATAACATACATATTCTTACCGTTGACTCTAACAGGCTTGAACTTCGGAAATGCCAGTACCGCACGTATCTTGATGGCAGTGAGAACCTTGGTTCCGAAAAGGAAGTTTTGGTAATCAGTACCGCCAGCATCGCCGATTGCCGAATCGGTAGATTCTTCGGTAACTACGCCTGCAGCGGTTTGCCCGCCATAAAAGATACGGTTTGCGCTTGGAGCCTTTTCGTTCACGGTCAAGATGGAACTTGTCCCCTCGCCCGCGAATGTGTTCTGGTTACCGAGACCAGATTGGCTCCAGATAAGATCGTTTTCGACCTGTTCGCCGGCCCATCGACCGATTGCAAAAGCAGCTTTGGAGCGGATATTGATAGCCGAACGTTTGTCGGTCATCTTGCCCGCTGATCTTACTCCGTGGTTTCGTTCGTGAATAACGACCGGGAAGTTGAAGAAACTCATAGATTCTTCGTTACCTTCAATGTCGCTATCATCGGTTCCGCCAGCACTACTCAAAGGCATATCAAGTTCAAATACAACCTGATCGCCTGGCCGGCCCTGCAACGTCCTGTCTATCACGATAGGAACGTCATTTGTTTCGCCCATCAATGCCGAAAGTTGCATGTTCTCAAGCTGAATCATAAATACAGTTTGAGGCCACGCTTTTTGCGTCAATTGGTTGGCAGCTAATATACTGGTCCTCGCCATAAGGAGGAACTCCTTTCTGGCGATATTAAGTCTTATATTGCTTGGCCCTTAAAAAAGTCGGACCCCACGAAAGACTTTAATCTTTCGGGTATGTCGTTTGACTCTATATCGCCCGTTGTGTCGTCGCCCTCAGTTGTGAGGTCGTCAACGTCCTTTTCAGTTTTGAGCGTTTTTTTCAGAGTCACGGGTTTACCAGGTGCAAGTTTTAAAGCCCTTTGAAGAGTTTTTGCATCTTCGCCGCCAGCTGCAATCGTTCGGGCTATCACAAGTTTGCGATACTCCCTTACCATAACCGCAGATCCGTCAGTGACGTTTTTGTTTCTCAGGAAAGTTTCGTCTCGTTTGGAAAGATTGTCTTCGTATTGTTTGACCGACAACAAATCCAAGCCTTCGCCTACTACCGCAGCCGATAACTCTGTTTCCTGTAACGCCTTAATGGTTCCGTCTAAGCTGGAATCCTGCGTTTCTGATACCGTTTCAGCGGACGCCTTGGAATCTTGTTCCTTTTCCCATTTCTGCTGTTCAAGCAGTACTGTAAAAGGTTTTTCAAGGTCATCGGGATCAGTGACCCCTTCGGCTTCCATTGCAATTTCAAGTGGCGACTTCTCGACAACTTTCGTTTGCGTCTGCATTTCTGCCTGGGCTTCTAACCTGCCCTGGAGTTTTGCGTTTTCAAGTTCAAGCTCTCGATGAGTATGCTTCATTGAAGCAATCTTAGAATCTTTAGCCCGCAACTGCTCTTGATCTGCGGACAATTCTTCGGTATCAACTTTCTCTTCAAGTACTTCGTCAGTGGCTTCATCTTCGGCAGACTTATCCTTTTCGGACTCGTCAACCTGAGAATCTGCCTCTGTAGCTTTTAATGCCTCTGATGCAAGGTTGTCGTCGGCGCTTTCTTCGCCTTCTTCGCCTTCCATCATAATAGCGTCAATTTCTTCGCTAGACTTGCCTTCTGGCATTCCCATGATTTCATCTTTTGTGCTCACGATAATTCTCCTTTTTTCCGGCTGAGAGGCCGCATACTGTATACGTTACAATTACGGTCAGTTGATACCCACAACTAACAAAGGCATACCAGATTACGTCTGATACAGGATAATTGTTTATGCCCTCTATTATCAAAGAGGCGTCCGGCTTTGCCGCTGTGCCGTTCAGTTCAAATTTAAGCGGATGAGACTTTCACTCACATCTACGCCTACACGCAATAAAGAATTTACACAAACAGTAAATCGCGATAACGTGCCTACATGGCGTCGCATTAGAATTAGTACGACCGCCATTAATCATACTTCGATATTCATCTGATCAAGCAACTGTTTAGCGGTCTTTTTCCGCTTATTGCCTGGACTAAACGGAATCTTCCCGTTTTCAGTTATCTTGTTCCACGTCTTCGGACTGTTTTTGATGATCTTATACTCTTCCGTCCACGCTTCGACGACCTTGTCGGAATACGTGTTGGCCCGGTCTCTGGATTTGACGGCTTTAAGCCTGCCGACCAGGAGAGCCAAACGCTTGTCGATGGGCTTCATTTTTGCCTCGGCTTTTGCTTTGGCGACGCGGTTCTCGACTCGCTTGGCAGCAAATTTATTATGCCGCTTTTCTTCCCTATCAACTTTGGCAGGATCGCCTTTGCCGTTGAAACTGGAGAATTTAACTTTCGATCTTTTAATGCCGAGTGCTTCGGCTTCGTCGACTTTTTCTTTCGGGTTTTCTGTGGCCATCTTGGAATACTCCCTTAATTATTGAATACTGTATCGGTTTTGATTATCTTTTTCTTCGGTAAATGCAACCCGCTTTTCTTTTTCAGGTCGCTTGGCTTCAGCGGAATAGATACGAATATCCGTCCGTGTTCTTTTAAGAATACGAGCTTTGGTTTCTTTGGTAGCGTCTTGAATACTTCAACCGGGAACGATAGCTTTTTCTGAGGGTCAAGTTCTGGGTGCCCGGGTTTTATCTGGTGATTCTGCCTGACTAAGATGTAGAACATTGCATAGATGTCATGCAGGGTCATTTCGCAAGAGCCTGCTTCCAGGGTCAAGTCTTCAATTTGTTTGTTATCGGGTTCTGGCGCTACCATTTTACGCAGTCTCCTTAAATGTAAATCCGTTCGTGCTTCCGTATTCGCCTTCGACTTCTACATAAGGCGGTAATCCCTGACTTGCTCGCCATTTGTTGTATCTTGGTATCCACTGTTCATGTTTATATTTGTCTTTCGCAAAGATGACTCTCAGCTTATAATGCTGATCTGGATGAATGGCCATATACAGCGGTTCCGTTTTCCCCATTTCCCGAAACTTATTTGCAGCTTGCCTGACTTTATCTGCGGTCAATTTTAACATTACGCAACCTCCTGTGCAACTTGCGGCACGTCAGCTATAAGTTCTTCTTTGCCCTGTGCGTCCGATGCTTCGATTAGTTGTTTCCTTGATATTCCATGCTGTCCGCTTTCGACCAGGGACGCATTTAGTTCTCTGAGTTCGATAGCCCTTGCCATTCGCAATGTCGGCGCCATCGGTGACGTATCAACCTTAACGCCGTACCTGCCTTGCTGCATGCCTCTGAGGAGCTTCAGCATAATATCGCGGGCGATCGGTATCGCGGCCGCTTCAACGCCTTCGACAAACTCTTGATAAGCGGCCATTTCTGCTTTGAATGCGTCGATGGTCTGAGCCTGTATTTCAGGGTCTTGGATATTACGCAATCGAATCGGGTTTGGTTGCTCTGGTTGCTGCGGTACCTGCAGTCCGTTCTCTTCAATCTGGCTGAGAACAATCTGCTTGGCTTCCTCAAGTATCTTCGTATCGATCAAATCTTCCTCATCCACGATCGCCATGATCTCATCGTCAGAGAAAATGGTAGTATTTCTGATAAGCTCGATGAGCACACGGGCAAACATAATATTCGTGTGGTTCCAGTTGCGGAATATTGTACCTTTTGTCCTGAGTGTTCGTATCTCATCGATCTGTTTTGCTTTGCCTGATTCTGGACGTGAATTAAGCGGTTGCGTTAGTTGGACCTGTGAGATCTCTCGCATGTTCTGTTTGCTGGCCTCGGTCACAACCTGGAAACCTACCGGGAAATCGTTAGGCTTGATCTTCTCTAAGAAATCGCCATAGTCCTTTTTGCTTAACACAATACCGTCCTGGTTGCCATAATCCTCAAGTTCTTGCTTCCTTCGTTCTGTGGCACTGCCGACTATCCACCCGGTATTCGCAAGATTCTTGAGCAAATTAACCATCGTAGACCATGAATAGTTCAGCAGCTTTTGAGGACCGATAAGGTTTTGGACCGGTGAATATTCATACCCACTATCGAAATAAGGGGCAAATCTTACTATCGGGTAGAGAGTAATCCCGTCAAACGGATCCTCGACGTGGCTGATGAACTTATCGCCGATCATTGTCGTTTTGTTCAATACAGCGATCGTCAGCGGATTCTCGTCGCGATCCTTATCAATAATCTTTAGATTGTCATCCTGTTCAGCGATTTTACGCGCTATGGATATTTCTTTCGGGTTGGTCATCGCCAGGTAGTTCAGCGGATCGTCAAGCTTTTGCAGGTAAACGCCCTTTTTCCATTCCTTCCACCAGTACGTTGACACCCTGAAATTGTTGATCTGCTTGGAAGTATGGTTCTCGTCATCGAGTATATCGTCGCCATGCTGCCGGTAATCGTCTTTCAGGTGTAAATCTGGCCCCATGCCGAACATAGTTCCCATTATACCGCGGAATCTGCCGAAAAGCGTGTCCTTGGTAAAGCTGAAATTGGCGTCCTCGATATTCTTGCCGGGATTCTCTGCTTTC
>SDBT01017381.1_pt1 | contig 11361 bp, 12 predicted proteins | sample 2277101 | NCBI WGS metagenome assembly SDBT01 (sample SAMN10404973, study PRJNA504765) | marine sediment metagenome | isolation source: marine sediment core GS10_PC15, 103 cmbsf | place: Arctic Ocean: Southern Knipovich Ridge | collected 2010 | reverse complement strand
ACCTTGGTGACGGGAATGGTGCCCTTGTCTACGCGGCAGCCTCCTCATTCTTGCAGACAGCAATTTCCAGTACTGGGACCTTCTCCGTTGACAACCTTGAGATTGAAGGTATCATCGACTCGACCGCCTTCAGTCTTGATGATATTGATGCTGGGAAGTATGATCGAGCGACTATTAAGATGTTCCTTCTTGATTGGACAGACGTTTCACTCGATCCAATTAAACTCCGCCGAGGCACAGTCGGAGACATCACGACGGCGGAGAAATCTTTCCAAGCCCAACTTCGTGGAATGCTTCAACGCTACACGGAAGAGATCGTTGAACTCTACTCTCCGAGTTGTCGAGTTGACCTCGGAAGCGTGCGCTGCGGAGAGAGAATGGACCCACCAGCTTGGACTGCTTCCACAGCCTACACTGTGCGAGAGCCAAGGGATACCATTACAGGTTCTGTAGTAAAGCCATCTTCCTTCAACGATCGACACTTCAAGTGTACTATTGCTGGAACTAGTGGAACCTCTGAGCCCTCTTGGAACACCACCGTTGGTGGTACGACCGTTGATGGTGGTGTGACTTGGACAACGATAAGAGCACGGACTATTGAAATCACTGTCGATGCTATAACAGACAACAGGGTCTTTACCATTATTTACACCGGAGACGCTCCTGATGCTTTTCTTCTCGGAGGCCTCGCTAAGGTTCTTGATGGAGAAAACACTGGTGTGAATGTGGAGGTGAAGAATTGGGTACTCTCTGCAAACACGTTGACGCTCTTTCTTCCGTTACCACTTGAGATTGGTACTGAAGCAACTAGCTTTCTTGGCCTCGAAGATGGAAGTGGAAACCTTCTTCTTGAGGGAGGCGATGATCTCCTCTTGGAGACGGGGACGAGAATTGATATTCAGGCAGGATGCGCGAAAGACCTTGTTGCTTGTCGAGACACCTTCGATAATATCTACAATGCTCAGGCCGAGTGGTATGTTCCAGGAATCAAGGTACTGATTAGGACTCCAAATGCCCAATGATGCCACGCTGTATGAATGTTGTAGATGTGAAGAGCCCATTCTTGGGGCTGTGTACGAAGTACAAAGGAGAAGAATCCGTCCATTGAGAGAAGGAAACATAACCAACCTTCCTGATCTCGTTGATTCTTCCCATGCAGGAGTCATTGTTGGACCAGAGTTTGATTATTACTGTCAGACCCACTTCGATCTTCTTCCTTCCATTCAAGAGTTAATAAGTAAGAACAAGAAGAATCTTGAACGAATACAAGCTGTGGCACACACCATGGTTCCTATCTCCCCAAGTGTTGGAGAAGAAACATGACTTGGAGAACGCTTAAAGAGTTCACTGAGTGGTATCTTGGCGCTGAGGAAGGCGTGCTCAAAATACGAGTACCGGAAAAAGGTGCTCTGCGTGTTGGACCTCACTCCACTGAGTTCATTCTATACCGTGAGCCTCCTTATCAGATAACTCTCCTAACCTTCTTCCCAGGCTACGTCATACCTCCACACACTCATCAGTACGTTAGTACGTATAATTTGAGTATCCATGGTGATGGTCATGCCTTTGTCTCCGGTCGCTACTGGACGAAGAAAGTGCAGGCACAACCACGCTTGGACTTGCGAATTTCTGTCCCCGCTGGTGTGAATCACTTTGGACACACAGATATAGGAACGGTATTTCTCTCTTGTCAGAGGTGGGAAGGAAAAGAGCCTGGATTCTTATCTCAAGACTGGGTGTGTGAGACTCCTTATGGAAAGCAGAACATTGGGGGGAGGGATATAGAATGACAGCGACAAGAAAAGAAGTTGTTGAAGAAGCTCGAAGTTGGCTCGGTGTTCCTTGGGTACATCAGGGCTTTAGTAAAACTCATGGCTGCGACTGCATCGGACTTGTCCACGGTGTTGGTCTTGCTACGACCGCGCTTAAGCCAAATAAGGCTGACGTTCAAGAGCATTCAGGATATTCGAGAAACCCAAATCCTGCGCTTATGAGGAAGATTCTTCGAACTTTCTTCATTCCTATTTCTCTAAAGGACGCCCTTGAAGGAGACATTCTCTGGTTCAGGATTGGAAAATACCCAAGGCACTTAGGGATAATTACAGAGCTTGGAATAGTTATTCACTCAGACACAAATATGAGGAAGGTGATTGAACACAGGATAGAATCGAGTCGACTTCAATCAGTCGTTGCCGCTTTCCAATTTCCAAATCTTGTTGAGGAATAACTATGTCTAGTGAGATTGGTCGTTTAGGTCTTGCGCTGGTTGGAGTTGTTGGTGGGTTTATCCTTGCTGGACCTACTGGCGCTGCAATTGGGCTTGCCCTCGGGACAGCTGCTGGATCGATTCTCTTCCCCCCGGAAGGGAAGACCATTGAGGGACAGAGACTTAACGATCTCAAGGTTTCCTTTTCCTCCTACGGAAAGCCAATTCCGAGAATCTACGGTACGATGGAGACTGGTGGGAATGTAGTGTGGTCTCCGGGACTTGTTGAGCACAGAGTTGAGGAGGAAGTCGGTGGAAAGGGTGGACCTTCCGTCACGAGAGTTACCTTTCTCTATACTGCGAGCTTTCGGATTAATTACTCTGTTGGCGTGGCACAGGCCATTCTTCGGAATTGGGCTGATGGGAAACTGCTTGTTGAGCTTGTAGATTTTGATCCAGTTGATACACTTGGTGGTATAGTTCTTGCTATTGCACTTGGCTTTGAAGATCATCCAGGAAATCAGGCTATACGTAATTTTCTTGGAACTGCAACGCAGCTTCCAGGACCAGCGGAACAAGCAGATAAGGGAGTGGCAAATACTTCTGCCTATCGTGGAACTGTTGGTCAAGAGTTCGAAGACCTTCCTCTCGAAGACTATGGAAATAGAATTCCTCAAATAACCGCAGAAATAGCAATGGTAGCGACTGAGACATTTCCAAAAGTGACTCTTGATGGAGTTGACTTTAACGGAACCCAGTGGGAGTGGCAAGAAAGAGGAGAAACTTTCTTAATCTCTGGTGTGACTAGAATTGACAATGTAACACAGAGTGTGCTTAATACTTTCGGTACACTCACTAACGGTTTCCCTGCAGTTAACGCTGATGGTAATTTCTTCTCTGCGACTTCTACGTTTGGACTCACAACAGGAGTAGTAAGTATAAAAGATGGTGTTACACTTCAAACAACATCAGTTGGTTCTCAATTAAGAGACCCGAGAGATGGATCAATTCTAGGTGGAAGTCTTGGTTGGGTGCGTTTGAGAAGTTTTGGTGGTGTTATTGATATTCAAGGAAGGCTTGTTGGACAACTTCTTTTCATGCAACGACAAATACGTTCTTTAGTTGTGATAATTGATCCCAGGTTAATTGGTAACGGAGTCGGTGGTGTTATTAATATCTTTGACACCGCAGAAGTTATTACAAGTACCACTGTCGCCGTTGATGGAGAGCGTCATCTTTGGGCCTCTTACAATCTTGCTGGAGATACGCACCTTCTTCGCTTTCGTCCAGGTACTGGAGGAATACTCGAAACGCATACTTTAGTTGGAGATCAGACTGACTTTATATCTTATGAACCGTCTACTAATTCTTTGATCCTCGGTGACGTTGGAGAATCACATTTAATTCGATGGAGTCTTGATACTAATACTATTGAGGCTCGGTTAGATAATTTTAGTTTTGATGGAAGTAAGAACTCTAGCGAATTCTGGAATGGCCCTAATGCAGCTGGAGTGATGTATATTCAGGTTGGAGGAGCACTTGGAACCTTCAAAGAAGTAGACGTTATTCAAATGGTAGCTGGAAGAAGTTGGAATCCAGGAACCGACTTTGGTACGAGTACGAATTTGACGCATCGAGGTATGTACGATCCACTTCACCACGCAATGATTAAGAGGAAGGATACTGGAGGTAGAATTTACTGGCTCTTCTTAGATAGATTCTCTGGAGATGAAATAACTGTTCGATCAATCGTGGAAGATGTTTCGAGCCTGGTTGATTATACTGCTGGTACTGATATTGACGCCACAGAACTTACGGATACTCTTCCTGGGTATATTATACGAACGAGGATGACGGCAAGGAAGGCTCTGGAACCACTTGCTACCGCGTTTAACTTCCGTTCCGTCGAGAGTGATTGGATGATTAAGTTCCCGAAGCGTGGCGGGGCCTCCGTTGGGAATATTCCGCAGATTGACCTTGGTGCAACAGCTGGAGAAGTTCCTACTACGCAGGCGCTGACGAAGAAAAGAGTTGCGGAGGATCAACTCTTCGAGACGGCGATTATTGAATACATTGACCCGACCTTTGATAACAATCCAAATACACAACAGGCGAAGCGTTCTGCGGAAGCCATTGATGTTGGAGGGTCGTTGAAGTTTGATTTCCCTGGAGCACTTAGAAACGATCAAGCGGCGCAGATCATTGAGAGGATGCTCTTTCAAGCTTGGAGTGGGCGGACGAACGTTTCCACCACGCTTCCGCTTAAGCATATTCTCAAGGACCCTGGTGACGTTGTGACCATTACGAAGGACGGTAAGACTATTACTTTGGAGATTACAAATATTAAACTTGGAGCGAATTCAGTTATTCAATTGGAAGGCGTTATTGACGATGCTATTGTTCACCTCAGTACTGCGGTGGGTGCTTCGGCCCAAGGGGTGGAGACACAAGTTATTATCCTATCTGGACAGTCAGAATTCTTCATCATGGATACTCCCTTGTTCCGTGACCTTGATGATGGTCCGGGAATTTATGTGGCAGCAGGAACTTCAGAGGCTGCCTCTTGGCCTGGAGCATCTATTCAGAGAGGAGTCTCTGTTGACGCACTCTTTCCTCTAACTGCGGTTGTGCCTTCGAGAGCAGCAACTTATGGCTTTGCTAAGACTGCATTGGCAACTGCAAGTGCGAATATCTTTGATCGCACGAATACAGTTAACGTGCAACTCTTCAGTGGAACACTTTCCTCTAGTACTGAAACCTTGGTGCTGGGTGGCGCTAATGCAATTCGCATAGGTACAGAATTGATTCAATTCGTTACGGCGACGCTTGAATCCGATGGCACTTATACCTTGAGCACACTCTTACGTGGGCGAAGGGGAACTGAGTGGGCAACGGGGACGCACGTTGTGGGAGAAGATGCAGTCTTTCTTTCCAACCTCACTGTCTTACGTATTGGTTTGGACCTATCCGATCATCTTACCACATATTTTTACAAGTCAATCACCTTGGGTAGTTCTCAACTTTCGACTAAGACTGTGGAAGAAGTCTTGACCTTGCGAAGTCTCATGCCTTATGCGCCTTCACACGTTGCTGGGACAATCGCTGCAGGAGAGTGGACAATTACTTTTGTTCGTCGAACGCGCACTGGTGGATCTTGGAAAGACCTCGTAGATGCTCCAATTGGAGAAGCTAGCGAGTCCTATGAAGTTGACATTATGAGTGGATCGACGGTGAAGAGGACGCTTGCTTCCTCGACGGAATCGATTACTTATACATCTGCGCAGCAAGGGACTGACTTTGGTGACGACCAAACAACTATAGAGGTTAATGTGTATCAATTGAATGCTGACGTGGGTCGTGGCTTTGTTACGAATAAAACTTTGATTGGAGGCTGACCATGGCTCTTCCAAATCTTGGAGCAAGTCCACGGGCCGTGGATATGCCTACGGACCCAAGTCAAAGAGACATTCGCTCGAACGAACGGGATTATCTCCTTGAGGGAAACGTTCACGGAGCAGTAGACATTGACGTAAGTGCTGGAGGTACAGTTACTCCTACAATCGTACAGCGACTTGAAAATGGCTTCATTCGTTTCACTGGTTCACCAGCAACTGATCCGGTCCTTGAGATTCCAGAGACAGCACTTCAAATTGAGCTTGCGAATGACTCCACACGAACTATGACGACGACAGCTGCTGATGGAGAGCTCTTGCTGGAATCTGTGGATAGTCTCTTACTTGAAGACGGCTCCGGTGTCTTACTTCTTGAAGCACCTTCTTCACTTGTTCCCGCAGGAGAAACTAGAATCCTCTTCAAGGACGGAGATGTTTTTCGCTCAGTAGGTCGTGTAGGACTTCAGAGTGGAGCCTTGCTTCATGGTGGTGGTGTTGATCCTACAGGAAATATCAACTTTGCTGACTTTGTACTTGCGCGCCCTGAGATGAGAGATGTTTCTCTCACTGTTGCTACTCCTTCTTCCTCCTCTAATGTCTTGACACTGGATATGGAAAATGGTAATGTCTTCGATGTTACCTTGACGGAAGATGTTACAACTCTTAATTTAAATAATCCCCCCGATCACATTCCTGACTTACTCTTGGAAGATGGCTCTGGAGGACTTCTACTCGAAGATGGAAGTGGTGTTCTTCTGAGAGAGAAAACAGATCAGGTTGGACTTATTACCTTGGTGGTGACGCAGGATGGAACTGGCGGCTGGGATACTACTTGGCCTGCGTCTGTGAAGTGGCCGAAGAATACTACAAGTAGACTGCTACGGGAAAATGGAATTCAAGGAATCCTTCTTGAAGATGGAAGTGGAAGTCTTGTCTTGGAACCCTTCGAGGACTCGGCCCTGATTACTACTGCACTTGCGAAGAATATTGTTATGTTAAAGACTCTCGACGCTGGAGTTACTTGGTATGCCGTCATTTCGTTTGTAGATATAAAGTGAGGATGCAATGACACTTCCAAACCTAGGTGCACATACCGATGGTGGACTTCTTACCGTCGGGCAAGGAACAAAAGAGGCCACTTCGAACAATCTTGATGACTTGCTTGACAACTCAAGTAACAAGACTTCTGCTTTTGTAACAACTGCTGGAGGAGCACTTAGTCTAGCAACGCCGCAGGCAAATCTAGATCAGTATCTAGAAAGTGGGCTTATCAGGCTCACTGGTACTCCCGCAGCACCATACACTGTGGATGTACCTGATGGAGACAAGAGGATTGCTTTTGAGAATGCTTCTGGACAGACTGTGACTATTGATACAGTGACTGGAGCAGCTTCTCCTGTAACGCTTACCGATGGTGCTACAAAGATAATCCATATACGTGGAATCGAGATTACAATTGCTGCGGACGACTCTACACAAACAGGTGCACTCCTTGCTGATGGAACAGTGGCCGCGACAGGAGATTTTGACTGGGGAGACAATCAAATCCTCCGTGCAGAGTTGAAAGACTACTCAGAAACCTCCAGTGTTGTAAGCAGCTCTGGTGGCTCGGTCACTCTTAACCTTGAAAATGGAAATACCTTTGACATTACACTGACTGAGGCAACGACGTTTATCTTCTCTAACCCACCTACTTCGGGAAAGATGGGGAGCTTCACACTTTTCCTTCGCCAGGATGGAACAGGAACTTGGGCGTCGACTTGGCCTTCCTCTGTCGCTTGGACTGGTGGTGGCGCTCCTACATTCTCACTCGGAGCAAGTCAAGTAGACCTCGTGGCCTTTGCATCAATTGACGGCGGGACTACTTGGTTCGGTAAAGCAGGGGGGTTGGATTTCTCATAATGTTCGGAGCTTCACATAGAATCGCAATGGGGACAGATAATCCAGCGCCGAACTACACGGCGAAGGCTGTTCACTTTCAAACCGACAGATACGAAAAAAATAATCTTGACGGAGGTTCTGCTGGTAAGGTAGGAATCTTTTCAATTTGGTTTAAGAATACTGCGCTTACAGGTGGTAATAATTGGCTAGGTGAAGCTAGTGGTGCCGGTACAGACCTTCTCTTTAGTGCTACAAATGAATTTCGAGTTGATATTGGTCCTGTAGATGTGCGCGGTCTTACTGTCTTTACGGTAGATGGACTTTGGCATCATGTTCTTACCTCTTGGGACTTAAGTGTACCAGAGGCAAACTATTATCGAGATGGTGTTGATGACAAGAATATAATTTCTATAGTTGATTCAACTATTGACTATACCAGTATCGCGTGGGCTCTTGGTGCTAGGGCAGGTCTCAACTCTGGAAATATCAATGCAGATGTAGCAGAATATTATTTCAATACAATGGATTATCTGGATTTTACTGTCGCAGGAAACAGAGCGCTCTTCCGAACTGCCGAGGGTAAACCAGCTTTTCTTGGTACGAATGGAGAGCTTCCTACTGGGACTTCTCCTCTTATTTATTTTAACGGTGATGCTGCGACGTATAACGCTGGACACAATCTTGGTACAGGTGGTGATTTTGCTTTTGAACAAGGTTCCGTAATAGACGCATCCTCAAGCCCCTCAGACTAGGAGAGAAAGAAATGGCTGATACGAAACTTTCTGCACTTGCATCCGCAACGCTTACTGAGGCGGATGAACTTTACATTAACGATAGTGGAACCAGTAAGAAAGCGACGGTAGCGGAACTTCGAACGGCCCTTGGAGGGGTTGGGTTTATCCCGCTGGATATTACGTCTTTGCGAGAGATTATTTCTAATGACATTGGTATTACAGGAATAACACCAGAAGGAGGAATTTTAACCTCTGATACTACTCCAAGACTGAAGCGAGCAAACGGTGCAACAGATAAAGCTCTTAAGGTCGAATGGGTTGGGGGTAATGTAGATGAAGTACAATTTCCAACTGTACCAATACCACTGGACCTAGCTGAAACAGTTGATGTAATTATTCACCTGCTTGCCAAGATGAGTGCCTCAGGTGATACACCAACCATTGATGTGCAGGTCTTTGATGCAATAGGTGATACTGAAATGGGTGGGGCTACTGCTGCACTCTCTGATACGTTAGCAGAGTTAACTGTTACTATTGCTAACGCAAATATCAGCGGGAATCCACTCGGTTTCTTCAACATCTCGTTGGTTCCAGGGACACACGCAACACAGCTTGTCGAGTTATATGCTGCCTGGATCGAGTACACGAAGAAGTTGCCAGTATAGGGAGTAAGTGATGCTTAGTCCAAAGGACTTTCGCCTCTGTATCTTACGTCCGACCTTGCAGTACTTGGAATTGTGGTCGGAGGCCTCGGAGAATCTACTCCTCGGAACAGCGCTGACGGAGAGCGGTCTCAAGTGGCTCAAGCAGAAGGGGGGTGGTCCAGGTCTTGGACTCTTCCAAATTGAGCCCATCACGCATGAGGATGTTTGGAAGAATTACCTTGGGAAGAGTTCCAAGGCTGAGTTGAAGGCAAAGGTAACTTGGCTGACTTCTCGTTCACCCTTGGACGACCAACTTGTGAGTAATCTTGCCTACGCCACAGCTATTGCGAGGATTATCTACTGGAGAAAACCGGGGGCGTTACCAGCGGCCGATGACCTTGATGGCTTGGCAAAATACTGGAAGGATCACTATAATACTTACTTGGGTGCTGGAAAGATCGAGCACTTTGTTCAGAAACTACGCCCTTATATGTGAGGAGGAAAGCATGAAGAAATTACTTGCAGTGGTAGCCCTGGTTCTACTGTTGCCAGCTTGTACCATGTCACAACAGATTATTGCTGGACAAGCTCTTGATAAGGCTCGTCAAGCAAAGGATACAGAAGCCTTGGCGCTGAAGGCTGCGCTCTGTGCTACGTCGATCGGAGCGTATTATCGAGTCCTCACGGATGCAGAACGTCAAGCAGAGGATGTTCTTTGTGGCGGAGTCTGGTCACGTCCAATTACAACCGAGGATGTTCGCCTCATTCGTGACCTTACTGATGTATTGAAGCAAGCGGAATGATTACAAAAATTCATCGTTCCTCTCCTATGTTTGGGAGCTTCTTAATGCAAGCTCCCAAACAATGGAAGGACTTTATTCAAAGGAATCCAGACCAAGAAGGAGGAGAGCCCTCAGTCTTTACTTTGACAGAGACTTTTCTCAAAAACGCACAGAGGATTAACTTTGAGATTAATGCACTCTTCTATCGTGCAGACGAAAGAGACTTCTGGCAAATTGCAATGTTTGAGGGAGACTGCGAAGATCTCATGCTTGCAAAGCGAGCGAGACTTCAAGATCTTGGATGCGACTTCGGAGCGCTTCGACCTGTTATTTGTAAGACAGAGCTTGAAGTTGGTCACGCTGTTCTTTGCTTGGTGACTGATCTCGGAGACTATATCCTGGATAATCGTTACTCCTTGGTGATGCCTTGGAGGAGCCTTCAATACACCTGGAAGCTTCGTTGGGCTGGAAGGAATTGGGAGATCTTGACAAATGGATGAGAACAACGGTGTTTCTCTCGTCGATGGAAAACTCTATCACATAGCCGGGAAAGGCCTTAGAGAATGCTTTGGGCACCCAGAGATTCGAGTTGACTTGAGTGCAAGGTCTGTCTCTAATGTTCCAACCGTGATGGTCCATGGTTTTCGCTATGATCCAATGTCGAAGGGTGATAACAACCCGCATCTTTCAACCTTTCAACACTGGAGGAAGAACATTATACAGGACGCTTCCGCCTATGGCTTTGGTTGGTGGTCATGTCCTGGTGGGAAGATGCTTCCAAGGTCTTTGGCAAAGGCATTCAAAGCGCGCCGCTGGAATACCTATCGCTATGCTTGGGATTTGGCGGAAGAAGCTGGGAAGATGCTGGCACAGATCATAGATCAATCCTCGGGACCAATCAACCTCTTGTGCCATTCACTTGGTTCGAGAGTTGTTCTCAGTGCAATTGCAGCGGAAGCGATACTTCCGATTAATACTGTAGTTCTTTTAAATGGAGCGGAACTACGGAAGACTGCCATTGACGTGGCTCGGCGGCGACCTCATACGAGATTCTTTAACTTCGTCGTGAGTGAAGATGATGTGTTAAAGAAGTTTGGTGCACTCTTTGCACCCGGTGACCTCTATGCTCCGACAATTGGACAAGTCGGTCTTGGTGTAGAGGCGCCGAAGAATTGGAGAGACATCAACATTGATTCTCTCTCCTTTAGAGCTTGGGCAAAGACTCAAGGGTGGGATGATGTTAGAGGGGATAATCCAGATGAATACTTCGATCATTGGTATACGCATAAGCATAAAGGGAACTGGCCTCTTATTAAGGCACTTCTCACAAGGGGAGATCTTGAAATCCTTGGGAGGTGAATGATGGTCGAAACTCGTCCCGGAATGGAGCACCTCGTTTGTTCTCGTTGCAGGAAGCGCTTGGAAGACGACTTAGATGATAGTCTTCAAGCAACGAAGATTAAGATTGATGACAAGTTTATATATCTGACTCCTTCGGAAGCAGCTATTCTGGAAATGCTCCTTTGCTACAAGGGAACTATTGTGTCGTATGATAGGATTATTTATAATATGTACGAGAGTGGGCTTAGATTACCACATAGAGCTGATAAGGAAGTTAAAGACCCTCCAGCAAATATAAAAGTTTACGTACACAAAATACGTAAGAAAATAGCGGGAACTTCTTTGTCGATTGAAACTCGTCCAGGATTAGGTTTCATTATA
>SDBT01017380.1_pt1 | contig 11361 bp, 8 predicted proteins | sample 2277101 | NCBI WGS metagenome assembly SDBT01 (sample SAMN10404973, study PRJNA504765) | marine sediment metagenome | isolation source: marine sediment core GS10_PC15, 103 cmbsf | place: Arctic Ocean: Southern Knipovich Ridge | collected 2010 | reverse complement strand
TCTGGGGTATATATATCTGGCAACGCAAGAAAGACCTCAAAACATTTTTGATCATTGCGATTTCATTTGGGCTAGTATATGACAACGCGATACTCTCTCTGGGAGGTTTCTTGAGGGGCGGAGAGTTGCTTTATTATCTCAGCCTTCCTCGTTTTATCCTTCATCAGGTAGTTTTACCCGGAGTGATCTGGGCTACCTTTGAACAAGTACGATTGGCAGGGCTGCCCTGGGCCCAAGGGATCACCGCAAATAGAATTGTGATTGGACTTAGTATCTCGGTTATCATCCTTGGTATCTTGACAAGAATTCTGCCCCTTGATTTGCAGCTTGTTGAAATGGGTGGCATAAATCGTTATATTAACCAAGGAGTCTCAGGGCCCCCGATCGTTAGCATTATCTCAATCGGTTTTGCGGCAGTTATGGGTGTATTCTTGTGGAAGAAGATCCAATGGCCTTGGGTTTTCCTGACTGCGGTTCTGGTGTTTATTGGGGAAGGAATCCCGATTGAGCTTATCCGCCGGGTTGCAGGATCAGGGGCTGAAGTTTTATTCATCATCTCTCTATTAATGACAGAAGGGCAAGTCCATTATCATCATAATCTAGATGCTGAGACTAGATAAATGTCAAATGGGAATATCGCAATTTATAATTCCCGGTTGCTTCCACCTCGAAGAATGATCACCAGAAATTCAAGTAAATACCAAAGAAGATAAATGTTATTCCGGGTGCATATGGGGTGCATACGGTATATAAACAATATACAGGATATACACAATAGACACTATTATCCCCCTTATTTTCCTCTGAATTCACTTTCACTCGACGGAGATACCATATAGCAGTGGCCTTTTAAGCCACTGGTAGGGGGTTTGAGTCTTACCACTCAATATTTCATAAACATTTGATACCAAACAGGAATTGAGCCGTTATCCGCCACCGTAGGGCAGGTTCGAATCCTGCCGGGACCACCTTTTCCCCTTCATTTTTCACTAATAGCATATACCGTACCGGAATGGAGTCTTTATCCAAATGGTTACAGGTTCGAATCCTACAGGGCCTATACAATTATAAACAAAATGTCTTTCTTTACTCAGTTTGGCATGTTTTTTTGTTCATTGGTTCAAGTTTGGATTATGAAAAGAATAGTTATCATAATCAGTTCTGTGGGAGCGTCTGACTTGATATCAGATGCCCCAATATCTTATAGGAATGAAATAGCAATTCTTAATTATTGACAATATTAGCTTCGGAAACAAAAAGAGGATGTGCCTTTTCAATTCTAGCTAAAGATAAAATTTACGCGCAATTATCGACACGTAACGTATTGTCGGAAAAGGAGAATCGCATGAAGCAAAAGAAACTTTGGACCCTAATTAGTTTGCTGACCGTTTCAGCCTTGCTGTTAGCAACATGTGCGACTGGTCCTGTGAAGTTTCCAACAGGCGAGTATATTGACTATAAAGGGTTTCATTACGATTTTGATGAAGATGGTACATATGGCGTCAGCGAGAGCGATGGTAAACCCGCATTAATTCTTGGAGAATATACGATTGACGGAAATGTAATTACAATAATAGACAATTTGGTTTATTGCCCATATTCTGAGGGGAGTTATTATTGGAGCGTAGGGAAAGATCGCGCACTAAATTTTGAGGTAATTGCAGAAGAATGTGGGAATAGGATGAACCAGTTTGTTAACGGATTGAGTTTTTTGCGTTGAAAATGGATAAACGAATTCTATCCATAGCCGGGCTTCCCCCAATCCGCTTTCACGACTTACGTCACACAGCGGCAAACCACATGATTGCAAAAGGGTTGGATATCCCGACAGTCTCCAGATGGTTAGGGCACACCAAAGCCAGTACTACTCTGGATATATATGCCCCTACTGTTCCAGAACTCTGGACAAACTGCATATCTACCATCGCTTGATGAAAATCCCAAGAATCTAGTTCACAATGAGCAAATTCCAGATAATGTGGAAACCAGATACCGCTGTAAGTTAAGGGTGACGGCTTATTCCCAAGCCACTAACAATGGGAAGTAAGTATGGAACTTACATTAGGAAAGATAAAATCCAAGTTGACAATTATTAGATATATGTTATAAATATCATAGTAATTCATTCGTTTCTGAGCTCAACCGCAATCTCCATTCATTAAGATAATCCTCAAGGATGAGTTCGATCCGATCAAGATTGAGATCGCGATAACATTACCTGATGCATAGATATCTCGTGGATCTCGTGGTTAGATTCCCGGGAGGTAGAGAAGTATTATGAAGGCGAGATATATTAACGAATCGGGGTATGAAAACCGACCAGATAGGTGAGGATATTCAGAAAACTATAACTTTATTAGTGGAGAATTAAAAATGAAAAAACGCAGTATTAGTTTCTTACTATCTTTGATTTTTGTATTGGCAACAGTTACCACTGCTTTTGCAGCTGCATCCTATAGTACAAGTGACGTCTATCCGTTTCCTGGATTTGATGGACCAGATTCTGGTGCTATCGCACAACTGACCAGAAATACTTCAGGCGTAACGATGAGTTTGCATACTTCGAACCTCGAGCCAGGAGCAGCTTATACAACCTGGTGGGTGGTATTTAATAATCCCACTGCTTGCAAATTTCCAACCGGAATTGACGGCAATTGTGGAGAAGGCGACATCTTCTTAGCAGATGGATCTCCCAATTCTTCCCAATGGGAATCAGTCCAGATCTCTGTTCTTTACGCAGCTGGTCATGTGATAGGCAAGAACGGTAGGGCTAACTTTGCTGCTAGCCTTTCTGAAAATGACACAACGGGATCATTGTTCGGCCCTGGTTTGATAAACGCTGAGCTGGCGGAAATTCATATCATAGTTCGCTCACATGGAGCACCTATCCCAGGCATGGTCCCCGAGCAAATCCATACATTTGGTGGCGGCTGCACGCCAGCAACAGGGGGCACCGTCGAGGACGGGAATGATTGTGCTGATCACCAATTCGCGATCTTTTCATCACCCTAAGCACACTTTCTAAATAATAGAAACTCGGATATTGGGAAATTTCTTCTCATCAAGGCTTGATTTTTCAAGAATTGGGAGATAAATATCAGGGAGGCACCTCAAAAATTGTCTTTGAGGTGCCTTTTTCTTAACACTCTCAAGGGAAAATATTATTCAACTTCCTTCATTACCGCCCAAAGTATTGAACTCGAATCTGATTTTTAAGTAGACTCCCATTCTCGGTGCAATTCCGGCGCATATAATATTGAGTATTTATATCCAGGATGGATATAAACCTTTATCCGCCACCGTAGGGCAGGTTCGAATCCTGAATGGCCTACTTTCCCTTTATTTTTCATAAAGACCACTAAAAATAGGTCTAATTCACAGATTGAAGGTCCTGCTTTTTGTTTCAGTTCTCCAAATCATTGACTTAATCTATTTAACCTGCTAATATAATTTAGGCATACCTAAAAAAAAATTTAGCGGTAAGGAAAACGATGAAGACCCAAATTTCCAGAAGAGATTTTCTTAAATTCGGTGGCGCAGCCTTAGCCGGTGCGGCTGGAGTGGCAGCAATGACAAAAGAAAATACTTCAATTTCACCAAAAATTCCTAAAAGACATCTCCAACACAGTGGTGAGCTAGGTCCCGGTGTTGTCGGCGAAGTTGATCACAATGCCAACCTGTTCAATCCTACAGACATATTATCCGACTTCGATTATGGAGAAGTTTCCAAGCTACCCAATGGACAAACCCTTCGGGTATACAATATTGTCGCCTCTAACCAAAACATTGAGGTTGTACCAGGTATTGAATTCCCAGCCTGGACATACAATGACCGCATCCCTGGTCCCACAATCCGCTGTACAGAAGGAGATCGCATCCGGATCAATTTTTTTAATAGCAGCGATCATCCGCATACCATGCACTTTCATGGTATTCATCCTGTAGAAATGGACGGGGTCCCGGGAACAGGTCCTGGGGGAGCTGTTGCACCGGGCAATACATTCGTCTACGAGTTTGATGCTGAGCCCTTTGGCATCCATCTTTATCATTGTCATGTCTTTCCCCTTGCCCGGCATATCGCCAAAGGCCTTTATGGTGCGTTTATTGTCGATCCAAAAGAGGGTCGCCCAACAGTTGATCATGAGATGATCATGGTCATGCACGGCTACGATATTGATTTCGACAATGAAAACGATTTCTACGCAGTAAATGGCATCCCCTTTCATTTTCAAAAACATCCAATTCAAATCAAGGTAAATGAAACCGTTCGCATTTATTTGGTAAATATTCTGGAATTCGACCTGATCAATTCATTCCACTTACATGCCAACTTTTTCAACTACTTCCCTACAGGCACAAGTCTGATTCCCGCTGAATATACAGACACCATCATGCAAACCCAGGCTCAACGCGGGATTATCGAGTTCAGCTACAAATTCCCCGGAATGTTCATGTTCCACGCCCATAATACAGAATTTGCTGAATTGGGTTGGGCAGGCATGTTCGAGGTATTACCTTAAAGGTGTGATATGACTGGCCAGACAACAAATCGTTTCGCAGTTCGAACCATCGGCCTGCTCCTGATCCCCATTATTCTTTTAATTGGAGTCATCTACCTATTCTTAAACACCGGTGGAGGACTTAACCTTCCATCCCCAGCCCCTATCGAAGAGCTAAGTTTTGAACGCTACACGCTCAGCCCCAATCTGATTGAAATCAACGTCCGTAACTCAGGACCGGAACCCCTCACAATATCGACGCTTATCATCAGTGATGCTGTTTGGCCCTTCAGTGTGACTCCCGAGAATACAATACCCCGCCTGGCAAAGGGTACGATCCAGCTCGATTACCCTTGGGTTTATGGTGAAGCCTATGACATAACTCTCATAACATCGAATGCAATAACGTTTGAACTAGAGATTCCAGTTGCATTTAATTCACCCGATCCAAGCACCAATTTCTGGAGCTTTGCTCTTGTCGGTCTATACGTAGGCGTCATTCCAGTTTTCCTGGGTATTTTATGGTTCCCGGCACTGCGCCAGCTTGACCGCCGCTGGATAATCTTTTTGATGGCCATCACCGCCGGGCTGTTGATTTTTCTGGGACTGGATACGCTGGTGGAAGCATTTGAAAATGCAGCAAAGACCCCCAGCCTCTTTCAGGGGGTTGGTCTGATCGGTATCGGAGCGGTGTCAACCTTCCTGCTACTGGGTGCCATCTCCCAAAAACAAACCAGCCTCGGACGAAACGAATCCGAAAAACGTCTCTCACTGGCATATATGATCGCGATAGGTATTGGTGTTCACAATTTAGGTGAAGGGCTAGCCATTGGAGCAGCCTATAGTGTTGGTGAGATCTCTCTGGGCACTTTTTTAGTGGTTGGTTTTATGATACAGAATATCACCGAGGGATTGGGCATCATCGCCCCTGTCCTTCGAGACAGACCAGCCATCCGCTCATTGATTTGGATGGGTTTGATTGGAGGTGTTCCTGCTATCCTGGGAGCGTGGATTGGCGGTTTCGCACCCTCTGCAACACTTGCTACCCTGTTCCTGGCTGTGGGCACCGGCGCCATCTTTGAAGTTGTTTATGAAATCATCAAGTTAATTCAAAAAGACACTGATCAACAACCAATGCCGATAATTATCTTTTCCGGAGTATTCTCTGGCATGTTATTGCTCTGGGTCACAGGATTGCTCATCAAATAAGCAAACATAAAATGAGAAAAAGATATTCTCAATCAACGCAAGATTACCTGAAATCAATTTATTACCTGACCGAAAATGGTTCTTCTGCCAGCACGAATGATCTTTCAAAGTGGCTGAATTTTGCTCCGGCCTCGATCACGGGTATGCTGAAGAAATTAGCATCTGCAGAGCCACCTTTGGTAAATTACCGAAAACACCAGGGTGTAAAACTAACTGAAGTTGGTGAACGGGCCGCATTGGAAGTCATCCGCCATCATCGCCTGCTCGAAACTTGGCTGGTACAAACTTTGGGCTATAAATGGGATGAAGTCCACGAAGAAGCCTGCCACCTTGAGCATGTCATTTCGGAAGAATTCGAAAACCGGATTGCAGCCGCCCTTGGCAATCCGGTTCGTGATCCACACGGAGATCCTATTCCCAGCCCCGATTTGCTTATGCCTAGAGATGAGAGCAAGCCATTATCCTCACTTCGCCCGGGCCAGAAGGCCATAGTAATTCGAGTGAATGCCAGCGATCCTGAATTACTGCGTTATCTTGATGATTTAGGATTTGTTCCCCAGACACAACTCGAGGTCAGTGATTATTCCCCATTCGATGGTAATTTAACTTTAGATCTCGCTGGATGCGAAATTGTTTTAGGTACTTCCATCACAACAAATATCTTTGTAGAGTTAGCTGGATGATTCTAAGATCAATGATTTTTATTTTGAAACAGGGAGATTATTGGATATGATGCAGGGTAAATCCGGGATCTTCTCAGTTGTTGTGCTTACATCCTTATCTGAATTCTTCAGCTGGTGATTATCGTTCTAATCTCACGATCTCCCCCTGTAAATACCCGGGGTTTGTTTTTAATAGTTCTAATCTATTGATTGAGATAATAGTGTTTATCAGATCCGTATTGAAATCAATGGGTCATTCACTGGTCATTTCTGGTCATCTAATACTGGATAAATAAGTGACGGAGGCTCAATGGAAATATTCAACAACTATTCTATGCTTTGGAGTGTGGGATTTATCCTGAGTGCAGGAGTAATTTACATCATGCGGAAAGGATACAATCCCAAGGATGCGCTAATTCTTCTCGGAATAGGGGCTATTTTGCTGGTTGTTTGGCTTTTTATACGCCCTCAACAAGCCTCGACCGACGATTTTGTCCAGTTTCAGGATGAACTGGGCCAAGGTCTGCCCGTATTGCTGGAAATGAAATCTCCATATTGACTTGCCTGTGCAGCAGCAGAGCCTATCGTGAATGGGCTAAAAGTAGAGTTCCCTAACCAATTGCGGGTTTTAAGCATAGACGTTCAATCTTCTCTAGGGCATAAGTTATCTCGAGATTATGGCAGCTTTACACCAACATTTGTATTCTTCAATAACAAGGGAGAAGAGTTATGGCGGTCAGTAGGGACGCTGGATGCCGACAAAGTGCGCCAATCGATCCAATAGCATAATAAAAGAAGTGTCCGGGGCAGGTCACAAAAACCAGACAAGCTGTGACTAGAGGTACAAAAGCCCTCTTCACGGTGGCATTTATCGCTGTCTTTCGTGAAGGTTTAGAATTGGCTTTATTCTTTTTTGCGACATCATTTATTGCAAGAGGATCTCAGATCCTAGTTGGTGTGCTATTAATATTGGGTCTTTGATGCGTTTGGTTAATACGTAATCTGAGTAGATCCAATACGCCACCTCATTCAGCTAATTACCCCCATTTCGGTAAAGAACTATAGTTTAGATTTACACCCAGAACAATAACGCTGATCTATTCTGCAAATGGTAAAACATTAATATTTAGCCGGGCAGGATTTGCGCCGTTATCCGCCACCGTAGGGCAGGTTCAATACCTAACGAAAAAACACCTCATTTCCGTGCATATCCCGTGCATATGGGATAGAAACAATATACAGTATATACACAATAGACACTATTTTCCCTCAAATTCCCCTCTAAAATCAATTTCTCTCGATGGAACCATCATATAGCAGTAGCCTTTTAAGCCATTGGTAGGGGGCACCCTGGGGGGCATGCTATTCGAGTCCCTCCCCGTCCACTCGATAAATCCCTCATTTTTGGGGGATTTAGTTTTATAAAAAACTGTTTTCCGGTGAGTAAACAGCAGGCAAAAAAAACGAGCCACAAATTTGTGGCTCGTTTTCGTTAGAAACGATATATATTATTTTTCTCTAATCCAATCCATAGCTTGCTTAAAATTGAACACTAATAGCACGGTCAGGACAATTGGTCCAAAGAATCCGAGCATGGCCTGAGCAATGGTTGTTACATATGGGCCCACAAAAGGAAATGCATCAAAAACTGCTACGACGGCGAACAGTGCCAGATAGCGAACACCGTAGTTGGTTAGTTCATCAGTGTCCCCAAGAAATAGTCCTGTTAGAACAGCTAAAACTAAAATTACTAGTCCCAGCCAATCGGCAGAATAGCCGATCAAAGCTGCAACGATAGCGACTACCAAACCGACCAGGTAGCTCCATTTTCCTATAGTTTTCATATCCATGGTTCTCTTCTCCTTCTAAATAAATGAATGAATAATCTAATCAACACCAGTATAAACACATCTTAATAGATGAAGATACGCTTGATTTCTAAGATTTGTTAGCTGCCCCCAGGTTTTGTACTACTCTCTTTGTTAGTGCAAACTGCTCTGCTGATAAGGTAATTATTTTATATCTTTGCCCTTTAGCCAGGTTGTATATATACTTTTTTCCGCCAAGTTGCAGGTTCTAAACCTAACGAAAAAACACCTCTTTTCTGTGCATATGGCATATACACAATAGACACTATTTTCCCCTCTATTTACCTCTAATAACCCTTTCTCTCGATGGATCGATCATATAGCAGTGGCCTTTTAAGCGATTGGGGGGATTGAAAAGATGACCGGGGACCAAGGACCGGAGATGGGGAAGCTTCGCTTCCGACCAGGAGAGCTTATAACTGCCAGACAGTGAGAAAGTATGACGGGGTGAGGGTCTCAAATAAGTAGATCTAGCAGGAATTAGAAAAGAACCCGGAAGGTTAAAAAAAAGGACGGGGTCCCTCGGAGGGACCTCGTCCTTATAAAAGTCGTTATTTCTTATTAAAAGTCAATTTGTCTCCATCCGGATCCAGATCAACTCTAATAACATCCCCGGATTTAAACTCCCCTGCCAACATCTTTTTTGAAAGAGGGCTTTCAATGAATTTCTGGAGAGCGCGGGTGAGAGGCCGGGCACCAAAATCGGCTGAATATCCGTTTTTAGCCAGCCATAACCGGGCAGGTTTGGAAAGAGTTGCTTTCAATCCATTTTCTTCCAGGCGGCCTTCTACCTCTTTCAACTGCAGATCAACGATCTTTATCATATCTTTTTCAGACAAGGGAGAGAAGGTGATAACCTCATCTATTCTGTTCAGGAATTCCGGTCTGAATGCTTCCTTCAGCGCTTTGTTGATCTTATCCCTGGCTTCTATGTCTTTATCACTCCCTGAACCATCCAGGAATCCCAGGCTGCCTGAACGGCTGACATATTCAGTCCCCAGGTTGCTGGTCATGATCAAGACAGTGTTGCGGAAATCAACCTGCCGCCCCTGGCCATCTGTCAAACGTCCATTGTCAAGGATCTGGAGCAACGTATTCCAGACATCCGGATGAGCCTTTTCGATCTCATCAAACAGGATTACCCTGTAGGGCCGGCGGCGAACTGCCTCAGTCAGCTGTCCACCTTCTTCATAACCGATATATCCTGGAGGTGCTCCAAAAAGGCGGGAGGCAGTATGCTGCTCCCGGAATTCACTCATATCCAATCGCAAAAGGGCGTCCTCGTCATCAAACATGAACTCAGCCAGGGCTTTGGCAAGTTCGGTTTTACCAACGCCGGAAGGTCCGATGAATATGAAGGACCCGATCGGCCGTTTGGGATCTTTCAGTCCTGACCTGGCACGGCGGATGGCGTCTGAAATAACCGTGATGGCTTCATCCTGTCCAATGATCCGTTCCTGAAGACGTTCTTCCATACGCAGCAATTTATCTGCTTCTGCTTCCAGCATCTGGGTCATGGGGATGCCAGTCCACTGGGAAACGACTTCTGCCACGTCATTTTCATCAACTACTTCATCGAGTTCATGTTCCGCTTCCCAGGCATCCCGCTGCTCATGAAACTCTGTTTCCAGGCGCAGGCGCTGGGTTTGCATAGTGGCAGCGCGTTCATATTCCCGGTCGTGTCCAGCAACTTCTTCTTCTTTTTTAAGATGTTCAATTTCTGCCTGGAGATCTTTCAGCTCCTGGGGCAGTGAGTAGAGGGCCACTCGCAATTTCGCGGCAGCTTCATCCATCAGGTCAATGGCTTTATCCGGTAAATACCGGTCGGTCACATAACGATCAGCCAGCATGGCTGCGGTCCGCAGGGCTTCATCAGAAAACCGGACCTTATGGTGCGCTTCATAACGGTCCCGCAAACCCTCCAGCATCTGGATAGTTTCCTCCACAGAAGGTTCTTCGATGTAAACCGGAGCAAAGCGGCGCTCAAGCGCGCTGTCTTTTTCAATATACTTGTGATATTCATCCAGAGTAGTTGCGCCAACACACTGCAGTTCACCCCGGGCCAGGGCTGGTTTAAGCATGTTTGAAGCATCCATGGCTCCCTGGGCCGCTCCAGCTCCCACTACAGTATGAAGCTCATCAATAAAGAGGATTATTTCCCCCTCAGCCTTTTTAACATCATCGATAGCTGCTTTGAGTCTTTCTTCAAATTCTCCCCGGAATCTTGATCCAGCGATCATGGCACCCAAATCCAGGGAAACGACTCGTTTCCCGGAAAGGATCTCAGGGACATCATTGCTGGCAATTTTTTGGGCCAAACCTTCCACAATGGCTGTTTTTCCCACCCCGGCCTCACCAATCATAACCGGGTTATTCTTCGTGCGCCGGGAGAGGATCTGGATCACTCTCAGAATCTCAGCATCCCTACCGATAACAGGGTCCAATTTTCCTTCCCTGGCCATTTTGGTTAAATCCCGGGAGAATTTTTCCAGGGCTTTGTAGTGGCTTTCTCCCTGGGGATCGGTTATCCGCTGCCCTCCCCGAATTTGTTCAATAGCCCGGTAAACCCGGTCTTTAGTTATACCTTCATCAGATAACAGTCGGGCTGCAGGGGTGTTCTTCTGGTCGAGAATTGCCAGAAAAAGATGTTCTGTAGATATAAACTCATCCTTGAGGCGGTTGGCTTCCTGCATGGCCACATCCACGATCCGCTTCACTGCAGGTGTGATAAAAACCTGTCCTGCCCCGCGGCTGCCGAAAATATTGGCTTTCTGGCTGTTTTTGAGAATGATGTCCAGCTGTTCATTAATAACAATACCCTGGACGTTTAAACTTTGCAGGATATGGGATATCGCCCCTTCAGGCTGCTCGATCAATGCCAGCAGGATATGTTCTGAATCAATCTGGTTATGCCCATAACGCTGGATTATCTCTGCAGCTCGCTGGGCTGCTTCCTGCGCCCGTTCTGTAAAACGGTCAAATCGCATCATTTAGTCACCATCCTTAATACAATGGGTCTTTTTTTATTACTGGGGGGTTTTCCTCACCTTTGGCCTGGTAAGAGGATCTTTTTTCCAGTAGATATTTTCATCTATAAAATTATAACAAAATGACGTTAATTAA
>SDBT01017379.1_pt1 | contig 11362 bp, 7 predicted proteins | sample 2277101 | NCBI WGS metagenome assembly SDBT01 (sample SAMN10404973, study PRJNA504765) | marine sediment metagenome | isolation source: marine sediment core GS10_PC15, 103 cmbsf | place: Arctic Ocean: Southern Knipovich Ridge | collected 2010 | reverse complement strand
CCGTCCGCCTCGCGCCACAGCGCATCGACCACCGGCTCGGCGGCGATGGCGCCCTCGCCGGTGCGTGCGTGGTCCGCCAGGGCGCGGTAGAGGGCCGGGCTGGCGAAGGGCCGGGCGGCGTCGTGGATCAGGACCACCTCGGGCGTGCGGGCCGCCAGCGCCTCCAGCGCCAGGCGCACGGTGTCGGAGCGCTCCGCGCCGCCATGCACCGGGGGCAGCAGGCGGGGATCGTCCAGCGGGGCCACCGCAGCCGCATACATCTCCGCCGCGTCCGGGTGGATCGCCACCAGCACCGCGTCGAGTTCGGCGCAGGCCAGCGCCGCGCGCAGGGTCCGGGTCAGCACCATTTCGGCCCCGGGCGCGACTCCGAGGCGCTGGTACTGCTTCGGCACCGGTCCGCCCAGGCGCGTGCCCCGGCCCGCGGCGACGATGATGGCGGCTGTGCTCACTGGCGCCCTCTCCTGACTTCCCGGCGTTCTAGAGCCTTATCCGACCTGATGGAATCAGGCCGGAGGCTCTATGTCGTTTGTTTCTACGCAATTTCCGAGTCGCCAAATGAATTCATTTGGCTAGAAATTGCTCTAGAGCCGGGCCTTGAACCGCACAAGGGCAGAGGGTAATCACGGGAGACCGCTGCTCAGTCATTAGGCAATTCGATGCGCTCTGGCGAAACCGCCGTCACCGCTATGCCCGCCCCCGCCCACCGCCACCGGGGTCAGCGATGAGCGCACCGCGCGATTTCGAGCTGATCTGGAACAGCCTGCCGAACCCGGTGCTGACCGTCGACGGCAGCGGCACCATCGTCGAGGTCAACAGCGCCGCCGAGGACTTCCTCAGTGCCTCGCAGCGCCAGCTCTCCGGCCAGGAGCTGGCGGCATTGGCGGGTGAGGACAGCCGCCTGGCCGACCTGGTGCGCCAGGTGCTGCGCCAAGGGGTCAGCATGGCGGAATACGGTGTCGAACTGGGCTGGCCCGAGCTGCCCGTGCGCTTGGTCGACCTGTACGCGGCGCCGATGGCCGAGCGCGCGGCGGGTGCCGTGGTGATCATCCACCCGCGCGCCATCGTCGAGACCATGGACCGCTCGCTCAGCCACCGCAACGCGGCCCGCTCGGTCGCCGGGATGGCGCAGATGCTGGGGCACGAGATCAAGAACCCGCTGGCGGGCATCTCCGGCGCGGCGCAGCTCTTGCAGATGAACCTCTCCGGCGAGGACCGCGAGCTGACCGCGCTGATTCGCGAGGAGGCCGAGCGCATCGGCGCCCTGGTCAGCCGGGTCGAACAGTTCGGCGAGATCGCGCCCGGCCGCTACCAGCCGGCGAACATCCACGACGTGCTCGACCGCGCCTGCCGCTCGGCCAAGGCGGGCTTCGCCGCCCATGTCCGCTTCATCCAGGAATACGACCCCTCGCTGCCGCCGACGATGGGCGATTCCGACCAGTTGATGCAGGTGATGCTGAACCTGTTGAAGAATGCCGCCGAGGCGACCCCGAAGGTCGGCGGCATCATCACCGTGCGCAGCTCCTACCGGGCCGGGATGAAGGTGGCGACCCCCACCGGCCGGCGCGAGAGCCTGCCCTTGCAGATCACCATCACCGACAACGGCACCGGCGTGCCGAAGGACTTGCGGCACCATATCTTCGAGCCCTTCGTGACGACGAAATCCAGCGGCAGCGGGCTGGGGCTGGCGCTGGTCTCGAAGATCATTTCCGACCATGGCGGGGTGATCGCCTGCGAGTCGGAACCTGGCCGGACCCAATTCCGCCTGCTGTTGCCGGTTGCGGCGGCGGAGGTGGCCGAGGCGTCCGATGCGGAGAATGCGGCATGATCACGGGTGCGACCGTCCTGCTGGCCGACGACGACCGCTCGATCCGCACGGTGCTGAGCCGGGCGCTGAACCGCATCGGCTGCCGGGTGCGGGCCACCGGCTCGGCCTCGGGGCTGTGGCGCATGATCGAGGATGGCGAGGGCGACATCGTGGTCACCGATGTGCATATGCCCGACGGCGATGCGCTCGACCTGCTGCCGGCGATCCGCAAGAAACGGCCCGATCTGCCGGTCATCGTGATGAGTGCGCAGAGCACCGTGCTCACGGCGATCCGCGCGGCCGAGGTTGGAGCTTACGAATACTTCCCAAAACCCTTTGATTTACAGGAACTACTCGACTTAGTTCAGAAAGCACTTGAAGGAAAGGCGCGGGCCTCTGAAAGCCCTGCCGCGGCTGCCGAGCCGCGTGAGGAGAACCTGCCGCTGATCGGCCGCTCGCCGGCGATGCAGGATGTCTACCGGGTCATGGCCCGGCTGATGCACACCGACCTCACCGTGATGATCTTTGGCGAGAGCGGCACCGGCAAGGAGCTGGTCGCCCGGGCGCTGCACAATTTCGGCAAGCGGGCGCGCGGCCCCTTCGTCGCCATCAACATGGCGGCGATCCCGCGCGAGTTGATCGAATCGGAACTGTTCGGCCACGAGAAGGGCGCCTTCACCGGCGCCACCGAGCGCGGCATCGGCAAGTTCGAACAGGCCCAGGGCGGCACCCTGTTCCTCGATGAGATCGGCGACATGCCGTCCGAAGCGCAGACCCGGCTGTTGCGGGTGTTGCAGGAGGGCGAGTTCACCGCCGTCGGCGCCCGCACCGCCCGGCGCGCCGATGTGCGCATCATCGCCGCGACCCACCAGGATCTGCGCGCCCTGATCAATGTCGGGCGCTTCCGCGAGGATCTCTACTACCGGCTCAACGTGGTGCCGATCCGCCTGCCGCCACTGCGCGAGCGGGTCGACGATGTCACCGATCTGGCCCGCAACTTCCTGCGCCTGGCGGAGAAGGAAGGGTTGCCCCGCAAAACCCTGTCAGCCGAGGGAATCGCTCGGCTGAAGGAACATTCCTGGCCCGGCAATGTGCGCGAGCTGGAAAACCTGATGCGCCGCCTCGCGGCGCTGTGCCCGGACGAACAGATCCCGGCGGCGGTGATTGATCAGGAACTGACCACTCAGGCCGGCAGCGACGTCGGCGGCAGTGCCGACCCGGTCGGGACCGGGCGGACCTTGGGCGCGGCCGTCGAACTGCATTTGAAGCGCTATTTCAACATGCACGGCGAGAGCCTGCCGCCGCCCGGGCTGCACGACCGGGTGCTGCGCGAGGTCGAGCTGCCGCTGATCGCGCTGACCCTGTCGGCGACCCGGGGCAACCAGCTCAAGGCCGCCGAACTCCTGGGGATCAACCGCAATACGCTGAGAAAGCGGATCAGGGAGCTTGACATCCCGGTCACACGCGGCAAGAAACTGATGTAGTTTCGCAACAGTTGAGTGACGAGGGCCCGGCCGATGGGCCGAACGAGGCTCCGCAAGAGGCAATGTGACCGATTTGGGCGCGATTTCCGCCCCGGTGCCAGAGCAGGGCACCGGCCGCCAAAAACCCCGCTGGCTGGGGCGCGAGTTGATCTTTGGGCTCGTGCTGCTCGGTCCCGTGCTGGCGGTGGCGACGTCGGTGGTCTTCGGCCTCGGCGAGGAGGGCGGTCCGGCCTCGCCGTTGCTGCGCCCCGTGCTGCTGGCCGACCTGGCCTATTTCCTCGTTCTGACCGCGATCATCGGGCTGAAGATCGGTCAGCTGGTGCTGGCGCGGCGGCGCAAGTCGGCCGGGTCGAAGCTGCACCTGCGGCTGACCGGGGTGTTCGCCGCGGTGGCGCTGGTGCCGACGGTCATCGTCGCGGTCTTCGCCACGGTAACGGTGAATTTCGGCATCGAATCATGGTTCTCGGAACAGGTCGGCAGCGTTGTCCGCAACTCGCTGACCACGGCGGAGGCGTATGAGCGCGAGCACCGGGGGAATATCAAGGGCGATATCCTGGCCATGGCCAACGACCTCAACCGGGCGGCGGCCGCCGGTCTGACCGGCAGTCGGCTCAACGAGCTTGTCGCCCAGCAGGCGCTGCTGCGCGAGTTGCCCGAGGCTTTCGTGTTCTCGTCGCAGAAGGAAATCCTGGCCCGGGGCGAGTTCAGCTATCTGTTCGCCTTCGAGCCGCCGACGGACGAGCAACTGGCGCGCGCCCGCGCCGGCGAGATCGTGATCATGCAGGACGATCTCAACAACGAGATGCGGGCGCTGGTCTATCTGACAAACTTTTTCGACGCCTTCCTCTATGTCACCCGCGACGTTCAGGGCGACGTGTTGCAGCTTCTCGACGAGACCCGCGCCACGGTGCAGCTCTACGAGCGGCTGGAGCGCGAGCGCGACGGCATCCTGTTCGATTTCGCTCTGATCTATCTGGGCTTCGCACTCCTGGTGATCCTGTCGGCGATCCTGCTGGGCCTGTGGTTTGCCGAACGCCTGGCAAAGCCGGTCGGCCGGCTGGTCGGTGCGGCGGAGAGCATCGGCGCCGGGGATCTGGAAATACGGGTCAAGGAGCCTCGCGGCACCGACGAGATCGCCCTGCTGAGCCAGGTCTTCAACCGCATGGCCGAGCAGCTCAAGGGCCAGCGCGATGCCCTGGTCTCGGCCAAGGAAGAGTCCGAGATCCGCCGTCATTTCATCGAGGCGGTGCTGTCGGGCGTGACCGCCGGGGTGATCGGCCTCGACGGCGATGGCCGGGTCGACCTGATCAACGAGGCCGCCGCCGACATGCTGGGGATCGACGCGGCCGGAGTCATGGGCCAGCCCATTGAGGCGGTGGCGCCGGCCTTTGTGACGCTGGTCAGGGCGGCGCGCGGCGCGTCCTCCGGTGTTTCCCGGGGCTCGGTACACGAGACCTCCGGCAGCGAGTTGCGCGAGTTCCTCGGCCGGGTCGTCCCCAAGGCGCCGGATGCACCCGAAGAGGGCCATGTGCTGACCTTCGACGACGTCACCGCGCTGGCCTCGGCCCAGCGCATGGCAGCCTGGGGCGATGTCGCCCGGCGCATCGCCCACGAGATCAAGAACCCGCTGACGCCGATCCAGCTCTCCGCCGACCGGATGCGGCGCAAGTTTGTCGGGCACATGGGCGAGGACGGGCCGGCCTTCGAGCGATATCTCGACGTGATCACCCGCCAGGCCGGCGATATCCGGCGCATGGTCGACGAATTCGCGCGATTCGCCCGGATGCCGGAGCCGGTGACGGCGGACGAGAACCTCGTGACGTTGCTGCGCGACGCTGTGCTGTTGCAGCAGGAAGCGCGCGGCGATATCGTCTACGAGAGCGAACTGCCGGACGGGCCGGTGACGGTGAACTGCGACCGCGGGCTGATCGGCCAGTGCCTGACCAACCTGCTGCAGAACGCTGCCGACGCCATCGACGGACGCCGCGAAAGCGATGAGGACGCACCGTCGGGCCGCATCCGTGTCGCGCTGACAGCGGGCAAGCGGTTCTACCGGGTGGCGATCACCGACAACGGCGCCGGGCTGCCGAAAGTGGGCCGCGACCGTTTGACCGACCCTTATGTGACGAACCGCAAAAAAGGCACCGGTCTTGGCCTTGCTATCGTCATGAAGATTGTCGAACAACATGGTGGCGAACTGGTGTTGGGCGATGCGCCGCGGGTATCCGGGCTGGACGGTGCCCAGGTGACCATGCGGCTGCCGAAACCGGCGATGCGGACCCGGCCGCCCAGGACGAAATCAGGGGCGGAACCAGGGGCAGAAACAGGCGTAACGAGCGGGAAGGAGCGCGGGGGAACCGATGGCTGACGTTCTGATTGTGGATGACGAGGCTGACATCCGCGACATCATTTCCGATCTCCTGCGCGACGAGGGCTATTTGGCCCGGACCGCCTACGACGCCGACAGCGCCTTCGCGGCGGTCGAGGTCGCGGCGCCCGACCTGATCATCCTCGACATCTGGCTCCAGGGCAGCCGGATGGACGGGATCGAGATCCTGAAATCGGTCAAGCGCGACAATCCGGGCATTCCCATCGTCATCATCTCGGGCCATGGCAATATCGAGGTCGCGGTCGCCGCGGTGCAGCAGGGCGCCTACGATTTCATCGAGAAACCCTTCAACATGAACCAGTTGCTGGTGGTGGTGGCGCGCGCGCTGGAGGCCAGCCGGCTGCGGCGGGAAAACGCCCGGCTGCGCGCTTCCGAGGTATCGAGCAGCAACCTTGTCGGCTCGTCTCCCGCCGCCAACGCGCTCCGCAACAAGCTCGAGCGAGTGGCGCGCGGCGGCAGCCGGGTGCTGCTGACCGGCGGGCCTGGCAGTGGCAAGGAGGTCGCCGCCCGCTATATCCACGAGCACTCCAATCGCAGCGAACAGCCCTTTGTGGTGGTCAATGCCGCCTCGATCGAATCGGACCGGATGGAGGAGGTTCTGTTCGGCCGCGAACATCCCGACCGTCCGCCCCAGGCCGGTGTCTTCGAGCGCGCCCATGGCGGCACCCTGTTCATCGACGAAGTCGGCGACATGCCCTACGGCACCCAGTCGAAGATCCTGCGGGTGCTGATCGATCAGTCGTTCCTCCGGCTGGGCGGCGCCACCACGGTCAGGGTCGATGTGCGGGTGATCAGCGCCTCGAACCGGGATCTGCAGCGCGAGATCCAGGAGGGCCGGTTCCGCGAGGATCTGTTCCACCGACTGAACGTGGTGCCGATCGAGGTGCCGTCGCTCGACCGGCGCCGCGAGGATATTCCCGAGCTGGCCAACATGTTCCTGGAGATGTTCGCGCGCGAGCAAGGGCTGGCGCGCCGCAGGCTCAGCGAAGGCGCCATCGCCACGCTGCAGACCCGCGACTTGCCGGGCAACGTGCGCCAGTTGCGCAACATGATGGAGCAGGTGCTGATCCTGGGCGGCAGCGGCGCCGAGATCGCCGCCGATGAACTGCCCGGAGGCTCCGGCTCCGACCACGGCGAGCCTGGGCTCGGCGGGATCATGGGCCTGGTCGCCAGCCTGCCATTGCGCGAGGCGCGCGAGCTGTTCGAGCGCGAGTATCTGATCGCTCAGATCAACCGCTTCGGCGGCAACATCTCGCGCACAGCCAATTTCGTCGGCATGGAGCGCTCGGCACTGCATCGCAAGCTGAAGCTTCTGGGCGTCGTCACCACCTCGCGTGGGGGTGTGCGGATCGCGGTTGCCGATCTGGAGGCCACCGAGCGCGCCACGGTTGCGGCGGACAATCCGAATTGACCTTGTCTGCCCGCCTGCCCATAGTCGGCTGGCGCCATATCGGCCTTCGGGTCCGGGGGAACAATCGATGAAGGTGATCGTCTGCGGCGCGGGGCAGGTCGGCTCCCAGATCGCGCGGCATCTGTCGGACGAGGGCAACGCTGTCACCGTCGTCGACAACAACGCCGAACTCGTGCGCAGAGTGACCGATGCGCTGGACGTCGCCGGGGTGGTCGGTTTCGCGTCGCACCCGGACGTGCTGTCGCGCGCAGGCGCGGCCGACACCGACATGCTGATCGCCGCGACCGCGATGGACGAGATCAACATGGTCGCCTGTCAGGTCGCCCATTCGGTCTTCGAGATACCGACCAAGATCGCCCGCATCCGCGCCGACAGCTATCTGGAGGCAGAGTGGAGCGATCTGTTTCAGCGCGACCACATGCCGATCGACGTGATCATCTCGCCCGAGGCCGAGGTCGCCAAGGTGACCATGCGCCGCCTCGGTTCGACCGCCGCCTTCGATATCGAACCGTTCCTCGAGGGTGCTGTCGACTTAGTCGGCCTGAAGCTCGACGAGGACTGCCCGGTGATCAATACGCCGCTCCGGCAGCTCAGCGAGCTGTTCTCGACCCTGCGCGCGATCGTCGTCGCGGTCCGGCGCGACGGCAAGGTCTGGGTCACCCATGGCGACGACCAGCTTTTCCCGGGTGACGAGGTCTATTTGTTCGCGGCCCATGAGGACCTGAACCGGACCATCGAAATTTTCGGGCTCGAGAATCTCTCGGCCCAGCGGATCATCGTGGTGGGGGCGGGTAATGTCGGGCTGCGGGTGGCGCGCCAGATCGAAAGCTCGCCCGGCCTGCGCTGCAAGATGATCGAGCGCGACCGGGCGCGCGCGGAATTCGCCGCCGACCATCTGGAGCGCACCATCGTGCTGAACGGCGACGCTTTGAACGCCGTTATCCTGGCCGAGGCCGGGATCGCCGAGGCCGACGCCATCGTCGCGCTGACCGATGACGACCGTACCAACCTGCTGTCCTGCGCCTTGGCCAAGCAGGCCGGCTGCCCGATCTCGATTGCGCTGTCGAACGACCCGACCTTCGAGCGCATCGCCGTGCCGCTGGGGATCGATGCCCTGATCAATCCGCGCGCCACCACCGTCTCGACCATCCTGCGCCATGTCCGGCGCGGCCGGGTGCGGGCGGTCTACTCGATCGGCAGCGGCGAGGGCGAGGTGATCGAGGCGCAGGTGATGGCGACCTCGCCGATCGCCGGCAAGCGGGTGCGCGACATCCATTTTCCGGCCGGCTCGATCATCGGAGCGGTGCAGAGCGACGGCAAGACGAAGATGCCGCATGGCGACACTGTCATCCAGGTCGGCGACATCATGGTGATGTTCGCGGTGCGCGCGGCGGTGCATCACGTCGAGCAGATGTTCCGGGTGAGTCCGGAATTCTTCTGACGGGGCCCAAGCATGAAACTGCTCCGCCTGCCGGTCTTTCCGCTCTGCCTCGGCGTCCTGGCGCTGGCGATGCTGGGGCCGGCGTTGTTCGGCCTGATCCAGCGCGACTGGTACAGCGCCCGGAGTTTTCTCTACACCGCCATCTTCACCGGTTTTGCCAGCGCGACCCTGGCCGTGGCGCTGGGCTCACGCGGGCGCGGCGAGCGCGATCGGGCCGCCCTGCGCGACCTGGTGACCTGCTGGGTGCTGGTGCCGCTGTTCGCCGCGGCGCCGCTGTGGCTGAGAACCCCCTACATCGGCCCCTGGGGCGCCTGGTTCGAGATGGTCAGCGCCTTCACCACCACCGGCGGCACCGTCTATGCCGAGCCGGAGAAGGTGCCCGAGGCGATCCACCTGTGGCGCGGCATGGTGGCCTGGTTTGGTGGCTTGGTGACCCTTGTCGCGGCCTTCGCGATCCTGGCGCCGCGCAATCTCGGCGGCTTCGAGGTCACGGTCCACCGCGCCGTCGCCGCCAAACACCCGGGCGGAAAGCCCGGGGGACAGACAAGCGGCTCGATCTCGCTGCACGGGGCCTCGATGGCGCGGCTGGACGAGCGTCTTGCCCGGACGCTGCGGACCCTGTTGCCGGTCTATGGCGCGCTGACCGCGGTGCTGGCCTTCCTGTTTTCCGCCCTCGGGCAGGACGGGCTGGCGGCGGCGGTGCATGCCATGGCGATCGTCTCGACCAGCGGTATCTCGCCCTATTCGGACGGGCTCGCGGCCCATTCCACTTTTCTGGTCGAGCTGGTCGCCGTGTTGTTCATGGTGCTGGCGGCGACCCGGCTGACCTATGCCGAGGCGCGCCGCTTCGGCGCCGTCGAGCGCTGGCACCGCGACCCGGAGCTGAAGTTGATGGCGCTGCTGGTCGCCATCGCCACCCTGGCGCTGATTCTGCGGCACTGGTTCGGGGCGCTGACCATCGACCTCGGCGACCGAGCTTCGGAAGCGCTCCCAGCGCTCTGGGGGGCGGTGTTCACCAGCCTCTCCTTCCTCACCACCACCGGCTTCGAGAGCGCCTCGTGGGATCGCGCGCGGGACTGGAGCGGGCTGGCCAATCCCGGGCTGATTCTGCTCGGGCTTTGCGCCATCGGCGGCGGTGCGGCGACCACCGCGGGCGGCATCAAGCTGGTGCGCGGCTATGCCCTGCTGCGCCACGGCTACCGCGAACTGGAGCGCATCGCCCAGCCCAACAGCGTGCTGGCGACCGGTACCCGGCTGCGCGGCGTCCTGCGCGAGGGGGCGTTTCTCGCCTGGGCCTTCGTCATGCTCTACATCATGGCGATTTTCGTCGCCGTGATCGCGCTGACCCTGACCGGGCTGGCGTTCGAGGACTCGCTGGTCGCGGCGATCTCGTCGATCTCGAACACCGGACCGGCCTTCGATCTGGTCACTCCCGGCGAGATCGATTTCCCGCGGTTGAGCGAATCGCAGCGGCTGATCCTGGCCATCACCATGATCCTCGGGCGGATCGAAACCCTGGCGCTGATTTCCCTGTTCAACACCGATAGTTGGCACCGCTTCGGCATCGGCGTAAAAAACACTGGAAAAGCGCGCGCCAAAGCCGCAGAGTCGGAATGGTGAGTCCGGGAGAAGCCCACTCACCTCGTATATGAAGATAAAAGATCAGGCAGAAGAAATGGCCGGCGAAAACAGACAAAACCTTCAAGACGCCTTTCTCAACCACGTCCGCAAGCAAAAGGTTCCCGTCACCGTCTTCCTGGTGAACGGGGTCAAGCTGCAGGGCGTGATCACATGGTTTGACAATTTCTGCGTCCTTCTGCGTCGCGACGGTCAGTCCCAGCTTGTCTACAAGCATGCGATCTCGACAGTGATGCCGGCGCAGCCGTTCAGCCTTTACGACGGCACCGAGGACGCATGACGGGTGCCGGGACGAGTGCCAGGATGTGTCATTGGGCAGGGGTCAGGTGACGACCCGGGTCTATCTCGTCCACCCCGTGCTGAAGGCGCCGGGCGCCCCCGACCCGGCTGACGCGCTCGGCGAAGCGTGTGCGCTGGTGCGCGCCATCGACGTCGATCTGGCGGGCTCCGCCATCGTGCCGGTGCCGCGCCCCAACGCCGCGACCCTGATCGGGTCGGGCAAGGTCGCGGATCTGGCCGCGGGTTTTGCCGCCGACGAGATCGACGTGGTCGTCGTCAACGGTGAGCTGAGCCCGATCCAGCAGCGCAATCTCGAGCGCGCCTGGAAGCTCAAGGTGCTCGACCGCACCGGGCTGATTCTGGAGATCTTCGGCGAGCGCGCCCAAACTCGCGAGGGCGTGCTGCAGGTCGATTTGGCCCACCTGACCTACCAGAAAAGCCGCCTGGTGCGGAGCTGGACCCATCTCGAGCGCCAGCGCGGCGCCACCGGATTCGTCGGCGGCCCCGGCGAGACCCAGATCGAGTCCGACCGGCGCGTCCTCGACGACAAGATCGTCCGGCTCAAGCGCCAGTTGGAGAAGGTGGTGCGCACCCGCGCCCTGCACCGCGCGGCGCGCAAGAAGGTTTCGCAGCCGGTGGTGGCGTTGGTCGGCTACACCAATGCCGGCAAGTCGACCCTGTTCAACTGGCTAACCGGGGCGCAGGTCCGCGCCGACGACATGCTGTTCGCCACCCTCGACCCGGCCATGCGCCAGATCACTCTGCCCTCGGGGCGCACCGCCATCCTGTCCGACACGGTCGGCTTCATCTCCGACCTGCCGATGCAACTGGTCGCCGCCTTCCGGGCGACGCTGGAGGAGGTGCTGGAGGCCGACCTGGTCGTCCATGTGCGCAACATCGCGCACCCGCGGAGCGA
>SDBT01017378.1_pt1 | contig 11362 bp, 20 predicted proteins | sample 2277101 | NCBI WGS metagenome assembly SDBT01 (sample SAMN10404973, study PRJNA504765) | marine sediment metagenome | isolation source: marine sediment core GS10_PC15, 103 cmbsf | place: Arctic Ocean: Southern Knipovich Ridge | collected 2010 | reverse complement strand
CTCTGGATCCAAGAGGGCTACGCGTGCGCCACCGACGGGCATAGGGCCGTCGTTGCTGGCCAAGAGCCGGGGGTGCCCGAGGTATCCGCCAACGTCGGGCGCGGGTACACGCTCGCGGATCTCACACGTCTCGCCAAGGGCATGCGAGCCGGCGATACCGCGCGACTCTCCAACGAGGGGGTGAGGCTCAAAACAACATCGGGCGAGCACGACGTCTCGATGAGCGAGCACGACTTCCCCTTCCCACCATTGCGTCAGGTTTTCCCCTCCTGTGCACCATCCCAAAACGGTCCGGCCCTGATAGACGCTAGGTACCTCGGGGACGCCGGTCGCATCGTCGATATCGCGGGCAGAGACGGCGCAGTGCGGATCGAGACCGGAGACAACCTGGGGCCTATCCGCTTCACTCTGGACTGCGGCGACGAGGCGCCTATGCCCCACGTCACCGCCATCGTCATGCCGCTGAAGGCTTGAGCCGACCGGGCAAAAAAACGGGCTAGGGTGTGAATACACCCGCCCGGGGCCCGTCTACCTCACATGACCTGGGGACAAATCGTGGAACACAACCGCCTGACCACTGCTAACACCGCCATGCGCGAGCAGGGACTGAACACTATCTCTCGCCTCAAGATCCGCGAAAACGAAGCACGCATGCGAACGCTGCTCGAAAACGCAGTGGGCCGCGGTGGATCCGGCCGAAAAGCGAACGCCCGATGACCGGCGCGATCCTCCGTTCCACGTTGCTCGTGGCGGCGGCCTTTGGCTCCGCTGCGGGTTGTGTGGTTCTGCCTCCTATATGGGTCTACAGCATCTGTGCGGCGATCGTCGTGTTCGCTGGTGTCGTCGTGGCGGCGATACTCGGCGCCCGCCAACTCCGGGCTGGCCAGTGACGGCCGAACAGACCGCCCGCCGCTTCCGAACCCTCGTGGTGCGGCTGGCTTGCCGGATCGCCATCGCCAGGGCCGACAACGCGGCCGCGATGGCTGTCCGGCTGACGCGGGCTGTATAGTGGTCTCCATGCCCACCGCTCGCGACAAGGCCATCGACCGCGTCCGAAAACTCCTCGCCATCGCGGAACGGGCGACAACGCCGATTCACGAGCGCGAAGCCATGCGTCGGCAAGCCCAGCGCCTCATCAGCAAGCATGACATCGCCGAGCACGAAACCCAGAGCGCCCCTCCACAGCCGCCCCGCTCGGCCCGGAGGGCGCACTCTGGGTTTACGTTCGATGACCTGCTTGAGGTGGTGATCGACGTTGTGGACGCGGCTGAGCTCGCGCGACGGAAACAAAACAAAAACCGATGGCGAGGGCGATGAATATACGTCGGTGGCCGCCGTCAGAATAAGCATATGGACGCCGCGACAACCCTGCAGTACCGCCTCGCCACCGCCGAGGCTGAACTCCGAACCCTCCGCGCCCTTGATGCACCTAGGGTGACAAGCCCCAATGACGCGGGCTCTCTTTTCCGAGAACTCGTGAAAGACCACGAAAAGGAGCATTTTCTCTGCGCCCACTTCGACTCGCGTCAACGACCGATCGACGTGCGGCTTGTAGCGCTCGGTTCGCTATCGGAGGTGACCGTACACCCCCGCGAGATCTACCGCGACGCTGTGCGCATGGCAGCGCACAGCATCATCATCGCTCACAACCACCCCAGTGGCGACACGACTCCATCGCCCGCGGATAAGGCAATCACCAAACGTATTTTCGAAGCGGGGGAGCTCCTAGGCATACCCCTGCTGGATCACATCGTTTTCACCCGCACGGGGTCTATGAGTTTTGCGGCCGATGGCCTCCTATAGCCCGACTCGCTCTCAACCCAAGAGAAAACCCGCCGGTGGATATTACACCGGCGGGCTTCTAAAGCTTGCGGGGGGAAACCCGCTCGAGTAGGGTGGCGTGTCAACTAACCGGCCCAGGCCTAGTATCGCGTCGTTCGGCGTCCGATGCAACCCCTGGACGGGGAACGCGTCGGAAACAATGACGAAAAAAACAAAAACTACTGACGCAGGGCCGGCTAGCCGCCCAAAATCACTGTGGGCGCCAGGGGCGCGAGTCGCTTTGGTCCGACGTTGGCGGGTCAAGAGCAGCCACGGAACCCGGGTCCTATTCGGCGACGCAGACGGGAGCGGAAACGGCATATCCGCTTCGCTTGCGGACGACGAACACATTGTCTCCGACAGACTCGTGCACGTAGCACGGAACCGCGAGGGCAAGTGGGCCGTCCTGGGAAAAGAGGATTTCGTGTTTCCATGGCTGGAGCCACCGTGGGGATAACTGGCCGTTCCTCGGCGGATGCACCATGCTGAGCTACACGGACAACATGGAGGAGATACTCATCATGCTAGGTACAACATCCCCACGACCATTCCATGAGTACTGGAAACCGGCGTTGCATGCTCTGAGGCGACGCCGAAACATCCTGCGGGTGTACGGCGCCATAAACACCTACGCTATCACAGCAAGGGGCACGGTGGCTCTGAAACTCATCTTGATGAACAGGGCCGGAGGGTGACATGAAGCGGCAGAAAATATCCCCCGGTTACACCATTGGCGCTTTGGAAGCGATGACGCGCCATCTGAACACCGACCCTTCCACCAAGGCCAGCGATTGCACGGCGTGCCCCCGCAAACGAGTGTTGACACGTCCGCTGCACGCACCCCCGAAAGGCTCGCGGGATGGGGTTGAACTCGAGCTGTGCCCCGAGTGTTGGCGCAGCTTCATCGCTTGGCTGAGAACACGAGGAGAACAATGAAAGCAATATCCGTCCGCGCGCCGTGGTGGTGGTGCATCCTTTACGCCGGCAAGCGCATCGAGAATCGCGGCGCTCGGTTCTCCCGCTACACGGGCCCGGTGCTGATCCACGCGTCGGGTTGGTGGGTTGACCACCATGTCGACGCACAATGGCAGGCCGCCGGCGAGGAGGGGTGGCTTGGCCCTGGCGGGTGGGGTGACCCTGAGGCAACGGAGAACGACTGGACCTATCGCAAGATGCAGGATCTCGGAAGTCACATTGTGGGCATCGCGGACATCGTCGCCGTGCGCCCAAGCCCCTGCGAGACGAGCGTCGACCATGACGGCGCCCACCTCGAGCCCTACGAGAACCCTGGCGGCCTTGCACTCGTCCTGGCCAACGTCCGCGCCGTCGAGACGCCCGTCCCGTACAAAGGCGCGCTGGGGCTGTTCAATGTGCCGTGGGACCCACAGCCTGAAAGCAGCACCATGAGCACCGTTGAAGAAGACATCAAAGAGGCCACCAAGAACTACGCAAGTCACGTGATCACAAAACGGGGCGATGGCCGGTGGTCACTCAACAGAGTGACCGGAAACTATTTTCGCACTGAGGTCATCCACGGCGACGATGGTACTGTTTTCGTGCACGGCGACGGGCCGGAGATCGCATTCCGCACCCACAAGCGCAATGCCGAACCTTATAGTCTGATTCGATGGGTAGCGGACAGCTCTCTTCGCGAGAGCGGGCCTAAGGTGTTCTTGGGCAAGTCGAACGATTGGGATGCGGATCTTGCACGGAGGCAACTCGCCGCTCATATCGAGGAGACCATCATCGAGGAGGGTCTACCCACAAAACAGCTGGAGGAACTTCGAGAGTTGGCAACTTCCCCCTTTTTTCCTGAGAACCAGCACGACATGGGCGAGGCCATGCAAACCGCCGTCGGTAGTTCGCTTGACTACTGGGTTCCGGGGATACGTTGGTCGTGGAATCTCATCGCCGCGCGAGCGGCTTGTAAGAAACTCATCGCGCTGTTGGACGCCTATGCCTGATCTCAAAACAACCCTTCACCTACAATGGATCATCGCAAACCAGCTCGAACTGGATGGCATGTTGCCGATCTGCGTCCTACTCATAAACCGTTTTCGTCGAGCCGCGGCGAAACTCCCTTTGGAGCGGAGCCCAAACCTGGGAACGTTTTTTGCCGAGACAGTACAATGCGCTGCGACGCGGACTGTCAACTACTCGCCCAGCGTGAGGCGCGACTTGCTCCTACGGGCAAGTGCAATCCTCAAAGAGGCGGCCGACCGGACCGAGAATGAAATCAACTGAACCGCGTCCTACAATAATCCACCTAGTCGAGATACTCCAGACCGTCACCAACACATTCCAATGCGAGACGGACCTACAAAACGAGATCGAGACGCTGCTCAGCAGCAGTGGAGTTTCGTACCAACGGGAGGTGGCACTGAGCCGTCGCGACCGCCCGGACTTCATGGTGCAGACGGTGGCGCTCGAGGTGAAAACGAAGGGAAGCCCGGCACAGGTGACACGGCAACTGTACCGGTACGCGGAGCACGAAAGCGTGGGCGCGCTGCTGCTCGTAACGACACTGGCAAAGCTGCGCGTGATACCCGAGGAACTCCGCGGCAAGCCAGTAGCGGTGACATGGATCCCGCCGTTTTGAGCCGGTCGTATGGCACGATAAAGCTCTCGAATAACCGAAAGCTATGGCTCGTTGACTGCGAGCCCCAAGTCGCCATCCGAGCCAAGCGCGTTTTTGGCGGCGCGGCGAAGACGACCCGCGGGCAACTGACGATCACCGCAAACGACGGCTGCGCTCGCGACCTGGCGTGGCTACTCACCCGCTACCCGATGGAAGTGCTCGATCTCGATGAACTCGAGGCGTCAGCACGTCGTTTCGATGACCATCTGGCGCGGACACATCGCGTTATCTCGGGCGCGTACGAGGCTCCTCAGTACACGATGGCGCTCCCGCCCCGGCCCTACCAGCACCAGGCCGCGGCGCTCGTGTGGACGAGCCGGGGCACGATCGTGGCCGATGAACTCGGGCTAGGTAAGACGGTTGTCGGCCTCACGGTTCTCAGTAACCCCGATTGCCTCCCGGCGGTCGTGGTGTGCCCGACTCACATTCAAGACCAATGGAAGCGCGAAGCGGAGAGATTTTTGCCTGCGCTGCGTGTGCACATCGTCAAGAAAATAGCCGACTACGATCTCGGAGAGCAAGACATCATCATCATCACGTACCACAAGCTCTGGGCATGGGCGGACCGGCTAGTGCCGTCGTTTCGCACCGTGATATTTGACGAGGTCCAAGAACTACGAAAACGAGACTCTCGCAAATATGAAGCCGCCCACTCCCTCGCGTTTCCAATGGCCTACCGGCTCGGTCTGTCCGCTACACCGATCCACAACCTCGGCTCTGAGTTTTTCGCTGTGCTGGATTGCATTGCGCCCGACGTGCTTGGTAGCCGCGAGGAATTCCTACGGGAGTGGTGCGGCAGCTCTGACGGTCGAGGAAACGCCTGTGTCGCTGACCCTAAGGCGTTCGGCGCCTACCTCCGCGAAATGGGCCGATTCATTCGGCGCACGAAAGCCGAGGTGGGCCGCGAGCTCCCACCCCTCAACATTATCACCCACGAGGTCGAGTGTGATCCGGAGCGACTCGACGATGTGAAGAGCAGCGCAACCGAGCTCGCGCGCATCATCGTGGGGAACAACGGCAATCGCGGCTTTGACATCCTCAAAGCGAGCCAACAGTTTAGCATGCAACTGCGGCACGCTACCGGTGTAGCCAAGGCTCCATACGTCGCCGACTTCGTGCGCATGTTGTTGGAGACAAGCGACGAGCCTCTCATCCTTGCCGGGTGGCACCACGACGTGTACGCGATCTGGGCGGAACTACTGGCGGAGTTTGACCCAGTATTCTACACCGGCCAACAGTCGCCAGCGCAAAAGAAGAGAAACGCCCAACGCTTCGTTGACGGCGAGACCCGGCTACTCATCATGTCGCTACGATCGGGCGCTGGGCTTGACGGGCTACAGCACAACTGCTCGAGAGCCCTCGTGGGCGAGCTGGACTGGTCACCTACGCCTCACGAGCAGTTTTTCGGTCGCGTATATAGGGATGGCCAAACAGAACCGGTCTTCGCCTACTACCTGGTGGCCAACGATGGATCCGACCCCGTGGTCGCGGATACACTCGGGCTCAAACGCGCGCAGTTAGACGGCGTTCGCCGAAACACCGAAGAGTGCGTTGGGGCAACGCGAGTCGACCCCGGTCACGTCCAACGGCTCGCAACAGACTACCTGAAAAGGCATGGGGGCAAATCATGACATCAACATCAATCGAATGGACAGACGAGTCGTGGAACAACGTACGCGGCTGTACTCACGTTTCGGAGGGGTGCCGCAACTGCTACGCCGAAACCCAGGCCTATCGGTTCTCCAAGCGGCCTGGCATGCCTTACCACGGCCTTGTCGTGCTATCGGACAACGGGCCCAAGTGGACGGGCGACGTGCGGATTATCCCCCATAAGCTAGGAGAACCGCTGGACTGGAGAAAACCCCGACGCGTGTTTGTAAACTCGATGAGTGACACGTTTCACCCCAAGGTGCCCTTCGACTATATCGCGGTGGTGTTTGGTGTCATGGCCGCGTGTTCGCAGAAGCACACGTTCCAAGTGCTCACGAAACGTCCGGAGCGAGCGCGAGAGTTTTTTCGACACATCGCGGAACTGGATTGGGCGAAAGCCGGCGCGGAAGTCTTCGCAACAGCCAACAGCGTCACCGTAGACCCGTCCGTGTTCGCGTGCCTTACCTACGCTGTCGAGCTCGGTGCTATTCCTGGGGACCTGGCCGCGGCGTCGATGGGGTTTGATGCCTGGCCGCTTCGCAACGTGTGGCTCGGGACATCGGTGGAGGATCAGAAAACAGCGGACCAACGAATACCCGAGTTGCTTCAATGCCCCGCGGCGATCCACTGGATCAGTGCCGAGCCATTGCTCGGGGAGGTGTCACTCACCGATATTTCTCCCATTCAAGTAGGTGCCGCCGCGCACGATGTGTTACGCGGCATCACTTATTGGTCGCCCGGCAATCATGGTCCTCTTTTCGGATCGCAACTAGGCTGGGTCGTCGTTGGTGGCGAGTCTGGGCCGCGGTCTCGTCCGTGCAACATCAACCGGATCCGACTGCTTGTAGAACAGTGTCGACACGCACGCGTGCCCGTGTTCGTCAAGCAGCTGGGTCGACACTCTTACGAGGGCAATACCGAGCACTGGACATGGACCGGGAAGCACCCGAAGGGCGGGGACCCAAGCGAGTGGCCCGAAGAACTGCGCGTCCGCCAGTACCCGGAGAACAAAGCATGAGCACACACTGGGACCTCCAATGCAGAGACTGTGGCGCTGGCACTAACTGGTCACAAAACATCTACACGAAAAACGCGGGGCCCTACCTTGTACCCATATGCAAGAACGGTATCCTAGGAAAGCTGATAGAAATAGCCCACGACTTCAAAGATGCTTTCGCGTCTGACGGTTACATGATGTGGCGTGTGAATGTTCGCGTGGATTGTTCTGATCTAACGGTAGACTTGGCCGAAGCATTTTCACGCGAGTGTGCTCATCATCGCATCTGGCCAATGGACGAGTATGGCCGCTGGCTGAGTGCGGTGCACTACCTATCTCCCCTCGACGCCAAGACCACGAAACTGCTCGAAGGTGGCCCGGGGGCCGACGAGTGCTGCGGGGATGGAGGAAACAACCCATGACCAGCCAACCCAAACGGATCCAACGCAAGCGCATCAAGGGATGGAGGATGCCCGCGGGCGCGGTGTATGTCGGCCGACCAACCAAATGGGGAAACCCCATCACGATCGCAAATCGTGCGGCAACGCCGATAGGCGCAGTACTCGTGTTTGAGTATTGCCTCAACGTTGCAGAGGTACTAGCTATCACCCCCGAAGATGTACGGCGTGAGCTTCGAGGAAAGAACCTCGCTTGCTGGTGCCCACTAAACAAGCCCTGTCACGCCGACGTGCTCCTGAAAGTGGCCAATGCGTAGAACACCCTTTACCAACGTCGACCCCCTGCGCACGCGTGCTGTATTCCTTCGCTGGCTTCGTCCCGACAGGAACGTGCTCCACGTCGTTGTAGACGGGTGTATCGTGATCGACCGAACCGGCACGTCTAGGAATACCAGCCAAGGCGCACTCGATACGCTCGGTGCTTATAATTTGCTCCTGGCAGCGCAGTCAGACGGCGAAGGTCCGGAGGATATGGAGATCATCATCATAAGACGGAATGGCCGGAAGCTTCGTTGCATCGTAGGTCGAGAAACCGACGGCGATGGCCACGGGCACGGGTACGCCGTGATGTTTGTATCAATTTCGGTGACCATCAAAATTATACGACGCACCATCCGGTGCGCCATCCGTGACGCGTGGAACATCCGACACCGTCGACTGGTAACACCACGACCAAGAAACAAAACAGCATGAGCAATAAACGCAAACCCTGCAGAACCGTTAGCATTCGGCCGCGCTATTACATCCTGCTCAATCGCATCGCCGATGACGCAAGGATGCCTGCCAGGGGCGTCGCAGAAACCCTCATAGAGCGCGAAGCCAAAGCCCGGGGCATCCCCGACATATCGGACAAGGAGGCGACAGCGATCATCGTCGCTCGAGTGCAAGCAAGTCGGGCTACAAAAGATCCTCAGAGTGACGACGATGAGACCGTAGCCTCGCAACAGTTCACGTTCTAGGGCACAACGTCCTGGCGTTCGGCGTGCAGCTTGTCTGCGTCGGCTCGCAGTTGGTGCGCTTCTTGTCGAAGATCTTCGGCAAAGCCCGGCCGCCGCCCCCTCCGATCCAATCTGCGAGCTCGTTTCGTCTTCCGACGAGCTCGCCTCCGGTTTCGGGCCGGCTTTGGCATGAATAGGAACGCAAAGTCCAAAGCGGTGGTCATCATTCCAGCAATTGTTTTCAGGCTGTCCATGGTCGTATCTCTCTTACCCGCGGGGCGCTCGTGTGAGAAACGCGTCTATGTTGACCATGCGTTTTTTGATGGAGGCCGCCTTTCGTTCGTACTCCAACAATTTGTTGAGTAGTTTGGCCTTGTGTTTGGAGGCGGTCACCACGAGCACCGTGTACTCGTGATCGAGCTGGAGCTCCTCAAGGTCGACGTCGGCGTCTGTCAGCGTGGGCGTCATCGATGCTATCGGTGTATGTGGCATGAGTCTAGTTCTCCCCCACGAGTATCATGTCGATGAAAGCCGCCACCTCGCGGAGTTCGGCTAGCGCAAACGTATGAAATGGGAACGCCTCTGCAGGGAGAGCCACGCCCCCCCCACAGGGAATGTCGTCTAGCATGTACCCGAACGATCTGGCGATCGTTCCGTGGTCGGGCGACCAAAAAAGGGTGTGACGATCGTTGGCCGTGTAGTTTGAGAGCCGGAACACTTCGCATAGTTTAGTGGCTGCGAGCATGAGCTCAAGGAGACGTGGCTTTTCCATCACCTGAAACCATCTCACGTCGGGGACATTGCACTCCGCATTAGTCAGTACGGTTCTGAGCACCTCGGGGAGCCCTTCCTCCAACTCGTATATTGCGTCCCACTCCTCTACAAATATCCGCCTGCGAGCGCGATACTCTTTCGACAGTTTGCGAAACATTCGATGGAACAACAGTTGCCACCGAGTGCGTGACTCCACTCCATGCTGCATGATGGCGGTTTCCCGGGTCACGTGATCCTGATGGAGTTGTTCAACGGATTGATCGATACTCATGATGAAGTCCCTTCGGGTGGTCGTCACGTGGGGGGTGCGTCCACGTAGTCAGAATGAATATATGTCATGGATTTTCGCTGCGAGCGAATATAAGTTGCGCCTCGACGTAGAAACATTCGAGTTGTTCACGTCCATGGCTTAGCGGTCAGAGTCAAGGTTTTTGCGGCGGCGACGTCTCCGGTTGTCCTCGAGCGCCTTGCGTTGTTCGGCCCACGGATCGAAGTCCCCCGCTCCCATGGCGCCCGGGTGTTTCGGCGGTGGCGAGATCACGCGCCGCGGCGGCTCATTGTCGGCCACCCACGCGTCGATCACCGACGACGACTCGCCCCCCTCGCTGTCCGGGTCCGAACGACCCGAGCTCCGCTCGAGTACTTGGCCCCCCTCGCTGTCCGGGTCCGAACGACCCGAGCTCCGCTCGAGTACTTGGCCCCGCTCGGGATGCGATGGCGGAGGTGTTCGCGTCGGCACGGGTCTTGCGGTTCCTATTGGCCCGCGACCTGGGGGGGTCTCCGCGAGACGTTGATCAGCGCGACGAGTAGCCTCTGCGGTGGGCGGGGCTGGAGTTCGATCGGCCGGAGGCCGTGCCTTCCCGTAGGGCCTGTGCTGTCGACAGATTGCAACGCATTCCCGTAGAGCCTGAGCCGGACGCCCGGAGGGCGTAGGAGGCTCGTCCTTTTCTATGATTGTCAGGGAGGGAACCGACCGGGCGGGCAATTTGCCCACCCTATAACTATATAGGTCGGCTTGGTGTGCCCGCTCCGCGTGAACCCGCACCGCCGGGCCGTCCGCAGCGCTCATCGCCACTGGGTCGTCCTGTAGTCGCTCCTCCGTGGTTCTGTCCATCACCGCAACCCGCTGGGCCCGGATGTCCGCCCGCGTCTGTTCGCGCTTGTCCTCGCGCTCGAGCGCCTGCACGCCCGTGAGCTCACCCGCTGCTAGCAGTCTCGCATCGTCGTCGTCGATACGAGCAAACTTCCGCTCGATCTCCTCGATCTCCTCGCGAATCGCCGCTATCTCGGTCTCCGCCATCGCCTTCGCTTCCCACCACGCCTCGAACGACACCGGCACGCACCCGGGCGGGTTCGGCATGGGCTCGCCATCGTGCCGTGCCTTGTGCATGCGACGACGGAACCGTCGGTGCTCTGCGTCGATCTTGCGGCGCTTACAATGGAGCGTGCTGCCTTGCTCCGCGAGCCGTTCCCGGTCCGCATCGGTGCCCGATAGCGCCGGGTCAACTGTCTCCATCCACTGGGGCCCCGGCATCAACACGTTAGGATCTTGGTCCACCGGTCGCGCGCCTGATCCTTCGCGCCACATGACGAGCCTCCATGTGAGCCCGCTCGCTTCCAACTCTCGCATTGCTCGGCGCACCGTTGACTCGTCGCAGTCCAGCACGAGCCCGACCTCCGTGTTGCTGTACACGAGTCCCCACCGACGTGCACGACGGGCGCCTCGAAGCATGCCAAGAACACCACGCGCAACGCGACTCAATTTGACATCCGTGAGCATGGCCAACTCCGCCCGACTCATGTCAGGCACGCGACCTGCGTTGTCTCGGCACAGCCAGTATTTAGCGGTGCCACAGCGGGCTAAAAACTCGTCCACAACCGTGACGGCTCGATCACTTAGGCCTCGCCCACGCATCGCAGACGCGATCGATATTTCGCGGGCGACTTGCTCGTCGGATACACTCGCGAGTCCCGTTGGTTTTGGACGTCGCCGGAGCGAACGCTTCGGCAACGTCGCCAAGAGACCGGGATAGTTGACGAGAAAACACGACGCGCGACCGTGGTGTTCTTGCCGTTGGATCTTCCG
>SDBT01017377.1_pt1 | contig 11363 bp, 7 predicted proteins | sample 2277101 | NCBI WGS metagenome assembly SDBT01 (sample SAMN10404973, study PRJNA504765) | marine sediment metagenome | isolation source: marine sediment core GS10_PC15, 103 cmbsf | place: Arctic Ocean: Southern Knipovich Ridge | collected 2010 | reverse complement strand
AAAATAATATATATATTATTTCTGTGTTCAAAATATAAATTAATATATATTTTCAGATGTAAAATAATATATATATTATTTCTGTGTTCAAAATATAAATTAATATATATTTTCAGATGTAAATAATATATATATTATTTCTGTGTTCAAAATATAAATTAATATATATTTTCAGATGTAAAATAATAATATATAATTTCTATGTTCAAAATATAATATAATATATAATTGATTATGAGTACAAGTACAAGTAAACGAAAAACTAAGTAAATATTATGAATGTGTTAGTTTGAATATTTCATTAAGCATATCATAACAGAGAACATCCATATTATTTATGTATTTTAAAATACATAAATATAATTAAGTGTATATATTATTTATTATTTTTATAAATTTACCAATATTTGTCATCATATAGTTTCTGTACTAATTCTTTTGATCCACGCTTTTTAACTAATTCCTTATCTCTACCCTGTTCTAAAGCTAATATAAATTGTTTTATGGGTGTATTCATATACTTAGGATGGAATATATCGTTTGAATTTAAGTGTGTCTGCCTAAGTTTGACAAGTGCGGCTTTGAAACGTTTGGATGGCTTATACATAGGATTATATTCAAATGCTTTTACAGATGTAGTTTTTGCCAATATTTTTATATCTACATTTTCGAGGTCATCAGGCAGTGATATAAAATCCTTAGTATTATACAAATGAACAAATTCCTCCGGTATAACTTCCGCATTATGACCACTTTCTATAGTTAGACCATATTCATCCTTGTGTACATTGGACATACCAAATATAGTTCCATCAGTCAATTTCCAGTATATATGAACATGCTCATCATTGGCAACTTTTCTGTTTTTCATGACAATTCTAACTATTTTCTTCATATATTCATCTGGGTCTTTATAATCTCCTATCATCTTCACCGTTTTCTCTGCATCTGCCTTACAATAATCCCAAAATGGTTGGAGGATTTGACCAAATCCTGCTTTCATTAAGTTTTTTATGATTATAGTACTTTTCTTATTGTATACTTCCTTTTTCAATATATGTAATTTATCACCAAATCGAACCGAGAATAATTGATGTATACCATTCATACATACATTGCTCAAATAATAATTCCTGTCTATTTCTTCTTTTGGTGCATTTGGATCATTATTAGATGGATCCATCCTACTTAAATATGTCTCTGGTTTTCTCATCTTAAATCCTAATTTATCTCGCCCTTTATGGTCTTGCACAATAACATACTCTAATCTCTCACCAGGTTCTGCAGGCTGACCTATCTCCTTCAGATGATCAGAGAATACTTTCATATGAAACATATCATCCTTGTAATTAGAGCCAAGTCCCTTTGTTATAATCAAATCAGATATAGGAGTCTCTCCTCCACTAAAACGTACACACTCTTCCCATATAAGATCTAATACTTTTTGATATGGCGCCAGTTCCATTATATTATCTAATGATATATTTCTATAAAACTTTCTGTCCCACTCACAATTATCTCTTCTTGCTAATTTATTTCCTTTAATCAGATATGCATCTTTGTGATCAGTTGGATAAAACTCTCCGTATCCAGGATTATCTACCCACTCCTCGTCCTTATTCTTTATCTTTTCTGATGGATCATATTTCAACATAATATATATTTTAGGAGCCATGCACAACATGCGGGCTGCCTTCTCAAATTCCAAGTATAGTGGATCTGGGAACAATGCGGAGATTTCCCTTTCCATTCTTTTTGCCCATTCTATGCATTCCTTCCCATTCTTTACAAAAGGCAAGATAAACATAGTAGAGTCAGTATTATGCACAACCAATTCCCCCACACCCGCAGCAAAATGATGATTCTCTGTTTCAAGATCATACACATATTCACCTATATGTTCATTTGTGCATAATTCTATAGATAATATCTCACCTCTGTTCATATCATAATTATTTTTTATATTAAACTTAAAATATAAGTGATTATCTTCATACACCAAACTAATGTTTGAGTCACCTGATAAATAATAATATAAATTCGCAATATCAATATATGAATATTTACTCACATCAAATCCAATGTTATTTTTATAGTACTCTGGTAAAATATCTATTTTTGTATAATGATCTAATTTTGGTATAGTATCACAAGGTAATGTTTTAGTTAGTAATATATCGCCAACTCTCACATTTTTTGGACTAATCTCATTTCCATCCGAATCTAATAGTGAGTGATCCTCTGTTACTTTAATAATACCACCCCTCGTAATTATACGATATATATTTTTATTTGTTTTATGTTTCATAATATGTTTTATTCTAGTAAATCCTCTATCTGACCATACTTCAAACCCATCTATGGGTTTAGAATAATGCTTTATATTATTATTATTATTATTATTATTATTAGCATTAACATTATTATTATTATTATTATTATTATTCATTATATTTAGTTCCGGAGTATATTGAGTAGGCAAAGATGATATTTTATAATATTTTGTAATATATTTATATTTATTTTTATCAAAGAATCTACACAGAATGGGAGTATCAGAAGTAACACTATCACCATATACAATTTCTGCTTTATAAAAATTTGTATCACCAGAATCCTTAAGATATTGCCTTGGGGTTTCCAAATAAGCATTGCTAGCATAAATTAATTCTCTTCCTTGTTTTGTTACAGATTCAGCTGCGGGACGGCATGGTAGACGACCAACCTTGATTCCCAGTAATCCATAAATAGAATTAGCTGCAACTTTCAATGCTAATTGAACTTTATCACACTCAGCTAATTCTAACTTCACTTTATTTCTTCTCTCGTGTGTTGTTGTAGCACTTTTTAATTCTTTCTCTAGTGCTTTTATTCTCCCTTTTATTATTTTTCTCTCATCAACTAATCTTTTCACAATTATAGGTATAAATCCAGGCTTCCCTGAGTGCGATTCCTTAACAAAATAATGTGTCCTTTGTATATGCACTATCCTCGTTTTTGTGGTCATCACCATCTGTCCCTCACCATTCATTTCCTCTTCTTCATATTCTTCCTCTCTATCCTCATCTATTTCAAATTCATGGCACATGTCTAGTAATTCATCCTTTGACATTTTAGATACTTCATCTGGTGACATATAAGTTGAATAACATATATTATACGCCATAATAATACTTGGATACAGTGAATTAAAATCGAGCGTAGCAACTCTTTCATATAATCCAGGAATTGGATTTCCTACGTATGCACCTTGAAATTTATCATCTGATGACAATTCTGCACTATCCATAATAACCCCATATTGCTGTAATAAGTCATACAACATAGAAAATCCTCTCATTTGCTGACCACGATTATATACATCAAATATTTTTACATTTACTACATTAGACATAGCAACTGCACCAACCCACGTATTAAAATATTCAAATAAATCAATGACTAACTCTGCGTCCTGAATACAGTATGCAGATACACGAGTCATTTCGTCCTTTGCTTCTTCATATTTTTTCACTACTTCACGAATAACATTTTCATGTATATTTTTATGATATATTGGCTTCAGCTTAGATTTAGAATTACGAACAGATGATATATATAATTCTGGGTCTAAATGTTTACTATTATCCTTATAAACCCATTCTTTTACCATATGACTATGATAATTCAATGCATCATATTGTAATTTATAAATCCTGAACATCTCCTTGTAACCAACATCACCTTTTTTATTATTTAAGAATATCTTAGATACATAATCTAATTTATACATTTTTAATTTCTGCTCTTTTTTTACTACTCGGTACATATCAAAACTTATTCTTCCCGGAAAATGAATATAATCTAATATATTTGTTCTCGATTGCTTAGATGACCAACCCGCTGATTTGAATTGAGGTCTAACGTTTTTCAAGCGACTTCCGCCATAATCCCATTCCTTCACCAACTTTTCTAATCTCGCGTTTAAATAAGAATCATCAAAAATAAAAGTATTGTAACCCATGATCACATCAGGATCATGCTTTTTCATCAAATCTGTAAATGCTAGGCATACTAGGTATTCGTCCTTGACCATTACCACTTCAGAATTTTCTATATCATCACAATCTCCCATTAATATCAAATATCTTTTCCTCGATGATCTATCACCCAAACGTTGGAATGTACAAGAAATCATATACACCACATCCTTGGAAAATGATTTAACAGGAAATGAATTATGGTTACCTGAATATACCTCTATATCATATGATAGGATCATTGGATATGTTTGCCATCCACTAGATTCATATTTGGGAATTGGGTACATTTCGTCCCATTTTACAATATACTCATTTTTCAATGTTGATAATTTGTGTTTGTCTTGTACTTTGATGGCATTTCCTCGAAACCATCCAGAATACATGGCAGGAAATGTACCCTTTGGGTCGATGTCCTCATCTAAGGGAACGTCCGGGTGAAATTTATCTTTGTATGCACCATAATGTTGTCTTCTCACGGTGAGAAATTGTCTCAATGATGTTACATCATTAGCCCACACGGTGCATACTAAACTGCCGATTCCACGTACAAAAAGTGGCTTCTTAAGTAACCATGTACATTTCTTTAGAGCATCCCTTGTATCAAAATGTAATATTATATTAGGAGTAGCCTTGCAATCATAATAATATAACTTTGGCGATAGTCTTCCACTATGACTTATGGGTGCCAAACTTCCATCATTGTATCTATCACCTATTTTGTCACAAATAGCTTTATATACCGTATCTACCTTACGCTTGTCCCATGCTATTATTTTTCTATTCACTTCTATGGGAAGTTCCACTTCTATTTTAGGCTTAAAATCTTCAAAACGAACTAATATAGTTTCTGATGTTTTTGTATGACAAAAAGCATTTATCCTATGACTTAATCCATCAGGAGTGTCCTCCTCATACCAATCAAATGGACATCCTATGATTTCCATTAAATATTATAAATAAACGATCATACACCCACAATATTCAAATTCTTTATTCATTTTTATATATATATAATATATTTATATTTATATTTGTTAGTATTATTATTATTATTATTATTATTATTATTTCCGTATAAATTATAATTGCAATTTATAATGATAGATGTTAGTCCTTTGTTATATTTATTTATTAGTATTTCTTCTTAAGTTTATCCATAAATCTTTGTGATAAAGATTTACTACCTTCAGTACTTTTGTATGAACTATAATTTCGGATTGATGTACTAGATGAAGTTGGTCCTCTATTATAACTAGATTTTATAATACCACTATTTTCTTTTATATTAACTCTATAATTATTTGAATCAGATGAATTTCTCCTGTACTTATCATACCCAGGCGAAGCATCTGATACTGTCACAGATGTATCATATCCGCTGCTACTGCCATCATACCCATGTCCTTTTTTATGATGAGAACGAGAATTGTAATATATAGATGATCCGCTTGAGCTAGAGCTTGAGCTAGAGCTAGAGCTAGAGCTAGAGCTAGAACTACTTGAGTCACATGAGTCACTTGAACTACTTGAACTACTTGAACTGTTTGAACTACAAGAGGAATCTCTGCCATTTCCATCTGATACGCAAATGCTATTTTCGCAATCTGATCCTGGGATGCAATCACTGTCATTTGTGCATGCTCCATTCAAGGGGACATAGCAAACATCGTCAACTACAACCAAATCAGATCTGCATGGTGAATTTCCTCCTGGTCCAGATAAAAGTTCAGTTGTGCATACTCCATCAGAGCAAGCTGTGGCACCGACTAAGCAATCTGACAAAGTAGTACATGGACCACCAATGGGTACCCTACACACCGAATTGGAGCAAACAAGACCATTTACACAATTACCATCATTAGAACATGCGGACCCCAATGGTAAATTTATAGGACTTCCGGTGGAGAAGAAGAACACTAAAATAATTATTATAATAATAATAAATATTATTATAAATATTATTATCCCTATATTTTGATTAGTCATATCTATTTTATATACATATAATTTTTTATATTCTTTATTTTTGTTCTTCCTATAAATAAATTGATGACAATATATTATTTATAGAATTATAAAAAATAATATATATATATATACTAAATGTCAAAAATAAAAGTAGGTACTTTCATGACAAGTTCTAGTTTAAATATAGAATCTATATCATTACAACAAGATGAATATGATGATAAATTGAGATCATCCATAATTTATGCACTTGCATGGTTAGATAAACATTTGTTATATGAAGATAATGGATACAAAATAAAAAAAAATATTTCTAATGGTATATTTTTCACAGATCAAACAAATCAATACTTAATAAATACTTGCCTACAATGCAAAAATAATATAGAAAAAAAACTTAGATTAGATTATAATAAACATAAAAATAATAAAGTTCTACAAACAATAAATAGCGATAGTCATAATGAAAAGGATAAAATCATTAATAATAATAATAATAATAATAATAATAATAATAATATATATAGATCCTCATCTGGAAAGGATAAAACGGGGAATGAACATGTTCCTAATGTAATAAATATCAATAATACAATTGTAGAATCGAAAACAGACGAGGATGTAGATGATTATATTGATGATACAGTTAGTAGATATGATGAAAAGGATAAAACCCCCGATTTTGATGTGGAAGAACAATATTGGTTAGAATATATTATGATGTTAAAATCATTAAATATAAAAATAGATAGGTCGAGGGGGTATTTTGTATGTGTTGGAAATGACGAATATGAAATATTTTATCCTGTTGTTCATAAAGATCATGCAGACTATATCCCTGAGTCCTTGATAACACAATATTTATTAGATTAACATTTATGTACATTTGAATTAATCTCATTAAATGTATAGGATGTACAATCTTTTAATAATATTATGAATTTATGACTAGCATATTAAATAATTTATAGTTTTATATAAATTATTTAATAAAATATATAAGTGTCGTGCAAAAAAATATAAAAATAAAAAATATATACATATAAAATAATACTAAATACAATACAAATGGATAAATTTGATTGCGGATGTGGTGAAGGTGGTCACGGTGGTGAAGGTGGTAAGGGTGGTCACGGTGACCACCACAAATCTACTGTGTGCTGTAATGCATTCAACGCGGCCTATGGTACTACCGTTGATGAGGGTGCCCAGATTATTCTTGCCACAATTCAGGCTGTTGTGTCTGGTCCCAACCCCCCTCCCCCCCTTAGTCTGAAAGCTAGAATTGTGATGATTCGCAATCTCTATGTAAGCTATAACATCCTTTTCCAACAGGCCGTCCTTCAGGCCCAGAAGAAAGGATGTGGTGAAGGATGCTGCCAGGGAATCTCTATTGGCCTCAAGGGTACTACTCTCGGAGTCCTGAGATTGGCTGTTGCGAATGCTCTCAACCCTCTTTTCACCCTTGCTGAAGTTGCTGACGCTCTTAATTTGTCCGTCGAACAACTCGAGGGTGCCTTTACCACTATCCTCAGGCTCTCAGGGTGCTGCTTCCGTGTCAAGCGTGGAACTATTCAACCTATTGTTGCTCCCGTTCGTCCTCAGTCGTCTTAAAATAAATAAATTTTTATAGATGAGTTTAATATTCATTTAAATAAAATAAAATAACATAAATATATACTTAGGATGCTATCGCATCCCGAGTATACATTTATTATACTAGTGCTAAATAAAATAATCATATAATATATTTATAATTATTTATTTATTGAATATATAGGCATGAGTATACAGGTAGAATAATATATATACTTTTTAATTTAATTATAATATACTTGTATAAATTGATTATTTTATATATTATATTTTAAAATATAATATATGAGCACACAATATAAATAGGATGATATTATCTACTTTAAATTTACATGAAAGGGATAAATATATTAATTTTTATGATAGAGATATTAAAGGAAATAAGTTGCATTTATATTTAGTTAGTGGATATAATGGACATGCTATTAGTGTGACTACTTTGGCAGGTCATTTTTTCGGGCATTTTGATCCAGAAAAAGCAGCAAATGGCATTCTGGAATCTAAGAAAATGAGTGACCCGGAATATAAATATTATGGTATGATAAAAGAAGATATACTCAAATCATGGGAAAAGAATGAGGCTGGGCAACTTGGAACAGATTTACACGAAAGGATAGAATATTTTTACAATGGATGCCTAGGAGAATCTGAAGTACCAGACACAATAGAATTTCAATATTTTTTAATGTTTTTTCGTGATTCTATCAAATTATATCCTAAATTGAAACCATACAGGACGGAATGGTTTGTTTGGACTAATCCTATTATTTTGAATAATGGAATGGAGAGAATGATAACGGGAAGTATTGATATGACATTTGTAAATGATAAGGGGGAAATAGCCATATTTGATTGGAAACGAGTAAAAGAGTTAACATATATAAATAAAGCGGGCGAGAGAAAAATAAATATAAAGAAAGATTTTGACACATGGAAAGAAAATGGTAGAAAAGGATACATCAAAAATCTATATGGTAAAGGTCTCTTGTCGCATGTTCCAGATAGTAAATATCATCACTATTGCATACAACTAAATATATATAAATATATATTGGAAAATTATTATAATAAAAAAGTAATTATGATGAATTTAGTGGTATGTTCACCAACAGAAGATAATTATTTAATATTGAAAGTTGATGATATGCAAGATGAAATAAGACGGATTATTGCATATGATACTGATCATAAATAAATAAATATAGATTTTGTTATAGCCCAGTCCGCTATAACTAAAATCTATATTTATTTATTTCACCTATTTTCATTGTACATTGACCAAATAAAGTAACATACCGTTATTCCAAGTATTATATAGGTGTATGTATCAATCATTGAGCAATTTAATATTTCAAAAGTATCAATAGCTGACGATTTGCATTCTTCCAAAGTATATCCTTTGGCAGAAGGATATTTTTCGTCATAAACAAAAGATTTACCATCCCAATATCCTATAAATAAAGATTTAAATTTAGATTGATCGAGTACTAATTCATTAATAGTGATTGGTGTACCTTTTCTAGATTTACTATTGGAAACAATAAATACTTTATCTTCAGTGTACATAGAAATTTCATTATTATTTCCTTTGAAAATGTTGCTTTTACTGTGACTACAGAGTAGGGCCTCTTCCTCTCCTGATATTTCAATATCCTCATTTAATTTTATAATTATATCACCAAAATGTGCAATAGTATTACTATTAGAAAAAAAGCTCCCTCTTCCAACCTCAGAAAAATCTGAAATACACTCCAATCCAAATACTTCTTTTTCTATTGTGTTGTAATTTTCATTATTTAATATTAATTTAATAGGTTTTCTCATTTCGATTTTTCTATTTACCCAGTAATACCCAGGATTTATATTTTTTCCAGGTGGGAAATTTTTCAATGACCCAATATCCATAGATGGGTTGCGTGATCTATGCAACGCAACACCTCCAGCTACATAACCTAAGCCTAATCCGCATCCAAGAATAACAGTTGATAGCATCAGTTTAAGTGTTTGATTAAGAAATCATTATGAGTATATATTTTAATTATGTCATCGTTTTTATTTCACAGGCCAATATAAAGAGATTATGCAATGTCTAATTAAATATAGATAAAGATATGAATAAAATTAGATTTTAGATCTAACCGTATGAATCTGTCCATAATTATAATTGTTTTCATCAATCATTTAAATCTATACTCATTTTCTCTATTGTACCTCCTGAATCAGAAGAAGGTATATCTGCAGAAAGACTGAAGGAAGATTCAGATTTAACATTCATTTTATCGAATGAAGTAGGTAATCCTATATATTTGAATAATGCCTCTATTTGAACTACTACATCACAATAATCATCTTTTTTTGCTTTTGATGCCTTTTCTATCATATCAAGTGATTTATTATCACCACGATATTGTAATATTAATTGTCCTAGTTCTACTGACCATTTCTTGACTTGTGATGGTGTCAAATTTGGTGGTGCATCTAGCATTTTTGATTTTAATTTAGAAGATACTTCATATATAATAGGATGTGTATCAACATACCTTAATTTTATCAAAAAGTATGTTATTATATGCTGTGAACATCTTATCATTTTATAATTTACTTCTCTCTGTCTCTCAATAATAATCATGTGGCATTTCATAAAATATTTCATATGATGATCTAAAATATCAGTCATAGTATCATATATACAGGATATGCTCGTTAGGCTCCTATTATCTTTCCTATCAAACACTTCATCTAATGACTTATTTATATCTCTTATCTGCTTAATATTTAAACCTTTATTTTTTAAGTTATTATTTATGGTTCTTTCTATATACTTACATATAGATGATATATCCTTATATTCTTTTTTTTGTAATTGATATTTGTGTGTATGATATCGTATACATAATAATTTTATTATATTTATTTTTACATCATCCATATTATTTATATTATTTAAATCTATATTATCTAAACTTGTTATCATGGGAGATATTAAATTAGGAATATTGAAACACGTCAAATTATCCATATCAAACTCCGATAAAATATTATTCCAATTATACACTTTGCTACGTCTACCGTAGTTTTCCCCGTACATATAAAATAATTCCGATTTAATATTTATATATAATTCATTTAATTTATTTTTATCAATATCAGGAATATAATGTGACAATGATTTAATATAAAAAAATAATAATTCATCAGATCCATACCCATGTAAATTATACTTGTTAAATGATAATGTTTCTACATTTGATGCATCATAAGATCTCTTTTCCACTCTAATGGCAAGATTCACTTCGCCTGGATCAATCGATACAACTAAATAGTCGCCCCTGTAATTTTCATTATTGACCCATTCTCTATTACATTTGCTATGATCTATAATATTATGAATGGTATATAATGTTTTATCAGGAGCCTGACTTTTTGATGGTTTTTGCGCAAACATATTTTTTTATGTTGATCATATATGTAGATACATGTGCATTTGCAAACATATATTATATTTTGAGCATATAATTTATATACTATATATTATATATATTATATTTTGAACATGAAATTATAATATATATATTATTTTAAACATGAAATTATAATATATATATTATTTTAAACATGAAATTATAATATATATAATATTTTGAACATGAAATAATAATATATATATTATTTTGAACATGAAATTATAATATATATATTATTTTGAACATGAAATTATAATATATATATTATTTTGAACATGAAATTATATATTATATTATATTTTGAACATGAAAT
>SDBT01017376.1_pt1 | contig 11364 bp, 10 predicted proteins | sample 2277101 | NCBI WGS metagenome assembly SDBT01 (sample SAMN10404973, study PRJNA504765) | marine sediment metagenome | isolation source: marine sediment core GS10_PC15, 103 cmbsf | place: Arctic Ocean: Southern Knipovich Ridge | collected 2010 | reverse complement strand
AAACGGGTACGAGGTTTTGCGAGGGAAGCGTCTTAAATCATTCAAGTTAACAGTTAAAGAACAATTTGATACCGACATTGGTGTCGGTATCAAAACACAGCAGCTTGGCATATTTGATTTTAGGTCGTTTCTTGTTTTGAAGACGGAAACAAACAAATCGCCATTTCATTGGGTGCCCAATTCCTATTGCTGAACGGTTATGTTTTCATTACCAGCCGGTTTATCCATGAAATGGAAAATATCAGCTATCATGTCGCAACTGGAAAAATTGATAAAGACCTGCTAAAAGAGATTATTTGTGCTGTCATTGAAGATGATATGGATCGTGAAGGCCTGAAACTGAAGATATTGATGGCAATTTCAGATTAAAATCGGCATTATACACGGTAAAATAGGGCGAAAGGGGATTTATAGTGCAACTGGTAATAAACAGCGCCGGCACCTATATTACACAAAAGGATGGTCTTTTCAGACTTAAAAATAAAGACAAGCGTTTTGATGTCTCACCCATGAAAATAGAATCAATCGTTATTTCCAACCAGGCTATGATTACTACCCAGGCGATTGTTGCTGCTCTTGAAAACAATATAGACATTATTTTCCTGGACGGATACGGCAACCCGATCGGCCGTGTCTGGTTTGCCAAGATGGGAAGTACAGCCCTTATCCGCAGAAAGCAACTGGAAATCGCAGAAGATGAAAAAGGGCTCGAACTTGTTACAGATATGATCAGTCAGAAAATTAAAAACCAAGCCGATTTTCTAAAAAAACTGATGTATTCCCGTCCAGGCAAGGAAAATTTGTTTGAAAGCCCGATTAAGATTATTGACAGCGCTCTTTCCGGCATTTCCATGCATGACGGGACAATCGAAGATGCAAGAAACAGCATAATGGGGTTTGAGGGCACGGCAGGCAGGGCTTATTTCCAGTGCCTGTCCAAACTCATGCCTGAAAAATATATTTTCAAAGGAAGATCGCGGCAGCCTGCCAAGGATCCATTTAATGCTGCTTTAAATTACTGCTATGGAATCCTTTATTCCAGGATTGAAAAAGCCTGCATACTTGCAGGGCTTGATCCCTATGTCGGTTTTCTTCACACCGACAACTACAATAAAAAATCTATGGTATTTGACCTTATCGAGCCTTTTAGAATCTATGCGGAACAGACCGCTGTATATCTTTTTACAGGCAAAAAGATAAAAGATGAGTATTTTCGTGCGACTGATAATGCGGTTTCTTTAAATGATAAAGGAAAACCGGTTGTTGTTGATGCGATTAACAGTCATATGGAAGAGACTGTAAGATACAAAAAGAAGAATGTGAAAAGAAAGTATATCCCTCAGCACGAAGCCCACAGGCTTGCAAATATTCTGCTTGCAGATGAAAACGAAAAGAGGCCGGAATGGTTGGAGATTACGGAGTTTTGACGATGAGACGGGGAAACGGCGAAACGGAGAATGGGGGAGAGGATAAAAAATGTCCGTTCTTGTATGGATAATATACGATATTGTTGAAAACAAGCCGAGAACAAAGGTTGCCAAAGAATGCAAAAAATTCGGTCTTGTAAGGGTTCAAAAAAGCGTGTTTTTGGGAAAGCTCGAATCAAGCCGTTTTGATGAACTGTCGGAAAAATGTCGTGACCTGATTGATGAAAAAACAGACAGCGTTTACCTGTTTCCATTTTGCCAGGAGGATTTTAGGAATATCAAGGTTCTTGGCCAGGGTTTTGATAAAAAGTTGGTGAATGACGAAATTCTTGCGAAATTTTTTTAAACTGAATAATTTAACAAATAATTTATGTCTTTGTCCTGATATGACAAAATGGTATGTTATAAAAAAGAATGCTTAATGTCAAAATGGTCAAATGAGCAAACCAGAAACTTGAAATGACTTTTAAATTTTATAACATTTGCTGCTATGCTGTCAGAAAATTAAAAAATAAAGAAATTAAAAATGAAAAAATCAACACTGCTGCTGAATAATATCAATTTAAAGCCATCCCAGATTCATAAATTCAGAGGGTTTGTGGGAAATATTTTTATAGAGCATGATCTTATTCATAACCATGATGAAAAAGGAAACCCCATTTACCGTTATCCGTTAATACAGTTCAAGCTTATAGATAAAACACCCGCAATTATTGCAATAACGGACAGAGCTGTAAATATCTTTGCGGAACTTTTCATGAAACTCGATAAAATCGTTATTGAAAACACTCTTATTCCGGTTTTTGAAAAGGATCTGAAGGTAGAAGAAGTCGAATTCGGATATTCTGATGAAATATTCATGTATGAGTTTGCCTCGCCCTGGGTCGGTCTTAACCAGAAAAATTTCAAAAACTATAATAACGCAAGAAAAGATGAAAAGAATCAGATGCTGAAAAGGGTAATGACAGGGAATATCTTATCCATGGCAAAGCATCTTGACTGCTGGCTTTCACAAGACCAGAAAATTAAAATTGATCACAAGCTAAAAGAAATAAAAGTAAATCTTAAAGGCAAAAGTATGACAGCGTTTAACGGGATATTTAAAACCAATTTTTGTTTGCCCGATTATCTGGGAATTGGGAAATCGGTTTCAAGGGGGTTTGGGACAGTTAGGAGGATGATATAAAAATGTGATAAAATAGATAGTTATACTGGCTATTTTATATAAATTAAAAGTATTTATATAAAAAAGCATATTGATCGATATGCATATTGATCAATATGTAATTCTAACTAAAAGAGAACTGTGATTACACTTTTTGTTCCCAGGCTCTGAATGGAAACGTATTATGCGAGGTTCTGCCTCTTGTAATTTTGTGGCAGAACCGCAACGGTTAGGTAAAAACGGAGCATTCCATTTTTTAAGTTAATGCCATTGAGTCAAAACTCTTAAAATGTAAACTGATAAAAGAAGAATGCCAAATGAGGATCGAATTAAAGGATAAAAACAATGCTTCAAATTATGCAGAATTTAGCTCTTTGTCATTTATGGAAAGAACTTGAGGGCAATAAACCGCCGCCGGATGATTTGCGTATGTGGTTTATAAATGAAAAAGAAAATGATCCAGGCAAATTTTTTTCATATTTTGTAGAACCGGCAGGTAAAATCAATAAATTTTATGCATTAAGCGCCTATCCTGATAATGACGCTGTTGCGTTTTTAGAAAGTGCTGATATCGGCAGTTTGGAAGGTAACTCAGCAATACGTTTGCCGTTTAATAAGCCTAGCGGCCCTCAATCTCCTCAAATCGGTCCCGTAATAAAGCGCTCTTACAGTAAACAGAAAGGCGCTGGGCCGTCTTCAAAAATTATAAAAACTACGTTAAAGAATTTTCAAAAGATATCTTCATCAAACAATAATTGGGCTGAATATTTTAAAGACGTAAATGATGTATTCAATAGGAAAAAAATATGTTTTACTGGTGAATATTTAGATTGCGAAGAGAATGCACTGCATAAAGCAATAAATATTATACCTGAAAGCGAACCCGTATTTTTAGTATTTAAAGATAAAAATAACCAGATGCCAGGAGATATTCCGGAATATAGGAAATATTTATCTTCCATGCTGGATGCTGACAATAAATATACCACTGGCAAGGCAAAGCCAGTAAAGGTTGATTATTGTTCATGTTGCGGAAAAGAAGATATAAAAGGTTATCCCGCAGGATTGGCAAAAGCTGGAATAAATATTTTTAATGTTGACCGAGAAGGTGCATTCCCGAATATAACAAATTCAAATGCTTTTCTGTCTTACGCAATATGCGAAAATTGTGCTGATTTACTATATGTTTTTAAATTTCATGTAATGAATAATTATATTACTTATATTGCTGGACAGGAAACATTGATGTTGCCGGAACTTTACCTTAACCCACAGTTTCTGAACAGATTTTTAACAAATTATAAAAATTATATTGAAAAATTAGATAGCGTACCTGAAAAGGCACTTATTATCGAAAAAAAAAGATTAATAAAGCTGTTAAAAAATGAAGACTCAACCTGCACAATAGATATTATCTGGTCAAAGGACAGTCTAAAAGGACAGTCAATAGGTAATTTATCGGGACAAATTCCTGATATTCTGCCCTCAAGGTTAAGAACGATTGATAGATTAAACAAACAATTTAAAGACAAGCATTCAGTTTTTTTTCCTAAACATGGAGTTGAGGGCTTTGAATTTGATCTGAATTTATCCTTTGTTCAGGAATTGTTTAAACGACCTGGGGGCAAAAAGGCAAAGCAAGTAAATGCAAGTCAAAAACTTGTTGAATTAAAACGAATGCTCGCGGAATCAATATATAAACAGACATATATTCCTGAAAAACGTTTTTGGGAAGAAGTTATGATAACTGCCAAATGGTATGTGCGATGTTTATTTGAAAAAGACAAACCTGAAAATGATTGTTTATACGAAGGTTATTCTGAAAAAAAAGATACTGTATGGATGTCCTTTGCAGGATGGATAAAACATTTATCAATGACTTTGAATTATTTCCAATTTACGGAGGTGATAAAAAAAATGGAAAACAAACGAACTTATTTTCCCGAAATGGAAAAACTAAAAAATTATTTTTCAGATGATTGTGGGATCAATACGGATGAAAAAGCATATGCCTTTATTCTTGGCATTCTCTACGGCAAAGTAATGCAAATTCAGGGAGCAAAAAAAGTTAATGTCAGCTCAAATGCCTTGACCTGGCTGAAAAGGCTTACCTTGACTGGAAACGATCTGCCTGAACTTTATGTTAAAATCAGGGAAAAACTTCTTGCATACAATGCAGAAGGAAATGAAGACCTTCGAGCTGTTATCAAGGAAATCGGCATACTTGGAAATAAGCTTGGTGATGAAATTAAATTAGCACAAACATCGTGCTGTTATTTTCTTTTACTTGGGCAATCATTAACAGTAGATATTTTACCCAGAAAAGAAAATTAAAGAATAATATAAATTATCAACACTGGAGGTTTAACAATGAATCAAGAAACTTTATCATCGCGACGTGAACTTTTTTTTGCTTATGATATAAAAATGGGAAATCCAAATGGCGATCCTGATGAAAACCGCCCGAGAGTTCTGCCGGATGGTACATATTATGTAACTGATGTCCGATTAAAAAGATTCATCAGAGATTATTTTAAATCGCAAGGGAAAGACATCCTTGTGGATACCATTGAGTTAAAAACAACGAACTTAACAGGCCGAGTGGCACATTATTTAAAATCGATTGAGAAATCAAAAGCTGATGGCGAAGAACTTGTTAATATACTTCTAAATAATTTTATCGACGCAAGGCTGTTTGGAAGCTCATTTGCTTTCAAAGCACATGAAAAGTGGGAGCCTAAACCTGTTCCAAAAACTCTGACAGGTGCATTCCAGCTCAATCATGGCGAAGTAATGCATGATGCTGAATCTGTAGATATCCACGGAACAACAACTTTCAGTGCTACCGGAGAGGAAGGCCAAGGAACTTTCACAACATATTTTGCGTTGAGATATGCTCTGATAGGGTTTAACGGTGTTGCAAACGAACATTCAGCGAAATTTTCACGATTAACAGATGAAGATTATAATGCATTGATAGAAGCCATGTGGAAATCGGTGAGAGGTTCCGGCAACACCAGGACAAAGGTGGGACAAGTGCCGCGCTTATTAATATCAGTCGTTTATAATAAAGATGTTGAATTCCAGTTTGGAAATCTATCTGATTACATAAAATTAATTCCGGCAAACGGCAAAGAAGAAAAAGCCTGGAGCTCACCGGAAGATTATATTGTAGATTTATCGTTACTTAAAAAAAGGTTGTCAGCATTTTCCAATAAAATTGATTCTGTTTCCTATGAAATTTCACCGGATCTTAAATTAAATGATGAGATCCCGTCAGATTGGAAAAGTTTAGAGATTGATTAGGCTGACGAAATCAATTTTTGGCACCTTTTGAATTTATACGGGAAATTTTAAAATGATAAGTGATAAATGTATAATTATTGAGTATAAAGGAAAATTTGCGCATTTTTTAAAAGCAGAAGCAAATGCTTCTGCTCCGAGTTATCCTTTTCCCACAAGAACAGTTCTTCTTGGTTTGGTGGGAGCAGTTCTTGGGTTAACAAAGGATTCTCCGCAAATATTTCTGAAAAATGCAAACTTTGCAGTTTCCGGAAAGGCAGAAGCCGTTCACTGGCATACGGCAAATTTTCGAAAAGATCCCCCTGCATTACTTTCAAAAATCATAAAAAAGAGTGATAAAGGGACATCTAAATCCCAAAGAAATACGATTATCGCTCAGGAATGGCTTTTCAAACCCAGCTTTACAGTTTTTGTTCAATTACCCGAAGAATATCACAAAAAATTTGACTATAGAATCAGGAATCGGGAATGGCATTTCGCTCCTTGTCTTGGCTTATCGGAGATGATGGCGGATCTCAAATTTATTGATGCCGTTAAAACCGAACAGTTAAAAGAAGGAGTTTATAATATAGAAACACTTGTGCGGAAAACGGAGGTTGAATTTGATATGGAAACCGCGCTGGAACGAAATTTTGTTATTAAATCAATTCGGATGCCGCGAGATGTAACGGATAAACGGAAATTTTTTCATGAAGCGTATTTATATGAAGCTAATGGAAAGGCTTTATATCTAAAAACTGCGTATGCCTATAAAGCTGGGGATAGCATTATATCATGGCTATGATTCAGTCACATATAAATCCTTATAGATCACTCAAACAGCATGTTGAGGAGGTTGGCATAGCCTCAAATGCTATAATAAAAAAACATTCAATTTCTGTAAGAAGGTTTATTGCCGAACATATAGAATATGTTGTTAGATTTCATGACTTAGGCAAGGCAACTCCAGAATTCCAGAAATATATTAAAAATCCGAAAAAATACACGGAACATCGCAGCAAAAAAGCCCATGCTCCTGTTTCTATGCTTTTCTGGCTCCTTTTTGCACTGGAGAATAATATTTCAAAAGATGTTGTTTTACTCGTTGTATCTGCTGTCTGGAGGCATCATGGAGATTTTCCAACCTTTGAATCTTTACTGTATGACACATTATACGAATATGAAGACGATTTCAAAATATCTGAATACCCGATTGAGAAAGTCCGTTCTGAATTGAACCTGGATATAAATCTTGATTGCGATGCTGATGAATTTGATATAGAAGATCTGTTTGAAGATGATTTTATAGAAAAAAAATCATTTGCAGAAGCTGCTGAACAAAAAGTAAAAGCTCTCATGCTTTTTTCGATTTTACTTGAAGCAGACAGAACCTTTCTTGCCCTGCCTGAAGAATATCTGAAACTAAAAATGATCTCCGCTGATCATGCAAAAATTGATCAGGAAATTGTCAATTTTTTTCTCATTGAAAAGTCTAAAAAAGGAAATCAAAATAAAATTTTAAATCAATGCAGAACCGATTTAAGAAATAAAATTATAGCAAATAGCTGCAGCCAGTCAAAAATTGAAAGCATTACCGTGCCTACAGGCCTTGGCAAAACAATGATGGCGGCGCAATGGGCGCTAAAACATCGAAATCAGAATGATGTAAAACGAAAAGTTATTATTGTTTTGCCCTTTTTATCCATAATCGATCAAACCGTAAAAGAATACAAACAGCTTTTCACGGAATATAATACTGACTCATTAATTCTTGAAGCGCATTCGATTGCAGAACGAAAATATGTAGATGATGCAAATGAGGAACAAAACAGTAAATTCAATAATGCCATCGATTTTATTTCAGACACTTGGGATTACGATTTTATAATAACAACCTTTGATCAATTTATATACACTCTTTTATCGTCAAAAAACAGGCACCTTTTGAGGTTTCATAATCTTGCAGACGCATTGATTATTATTGACGAGATACAGGCGCTGCCTCTTATTTTATGGGAGCCCTTATCAGTTGCATTAAATTTACTTTCTGAAAATATCAATGCAAAAACATTGATAATGTCTGCAACTCAGCCTGAATTTATACAGACATCAGAACTTGTTTTTCGCCCTGAAGAAATTTTTAACAAACAGAGAAGATATGAATTGATTTTAAACCATACTGATTCATTTAATCTTAACGATTTTATAGAAAACTGTATTAAAAGAATTGATGATGAAAACTGGCATTGCCAAAGAGGTTTAATAGTTTTAAACACAAGGGCATCTGCAAGGGCGGTTCTTGATTCTCTGGAAGATAAAATCAAATGCGATGTTTTATTTTTAAGCGCTGATGTGACGCCAAAAGAGCGTATAGCAAATATTGAGGAAATTAAAAAAAATAAGCCCTGCCTTGTTATAGCAACTCAATGTATTGAAGCTGGTGTAGATATTGATATGGATTTTGCCATTCGCGATTTTGCGCCGCTTGATTCTATTGTGCAATGTGCAGGGCGTTGCAACAGAAACGGTTTAAAAAAAAGAGCTAAAGTTGAAATTATAACATTGGTAAATGAAAATGGAGCAAAATTTTCATGTTTTATTTATGATAAAACACTTCTGGAGAAAACAGCAGCAATATTAGCACAAAACAAAGATTTTATCCCCGAAGAAAAGATTTTTCCATTAGTTGCTGATTATTTCAAAATGCTTAAAGATTCAATAGATGTTGGCCGGCAAAAGGCGGAAGACTGGGTATATTGGAGAGAAGAATTAGATATAAAAAAACTTTTGCGTAATGATAACAGCAAGTATAGCTTTATTGTTATTTCGCAGGATGAACCTGAAGAAGGTGAATTACCGTTAAGAGATGCTCTTGATCAGGCTTTGGAAATTGAAGATATATGGGAAAGAAAGCGGAAAATTCGTTCTTTAAAATCAAGATTGGCACAGCTGACAATTTCTGTATGGGCGAATAAAGATATCATTCCTGAAGAAATAGCAGAACCTCTGGGATGCTTTTATTTATTAAGAGATGATTACTATATCCCAGGCAAGGGTCTGAATTTAAAAAATTTAGATAGCAATGCTTCAAGTTGTATTTTTTAACTCACTCTTTGTTTTGAAATCATGCAAATAAATTTCATTGGAATTTGATTAACCAGAGGAAACAGAAAGAGTGGAAAATAAATGTACTATAACCGCCACACATCTGCTAGAATATCTTTACTGCCCCAGATTTATATATTTTGAAAATGTGCTTGATATACCAGAAAATCAAGAAAAACGGTTTAAAGTACAAAAAGGTCGAATAGTTCATGAAAAAGTGAGAAAAACAAACCCTGCTTATTTCCGCAAAAAACTTGGTGTAAAAGATAAAAAATCTGATGTTTATCTTGCTTCACAATTTGGTATACGTGGAATAGTAGATGAAATTCTTTTTATGGGAGATGGAACTGCTGCTCCCCTTGATTATAAATATGCTGAATTTAAAAATCGAACATTTAAAAATCATATTTTTCAATTAATTTTTTATGCCAAGCTTATTGAAGATAATTATAATATTCCGGTAAAAAAAGGATTTATAATTTACACTCGGAGTAAAAACAGGCTTGTTGAGATTCCCATAAAAGATAAGGATTTTAGCGAACTAAAAAAAATTATTGATGATATGATAAACATTATCCAAATTGGCAAATATCCAAAACCCACTTCAGTAAAACAGCGCTGTCCCGATTGCTGCTACAAAAATATTTGCGAAAGTACCATTTAGGTTTCTTTTAATAATAATTATAACATGTTAACTTTACTCCAGAATAGCAAAAAGTAACTCTTTTAGGTATGAATACTATTAATAAACATAGAATATCGTTCTTTGACAATCTGTTTAATTCATTGAAATTAAAATATATTTCATCCATTTGAGATTCCAGAAGCACATCCATTAAAACAAGGATTGAAACTCACTCAAACAGCACTCAATAAAGCATCAATATCAAATTCCAGAAGCACATCCATTAAAACAAGGATTGAAACGAATAAGCACTCAAGAATATGCAACTGTTCGTCTTATTCCAGAAGCACATCCATTAAAACAAGGATTGAAACTAGTCAGGGTTGAGTCACTGGCGATGATAGCCGTAGATTCCAGAAGCACATCCATTAAAACAAGGATTGAAACACACTGGGTTTAATTGTTGTTACCGGAAATCTTTTATTCCAGAAGCACATCCATTAAAACAAGGATTGAAACCCACCCAGGGAGAAAGATTCTCCTGTATTTGATACTATTCCAGAAGCACATCCATTAAAACAAGGATTGAAACTCATTTTTTATTACCTTAGAAGGGCGCTCTTACCCCATTCCAGAAGCACATCCATTAAAACAAGGATTGAAACATAATATAGACACTACAATGGATGGCAACTACACCGATTCCAGAAGCACATCCATTAAAACAAGGATTGAAACCAAGAATGGGAATGGCTCCATCAGACCGGGCAAAGGTAATTCCAGAAGCACATCCATTAAAACAAGGATTGAAACCAACCAGTCCAGTGATAACAAGACCGACCAACGTCATTCCAGAAGCACATCCACTAAAACAAGGATTGAAACTCCCAATCCGTTACGTTTTGAATCCTCATTTTTCCATTCCAGAAGCACATCCACTAAAACAAGGATTGAAACCAGATAGCGGCGGCAAAACATATTGTTTCTTTCGAATTCCAGAAGCACATCCACTAAAACAAGGATTGAAACATTCATTAGAAAATGCTCCGATGTCGGACCCCTGGATTCCAGAAGCACATCCACTAAAACAAGGATTGAAACTCGCCTGATCCTCTTGTGGTACCGATATACACCTCTATTCCAGAAGCACATCCACTAAAACAAGGATTGAAACCGCCGTTTACCCCGGGATATTGCTAACCCGTGCCGATTCCAGAAGCACATCCACTAAAACAAGGATTGAAACTCAAATGTAGCTTCTACGTTCGGTTGCCCCCCCGCAATTCCAGAAGCACATCCACTAAAACAAGGATTGAAACCATAATCTAGGCGCACAGGGATGATCAGGCCTTTTATTCCAGAAGCACATCCACTAAAACAAGGATTGAAACATTATAGGCTAAGGATTGAAACAAGTTTATGACGAATTGTTGCTACTGAAGTTAGTCTTTATCTATTAATTTGACAAAGATTATAAGCAAGAATATATAAATAAGTAGGAATTATTTATTCGATGAGATGATGATATGTATGCTAAAATATCAAAAAAAGGTCAGGTGACAATACCCAAATCGATAAGATAAAAATCTGTGAAGGCGTCTGAAGATACGATTGAAATTAAGAGATGAAATGGCACAAAATAGCGATAAGCAAAAAAATCAGCAACTCGGAGTAGATAAAGGTCTAATTAAACTGTTTTTGAAAATGACACCTGAAGAACGCCTCCGGTCAAATGATAATACAATACGAGCGCTTATGGA
>SDBT01017375.1_pt1 | contig 11364 bp, 11 predicted proteins | sample 2277101 | NCBI WGS metagenome assembly SDBT01 (sample SAMN10404973, study PRJNA504765) | marine sediment metagenome | isolation source: marine sediment core GS10_PC15, 103 cmbsf | place: Arctic Ocean: Southern Knipovich Ridge | collected 2010 | reverse complement strand
CGATTATTGTCAGCGGCGCGATGGATGTAGGCCTTAAAACCAAGCTGCCTGATGGCGTTCCGTTGGAAAAGCCCATCCGCATTCTTGTGAAGTGGCACCCGTAAAGATGCTTGAGACGAGCTTCGAAATCCCATTCGCATTTGACAGCGATAAGAATGAGATTGCACCTGCTGATGGGATTACGGGCACGATGTACACATGCCCTTCATGCAGCGATGGCCTCGGGTCGCAGAGCGACTATGAGCGTAAAGACGGCGCACAAGTAAGAAGGCATTTCTTTCATCGCAATCCAAGCGACAATTGTTCCCAGGAGTCGTGGGAGCATTGGCATGCAAAATACCTCATACACAAGAGCATTGTGTGGGGAGACGACGTAGAGATTGTAGTGCCGTGTAATATGTGTAGCGGTTTCAGAACACTGGACCCACCAAAGATGGAGGACGCTGAGATTGAAAGAGCGCTTGGTAATGGCCGCACTCCGGATGTCACCGGGCTTTGTTATGGAGAGCCTGTGTTTCTTGTCGAAGTGCTGCACACGCATGCGTCTGAAGATCACCCCGGGGTGCCTTGGGTCGAGGTCTTGGCAACAGAAATTATTGAGAACCCTTCCGTATGGAAATCAACCCGCAAGACAGAGTGTGAGTCATGCGTTGAAAGGAAGGCGAAGCGGAAGCTAGACATGGACAATAACCCCATGACGGTTAAGAGCTTTGATGTATATAAGGGATGCTGGTACATCGAGAACGACGACGGAGGTCTGTATGAACACTATCTTTCGATTGGCTATAGGGAGTTGAGACCTGGGGTTCTAACCGATATTCCGACCGACTTTTCCAAAGAGGAGCCATGACTATATGACCGCCAAAGCATACGCCAAGACCAACGTTGGCATCGCAAAAAGCCGCGGTGATATCGACGCGATTCTGCGCAAATGGGGCGTGACAGGAATCAGTTGGGCAGAGGATTACAACAGCGGGATCATCATGCTCCGCTTTCGGTGGAAGCGTGATGATGCGCAAGAATACTCGGCCAGGTTCACGATCCAGATTGAGACGGACGAAGAATTGGAAAAGAAGGCCGTCGATAAGCGCAGTGGCAGACACTCCGACAAGAAGCATTTACGGCTGAGGAATAACCGCGGGAAGCGGGAACACCGGGTGCTGTTCTACATGCTCAAGTCATTATTCGAGGCCGTGGAGGAAGGCCTGATGGTTCCGGAGCAGGTATTCCTGCCGTGGATTGAAGACGTGGAGGGTGTGACAATCTTCGAGAGAATTGGGCCTGTGATGGGCCAGCTTGCAGGAACACCGCTACCGAAGGCACTGGAGGGTGAGGTCGATGGCTGAAGTACGAGAGAAATGTGCTCGGTGCAAGATGCGGGCTCAAGAGGACGATGGCTACTGCAAGCTATGCAGCGAAGAGCTTGTGCAGATGGCGGTGGTAAAAATCTGCGGCCCGTTTGACCACTATTTCTGGGGATTGACTGCATCCCGGGATGAGAACATCTACTACGTACGCATTTACCATGACTGCGAGAACCTGGATTGGCTCAAGGGCAAGACCGTGAGGGTTGACCTGGAGGATTCCAAGACGGTCGTGAGCGGCGCGGTGGTCGAGGCCGAGAGCATGCAGAAGCCGCCTTATGAGCGCGGCGATGTTGTGACGGTGACGCTTAGGCCAGGGCCGTCAGCGTTGCCATCCACTGGGCTTTGAGTTTGCCAAGCCCGTGCATGCCGCCTTGGATGGGCGTGAAGTTCACGGGCGCCCCGGCGGCGATAACCGTTTGGTAGTAGTCGGCACTTCGGGCATATGGGACGGTGCTGTCCTTGGTCCCGTGGATGCCGTAGGTAAACGGCAGCTTCGCAGACCAGAGATCTCGCGGCAGCCATGCAGAAACAGCGACGGCTGCTTTTACGTTGCGGCCGTATCGAGTCGCCAGGCCGAGTGTCATGATGCCGCCTTGCGAGTGGCCCGTGATGATCGGCTTGCCCACCGTTGGCCTGCACGTTGAAATAGTCCGGAGGAAGGGCATAAATGCGTCGGTCGCATGAATGATTTCTCGGGCCAGTCCCGCCTGATCTTCGGTCTTGGCGCGGAGGTCGAACCAGGCGTAATTACTTTTCCAAGGAAGAATCCCGTTAGGAAAAATAAGCCTAGCAGGGGTGTCAAAATGTTCAAAAAAGCGGATCGTATTTTCCCCTGTATCGCCGAGCCCATGGAAGACAATAATCATGGGCAATGTGGCGTTAGGATCTGCGCCCCCGGTAATGACTTCGTGGTAGTTGATGCCCTCAAGTTGGCCGCCCTGGGGATTGAGCGTGGGGCAGTGGATGGGCTTTTTCTTTTTGGCGCCAAGCACCAATGCTCCCGCCCCAATGAGGAGGAGGGGTAAAAATGGGGCTGCCATTTGGGGATTCTAACATGTTATCCTACACATAGAATGGCGGATAACCGAGGCCCTCTTTTGGCAGTTCTCGCGGCGGGCGCGGTCGTTTTGCTGATGGGCAAAGGCCGCAAGAGCGACCCTGGCGGCCCTGGCAGCCGTGTGGAAAAAATGAGGACATCCACGCCGGTCTGGCCAATTGCGCATGGCCCATACCCAAAGATAGCCACAGGCGGCGGCAAGGCAATAGGCGCGTCGCGGCCTAATAACCGGCGGCATGCCGGTATTGATATCATTGCGAAGGCTGGGCTGACCGTGGTGGCGACTGAGGATGGGACGGTTGTGGCCACGAATGTGTGGGCAGGGCCCAATGCGAAGTCGCTTTTGTTGGAGACCGATAGCGGTCTGGTCGTGAATTACGGGGCGGTAGCCCCGGGATCTTGGCATGACTTTGGGATTGGTGTGGGCACGAAAGTGAAGGCTGGACACCCAATTGCGCGGATTGGGCGTTACCCCGGCGGGGACACGATGTTGCACTTCGAACTTTATACGTCGGGCACGAGAAAAAATGCGCAGTGGAAGGACGGCAGAGATCCTCCCGGCAATTTGCTAGACCCGACAGAATACCTTCAGCGGGCTTCAACTCGTGTGGTTTCGTGATAAAATGCGGCCTATGAGAGCTATTGCGATCAGCCTCGTTTTCTTTTTGTCCGCGTGTTCGGCGACTTTTTACGCACGGACTGCGGTGCATACGGAAAATGGTCTTCGCGTGGGAAATGAAGTCTGGGACGAGCACTACAACGAGACGCTCGATGAGTGCAAGGAAACGACAGAGGCTGAGACGCCAGAGGCTGAAAAATGCTTTGGCCCTACGTTTGACCAGAACAAAAAAGTGGGCATCGCGATCAAAGCATCCGTCGGCGTCTTGCGCGCATTTTGGGCTGGCTATGCGGCCGGACAAGACCCGAAGCAGCTTCGAGGCATACTCGCAGAATTGCCGGTAATCGTTAACGATTTGCCGGACGAGTTTTTCAAGGGAATCAAGAAGGGCCTGAAGTAATGGAAATCGCAGCGATCATCAAAAAGGCCATGGCAATGTTGTTGGAAATGATTGAACTGGCGCAGCGCGGCGTGTCGAAGGAAGAGATCTTCGAACGCATGAAGAAGCCAGGCTCCGTCGCATCCGACCTGATCGACGCTGTACAAAAGCGTCAGGATGAGGGATCTGACTTCCTCGGGCGGGACTAAAAAATGGCCGATCTAACTGAATACAAATTCGATACAGACAAGGGTGTCAAAATCCTCGTTTTGGATGACCAGGCTATTAGGCAGTTGGAGCAGGCCCTTACACAAATAGGGGGAATGCCAGGCCAGTCTATTCGAGAGCGGAAAAAAGAGCGTGATGCCATTTTGGCGGGTGACCAGAAGGTTCCGCCCATGCTGTACAACCGCTTTCACAAGATGATGCAGACGCGGCTGGGCGCAAGTCCGGTGCGGATTGAGGTAGAGGGTGGAGGGACGGCTGTATTCACAGAGGGCACGACTTCTCGTGGGCGAGGCAAGGCTACCAGAGGTCGGGCGAAGTCGTTGTCTATCGGGGACCAGATCAAGGTTAAGCGGGATCGTAAGCGCGAAGATGCACTCCAGGGGCGCATCTACCGAGACTTCTTCCCCGTGGTCATTGGGCCAACCATGGGCCGTGCAAAGGGCGATCCCACATCCCATATCTTCGCAGTAGGAAAGTACCGCGGCACCGTCTATATCATCGAGCAGATTGCCCAGCCTACACCTCTGCCGTTTGCCAGAGACATGCCGAAGACCAAGCGCGGTAGAGAGCGGGCACAAAAAGAGGCATTGAAGCCGTATTTGTGGCAGGCGAGGGTCCTGAGTCATCCATGGACTCGCGTTACCCGGGGTGGATTTGGCGAGCGCCAGGGCTCTGGCAGCGCACCCACCTCCGGGCTTGCGCAGCAGGTGCAGCAAACGAGGGGGACGAGGGGGAAATTTCAACCGGCGGCAGCCTATTTGTTTAGGACAGGAGAATTGATTTCGAAGGATTTCCCTGTTTTTGAGGGGAAAGAGGGCTGGAAGGAAGCCCAGGCAGGCGTTGAAGATGCCATCGATAAGTTCTACGCCTATCGCGTCGCGAAGGGCGATGTACCGCCTGAGCTAGAGCGGTATGTGAAGGACGAGATCAAGAAGGTTCGGTCGGGGGGAAGAACGCCATCGCTCGCGCCCACGAGACGGAAAAAGAAGAGCGGCAACCCCAAGATTCGGAGCCGAGCCAAGGCGGCACTGTCTACGGCCGCGAAGGCCTCCAAGCAGGTAGTCGCGGCCTCAAAGAAGAAGGGGAAGAAGAAGAAGGCTGCCAAGCGGCGCAATCCTGTTGGACGAGGCGTTCACAAGCGCGTCCAGATACAGGAAATGCTTCCCTTTGTGCTTGGGGAAATCGCGGTTGGACAGGATCCGTCCAGTCCCAGTGCGGTTACGGTGCTGAAACGGACTGCACTTATTCGGGGTGAGGAACCCGAATACAAGATTACCCGAAAGGGGATTGATGTGCTGCACCGCACCTATCCGGATGTGGTGGAATTCTTCAATCAGCAATGGAGCGATGGTAAGGCTGCGCAGCCGGTCCCCAATCCCAAAAAAGTCCCTACGCAGAACGGGCTGCTGGATGATTGGAAGGAGAGGAGGGCGGAGGCCAAGGATATGGAGAGCGCGATTAAGGCCAAACTCAAGGCCGAGGCTCGTGTTTCCAGGCATGAGGCGAAGGAGGCGGAACTCAGGGAAAAGCGGGCTGAGAAAGCAAAGGAGCGCGCTGGCCGTAGTGCGGAACGTGACAGGAAGCGAGCGGCCGGTGAAAAATATCGAGCCGAGCGGATTGCTGAGCATGGCGAGTCATATGGCACGGTGCCCGACACGGTGGGGGTTGGCTTGGCCAAGATTGCCAAGGGCGGCAAGAAGGCTCGTGCCCGCTTCGCGAAGATGTTCACGAGGTCAGAAGAGAAGAAGTTGAGCGCCGCCGTCAAGGGCCAGAGGTCTGTGTTCAAGAACCTTGGTGACAAGCACATCAATAGGTTCGAGGATGCGTTCAAGAAGTGGCACAACAGCGTCAAGAAGCACGATCCTGATTTTTCGTATCTTCTGGATTCGTATGAGGAGCTTCTTATCGGACACGCATATCTGACGCTGGGCGGAAAGGATGACAGAACGGCGAAGGGGATCGAGAATATTCGAGATGCTCTATTGGGGTACTTGAGATGCGTCGATCCTCAAAAAGCGGAGCTTTTGAACCAGACGGTCATGAAGGGCGTGAGAGGACTTTCGACCATCCGCGGGAACCCGAAGAACCCCACGACTGAGGTCCATCAGGAAATGGGCGAGGGCTTCTTGGCTGAATCCGAGAAGCTGTGGGAGAGCTATTGCAAGACGCGCTCCCCCCAGAAGCTGTTGGATGCCTACCGGGTTCTGGAACTTGCGTACCAGGAGTTCGAGTACACGGGCGACAAGAAGCGGATGAAGCAGGCCGCTGATGGCATCAAGGCCGCGCGGTCGGAGATCATGTCTGGCCTGAAGAAGCCTGTCCGAAAAGCGGCGAAGAAGAAGACCAGTAAAAAGAAGGCCAAGAAGCGGACAAAGAAGGCCAGTAAAAAGAAGGCGAAGTGATGAGCGACCTGAAGATCTACATTTCGTCATTGCCTGGCATGACGGATGAAGAACTTGTGACGGAGGCTCGTAGCGCTTCGGCATTGCTTTCGCGTGCCCGAAAGTCGGGAACCAGACGGGCCGTGTCGAATCTGGAAAAGATGCGGGAGGCCCTCAAGGGCGAGAAGGCAGGCCGGAAAGAGGCGGAGAAGAACCCCAGAAAGAAGAAGGCCAAGAAGAAAGCCAAGAAGAAGAATCCAGGCGAATCGACCCTGTCATCCTATGCCGGCAAGGTTGCTCGCATGACGGATAGGGCGCTCCGGGCCGAGCACAAGAAGATGGTTAAGACGCTTCGGGAGAGCAGGGCACCCGTGCGCCATTTCGGGACTGAGGGGCTTGCGCTTTTCAAGCAGATGATTGTGACGGCGGAGAATGAGATGCGCAGTCGTGGCCTGACGCCGAATCCCAAGAAGAATGTGAGAGGGCGAGGCTCTGGCGCTGATTTCGAGATCGTTGACTCGCAGAACATACGGTTTACGCGAGGCCCGACCCATGAAAAGATGGTCAAGAAATTCACCATCGGACGGTTGAAGCCGCTGAGGGTTGCGCGTCATTATCCTGAGGGACATGGCGAGGACACAGATAAAACGCCGCATTACGACTATGCCGACTATCCGAAAGTGGATGGATGGGCCGTGAGAGTGATGGATATGCCGATGGGCAAGGCCTCATGGAAGGGGTCCAAGTCCGGCGCGTATTGGCAGAAGGACATTGAGGCGTGGATTACACGCGGAGACCGTGAAACTATTGCAAGAGGAAAGACCTTCAGGGAAGCCTATGATGGGGCTGTGAGAAGGGTTGCCGATAACCCCAAGAAGAAGGCGAAGAAGAAGACGAAGAAAAAGGGGCCGCCCCCAGAGGTGCCTGCTGATTTTCCGGTCACTCGACTTCCACCAGGACCCGTACCGAAGAGGAGCATTTTTGAGGAGGGCCCCATGTCTGGCCGAGAATATTCGGGGGCAGCAGTAGTTGCCACCGGCGGCCGAGCCTTACCCAAGAAGATCGAGAATCCTAAGAGAAAGCCCAAGAAGAAGCCCAAGAAGAATGCGCACAGAAGGAGCGCCGCAACTGCCGATAGGGTTTTGAGGCAGTGGGCAGCAGGGCTGACCAGGCAGGACATTGTGCAGATGCACAGCATGATGCGAATGCTGTTTGCTCAGGGCACAGAGGAAGACCTGGGTGAATTCGCCGAGGGTATGAAGCGACAGCTTGTCATTTTGGAAGAGGAGGCTGACAAAAGAAACATCAGCCTGAAGCCAAACCCAAGGCGTCGGAACCCGTGCAACGAGGTGTTTCTCGTTATCGAAGAAATCTACGGAGAAGGCATTCATATAGTCTCCCCTTATGAAAGCAGGGCTGGCGCAATCAAAGTAGCGAAGAAGGCTGATGAAAGTAGTAGAAGGATGAGGATTGGATTCGTCTACATTGAAAGGTGGGAGAGGGATGCCAGCGGAGAATTGGAGGAGAAGGAGAAGATCGAATTCCCCAAGAAGAATCCCAAGAAGAATCCCAAGAAGGTTGGATCTCTTGTAGCTTTCTTGAAACTTCCGGCTGGAACTGTGGTTGCTGCGCATGGTTATACCGGTAATGTTGTACGACATCATTCGGGGATGATTGGCTTGTATGCTGTCCCAACACATTTGTACGAGAGCAACGAGGCGGGTGGGTTTGACCCGCTGGGATCTGGCGCGCGCTATTTCTTTGCTGAAGACCTGGAAGAGTTTTTCCGCGAGGGCCGGAAGAAGCCCAGGAAGAGTGGCTTATTAGGGCGCGGAGCCGCCGGGACCGTTGCCTTGGGGCCGGTGGGGTGGCGCAGGAAGGACAATCCCAAGAAGAAGGCCAAGAAGAGAACACAGAATGGCCGCAGCAATATTTCAGACGGCACAGTGATCGACGGCTGGGTTGTGAAGTATTGGGCCTGGGGGCCGCCGTCTCATAAGAATGGCCCTTATGCGGTTATGCAAGACCCAGAAGGCCTTTGGGAACTTCTGATTCAAAAGAGCAATGCTCATTTGCGTCCAGCGGCAGATCGTCAGCTTTTGTTGGGTAGGGTTACTGGCGAAGAGTGGGTGGAGGGATGGCAGGGGGAAAAAGCGCTCAGCGGTACGCTGATGAATCAGGTTCAGGAGGCGATTGCTTGGGCCAAAGCGAAGATCCGCAAGCTGCCGTCACCAAAGATTAGCGGCGACGAAGCGAAGCGAATGGCCAAAAAAATGCTGGCCGGCAATCCCAAGAAGAAGCCCAGGAAGAACCAGGGGAAAGTGATCAGCCTGGAGCATTTTCGGGAGCATGGAGAGGTCGCAGATGCTGAACTAGAGGCGATCTATCAGCTTGGCGAGAGCCTGGCCTCCGACGCCCAGCGCGGTGGCACCATGGCCGCTAAGTTCGTGATGGACATGTACGGGGAGGACATGTACGAGAGCCTGCATCAGCAGGGGTTTGTCACGAAGCCGGGGCCGAAGATGCGGCTCACGAAGAAGGGGCTGGCCATAGCCGTCCGTGAGCACGCCAAGCACGAGGGCGCCGGGGGTTACGAGTACGAGAGTAATCCCAAGAAGAAGAAGGCTAAGGCCAAGAAGAAGGCCAAGAAGAAGATGTCTTCGACCGGACGCGTCCTCGTGGCCGCAACCACTGGGGCTGTTGTTGCCGGTCCTCTTGGGGCGCTGGGCCTGGGGTATGCGGCGACCAAATGGAGGCCGACCAAGATTAAGGATGATACGCCTGTGAAACGCAAGCCACGTCGCAATCAACCCAAGATGCTTCCGAAGACGTTTCCAGTTCCGTCAGGATGGAAGCCATTCAAAATGGGCTTCGACAGCGTTGAGCCATATCAACACAATGAAGCATTCGTTAGTGATAATGGCGAGTGGATCATTGTCGCTGTTTGGCCTCAATACGAGCACACAGAAGAAAACGATCTTGCAATTTGGTACCAGAAAAAGTCGGAGTGGGATGAAGATCTGCAGGCTACCGGGTACCCCTGGCATGGCGACCCATCGTCAAAGGTTTTCGATCCGGATGAATATAAAGGAAATTGGGGCAAGACGTTTGACGCTGCTGTTGATTGGCTAAAGAAAATGTATTCCCCCACAGGGAAAAGAAAGCCTTTGTCAGGACAGGCGGCGGAGGCGTTGAGGCACATCAACCAGGCACGAGCGAGAAAGGGGCTGCAGGGGCCACTCGATCCGGCTGCGTCTGGCTGGTTGGACGCAGAGGTCATTGCAGAGGCCAAGCGCCTGGGTTGGAAGCCGAATCCTCGCAGGAAGAACCCGTCCATTGTGGAAAAGCAGAAACGTGAAGAGCGGCTCGAAAAGGCGGAGAAGGCCAAGGCGAAGAGGCGGGAGAAAAAGCGGCGCGAGGGAAGACGCCGGCCAAAGATGAATCCGGAGAGGGTGATTCACACCGACAAAACAGACCCTTACGACATCCGCCTGTTCAAGCATGATGACGGGAAGTTCTGGTACCAGATCTACGACCCCTCCTACAAAATGATCATCCAGGAGGACAAGAAGTCGCGGAGTGAAAGCGCCGCGGCAAAACACGCTCAGTGCACCATCGACAAGGAATTGTTGGTGCTGAATCCCAGGACGAAGAATCCAATGTGGGTTGGCTCTAAGGCTGTGCCCGCCTTTTTGAAGCAAGCAGAAGCACAGGCTGCCGCGATGAGCGATGCCGAGTTAAAGGCTGAATACAAGACGACGGCAAAGATAGGCGGCTCCGCGGTCAAGATTACCGAGTTGGGCACCCGCACCATCGAACAGCGCTCCTGGAGTTCAATACGCCTCGGAGCCCTTGAGAAGGAAATGAAGAAGCGCGGGCTTTCGCTGAATCCTCGGGGGAGAAAGAGGGTCCCTAATGGCATGGGTATGAGCATGAGTCCGAGCTTTGGCCTGCACATGGCTATTGTTCCATCAGAGTGGAGGGCGGTCGAGATGGAGAGGGGGGTTTGGGGTGTCACCGATATAAAGCAGAGTGCCTATCCAGAGCCTGAGGGAGTTGGGGAGAGTTGGACAGGAGAAGATGCACCATCTAGATATCCTGGGGACATGGTCACATTTTTTGTGGACAGGGCTCATCCAAAGCGCGCAGAAAATGCTGCCACTCGCCTTGCCGATGAACTGAATGAAAAGCATGGGAGCGGGACTTCACATAAGAGTGTCGTTCGTCACGCCAGAAAATTTGGCCAAAAAGACTTCAAGCTAAAAGCCCAGACCGGCCTCGCGACGGAGCTTTCGGATATCTCTCCGAATCCAGCCGGGAGAGACCTCAAGAAAAAGCTTCGAAAGATCATCCGGGAGGCTGAGAAGCAGGGGTGGAAATCCGGACTTACGCGCGGGGGACACATTCGACTCAGGTCTCCATCCGGAGGCATTGTCCATGCGTCGGCAACGCCTAGCGATCCTCGGGCGATCAAGAATATTCTCTCTGACATGAAGAGAGAGGGGTACCAGCCGGCAGTGAATCCGAAGGACCCTGATGCTCCGGATGCTGTTTTGGAGGCTGGCGGCCTGAGGGGCAGCGGGAGATCCAAGAAGGGGCCCGCAGAGCCAAGGATCTGGAAGAAGCTGCGCAAGTGGGCTTTCAGCCCGAGGAGGGACATCGAGAGCCACGGCGAGATGACCAAGCCCAAGGCCAAGAAATATCTCGACTCCGCCGCCAAATCGATACCGGAATTGCGCACAGCTAACTCGTGGGAGCAGGCATCGCGGTTCTTCGATTCGGAGAACTTCCACGGCCTGACAGAGCCGGCATGGGATAGAGCGCAGGCGTTGAAGGCCAAGAAAAAGAAGTCGAAAAAGAAGGCCAAGAAAAGGTCCAAGAAGCGTGAGACGCTCATCGGCAAGTCCCGTAGGCTGTGGGACGGGTACGTCGAGAAGCCTACCAAGAAGGCGCTGAAGTCGGTGCTGGACCACCTGGAGGACATGGAGGCGTCCGGCGCGAAGACAGTGAAGGCCGAATGGCGTCGGGCCAAGCGGGTAGCCAAGGACGAGGCCAAACGTCTGGGCATGAAGGTCTAGGGATGGCGATTCTCATCGAGAATATCAAAGATGAGTTGAGCGTTCGCCTTTTCAATGTATTGAAGGGGCGGGGCATCAAAATGCTCGAAGAACTTGTGCTGGTTACTCCTGAGGATATACACAAATGGAGGAACGCTGGTAGAAAGACATCTAACGAGCTAGACAAGGTGATGAGGCGGTATAATTTGGAGCTAGGACAATATGAGGACATTACAAGCGAAGATGGTCAATGGGACATTTTGCAAGCCTATAGAG
>SDBT01017374.1_pt1 | contig 11364 bp, 9 predicted proteins | sample 2277101 | NCBI WGS metagenome assembly SDBT01 (sample SAMN10404973, study PRJNA504765) | marine sediment metagenome | isolation source: marine sediment core GS10_PC15, 103 cmbsf | place: Arctic Ocean: Southern Knipovich Ridge | collected 2010 | reverse complement strand
GCCTGATAGCCGGACACGAGGGTCCGCAGGCGTCGCATTCCATTGACCCTGCCACATCAACCGGTTTCTCCAGCCCGCTCCGGATGGCCTGTTTGGCCCGGGTGATATACTGCACCAGCGGTCGGCGGGCCGGACAGACATAGGCGCACAAACCGCACTGGATGCAGTTTTCGGCTCCCAGGGTCCTGCTCTTATCGTATATGCTGTATTCGGAAAACCGTCCCAGGAGATTGACCTCCAGGTCAACCGGGCACGCCTGGTTGCATTTGCCGCAGTTGATACACTGGGTATCATGGAAGGAAAAGCCCTCGGAGGGACCCTGAACATGGAGGGACTCGGTGGTGGCGGTCACTGGCTGTTTGTCCGAAAAGCAGGCATACCCGCGCATGGTTCCGTTGATGATCAGTTTCCCCCCTGCCGCCGGTTCCACGGAAGCCATTTCCAGAAGTTCCGAAACAGGCGCCCCGATGCGGACCCGGAAGTTCCTGAACCCGCCGTTTTCTCCGGTGGAAAATGTCACGGTCTTTTCCAGCATGGGTTTGCCGCCCTGAAGGCTATGGACCATGGAAAGCGCATGATCGAGACCTACGACGATCGTATTCCCTGAAAACCCCGTATCATGCGGGTGTAAAAGAAGACCGGCACCATATTTTTTGGCCAAAATTTCCGGTAAGCCATACGGGTAAACAGGCGGGACCATGACGACAGCGGCCGCACCAATAGAGACCCCGGTGGCAATCCCGGCCAGGTTATCCGGAACCGCCAGTATGCATTTCAGTGCCTCAGTGGTTCTAGCAAGAAGTTCAACGGCTGTTCCAACCTCGCTTGTGTTGTCCCGAAAGGACTGTTGATTTGCGACGCTCCGGGGATCAAGATCCATGGCGCTGATGATCAAGGCGTCGACACGTGGCCACACGCGGGGGTCGCGGATAATCGGGCTCAGGGCGGTAAAGCCCGCACGATTCACAGCGGCCCGTAATATCTCGGGGTTGGTCTCGGAAAAATCCTCAATGGGTTCCAGCGAAGGGTCAAAGGAATCCCTTTGTTCGGTAACTATGGTTATGGCAAGATATTCGCGTGCATCGACCCCCTGGAACTCACCGATATCCTCCACCCGCCCGGTCACGGTGGAAACAAAGGGGCCTTTTCCGTCGCGCGCCAGGTCCTGACCCGTTTCAACTCTTTTGCCTATCTGAACGGCCAGGTCGGACGGGGTCCGTTTGTACCAGAGGAGTCTGACCTTCTCTGGTATGGGGACCGGTTCAACGGGTGCCGAAACGCCCCGGTAAGACACTCTTGGTGGAAGGATTCCAAAAAACGATCTTAGGCCCATCTATTTTCTCTGTTTTTTCTTTGAATGCTCATCAACCCAGGTTTACTGCCAAGTTTACTATTGGGGTTTTTCAAAAGCATCCCCTCGCTCACAAACGGACGCTCTTATACAAATACGTATAAATATTATTGCCCGTTACAGGATTTATTCGTCTATTTCAGGCATTTTGCGCACCCACTCTTTATAGGCAAACCCCTGACGAATGTGGCAGGTGTCGCATTTCATTTCCAGCTCCGCACCTTCGTGACATTCTATACACTGAGCGCCTATAAACCGCTTGTGGGTTTCGTCCTCACTCTCTTCCTCGGGTTTTTCACCATAATAATGACAAACCCGGCAGTCCAATTCGGCGTCTTCCGGTTTGGAATCCTCTTCAATATTGTGATGGCAATCCTCGCATTCAGCGACCTCAACGTGGTACACATGATCCAGGATCACATCTCCCCCGGCGCTGTCAAACCATATCTTGTCCGGGGCGGTTGAATCACCCGAAAACGAATACCCGACTATGCCGATGAGGACACAAACGGCAAGGAGGGTTACGGCGAATATTTTTTCTCCCTTATTAAACATGGCCTCTATTTGTCGCGGAGGTTCTTTCCCCGCCTTCCATCATAAATGGTTTTGAAAAAATAAAAAAAAGCAACCCCTATACAGATAGTGACCTCGGTTTTCCATATCGACCCGGGGCTTTATCCGAGGGACGCGTGGCTTGTCTTTTGTCTTTTGTGCCTCGGGCGGTATAGCAGTTAGATTTAAGCGTGTCAAGCCATTTTAGAAAAAATTTAACCGGTGCCGAGTTTGGCGTAACGCATTAAAACCACATAGGAATTTCGATTTCTACCCCCTTTGGGCTCCCATTTTTTTTCTGTGATTGTGAAAAAAAATACAATCATCGAGGGTAGCCTTCCCATCAACCACGTCCTCGGCCAATGTCTGGCAATCGGGTGAACCGCACACGCCGCATTCCTTTCCCGGCAACAACTGCAACGTTTCCTGAACCTTGTTCAGCCGTTCTATCCGATCCGGGATGGAAAGAGGGGATGGCACATCTATAGAAACAGTGCGATCCCTTTCAGTAAAAAACCATCCATTGTTGTAAAGCTTTTTTACATAGTTGTATTTGATCCGTTTTTCCACCCCAAACATGCGAACAAGTTTTTGAAGGAGGTATTTTGCCTGGTGTTTATCTGTCACCGTAAACGGACCTCCGAGACATCCCTCCGGGCAGACCCTGCATTCAATATAATCCACCTCACGGAGAAGCCCCATTTCAATTTTCTCCAGATAACGTATGACCTCATGAAGCCCGGAGACCGCAAGACAGTTTCTTTTCAAACCGGCAATTTCTCCGCCTGACATGCCCCAGCCTATTCCAATGCCGCTGGAGTGATGGAGTACCGTATCGACGTCAATTTCCTGAATATTCTTTTTGAGTATTTCGTGGATACTATTGATTCCCACCGCCTTATCTGTGCCGGGATATTTCCCCTGGGAGGCCGACTCTTTTGCAAAGTCGGCCAATGCAGCACAGGGGGTTATATGCAATATCCCAATTTCCTCGGGAGAGCACCCGTTTTTTTCTGACAACCGTTTTCTTGATTCCCTGGCCACGATCTCCCGGGGCGTCGCCAGGGGCGGGATGTGTTTTAGGAGGGATGGAAACCGGTAGGAGATAAGCCGGACAACCACAGGGCAAGCCGGTGATATCAGGGGAAAGGGTGCGTTCGGCTTCTTGCGGTTTTCTTTGATATAAAGTTCAAGCGCAAAATTGACCATTTCGCTGGTGTAGGACTGGTCATGGACATAAGCAAAGCCCATCCTCTTGAGTCCCAGCAGTATGTCATTTGGCAGGCAATCCTCTCCAAATTGAGAGTAAATTACGGTGGCGGGGCTGACAACGAGATTGGGGCTTGGTGTGAGGTCATCCTTCTTGATATCAATTTCCTTGATCGCCCCTTTGGTGCAGGTTCGCGCGCACTCCCCGCAATCAATGCAGACACCTTCTACGCGGGCGGTCCGACCATCCTTTACGCGAATGGCCTTTGTGGGGCACGCCTTCATGCACAAAACACATCCCGTGCATTGTTTCTCGTCAATCTGAACATAATCAGGAGTCTTGGAATTCCTGGATAACTCAGACATCATTCTTTTCTCAAATTGATACCTATTTTGAGATGGGCACCCTTCCCTTTATCAGACAGTATTTCAAAGAAATCAGCGTTTTTTTTGATGTTGGGGAGCCCCATTCCAGCGCCAAACCCCATCTCCCTGTCTTGATGGCTCGCAGTGGAATATCCCTCCTGAAGAGCCAGGTCAATATCTTGGATGCCGGGGCCCTTGTCATTGATATCCAGGACAATCTTTTCGGCGTTCAACGTCAATACCAGTTCCCCGTCGCCACCATGCATAACCACATTCATCTCTGATTCATAGGCACATATGGACGCGCGTCTTATTTGCTCTGCATCAAAGCCTATGTTCTTGAGAATTCTCTGAACCTCAATGGAGGCTTCTCCTGCGCGAACAAAATCCCGGGCCTTTATTTCAAAACTTCTTTTGAGAAGTGACATGTAAAAAAACACCCGTTTCCCAGCATCCCTATCCGGAGTTCTGCATTACTCGCACAGATGAAAGCCATGAAGGAAAAAACCACAGCATCCGGGCTACGGACGAGAGGCCTTTATCTCGACGCCCCGCAGCCCCTTCTCAAACAGCCTGCCGCACGCGGAGAACATTGTAAAGGGAGTTGACAGAAGCGGCAACCTGTGTTCTTGGGCCTGGGCGATCATCTCAGGGGTGGGATGTTTTTCCCTTACAAAGACCACTGCAGCGACCCCTGCAACCACGGAAGTGCGGATGACCTGCACATTACAAAGCCCGGTCAGCAAGAAGGCGCCATTCGTAGGTCCGGTAAGCAGGTCACTCATCAGATCACTGGCGGTACCCGCCCTGAATTGCATATTGAGGTTGTCATCGGTCGTTATTAATTCGGCCCGCAAGACCTCTTTGATCTCGGATAGTTTCATTTCATACATATGATGCCGATTCGTTTTACAAGAGTGTGGGCCTCTGTTACTAGCCATAAACGCTCACCATGGCACGATTGCAAACCAGCCAAAAAAGCCTTTAATTTGACGGTTGCAAACCGAGGCCCTATCAATATTGAGGATAGGGGAACCCCCCCGCCATGTCAAGGCAATAGCATACGGATAGTTTTTTGTTGAATTCTTTTCTCCATTTATGAATAATAAATGTTTATATGGTTAGACTAATCCTATTTTGTCAAATATAAAAAACAGGCGAACAACCACCTCTTTTAAACATACCTATGTTATGATAATTACAACCAGAGACGGTCAATCATTCGATACAGAAAAAGACCTTGAGGCCTCTGAGCGTCATGTTCTCCAGAAATTGTTCTTATGGGAGACCATGGCCGCCAGTCCTGGGGAATTCAAGGAAAAAACAGATGCTGCCTTGCGAAGCGGGTGGAACCGCTCGGGTCCGATTGACGGAAGTAAGGCGTTGATGAGCATTATTCGGGACCTCGAGGCAAAGGTATCCAAACGTCTTGAGTCGAAGGATTAGAACCCATCTTCAAAACCGGAACCTGAAAACATGAACGATTATATTGAACTCGTCCGAGAAAAACAGACCGAAAAACCCCTAAACATTGCCATTGTTGGAGGTGGAAAGGACAGCTGCAACCTTCTCAGGGTCCTGGACAAAGATCGTCTTAACAGCCTAAAGATGAATATAGTCGGGGTGTTTGATGTAGACCCTGATACCCCCGCGTTTCGCCTTGCAAAAGGACTGAATCTCTTTACAACAACCCGCCTCCGGGAACTCCTGAACCTCAATGGTCTCGATCTGGTTATTGAACTTACCGGATCTGACATGATGAGAGAAGAAACGCTGAGGCTAAAACCACCGGGGGTCTCGGTGATAAATCATGTGGCGGCGAGGCTGCTCTGGGACCTCATCCAGCTGGAAACGGAGAAGGCGGAACTTGAGAGGGGACGTCAGACGTATGAGGAGCGGACAAAAAAAGAGAACCAGGGGGTACTGGACTCCCTCCCCTATAGGGTTATGGTGATCAACATGGATATGACCGTCGAAACAGTCAATCAGACATTTCTTCAAGGATTTCAAATGTCCCGGGAGTACGCAGTCGGGAACAAGTGCCACAAGGTAAGATACGGGTTAGACCGCCCCTGCAAAGAGGTCAGAAATATCTGTTTTCTGGAAGACCGGCTTGAGGAAATCAAGGAAAAGGGTCTTTTCAGCACCATCTGGGAATATCCCGATGCTGACGGAAAGAGTCGGTTTGATGTGATTACTCTGTCTCCCATATTTGATAAAGAAGGTGAAGTCATACAGCTTTTGGAGGCATCACGGGATGTGACGGACCGGATTTTGCTTGAGAGAGAGGTCGAAAAATCAAATACTTTTTTTGAAAATATGATCCAGAGCACGGTTGACGGAATCGTTGTGGTGGATATCAAAGGAAATGTCCTAATATTCAACAAAGGGATGGAAAAACTAACAGGTTATGCCGCAAATGAGATCGTAGATTGGGGACACCTGAGCAGTTTCTACGACATTGATGTGGCCAAAGAAAATATGAAGAAGATGCGAAGCGATAAATACGGGCCCATCGGAAAACTGAATCCTACCAGCATGACGATTACCTGCAAAAATGGTGAACAAATCCCTGTCACGCTCTCCGCATCCATCATGACGATCGGGGGGGAAGAAATCGGCAGCGTAGGCGTCTTTACGGATATGAGGGAGATCTTGAAAATGCGCAAAGATCTTGAAGAGGCCCATTTGCAGCTGGTACAATCGGATAAGATCGCCTCGGTGGGGAGAATGGCAGCCGGTGTGGCCCACGAGATAAACAACCCCTTGTCGGGGATCATGATGTACGCTGAAATGCTAAAAGAGTCCCTGGGAGAGGGCTCTCGGGAAGTGAACGATGTTCAGGTAATCATCGAACAGACCCTCCGATGCAAGAAGATCGTATCGGAACTTCTTGAATTCAGCCGACAATCGGTCGGAAAAAAATCCAGATTCAGTCTGGGCGCACTGATTCAGAAATGCCTGAACCTCCTGGTAAACCAGGCCCTTTTTCAGGACATTGAAGTAACCGCTGAAATAGAACCTGATATGCCGGATGCCATGGGGGATGTGGGTCAATTCCAACAGGTCTTTACCAATCTGTTTATCAACGCGGTCCATGCCATGGGAGAAAAAGGCAAACTGGATATCACTGCCAACTATAATACTTCTGAACAACACTTTCTTGTCAAAGTGGCCGATACCGGACCGGGCATACCGAAAGATATGCATGATAAGGTTTTTGATATTTTTTTTACAACAAAACCGGTTGGACAAGGGACCGGTCTCGGTTTGGCGATTTCTCAAAATATTATCAATTTTCATGGCGGAAGTCTGAGGTTTGAGTGTCCGCCGCAAGGCGGGACAATCTTTTTTGTTGAACTTCCTTATGAGTTTCATAAAACTTCTGCAGAAGAATCTGTTTTCGTGGGACTGGAGCTGTGATGGATGAGATGATTTACATCCTTGTTGTGGATGACGAAAAGGTGGTCCGGGATGGGTGCCGTCGGGTGTTGACGGGTAAGGGGTTTTCTGTTTTAACGGCCGAAAACGGCCGGGAAGGCATAGACCTGTTGGCCAGAGAGGCCGTGGATATCATTCTCCTCGACTTAAAAATGCCTGTTATGAGCGGGGAAGCGGTCCTTGAAAAAACAAGCGAACGCTATCCGGACATACCGGTCATCATCATAACCGGACACGGAACCATTGATACGGCAGTGGAATGTATGAAAAAGGGGGCCTATGATTTCATAACCAAACCCTTTCAAATTGATCAGTTTCTCCTGATAATCAACAGGGCGGTTGACAACAGACGACTGACCAAAAAGGCAAGACAGTTTCAGGAGGAAAACGCTCAAAATCTCTATGATTTGAATCTGGAAAAAAGCAGACTCAGGACCATTGTCAACTGCATGGCCAACGGCGTGATGGTTACCAATCGAAACCTGGAAGTGGTCCTGCATAACCCGGCTCTCATGCGGCTTTTAGAGATATCAAGAGAGATAGAAGGCCCCACACCCGTAACACAGATCGTTAATTCCGAGTCTCTTGCAACCACACTCAAACAGATTCAATCGGGTGAGACATCAGCGGGAGAGTTCATATCCCAGGAGATAAAGGCAGGTAAAAACACGTTGAGGGCTATCTCGGTGCCTGCCCTGGGACCAAATGACGCGGTGGTTGGGACTGTGACGGTCCTCGAAAATATCACCCCCTTCAAACAGCTCGATGAGATGAAATCGGACTTTGTCAACATGGTGGCCCACGAACTTCGCAGCCCCCTGGTTTCCATCAGGCAACAAAACAGCGTCTTGCTGGAGGGCCTTGCCGGACCGCTCCTAGAAAAACAAAAGGAGTTTCTGGGAAGGGGTTTGACAAAAATTGACCAACTCCTGGAACTCATAAATGACCTTTTGGATATAGCAAGGATCGAGGCGGGAATGCATGTCCAACATCAAATCCCCACAGATATTGGGAAGATTATAGAGGCCACCCTTGCGCTGATGGAATCCAGGGCCCGAGAAAAAGGCATAAGCCTCACATACGCCTGCAATGGCCTAAAACCGATCTATGCCGACCCCAAGAACATTGAGGAAATCTTTAACAACCTCGTGACCAATGCCATTAACTACTCCCCCGGAGGCGGCCAAGTGAGTGTCTCAGCCAATGGGCTGGGGGAATATATGGAAATAAGGGTAGCGGACACCGGGGTGGGGATCGATCCAGAGGAGCTTCCAAAAATCTTCGATAAGTTTTACCGGGTCAAGCACCCCAAAACCCGTCACGTCATGGGGACCGGACTTGGACTTGCTATAGTAAAAGGCGTGATTGAAGCCCATCATGGTACCATTGAAGTGGAGAGCACTCTCGGCAAAGGGACTGTCTTCAGAATCCTTCTTCCGGTTATTTTGTCCGGCAAAAATCCATAACGGCATTGGATAACGCCCCGTGTTTGTTTCACCCGGTTACCCCTTCCGCCGTCTTGCGATACAAACGGGGGTGCGGGATTTGGAGCCAATATCTTTTCAAAAAAGATTTTCATTCGATTTTGATATAGAGAAAACGCTTTGGTTTTGATTGATCATCAAAGGGACGTCTTTCAGACCCCCAGAGGGCGGAACATGTCGAACAAACAACCGTCAGTTATAAACATCGGTCTTGTGGGTGGCGAGACCTATTGCGAAGAACTCCTCGGGAAGACCAGCCTGATTGGCGGTGTGACCCAAGTCACCGATCAGATTGTGGCAGTGGCCGATTCGAACCCGTCCAGCCCCGGCATGGCACTCGCCAAAGAGTTGGGTCTCATAACCGTAAGCGACTATCACGACCTCTACGATCCCAGACACAGTATCCAGCTCATTATTGTTTTGACGCCTGAAGCGGTTATCCTGGATGATATTCTCCAAACACGGCCCCCTCATATCCGAATCCTCTCCTATCATGTTTTTGAGATTTTCTGGAAGGCAATAGGGGTAGAAGAACGGGAGCTGAGGCAAAGAACCAAAGAGATGGAAACCATCCTGAATGGAATTCAGGACTTCATTCTGGTCATAACGCCTGAAATGGAAATTGTTGATGCCAATGATTCCTTTATAGATAAGATGGGATTTTCCCGTGAGGAGGTGATCGGCCGAAAATGCTACGAGGTCTATCAGAAAAGGTATCTGCCCTGTGATGAAGCGGACGTGGCATGCCCCTTGACACAGGTCATCAAAAATAAGAGAGAATATCGTCAGATCAGGACCCGGGTGGACTCTGCGGGGAATGAACGGCATTTTGAGGTCAATATCTATCCGATTTGGGAAAAAGATGGGAAAATTTCCAGATTCATCCATATCAGTCACGACATAACCGAACAGCGTAGGGAGGAAGAGGAGATCACCCGGCGTCTCGAACAGATGGTGGAAGAACGAACCAGACAATTGAAGGAAACCCATGAGAAACTCCTTCACCAGGATAAAATGGCTTCTCTGGGAAAACTCTCTGCCTCGGTTGTTCACGAAATCAATAACCCCATAGCCGGGATATTAAACATGGTCATACTTATGAAACGGATCATTGTAGAAGGTCCGGTTCGACAGAAGGAGATTGATCAGTTCAGCCAGTTTCTTGGTCTCATGGAGACGGAAACCAGGCGAACGGGCCGGATTGTCTCCAACCTGCTAGCCTTTTCCCGTCAGTCACCGATGGAACTCAAACGTATCGATCTTAACCGGCTGATAGACCAGACCCTCATTCTCAACTCCAACCTCCTCAAAATAGGCGGGGTCAAAATTGAAAAGATCCTGGACCCGCATCTGCCCGATTTTTTCGGGTCTGAGGATCAGCTCAAACAGGTCTTTATGAACCTGATCTCTAATGCCGCAGAGGTGATGGAGATAAATGGGGGTGGTCTTTTAAGCATCAAAACCAAATATCTGGTAAAAGATCGCAAGATCCTTATCTGCTTTAAAGACACAGGGAGCGGTGTGCCAAAGGACAATGTCTCCAGGCTTTTTGAACCTTTTTTTACCACAAAGAAAGAGGGGAAAGGGGTCGGGCTTGGGCTTTCCGTGGCGTATGGTATCGTCCAAGAGCATGGGGGATCCATTCGTGTCGAATCAAAGGTGGGACAGGGAACCACCTTTTATGTAAACCTTCCCTTGGAACGACCGCCGGAACCCCACGGAGAACATGGAGGAGCCAATGGGTAACACCAAAATCCTTATTGTCGATGATGAACTCATCATGAGAGAATCCCTGGCCGGCTGGCTTGTGAGGGATGGACACCATGTGGAGACAGTGGCCAGCGGGGAGAAGGCGCTGGCGGCGATCGGAGCCACCCGGTTTGATATCCTCTTGGTTGACATCATGATGGAGGGAATGAATGGACTTGAGGTTCTAAGACGTATAAAGGAGACAGATCCGGATACGGCTGTGGTTATGATAACGGCATATGGTTCAATACCTTCGGCAATTGAGGCCATGAAAAACGGGGCCTACGATTATCTACTCAAGCCATTTGATCCCAACGAATTGGGGGTGATTATAGAAAAAATCATCGAACATCAGGCCCAGGCCAGGGAAAACCTCTTTTTAAGGGAAGAGGTCAAGGACCGAAGTCGATTTGAGAGTATGATCGGACAATCCAAACCCATGCAGGAGATTTTTGATCTCATTCAGGACGTTGCGCCCATGGACTCCACGGTCCTTATCACGGGTGAGACCGGCACAGGGAAGGGGCTGGCCGCCAAAGCCATCCACTCAAACAGTCCGCGGTCAGGCGGCCCCTTTGTGGCGGTGAACTGCGGTGCTGTCCCCGAGCATCTCATGGAGAGCGAACTTTTCGGGCATCAGAAAGGGGCTTTTACCGATGCAAAGGAAACCAAAAAAGGACGGCTGGAGCTTGCACATGGTGGCACTCTTTTTCTGGATGAAATTGGAGAGATCAGCATGAGAATGCAAATCGATCTGCTACGGATACTCGAAGACGGGGTATTTTACCGGGTGGGGGGCACACAACCCATGGAGGCTGACTTCCGTGTTCTTGCCGCCACCAACCTGAACCCCCAGGAGGAAATCAAGAAGGGGAAATTTCGAGAAGATCTTTACTACAGGATAAATGTGATCTCATTTAAAATGCCGGCCCTTCGTGAACGCAAAGAAGATATTCCCCTTCTGGCTGAACATTTTCTTTACCGGTTCTCTCAAGAAACCAACAGGGCCATTGACAAGATCAGCCGCGGGGCAATGGATGCAATGATGCTTTATGAGTGGCCGGGCAATGGCGAAGATTAAAAGTATGTCCCAATTCATGGATTGACTCTTTGATAACCCGTCGGTAATAAATCTGATTTCCGTCAAGTTGCGAAAGCCCCTACTTTGCATGAAATTTCGAAACAATCCATGTCTTACCCACACATGATGCC
>SDBT01017373.1_pt1 | contig 11364 bp, 12 predicted proteins | sample 2277101 | NCBI WGS metagenome assembly SDBT01 (sample SAMN10404973, study PRJNA504765) | marine sediment metagenome | isolation source: marine sediment core GS10_PC15, 103 cmbsf | place: Arctic Ocean: Southern Knipovich Ridge | collected 2010 | reverse complement strand
TAGTCGGTGTCGATTGTGAAGATGTCATCCATCTCCAACAGTTGCGCAGCCAATCCATGTACTGCTTTGTTTAGTAGGTACTCGCTCAGCTTGGAGGGTGACATGTTCTCCTTCTCTCTGTCAGCCACCCTCACTGTGAAGTCCACGTTCACCACGTCATACTTGTCGGTATGTACGTGGATGGACTGGCCCGGTCGGTAACTCAGGTCATGGTTACTCACGGGCAGTTGTCTTGTATCCACTGCTTCGCACGGTCACGAAATTCAGGGATGTTAAGTATCTCTTCCGTGGTGATAGAGAGAGTCTCCACAATCGCATCCGTATCCCACTCAGCAAGGGTGTCGAGTTGGTCTTCAATGTACGTAGCGAGCGGGCCATTCATTGCGACCTCGCCAGTACAGTCCTATCCTTCGGACGTGTCGTGAAGCGACCACGTAAGGGAGTGCCACAGTCCTTGCACTTGAACCGCAAGTACGACTGTGTCTTGGTGTTGTGTTGCGTCCCCTTTTGGTGCAAGTTGGTGCTCCCACAGTGGGTACACACCGGCTTGGCCGGGTCCACTACCCACATACCTACGTTGGGATGGTTGTGTATCCACGGTAAGATACGCTTGTATAAGGACTTGGTGAGCTTCACGTCTTGCCTGTTGTATCGTTCCATCAGTCGCCACGCCTTAGCATCACCAGTCCTGATTCTATCCCATAATCCCATGCCCTCGTGCTTGGTCTTGCCACCAAGGCCAAGTTGCTGGCACACGTAGTCCAGCTTGTTCGATTGGAACTTGAACTGCTTCTTCACTGTGAGGTACAGGTCTATATTGTGGTACATGGAGGGTGGGTGGTACCCTGCCAATACGAAGTCCTTGTTCAAGTGCTTCATGTCGAAGCCGACCCCGTTGTACGTGACGATGGCATCGGCCTCGTCGATCAGTTGGTAGAGGCGGTCGAGTCCATCCGGGTCACTCATCTTACCGAACATGGTGGACCGTTCATGGTCCCACATAGCAGCCCAGCATATAGTACTCACTGGTTCGATGATGTCGTTGGGTGAGATGAACTTGGGCCACAGTGACCACGTGTGAACGATAGCGTACATCGTCTCAATGTCGAGGTGCAGTATGTTGCACCCGTGTTTGCGCCTACTCATGTAAACCACTCCTGTAATGGCTCGCCTATTGCGAACTCGTAGTCGTTGGTCATGCACCAGTCGGAGTAATACGTGTCACTCCGTCTGCTGATGCGGTTGTCGCGCATAAATAGCATCACGAACCGGTAGTCCGTGTATTCATCCCTCACTGCGAGCATCTTACGTCGGTCTTTAGCGTCGAAGCGCCCTTTAGTTTCAATGATGAGGCCGGATGGGAACACAAAATCTGGCGTATAGCGTCCTGTTCGGACGAGGTCCTTGCTGCCGCATGCGCCACACTCCGCAAGGTTCTTACGGAGAGGTTCCGTGTACGTGAACACGAGGCTCTCGTATTCGTAGTCAATAGCACGGTCGTCGAGCCACGCCGCAGTAGTAACCTCGAAGCCCGAACGCTTTCCACCCTTATGTATCCTTCGTCGCCGCGACACGGTCACACTCCTGTCTTTCACATTCTTCTTGCAACTCAGCCATGGCGCGCCACGCCACCTTGGTGCGGTGCCATACCTTGTCGTCATCAATGGGTATGCCCTTGGCTACATCGAGCATGTGCCGACGCAGTGCATCGTAGTGGTCACTGCTCTTGGTCTTGTCCCAATGCAGCGGGGTACCGGGGTGGTGCTGCTCCTGTGCTATCAGGCTCAGCTCTGCTACCTTGATGATGGCATCGGGGAAGTACACATCGAAGCCCAGCCACACGGGCTGTGCCTTGCGACGCTGTGCTACTGATGGGATACCAGTCGAGGCGAAGATCGCATCGTCTATCTGCTTGCTCTCTTCTGCACTGCACACCCGTACTCCCTCGACCAGGGTAGGTACCGCATCAGGTACAGCACCGTAGTCGGATGCACACAGGGCATTGATGTTCCGTCGCCATGAATCATTAGGCACATCAACGGCGTCGAGGTACTCGGTGTAGTCATGGTCGTTGTCGAACTTCTCTGGTCCTAGTAGCGTCATTTCTTTATCTCCGGGCCGTAAGGCTCACGCTTCACAGTTGTGAAGTCAATCGGGCCTTGGTTATAAAGGAAGGTGCGTAGCCCCTTGCCTCCGTTAGAATCCCTCCAACACCTGTGTTTGAACGGGCAATACGCACAGCCGATTGGTAGCTTTAAATTACCCGACTTGCCATATGCTTCTGGAGCATAATAACGGAGAACGTCGGCTTCTTTCTTGTCCACTGCGTCGATAATGTTCTTGGCCTTTCCATCAAGGGCATGTCTGTCGAGAAGATCAACCGCTGTATACTTGATGTGTCCGTTCTGCTTATCAATCCAGATAAAGCCGCCATCCTTTGGAACCGGGTCGATGTCGTTGAACCGGGAGTAGTAGGACAGTTGTTCGATGTAACCAAACGAGTCGTTAGCGTGGGTGATCCCATCTTTGTACCTCTTGAATCCAAACGAACTGGTTGACTTCACGTCAATGAGGTGACCATCAACAACCCCGTCAATCCTACCCCGTAGACTCCATCCTTCGACGGAATGTTCGACAACATGCTGAGGGTGAGTGACCGTGTGGGCTGCCTCTTCGGCAAAGTAGAGCACCGCTTCTTCGAGCAGATTACCATACAAGAACTTGAACTTCGTGTGTCCACCTAGCCCTGCTCCGTGTTGAGGCTCATTGAAATTATACCAGTGCTGTCGGAGACACTTCTTTCCAAGGTCTGAAGCCCATAGCTTACCCTTCTGCCGTGGCTGGTCACGCTTGACGGATGCCTTAGCAAGCTCACCGCCAATCCGCATCGCATACTGCGCGGCGAGTCCAGCATCAGCGTAGTGAGTCTGAGTTGCATCGAGTACATTGTAGATATCCTTGCTCAAGCTGTCGATGGTGCGTGGTGTTAGCATGACTGCCGCCAAGCTCTGCCGTGTTGGTACCGGGTCGTCCACAATAATGACGTTGCCTGTCTTGCCTTGAATAGAAGGTGAGGCCGAAGCCCCACCTCCATTGTTGTCATCGTCTCTCAACGTCACAGCAGTTCGATCTCCGCCCAACTGTTGAGGTTCACGAACCGACGAGCGATGGGTACAGGCTCGCCCTTATTCTGGTTCAACAGGTCAGGCACCAGCTCGATGAAGCACACGGAACCGGACGGTGTCAGTTGTGCCTCGAAGTCACCCGACAGTTCGAGGTCAGGTGTGTCGTCACTGTACCTGATCTTCACTCCCTCTCGGGGGATACGGGCCGTTGGTTTAGGTGCATGAGCGGCAGCTAGTTGCTGCCCCTTCGTTGGCTTACCCACTATGCTGCTGCTGCCAGCAAGTTGGCTTCCTGTGCTGCTTGCAACTGCATGATGTCCTGCCCACTGTTGAAGTCAGTGATCAGGAGCGCCGTGGCTACCAGTTTCTTGAGGTACTCGTCCTCATTGGCTGGCTTGTACAGACCACTGGTCTGCCACTGGTCCATGATTTCAACGGCACGGTTCATGCTGTTCTGCCTGATGATGCTGATCTGTCCATCCTTGGGATCAACCGGGAAGCTGCCGCCACCCTTACGTCCACCACCACCACTGCCACCTGATGAGGCGGCGGGGCCTGCTGTCTTGGCTACTGCCGGGGGCAGAGCGTCAGCGTTGACACCCTCACAGTACTGCCATGCTCCGTAGTTGAACTCAACTGCGGCGTTGACCATCTGGCCTGCTGTGAACACAGCCTTGAAGCCTGTCTGGAACTCGACACCATCCACGATTACGTGGTTGATGACCTTGTCGCCGAACTTGGTCTTCTTATCTTTCGTGAAGACTGAATCGACTACGCCTGTGATGCTATTTGTTGGTGTTCCCATCTATCTTACTCCTTAATGGCTGTCACTCATGTTCTGAGCTGCCGTCATTTTGGTGACGTTATCTATTGCGTATGGTCCGGTGTCACCATGCCGTGCCATTACCAATTCGTGTGCCTTACGCCCACGTTGTGCATCTGATACAATTCATTTCCAATGTTTTCCTCCCACGACATCACATTTGAGAGTTAATGGTAACTTAAAGTGCCCTGTTGTAGCGGCACACATTTGTTCTACTGCATCGTATACGTCGTGCATTTCTTCACTGGTCTCGATTAGTATCGAGTCATGAACAGTGAGCAAGAACTTGTAGTTGCTCTTGTTCAACCATAGCCAGTACAGTGCATACATGACGAGGTCTCCACCAGCACACCCTTGGATAGGGTAGTTGCTGGTCTGTGTCGGGCTGAATGAGAAGCTGCGGTGTGTCCGCTTCTTCAGCCATGCTGGTGAGGTCTGTTCGACGAACGTGAAGATGCGGTTAGTGAGTGGGAGGACCCACTTGCTGGCGTACCTCTGCTCCCCATCCTTGAGGTCGTACGGGTACATGCCATCCACTACGTCCTCGAACGTGGCCTTCTGCCACTTGGCCACGCCGGGGAACTGGGTGAAGAACCCGTCGATCAGCTTCTGTACCTTGTCCCGCTTCACCCCTGTCTGGTACGACAGGCCAGCGGCCTTGCCTCCATACAGTACACCGAAGTTCACGTTCTTCACTAGCTTGCGGTCCTTGTCAGTCATGTCCGCTTCAGTGTTCCACCCCATCACTGTCCTACCGGATAGGTAATGGAGGTCGTCACCCCTTGCGAGGGCCGCTTGCATGGCCCCACACCCTGAGATGATAGCCACTGCGTACATCTCCAGTTGCTTGAAGTCTATCTCGTAGATGTTGGCACCACTGGAGATGTGTGGTACGACCAGCTCACGTACCAGTGGGGGCATGTTCTGTCCATTGGGTTGGCTGCTACTCAGCCTGCCCGTCGCTGTCTGTGCTGTGTTCAGCTTGGGATGCACCGTACCCTGTATCGCTACGCTCTCCGACATGGGTGCGAGGTACGTGCTGATGATCTTCTCTGCTTTGTTGTGGTTAGAGGCACATTCAGTAATCCACGAGGTGTCCGCTTTGAATACCTTGTCGTCGATAGCGTACCCAAGGTGCGTCTTGTTCCTGAAGTAGGGTGGTATCGGGGTGCTATAGTGTGCCCCCTTGCCGGGCTTGAACTTCAGCTTCCACTTGTTGGTGATCTCTAACTGGCGTGGCTCTCCCGTGAGTAGCATAGATATGGTCCGCCGAGCAAACATGTTGATCTCTTTGCTCTTCAGTCCTACTGCGTCGGTGAAATCACACGCAGTGTCTACCGCACTGCCATCCTGCCACTCGCAATGTCTCTTGATGTACCTCATCATGGACTGCTCTTCATACATGACCACGTTCTGTTTGTCTATGTACAGCTTCTCCATCTTGGGCTGGTCTATCTTCAGCCCGTTCATCTCCATCTCGGCGAGAGGGAGGATGTACTGCATGTCCCAACGCCGATGGCGATTGCTGGATTGCTGAATCCACACCTGACGCAGGGCGTTCACGTCGTTACGTATGGCTGTCTTGAGTTCGGCGATGGGTATGTCCTCCATCTGCACACCTTGTGCGATCAGTGCGCCAAGGTCGATACCCTTGTCGTACTTGATGTTGCGTCGGTAGCAGGTCTCTTCCAATGACTGGAACTTCTTGATGTGGCCACTCCCGCGGTACTCCCACGTCATGGTACACCACACTTGAGTGTGTCCCCATCCCCTGTACGTATCCCATGCCATGAGGTGCTTGATATCAAACTTGGCATTGTGGGCCACGATTACGGGTCTGAACCCGCTGTCGATGGAGTCAGACAACGCCCTGAGTAGCATCTCGGGGGTGTCACTGATCACCATATCGTCACCGTCCTTCCGATAAGCACACAGGAGTATCTTGTTCGTCTTCCAATGCGCTTCGGGCGAGGTGAACGGTGCGGGACCACCCCTTGCGGTGGTCTCCAAGTCAACGTAGTAGTACACGAGTGGGACAGCTGGATTATACACGACTGTTCCCCTTGAAGTTGGTGGGTAGGGATGTGAAGCGTCCCGTACCCATGCTGAACTTAACCTGTGCCTTCACGTGCTTGGCCTTAATGTTGCTACATTTGTGCGGTGGTATCTTGTTCTTCGCTACATAAATGAACCGTACGTCATCAGCTTGCACCGTCTCGTCACCAGTACCTATCATTATCATACCGTCTGCCTCACCTTGGAGTGCAGTCTTAGATTTATAGATACGATCTTGTGGGATGAATTGCATACCTTCAGCAGAGGGATCAGCTTGTACAATAGCGATGACGGGTCCATGTTCCTGCGATATGCGTCTACATTCCTCTCCCAATGCTTGGAACTTATCATGATCCGCCTCAGCTCCCGTTCCGCCCACTTTGAGGAGTACGTTGATACCAATAAGGTCATAGCTCTTCTCCTCCAGTTGCTTGTGTACTGAGCTGATGGTCATGCTCGTGTCATGGATCAGGTCGAAGTCCGATCCGTTGAGCCACGTGTCGTAATCAGCTTGATACTTACCGGGGTCACCCAGTAGTTTCCGATAGTCCACGCCAAGGGAACCCGATACCATCCGGGAGTAGACTTTAGCGGGGGCTTCTTCGTTGTTGAAAAGGACAGCGTTACCATTGGTCTGCTCCAGCATGAAGGACAGCTCACTCACGAGGAACGAGGTGCCACCTACCTCGGGTCGCTTGACCACGAGGATGAAGTCCCCCTTTCTTATGGGACCAAGCGATTGATTAAGTTCTTCGAGCCTCCAAAAGAACCCGCCGCTCTTATCCGCTGCTTCCAAGTCGTTGAGCTTGAGGTCGAACAGCGTATCGTTAACAGGTTTTGTGGTTGCCAGATTCCTAGCCCGTATTTCAGCATCGGCTGATGTGATAGTCCCACGCTCCAAGTCTTGCGCAATGGAATGATACTGTCCCGTCGCTCGGACATGATGGATAGCGTCAAGGAATACTGCACGGTCTGGTTGTTTAGCCGCGAGTACATTAGAAACAATGGCTCCCGTAGCTCTGGCCTGTTCAGGCTTCCAGTTTGGGTGTCTCTTGACCCGTTGCCAGAGTAGAAAGTCTTCCGATATTTCGTTCTCAGTCGGATGGTCATCGAAGAAAGCTCCGAAGTCGGCGAGCATTTGCCATGACTCCTTAACACAGAGTCCCTTGGTGATGGTGTCCTTCAGCTCATAGTACTGGTCCCGACGGGACAGGTACTTTAAGATGTCTAAATCAATGTTCTGCATATGGTACCCTCTATAGTTATAGACGTATTGGAGGTGCTGAATCCCACATCAAGTGTGCCAGTCCCACGCCTCTATCTCCAGTTGGATGGTGTTCGCCCCGAGGTGCTTGGGATCGTCGGTCACCATGCACACCTCGACGTTGGCCTTGCTGTTCATCATGGATACAGTGCGAGCCATGTGCTGTGCTTGCTCCCTCACATGCCCACTGTCATTGTCAAGCCACACCAGTATGTTGTCGTACCGTGCGACACAGTGAAGGGCCTCGATACTCACCTTGGTACCGTAGTTGACAAGCACATGGACGGTGGCCTTGTGCTTGACGAACGCTTCACTCACTGCGATACCGGACACATAGTCCTCGACGATCACCATGATAGGCGAGGGCATGTCACTGTGTGTCTCACCGTACATGATGGTGTGTCCGTTGTCCTCCTCACTGCACACGGTAAGGTACTTGGGTATGTTCTTCTTCGAGTCAGTGTTGCGTAGTTGGTACGCTTGCAGGTTGTGACCTAAGAGCTTGGTGGTCTGCTTGTACCGTGGTATGTACACCCTATCACTGCTCGGGTCATAGGCTAGGCCATACCCCTCCATGAGGGGAGCGTTCATCTTGTTCTTGTACACCCACCCTTGAGCATGGACCGGCCAGTCCGATAGCTTGGTGACCAGTCCCTTGGGGGCCTCGAAGTTCAGCATCACCCAGTCTTTAACGTAGTCCGAAGGCGTACCTTGGTGCCTCTCGTCACGGAAATGCTCGTGTGTCGCGTTACCGGAGAACCCATTGCACTGACAGTTGTGACAGTACGCTATGATGGTGGTTGGGTTGGCTATTGGACGGGTGAGGTACAGTCGGCGACGTGTGTCCTCGCCTGCACTGCACCCATCATGGTTGACACGTTCGGTACCACCGGGCACGATGTCATCAGTGACGATGGTGTATGGTCTTAAATCTATGCGCTCCATAATCTATTCAACCAGTCAGTGGCGGCGGATTGACCCTTGTCTTGAAGGATACCGTTGTAAGTGTCCCTGTCTGCGCTAGACAGAACAAGAAGCACTGATGGTAAGCAGTCGTGGTTAGGGGGCGCGGATCGCGCAATGACTTTGCGTTTGCTGACAGTGGGTACTGGTATGTCTTGAAACAGAGATACATACTGGTCACGTCTTGGCTTTGTCATCGCCATGCTCCTTGATGTTGGCTTGTATGTGGTCATGCTCCAATGCCCTCCATGCTGTGTCACGAGCCTCGCCTATCTCTTTGGCGATTTGATTGATGTACTCCAAGGCACACCGGTACCGAGTGAGCAACACATCGTCATCAGGTGTGGCCTTCACCATGTCAGTGTGAGTGTGCATCTCCTTACGACGCTGCTGTCTGATAGCCGAGTCGATGCGGAGTTGGTTGAACATGTTCACGAACGCAGCATACACAACGAAGAAGCTGTACGTCATGGCTGCTGCCATAGCGGCGAGGCCATACACTGGCCACATGCCGTACAATCCAGCGTTGATAAGCCACAGGTTCACGAAGATCATAGCGTACGTGACCCACGGTACCCATGTTGGGAACTGATGGGCCGTGTGTACTATGAGGTACGTTGGTTTCTGTTGGTCGGTCATGTCGTGTCACCTTCCTTTATCAGGTTGAACAGTGTGTTGTTGATTTCACCGGGGTTCTGGAGCACACGGTAGTTCTTATAATAACTCTTTACAGCAGAGGAGTGGATACCCACTCCGTATAGTTCTATCTTACCGCTCTGTTCTATCTGCTTGCATATAAACTTGAGGTTGTTACCCCCATGTCCTGCCCATGAGCCAGCGGGGCACCCGTCACTGAGTACAATGAGTATCTTACGTGTCTCTTTGCGCTTAGCTAGCTGATGGTATGCCCAGTTCAATGCGTCAGCGTCGTTGTTGGCGCTGGTCCAGTGCCCGAACTTAGCGAAGCGTCGAGCTATCTCTCGCGCATCCATGCCACGTGTACCGAAGGGTTTGATGTACCCTATGTCACACTTGGACCTGCCGTTACTGAAGCAAGCCAGTGCCACTGGTATCTTGAGGATGCGCTCCATTGTATACACGAGGCGCTGACTTGCATCAGCCGCCGACTTCATCTTGTTCCCCCTCATGCTACCGCTCCAGTCAGTGAGGATGAAGATGGCCGTGTCCTTGAGCTTGGCCTTGTCTTGGGTGTAGAATATCTTACGGTTGTAGTCACCACCCTCGATAGGTGGCAGCAATAGCTTAACGATGCTCGACTTGTCGATGCGTCCGTTGTACTGGTGACGACGGACCCTACTACGTACCTGTGCTTGGAGGTACCGACGCACTCGGTTTGCAAACGTCCGAGACTCAGCGTTGTTGGGCATGTATAGGCTACTGTTCTTGTGCCCGTCGCCCTGTCCCTTGGACATGTCAATCACGTTGATCTCTTTCAATGGCATCAGCTTGACACCACCCACGTTCTCAAGCATACCCTCCCAGTCAATGCCTGTGCTACCGGCTGCTCCCTTCTTGGCCGTGGACTCCCACTCGTTGTGCTGCGAGAGGACACAGTCCTTCCAACTGATGACACTACCCTCGGGGTCGGGTTTACGGCCCTTCGCCTTGCCCTTCTTCTTGCCCTTCTTCTGCTTGTCGTTCAGACTGGGCTGTCGATCCTTCCATGTGTCCTTACTGGAGTCACGAGGGCCACCCTTCATGGTGTGACCCGACTTGCACACCTTGTCGTATTCCTTGTCCTTACCGGGGTACAAACGCTTCGCTAAGTCCACTGCTATGTCCCATGTGATGTGCGGATCGGTCCCACCTTGGAACCTCTCGACCCACCCTTCCTTGACTAGCTCGTCACGGAGCTTGGCCACATCAGCGGGCATACCTTGCTGCATCGCTGCTATGTCGCTATCACTGATACGGTCGTAGTCAAGGCGTGATAGTTGTTGGACGCATAGTGTAGCCAGTGCCTTGACGTTGGCCTTACCTTGCTTCCCCTTCTCAAGGGTAGGTGCCCAGCTCTTGGACACCTTACGGATAAGGATACCGTTCATCACACAGATGGCCTTCATGTCACCACGCCACTCCATACTACGCTCCCTCTCCATACCATCGTCTTCGATGATGTTGTAGAGGGCACACAGATGCTCCGGTGGACGGGCAGTGTTTAGTATCTTGAAGCAGTCGGGCCGCTGATGGTGACCACACTCATGGATAGTGTACCCATAGAGCAGGTCCATCTTCTCTTTGGTGATAGGCTGCTCGATAGCAGGCATCACGATGTGCTTGCCATTGGTGTACGCAGTGGGTGCATCAGGGTCGAACTCCATTGTAACCCCGAGGTCATTGCACCTGTTGTGTATCACACTCATCAGGTGGTTGACATCGAGTACACTGGCTATTCTATTTGGTCGCTGTCGCATCGTCTGGTCCTTGGTCATCCATGTGGCGGGCAAAGACACGGTGGTACATGTCCTCGGCTAGTTTCTGGTCACCAGCAGCGAGCTTGTTGTACCAACACAGCTTGAGTGCCAGCCCCATGTGACCCATCATCTCGATCTTCTCGCACCACCCTAACAGTGGACGTATCGACATGGTTGTCATCATGGTCTGCTTCTCGAACGCATTGCGCACCAGCTTGGTGAAGTCAAGCATCGAGTTGATCACCTCATCGGATAGGCCGCTCGCCCCCTTGAGGAGGGTGCGTTCATCAGCTTTTGATAGGTAAGGTACTTCGATTGCGGAGTCGATTCGGTCGAGTGTACTAGCGTCCTGTACCTCCGCGTCGAAGATCCCGGTCTCATCACCACTACCTGTTGTGTTGTCAGTGAGTACGTACCACCACCTGCCCTCTTCAGCGGCGAGCTTCCGTTCGTTACTAGTCCGACCGGGTGCGTCGGGTAGCAGTAAGGTGCGGTTTGATTTCTCACGAAGAGATTGGAGCACAAGTGCCGAATTGTGCCTGAAAGCCTCATCTTCGCAGAAGACACCGCCGTATTTGAGACTATCCGTAAGCGTAGTAGGCTCCTGCTTGATGAGTGGCTGTCCTTTTTCATCGTACTCAATCCCCGGTGAGCCAACGAAGTGTTGCTCACGTGTCTCTCGGTTGCAGGACATACGCC
>SDBT01017372.1_pt1 | contig 11364 bp, 28 predicted proteins | sample 2277101 | NCBI WGS metagenome assembly SDBT01 (sample SAMN10404973, study PRJNA504765) | marine sediment metagenome | isolation source: marine sediment core GS10_PC15, 103 cmbsf | place: Arctic Ocean: Southern Knipovich Ridge | collected 2010 | reverse complement strand
TAAATGCAGTGATTGCGGAGAAGTGTGGAAAGACCATGTTTGTTAAATAAGTTTCCCATTATTAGGAAAGGAGCCTGCCGTGAAGCTATACTTTGTTTTGAGTGAATCGCGAACAGTGGCAGTTTATGAAGACTGGTTCAACAACGTAGGCCATTATGAAGATTCCTGCATTGCTGAACTTGTATTGGCAAATAAACCCAGCCAGGCTAGGTATTTAGCTTGGAAAGAAGATGACCACTTCACTTACGACTTTCGAGACATGCCAAAGATGCGCTCTTTTGCATTAACTACTGATGTAATATGTGAGACGGATGTGCCATGTGTTGTAACCAACGACCCCTTATTTAAGCGGTATTGGAACAGAGTGACTAATGAAATGTCAATTTGAAAGGAGTCTTCAAAATGCAACTCATCATGGGTCTTATTGGCGGCATCATTGGTTCTGTGTTAGTTAGTTATGTAATACGGCATTTCGGCAGCATAGGTGTATTAGTATGTGTAGTTCTGATTGTTCTTCTTATTGGTGCATTACCTACATCATCTAATTCCCAACATTAGGAAAAGGAGTAATATGACTCAAAGTGAAAGAGAGAAGCTAGTCGGTAATGTTGCGTTGGCTTACCATGCTTACTTGGGAATGTTTGATATTGAAACAATTAGGGCCATTGCATTTAACCTATGCCGTCTTTATGCTAATCACTTGTCAGACGAATCACTGATAAGCTGGCAGAAGATGTTAGATCAAATACTTTCTGGCAAGATAAAACCTTACTTTCCTATTAAGGAGGAGTGAGTGATTGAGGCAAAGAGCAAGTTGATGAATCTAACATGCGAGCTTGATGGCGAGTGGTTTTACGTCGTAGACGACGAGGGTAAATCATGGGGTGCTTTCTGTTCTTTGCATTGTGCTGTTGCGGCCATTAGAGTAGTAAGGCGTCTTGTTAAGGCAGGAAAACTAACAGAAAGCCTAGTGATAAAACTTCCTAAAGGAGTAAATTGAAAGTTAAGACTTATACTGATGCGTGGGACGTTCAAGTGGAGTTTGATCCTGGTGGCTGCATACAATGGAGTGGTTCTAATATTTGCATAGACATACACTGCAAGTGTGGGCATGACTATGCTTGCCATGCTCCCGCACCTCACACTGGTTGCGGGGAGTGCGAGTGCCTTTGGGGTCGCACTGCTATAGTGGAGCGTGGTAGTGAGTACATAGTCCGACTGGAGAAAGCAGCAGTGTGGGTACGGGATGGACTGAGGCGACCCGGCACGACCCTTCGCTTACCCTATGCAGCGGAGATGGCAGCTAGGCTGGACGCAGTGCTGAAGAAGAGTCCGTCTTGTCCACACAAGGAGGTGTGGCATAGCTTGGCTGAAATCTCCCGTTCAGGAACGGCGAAATGTGCTGAGTGTGGAGATCGGGTAGATTGGTGGAAGTGGGTTGCAAGACGCAATAGAGAGAAGGATATACGAGCATGATAACTAAGGCTTTAGTGTATGCAATGGAGAAACATGCAGGGCAAATGTATAGTGATGGCATACCTTATATTACGCATCCTATCCGTGTAGCGTTTAAGGTCATTGAAACGCAATCTATATACACTGTTGTAGTGGCGCTTTTGCATGACGTTGTTGAAGATACAGATGCTACAGGCGTGGATATTGAGCGCGGATTTGGGTATCTTGTAGCACAATCCGTAGCTGCACTTACAAGAAAACCAACGATAACCTACAAGAACTATATACGGTTTCTGAGTAGGTATCCCAGAGCGCGTATCGTTAAAATAGCTGACATTGAAGACAATCTTTTTCATTGTTTAAGAGATGGCGATAAAGAAAGTCTAGTTAAGAGATATGCGTGGGCGCTTACTTATCTACAAAACGAAGTATAGCAAAACTAAAAACAAAGTACGAGTAGAAGGGAGAATTATGAATACAATGGTTGCAGGAGGCGAAATGAACGCACGTATAGCTGTAGAAGTAATGAATGGTAGGTGGATACGAGGTTCCGATGCCGACTACGCTAACCCTGACTCATCCGATGGCAGGGTTCATGCTTTCGTTATCCTTCCTGAGCAGTTTGCCTTTTTTCTGTGCGATGACCGCTATGTAGAAGATACAGGAGAGTGTCCAAGAGACCATTATGGCTGGATACCTGACAAAAAACAATGTGCTATAACTACCATTGCATTGTCTTTTCCCGACGCGGGGAAAAAGGAGTAGTTATGCCAACAATAACTGACGCTGAACACAAAGAATACCTCTACCTTAAAGATAAGGCTAAAATGCTTGCAGCGTTTGACTCTCTCAAGCATACCACCCTACTTGAACAAGACATTGACCTGCCTATTAAGAGGTGCGTTGCCGCTTTTGCATTGTTAGGATGCAAGCCCTTATGGAGTTGCTGTGGATTTGACTATATCGGACAACCTCTGCATAAATACCATCAATATGGACGCATCTACTTTATTCTAGGTCAAAGCGCCATGTCAGGATGGTTTGTTAAGAATTTCTGTGAACAGCTAACTCAGTGGCAATCTACTCCTTGCACATCCCGCCATATGGGAGAATACTATGATTGCTATGTTGAAATAAAGAACGTAATTCCTCAGTGGAATGATAAAGACTGCATTCATTACCATGAGCCATTTGCGGGCTATATTCAACACCTTGAAGATTTTCTGTACAATTTAACTGACCTCTTTGCAGATACAGCACTGGTGCACGATACAAACGGCTCTTTTAAGAAAGGATTGAATTATTGGCAGTATCCGCAGATGCCAGAGTGGATAGTGTGCAAAGCTGACTACGTATAAGAAAGGATACTATATGAATATCAAGCAATGGGTTGCAGATAACACCATCCACAGAATCGTAGCAGGTTCACATCTTTACGGCACTGCAAGAAAAGATTCCGATATAGATATTCGTGGAGTGTGTCTTGCGCCACCCGAATCCCTCATCGGCCTATCTGAATTCAAGCAGTATCAGGGCAGTAAAGATGAAGATACCACTATCTATGAACTGCGAAGATTCTGTCATTTAGTCTTAAACGCTAATCCTAACATTCTTGATATTCTTTTTGCACCACATGGCACATGGGAAATATTGGACTACCGCTGGCAGCTTATCTATGATAATCGCAATGCTTTTCTTAGCCAAAAAGCCAAGCGTTCCTTTACTGGGTTTTCCACCTCACTGCTTAAGCGAATACAACGACACAAAAAATGGCTAGATAGCCCACCAACCCATGAGCCAACGCAAGAAGAATTTGGCGGCATGTTTGATGGAGCAACCTTCCAGTTCCCGAAGATAGCTAGAGAGAAGGAATATCGCGCTGCTAGTGAGAGATGGAAGAACTATCAACGCTGGCTAAAAGAGCGAAATCCATATCGCGCCGAACTTGAAAGAAAGCATGGCTATGATTCAAAGTTTGCTTTGCATATAGCTCGACTTTTACTTGGCGTTGAATCTATTCTGCGTGAAGGAACGTACAATCCAGTTCTAAGTGATGACAGGCTATTGATAGTTCGAGATATAATGAATGGTGACTGGAGCTATGAGGAGGTATTAGGATGGGCTGAGGATATGGAAGCGCACATTAACGAAATGCCTACTTCGTTGCCACGCAAGCCAAATCATATATTGATTGAGCAGCTATGTATGCAAATATATCGTGAAGAATTCAGAAAGGAGTCTAATGAACTACGATAGCAGAAAAGACACTTGGGATCACATTACTAAGGTGAGTCAACTAACATTCAAGATTGCCAAGATGATTGAGCGTCGTGGCTATGACCATGATGCAAGCAAATTGGCATCTCCCGAAAGGGAACTCTTCGATAAATACACTCCACTACTAAAAAATACTACTTATGGCAGTGATGAATACAAACAGCATTTAGCAGAAATGGGCGCAGCTCTCCAGCATCATTATGGCAATAATTCGCACCATCCTGATTGGGCCTTCCGCAACGAGCAGTGGAAAGACACACACGTTTTTGGTGACGCTTACCAGATTAGTAATATTGGACGTGTAAAGCGCAAAGCCCGTACTGTTATCCGTAAAACTCAAGGCAACTTTGAAGTACAAGAAAAATTATTAACGCCTAATATTACACCCAAGGGATATGCTCGAATCCAGCTTGTGTACAATAGCAAGCACAAGAATATCTTTGTGCATACTCTAGTATGTATGAGTTTCTATGGACAGCCTTCAAATCCAAACAATCAAGTCAACCATAAAAATGGCAATAAGTTGGATAATCGCTTGGAAAACCTTGAGTGGACAACTCCAGTAAAAAATCTTCAGCATTCTTACGATATAGGACTTAGAGATGGTACAAACCTAAAGCATGTAATTCATTGTGTTGAGTTAGATATTACCACATTTGGCAGTACAAAGATGGAGTCTGCACTTAAGGAAAGAGGTTACACAAAAGCAAGGACGTCATCCATTCTCGCATATATGAACACGGGTAAAACATCTCATCTAGGCTTAACCTTCGAGGGTGTTTCTATTGCAGAACACAAAGAGGCAAATAGCGGCATCAACGACATGACGTTAATAGACATCATAGAAATGTTCTGTGACTGGAAGGCAGCTTCCTTACGCCATGCTGACGGAGACTTCCTAGAGAGTCTTGAGTATAACCGCAAAAGGTTTAATATCAGCGAGCAATTACACGACATCTTCTTAAATACTGCCAATGCACTTTTCCCCACGCTAGGAAAGGAGAAAGATGAAGACCAAGAAAGCAGTGATATATGAAGTGGAATACGACGAAGTAGAACGAGCTATTGCCGAGTTCTATCAAATGCGAGAAGTAAATTTACTCGATACGGAAAGATGGCCTAATAATTCAAGGCACTCCTATATAGTTAAACGCGAGCCACTAGATAAGTGGGATGCACATGCAGTATCAATATTTCGCGATTATGGAAATAGGCCACTTTATGTAGTGGGTTGTCTATTGCAAGATATGTGCTCTGATGGCAGCATCAAGCCTGGGCGATATTACATCAACGTATCTTGGTGAAAGGAGTCTCTATGATCTTAGAACAGTTGATTCAGCAAGCGAGAGATGAAGGCAAGTATCTTTATTGTTCTTATCAGAATTTGTGGTTTAGCTCCGACGAACTAGCACAATCAAACAAGGATGACAAGTTTAGGTGGGGTGCAGTTAATTGGGAACTAAGAGACCCTCAAGAACGAATAGACTCATTGGTTAAGTCTGTTAGGCGACAAAGGAAAGAAGCTAGTTCGCTAAAGAGAAAGATGGAAGCAGTTGGTAGGATTTTCATTAACAGAGGAACTTGTCAGTTTGATGACGTAGAACCAAGGTGACATGACTTGGAATTATCAAGTAGTTTATCTCAATAAAGGAGACACTATGAAACTTGGACACCTTCGCAAAGACTACTTTGGACATTACTATCTGGTTCCAGAAGAACTCACTGAAGAGTTTGATGAACTAACAGATAAGATGTTTGCCGCAGTGGGATTAAGTGATGAATGGCATGACTTAAGAACTGCCTTTGACAACAAGTTTTTCAAATACGGCATTGACCATAACGACATCTATGATTATCAGGTACTTATGCCAGACAAGATGTTGCACAAAGACTGGTGGGAAGTAGTGGGGGTAGGAAATGTAGTGGTGGGACACATACTTAGAAAACCTCCACTAGGTCGATTTTCTCAAGACACTAATACCAAGTCCTTTACTGCGTGTTTGTACTGCGGAAAAGATATATTCAAGTGTAAGCATTGCGGCGCACCATTGAATGATGAAGAAGAGGCTGAATGGCGTTGCCCTGAATGCGACCATATGAATCACTGGATGGCGTCGAAGTGCTACTTCTGTGATACGCCAGGCCCTTACAAATAAGAAAGGATACTACATGAGAACTCATACCATCTCTATTGATGTTACCTGCAAGCTAGATGAAGAATACTTTAAGGCGTGGAAAGACCTAACCACTGAACAACGAGGTATGCTTATTAAGCACACTCGTCGCTGTGCTGGCAATGGCGCAATGGGTACGTGGTGCGCTGACTGCTATTTCTGTGAATCATACGACGAAATTTGACTTTTTCCAAGGAATCTGCTATACTTACTTCTGAAAGGAGTTAAATGAATAAGGTAACAATCTTCACTTCGCTTGCACCAGCTTCATTGCATCAAGTAACAAAAGTTATGGAGAGGCGTTGCGTAGATTTTAATGAGGCGCTAGAAATAATCTTAGTTGATTACCGTACACTAAAAGAAAGACTTGAAAACTTAGATGCTAGTATTGGAGCGGACGCTGTTGCCCACGTCAAGACTCAGCAAGAACTTAAAGCTGTTAAAATCAATCTTAAGAATACTGAAAGCGCATGTGATTATTGGAAGAATAGAGCCAAGATAGCTGCCAAGTCCAACAAAACAAAAGAATGGGGTTGTTCAAAATGCAGTAAAACCAACCATTGGGAAAGAATCAAGTGTTGGTTTTGTAACCACTGGAAAGGGTACTAATGCAAAAAGGTGATAAGGTGATAGTTGATAACATTATCAACCACGAGAATAGGCACTCTGGCTATCTTGGTGCTAAGGGAGTTGTCTTGTTTTTGTACGGTGGCGAGCTGGCCGTTGTTGTTACACTAGACACTGGCTCAATTGTTGCTTTTGCAGAAAGCGAGCTAAAACTCGATGAACATGTTAAACAAGATTCTTAATTGGATATTACCGCTAGAGTGTGCAGTGTGTACGAGGCTGTGCTTTCAAGGAGAAATGAAGTCTGTGCAGCATCGGGCTGCGGGATGGATGAAGATTTGCAAAAAGTGCCACAAAGCTATTTATGAGGTTTGAAAGGATAGCAACATGAATAATTTGACAGAAAGCATGAAGAAAACTTTATTGCAAATAGGTTATGGGGTTACTGGTAGGCGAGGTGGCTTCTTTGACGTTGATAATAACCCCGTAGATATGCGTAGCGCACAAGCCTTACTAAACAGACATTTAGCTTATGCTACTGTTACTGGAGGAAATCCAATGCGTGGCGTGTTAGATTTAACAGATGCAGGAGCTATATTATTTGAAGAGCTACGCTACACGCCATCGGGAAAAATACGTCGCTTTTAACTAACTTGATTTTTCTATGCTGTACTTGAAAGGATGCTTGCATGAAAGAGTTATTATTGGATACCTTATATGATTTATACAATCTGCTATGGCGGCCAATACAGCAAGCCAAATGCTTCTTTCTAGGGCATGACATAGTATGTGTTTTCCATAATGATTACTTAGAGCCACCTGAAGATGACCATTGTAGGCGCTGTATGTTGCTCTGGCCCGAAGAAAGGTTTACTATTCCTTATGCAATAGCACGCATCGGTAGCACTATATACACATGGTTCGTGGTGCAAGACTGGAAATGGTTTAATAAGTTTGACTTCTGGCTCGTTAAGCACAAAGCACCACTGCCCCCTTGGTGGGAATACTAAAATTACACTTCTTACTTATGGCGTTTTCCCCACGTCGGGAATCGGAGAGTTATGAAAGCTATTGACAAGTTACGTGCAAGGTGGAAAGGTGATGATATGTGGTTTTACTATCCTGTTGGACTGAGCACAAACGCTGATGCACGCTGGCTACACTCTTTGTTTAACGATGATTTTATTCAGCAAGCAAGGATGCGCGGCTATGATATTTCTACATTCAAGTTTGAATTGTCACCGATGCAAAGCAATGAAAAGTTTAAGTCTCAGCGAGAGGAATCAAAATGAATGAAGACTGACTTCTTTCAAGGCTTAATAGACCCAGGTGATAATACAGCAAAAGACCCTTGGGGCAGCTTGGCATCATCCGTCTGCACTAAAGCTATTGCAGACTGGCGCATGTACGGCACTCTAACAGAGACGCCCAAAAACGCTAGTTATAGGAAGTGCCTTGAAATACTAGAGTTTGACTCACCACGAGAAGAGTTATTGGAGTTCTTTCGTTCAGACTGGTTTGAATTCTTAACAGGAGTTGCACCTAACTTAGACGTAGACCTAATACTAAAAACGATAGGAGTGACAAAATGAAATGTCGTCATAATATAGCCAATTACCAAGTGAATCCTGAAGATGGAAGCGTGTGGTGTTTTGTCTGCAAGCCACCACAACGCATAGATAAAAAGGAGGGGTAAGATGAAATGGCTTACAGTTTTAGTAGTAGTAATTCTCGTATTGGTAGCTTGTGCACCACAACCGATAATAGACGGCACAACGAAGCTCGTAGGAAGCAAAACAACTGTATCACGCTACATTGATGAACCCGCTGGCATTGTATGTTGGATATTTTCAGGCTATGATGGTAAAGGTGGCATTTCTTGTCTACCAATAGACCAAACCCTCCTAGGAAAGGAGTAAGTTGAAGCGATACGTTGAAGCATTGGGAAGAGGGTTTAATTTGTGGTGGATGAATAGCATAATAATGGCCATGACGTTTTTCGGCGGCGCCATTGCAGCGTCTTTCTGCAATGGCATCTTGAACTTTATTACCGTAAACGACCCGCATTTTCACTCTTGGTTTCACAAAGGCGCGTTATTGTTATTAGTAGTCGCTTCGGCAATTGCAGGACTTGTACTCACAGGATTGTATTCAGAAAAGGAGTAAGTAATGAGGCTACGTAGGCGAAAGAAACTAAATGTAAAGCCAAAAACGCACTACTGTACTAATTGTGGCAATGAGCTCGCTGCTACTCGTGACAGCCAATATGATCCCTTAACAGGAGATGAAGTATCAGTAGAGTACAGTTATCGCTGTTATAAGGGGTGTCTAGCACGTCACATTAAACTATTACAAAGCCCCTCTACTGACCCCTTTGAATTACAGGATTAGGAAAATGTCCAATCAATGCTCACGCGAGGCTAACGTAGAACAATTTTTTACTGAGGTTATGCGGAGTCTTAAGAAAAAGGGATGGTTATTGCGTTGGATGAAAAGTGATGCTTATTGCTGGCGCGAGAGAAAAGTTATTGACATTTGCCCAATGGATAGCGAATCAGCATGTAAGCAAATGTTATTGCATGAGATTGCTCACATTGACATTGTGGAGGTTGGAAATCAGCATACGGCGCGGTTTTTTGAAAGGGTAACCGAGCTAACTCAACAATATCTTGGTCAGGGGTTAGATAAATACCAGCAAAAAATGTGCAGAATATATCTTTGGGAACAATATCTGACATGATGATGAATTCAGCAGAAAGGAGACAAACATTATGAGCAGAAAAAGAGCTGTGTGCCACGATTGCGGAGTATTAGAAGGCGAATTGCATAAGTGCGGTTGTGATATGGAAAGGTGTCCGTTCTGTAACCGCCAGATCATCACCTGTGGTTGTGTATACGAATTACTGAGCCTATACGATCCTGCTAAATATGATAAGACCACCTGCTTCCTACCCACCAGCACCTACGAAGGTGGCTTAAACAAAGCGGAGGACGCGGCATGGCAGAAGCTTCTTGGGACTAAGGGCCGCGTCCCTTGGATTCAGTACCCTAACATTTGTATCAAGTGTGGTATCCTATGGCCTGATATGTTTAGCGTGCCCGATGAAGAATGGGAAAGATATGTGGAATCAGCTAACCAAAAGAAGATGCTTTGTCAGCCCTGCTATTTATGGATTAAAGAGCTAATAGAGCAATGTTAAGAAATTCCCTGCGTCAGGAAAGGAGTAACATGGAACTATTCGGTAGACGAAAGAGACTCAACATAAAACCAGAACTGCACTATTGTATCCATTGTGGCAAGTGGCTGATAGCCACTAGAACTAGTTGGCATGACCCTGTAACAGGTGATGAAGTACATGCTGAGTATTCCTATAGGTGTTATGGTACTTGTCCGTATGATCCATACGGCAGCAAGGCTTGGTTATGACAATACTAGACCTAGCGCAATTCCTAGTGCATAACTACCCTAAAGACATCAACTACGAACAGAACGCTGTGGAAAATGCTATCAGGCTTCTTGGAAAGGAGAAGTAACATGGAATGGAACTTTAACGGAAATCCACCTGAGCAGGAACTACCTAAAGTATATCTAGTTGCAGCTCGCCTTGTGGAAACGGGCAAGTTGATTGTTACGCGATTATGGTATCAGGGAGATGGAAAATGGTCAGTCGTAGGAAGCAAGCCTTATGCCTGGGCAGAATGGCCCGAAGCACCGCCTGAGCCAACGCCACAAGAGATAACAATGCGGTGGATCACCCGTCACTTCGTTGGCTTTGACTGTCTAAATGTGGCTCGATGGGCAGTTGAAGAAAATGGCCTACTAGAACAACTAGGAGTTATCTGAAATGTTTAAGTCTGGAATGTTTAAGTGTGAAGAGTGTTACATGCAACTAGAATCAGCAACTACGCCTCACGATCTTGACGATTGCCTTGACTATCTTAGAGAGCGTGTTGCAGTGCTAGAATCATCACTAAATCGTAAGCACAACAATTGCCGTTTGAGAGCGAGCTTATTCAGTGGTAAAAGGAGTAATACAATGGATGAAAACGTAAGAAGTCATGTAGCGCAGTATTGCAAGAAAAAAGGATGGGCTACAGACGACGCAACTATTATTGAAGCGATCACAGATATTTACCCTTACTTGCACAGAGAAGGGGTAGGCAATCATCGCTGGTGGAATGACTATTTTTATGTCATAGAGATAGACGGCATGTTTATTGGATACTATGATGCAGAAACAACTGGTGATATGAGTGCCTATGAATCCGGCTTCGAGTTCGGCTCATCCTCTATCCATGAAGTAAAAGCAGTAGAGAAGACAGTAATTGTGTATGAGCCCGTAGATAACTGAAAGGAGTATGAAGATGGAGTACAAGATTATTTGCCATATAACAGATAACGCTTTTAACAATCTCATAATTGAGAGAGGTACAGATGCTATAGCTATTCCTAATGACCGAATAGATGAATTTATTGAGTTATTGCAGAAGCATAGTTCCTCTGAGGGCGACGGCGATACATTTATCATAGAGAGCCGAAGAGGGCAATCTATGCGTAACGAAGAAATATTTGAAATAATGTCTATGGTAAACGGAATAGCTGCGGGATGGAGTGAATTTTTGCCTCGTGATGTATTGGGAGCGTTAGATGAAATCCATCGCAGGCTGAAAAAGCTAAAGATAGCAAAATAACTGAAAATGAAAACGTTCATCTGGTCTGCCAATAAAAAAGATTTCAGAGTTAGAACCTTCAAGAGTGGTGGACCTGGAGGACAACACAAGAACAAGACGGAAAGCGCCGTTTAAATCACGCACATTGAATCTGGCTTAAGTGCTATTAGCCAATCAGAGCGATCTCAGCATACAAATAAGAAAAAGGCTTTTGCAAGGC
>SDBT01017371.1_pt1 | contig 11365 bp, 15 predicted proteins | sample 2277101 | NCBI WGS metagenome assembly SDBT01 (sample SAMN10404973, study PRJNA504765) | marine sediment metagenome | isolation source: marine sediment core GS10_PC15, 103 cmbsf | place: Arctic Ocean: Southern Knipovich Ridge | collected 2010 | reverse complement strand
AATGAATCAATTACCTTTATGTTTAGAAGAAATTATCCTTGACTACAAATATCAATTAGAACATACAGATAAACAACGGAAAATTAATAGACAAATCAAGTCCTTTAATAGAAGAGAATATGAGTATAATAAGTGGTCTTATGCTTGGGAGACTAATGGAAAAAAGAAATATTATTGGAACAAATAAAGGCGTTATTTAACCCAGTTATTTTTATATATAATCATATAAAACTAATCAGATGCCCCACGGTAGATTAACAAAGAAAGAGATTAATAGATACTCCAAAGCAGAGTTAATAAAGATATGTAGAGAAGAGGGAATTAAATGTAATACAAAGAGTTCTAAAACAATGCTCGTTGCAGAAGTTCTTAAAAACAAAAGATTAAGAGGTTCATTACCAGTAAAAGAAAAGAGAAAGATGTCCGATAAACAAAAAGAAAATTTAGCACGATTTAGATTTAAGAAATCCAGTATTACACCCGAAGAAGATGATTCGGCAACGGTTAGAAAACCAGTCCCAGTTTCTTCAATAGAATCTTCAACTTCATCCAGGGTTGTAGTTAATCCAACGGCGAGTAATAGAAATGAACCTGCTCCTCCTTCATTAAGAGAGAATGTTACAAAAGAATTAAAAAGAAATAAACAAGTAGCGGAGAGAACTCCTACATTACCAGCACCAAGAAGAGTAAAAAAAGATGTTAAGATAGTAGGAAAGATTGATATCGTTGAAGAAGAATTTAGAGATACAGTAGAAGGAAAGTTATCCACAACTGAATACAAGTATGAACGAAGAACCAGGGATAGAGCATCCTTAAATGCTAATAAACTTCATCATCAACATACTTTCGCAGACCAAATAGAAAGACTTGGGAAAAATACATCTCATACCCGAAGATTAATGAATAGAATTAATGAAAATAGAAAAATAACAAGAACATTAAGAGAAGAATTTTCTGCATCAACAAGTAAAACATCAGACCTTTTTGATAGAAATAGATTAGGAAAACGAGCGGATAGGAATGCTGAGGAATTGGATAGTGCTGTAAAAGTAGCAACAGGAAAAGAAGATGTTGATGATGAAGGAGAAGAAGGAGAATTCATTCTTGAAGAAGAAAAGAAACAAGCAGAATCCGATAAAATCCAAACATTTAGCAGATTAGAACAAATTACATTATTGAATGCTAAATTACAAGCAGGAGAAATTACACAAGAACAATTTAAGGAAGAAGTAAGAAAAATATCAGTAAGACAAAGAGAATCAGACCAACAGAAACCACAATCCAGGGAGGATAGATTAAGAGACCAAAAATCAAGAGATAATGTATTGAGAAAAATAGCACAAGCAAAACAAACAGCGTCAGATGAAGAAAAGAGAGAATTACAGGAATTAGAAGAAGTAATAAGAAATTCGTTTGATGCATCAAGAGATAAAAGTAATCTACAAATTTTTGATATTATTAGAGATGAAGTAGAAAAGAGTGAAGCATCAAAAGTAGTAAGAGACTTAGTTGATAATATCTTGGATAACGCAGTGGATAACGCTCAACCTGAACCTGAACCTCTTGTAGAAGGAGTTCCAGCGGATATAGGAGGAGGAGATGTTGCAGATAATTTAGCCAATGCTATTAGGGATATTATCCAACAATCATTAGAAGAAGTCAGAGGCGAAGAGAGAGAAAAAAAAAAGCCCGTTAGTCAAGTAGAAGAATCCAGTGTTCTCGCTCAACCATCGGGAGATGCCGTTATCTTAGATGAAGAAGAAGAAAAGAAAGAAGAAGTAACTGACGCTCAATTAGATGAAGAAGAAACTCCTGCTGGGTTACCTCCAATTGAAGAAGTTAGAGCAGGAAATAATGTAGCCAGTTTTGAGGGTATGTTTGATAAATTAAAATTAAATACTGTTAAAGAAATCGGACAACAGCACGGAATTGAAGGTAGTAAAAGAGTAATAATTAAAGAATTAGTAAGAGCATTAAGTCCCGAAGAATTAAGAAATGTATTAAATGGTGTTGATAATTTTGATGTATTAAGTAATAAAGCCGATAGTTTTGGTCTAAACTTGGATGAATTAAATGGTGGTAAGATAAGAGCAAGTGGAGAAAAAAAAAAAGCCCAATAGAGACCAACCTTAGCGGTGAATTCGGACAAGCATCGGTAGGTTTGGATACTGATGAAGATACTGATGATTTTCAAGACCCCGAGGAAGCCCCAGCAGAAGTATTAGAAAGAGGTAGAAAGAGTAAAAAAGTAGAAGAGTTTGATTTACCAAAATTACCAAAAAGAAGAAAGAAGAGTAAAGTATCAGAAGATATCAAAAGATTAGATGTTGATAATTTATTAGATAAAGATATAAAGGATTTATCAGGAAAACAACTTAAAATGAGAAAACAATTAGACGATATCCTTAATAGTCCATTAGAAGAACAAGAAGAAAAGATAGAAAAGTTTGATTTACCAAAATTACCATCAAGAAGAAAGAAATCAAGAAAGAAGAAAGAGGAAGAAAAAGCAGAAGAGTTTGATTTACCAAAATTACCAAAAAGGAGAAAGAAATCAAGAAAGAAGGAACAAGAAGAAGAAAAAGAAGAAGTAGTAACAGATACAGATAGCGAATCATCTCCAAGAGTTAGAAAAGTAAGAAAAAGTAAAAGAAAAAGTAAAAAATCTCCACCCAAAGAACAGTCTGCGGAATCCAAAAGACAGGATAGAATAGAATCAAATAAAGCAATAGCAGATAGACTATCAAAAAAGATTGGAGAAGAAAATAAAAAAAGAAAGGAACAAATAAAGAAACAAGAAGAGAAAGAAGTAGAAAGAAGAAAGAAATTAAGAGTCAAAAGAAGTAAGACTAAAAGAGGTAGAGAAATCCAAAGAGCAGAGGATAAGAAAGAAAGGTTTCGTAAGAAGGGTAAATAATCTTATATAAATTAATATAAGATGTATAATAATAATCTAAAAGCAATGGCTAAGTTATCTGCGATATCATACCAAACAAAGAGACCAAAAACGGTAAAAGTAGCAGGGGATACCTTAAATTACAACAAAGAAAAATCAACAGGTATTTACGCTCATTACGAAAATGAGAACATTGTTATCGTATCGGCACACGGGGTTAATTCAGTATCATTATTAAATTTAGCAGTAGGACAATTCTTTACTGTTAATACAGAACAAGGAGAAGTAAAGAACTTTTGTAAGAAATATGACGAATTAATTAAAGAAGAAAGAAAAGTCTATTTAATAGGACATAGTTTAGGAACTTTTATGATATTATCCTGTTCTGCTAACTATAAAAAGAAGATAAATTCATTTTTGTTTGCTCCATACATACCAAGAACAACTGGAAAAGTTATCAAAGAAGCAAGACAACCTCATCATAAAAAGATAATGTTCGCTAATGATTTTGTTGGAGTAAAACTAATAAATGGAAAAATTAAACCAAGTAATACGATAGTGTTTCAACCAACAACGTTTTTATCAAAATGGAACTTTCATAAGATATCAGTATTCATACAATCTCCAAAGAAATTAAATAAAATGATTAAGTAAATTAATATATATCTCTATATACAATGCTTAAAGAACTACTACACATCTCTATGGGAATTATTATTGGATACAGTCATAGTAAATTAATTGACTTGCTAATTGATTACTATCAACAAAAAATAGAAAAACAAGAAGAACCCGAAACAACAGTAGAAGAAGTAGAAGAAGTTGTAGAAGAAGTAGTAGAAGAAGTTGCAGAACAAGTAGTAGAGGAAGTAGTTAAGGGATGGATTTTTTAATAATATAATCAATGTAAATTGGTTATTTTAATATATAATTAATATAAACAAGAATGACTGGCTATTTTAAGGAACACATATCATTAGAGATTGCTTCTAAACGAAGAACAAATGGGACTATTGAAGATTTTACAACTTTTTTAACCCATCAAATAAAGTTCTCTCAAAAACCATCTAAAAGTTATTGGATGAGATTAGAGAATACCCTTATCCCAAAAACTTACTATGATATCAATGCTAATAATAACGTTTTTAGAGTTATTGACGGAGGTGGTGGATATAATGTTGTTATTTCTCCTGGTAATTACACAATTACAGAACTTTTAACAGAATTGGAGAGTGGTTTAGATAGTGGTAGTAGTGAGTCTAATACTTTTACTCTAACTTATGATGATATTACTAATAAAGTAGGAATTACTTTTGCTAATGTTGGAAGTGGAGCAGTTACAGTAGATACTATCGCAAACGGTTCAACCTTATCCACGTTATTAGGATTCGGTAAAGCAGATACTTCTACTATAACAGGTGGAGATTCAACATTAGTATTAGTAGAAGATGCAGAATCAACTGCTCCTAATTGTGTGGATTTACTATCCGTAGATTTAATTATCATTGCTACGAGTATAACAAGCGAAAATTACTACAATGAAGCAGGACAAGTTCATATCGGAGTAAGAGTCCCAATGTTAGTAGATAGAAACGAAGTTCAATATTATGCTAATGATTCAGGACACTTATCCAAAATGAATAGTAAAGCACCACTATCTCAGATAGAATTCACTCTAACAGACCAAGATGGTAATGCTATTGATTTATGCGAAGTTGATTGGGCGACAGAAGTAGTAATATATGAATTAACAGAATCTCATAAAGCAACTAATCATACTTCAATCCCAGGTCATCCATTTAGAAGATAAATTAAGTAAAATTATATATAATGATATAAATATGATTGACGACTTTGTAATTATTGATGAGAATACTAAATTAGAGGATGAAGTTATTGGGGAATATATGTATTACGATTTATTCGTAAAATTAGGAGAAAAGAAATCCAAAAAGATGGTTCATTATCTAATAGCAAAGGTATTAACTTTTGCTAATGACTATGATAATCCCGAAAGAGTAAAACATATGGATAAGTTAAAAATGTTAAAACCACACTATAAACGAGCCTTTAATAAGGACTTTATTTAATAGTTTATATATATATAAGATGTCTTTGGGTATTAAAATTAATATGTATGGAGAAATGGAACAGATACTAATTGATGAGATTATGGATTTTATTAGATTCAATCATAGTAATGGGGATTATAGATTAGTAGAAAGATATGTATATAATAATAGTTATGTCTATATTTACGGAAATACTAACCTTTCTTTACCATTTAATAGATATGAGTTTCAAGGTTCTGTATTAAATGGGGATGCTTTTGTTTTACGGATAAGTAACCCTGATGAAGAATATTGCGAATTTATTGACTTCTATATCCACGAATTTAAGAACTGGTATGAAGATGTTGTTGATATAACTGTAACAGATGACGAAGAGGAAGAATCATATGATAGTGAGAATACGTCAGATAGGGATTTTATTAGCGATAATGACGATATGCCTGGGTGGTAGTAATTTATCCATTAGTTAATGGTTAATTTAATATATAATTAATATAAAACAAAGATGTCTATTTTAGAGAAAAGTTCAAGTATGGAATTAAGCAGACGCACTCAACCGTTCTACGCGAAGAAACAATCTTACAACTTGGGAGAACAGGTTCAGATTGAGGTTGATTTACAACGCGAAATGTTGGATTTTGAGAATAGTAGATGTTTTGCGGATTTAGTATTTACCACAGGAGCAAGTTCTACTACTCGTATGATACCCTGGTGTGCCTCAGCATTAATCAAGAATCTACGAGTTAAAACTTTGGCGGGACAAATGATAGGACACGAAATCCGTGAATATCGTGCTTGGTGTCGTATGTATAAAGAATTAGCCAGTAATTCAGATAAAAATGAGAGTTACGATGATATCCTTGAATCAGCAAATTCGCAAGATTTAGGCGATGCAGGAGCACATACATTTAGATTAGGTCATAAATTTATGTCCCATTTATTTACAGTAAAAGAATATTACCCAGCACATTTTCATCAAGGTCTTATGATTGAGTTTGACTTACCATCAACGGCTAATGAGTTATTTACTTATGAGACTAATATCCCAACATCAGTTTCAGTCCAAAACATTAAATACGTAGCAGACTTGGTTCAATTAAAACCCGAAATTGAAGATAAGATGGTAAAAATGATGGAACAACAACAGTTATTCGTTGATTATACCGAAGTTTTGACCCAAGAAAATACAATCGCTGCCAGCACAGGACAACAGGCTTATGATGTTGTAGGTATTGATGGACGAGTTAAGGCAATTTTCTCATATCAAATCCAAGCATCCTTACGAACTGGAATTGGGGCAGCCGAAGTTGGAGACTTTTTGGGTAATAAACGTCATAACAATCTTGGAAGTTACCGATATAAATTAGGAGCAAATTATCTTAATTATCAAAATATTGAGGTAGGTAATACAACTGCTTTATCTTTTGTATCAGCAGAACAATGTTACGAACTCGCAAAAGCATTAGACTTTCACGATTCTAAGGCTTGGGGTAGTAAAGCAGGAGATTCTGCATTAGTTCGTGGAGCACTACAAGGTTCGCTCGGAAATTCTTTGGATAATATGGTTCAAGCAGTAAAAGTAGATAAAGCACAAAAGAACTCTAATGATGTTATCTCATCTATGGTTGATAAAGACCGAAACAATGTAAGAGTTGAATTGAATTACCATACTGCACCAGCAGGAATATTAACTGGATTTACTCATACTCTTTTGGATAAACGTATCCAAATTCTACCAGGTTCTATCGTGAGGAACGTGAGGTCATAGTGGGTTAATTTATCGCATATTTTAGGATAAATATTTTTACTTTATTTTATTAATTTAATAGTTAATAATATAAAACAATGCATTGTGGAAAACCAGCAAACAAGCCAGCGAATAAAGTAATGGGAACTCCCCATTCTTGTCTAAAACGTGGGGTAGGAATCGGTATTGGTATCGGCGAAGAAAGAGGTCTAAAAGAAGGTAAAAAAAGAGGTAAAAAAGTTGGTAAAGTTCTTGGAGAAGTTGTTGGTAGAAAGAAAGGAATAACTATCGGAAAAAGAAAATTAACATTAGGAACTGGATTAACAGAAGCGGAAGTGGATAGGTTATCCAAAGACCAGTTAAGAAGTATTATATTAAACTTAAAAAGACGTAACCATCTTGTATTAGCAGGAGTTAGCACTATGAGGAAACCAGCATTAAAAACGGCTTTACTAACGAATTTAAGAGCAAGAAATAAATTGAAGAGAACATAGGATATTGATAGTTTTATTTTGTTAATTTGATAGTTAATAATATAAAATAATGGCTACATCAGGAAGAGTAGAAGAATTGGATAATAAGATTAGATTAGCAACCAACGAAATAAATAAATTAAAAAGAAAATTAAAGAGAACATTTACTAATATTGGTAAAACCCAAGATGCTAAAAGGGGAAAAGAACTAAATAATGAATTAAAAAAATTAGAAGATGTTATACGTGATAAGAAGGAAGATATTGATACATTAAGACAACAAAAGAAAGAAGCAAAAAAAGAAATGAAAAGACAAGGTAAGATACAAGAAGGATTAATGAAAGAAGATAGACAACAAAGAAAGGATAAGAAAACAAAAGAACTATCAAAAGCAAAAAAACGATTAGAAAAAGCAGGAAAAACTCCAACATCTCCCGAAGTTAGAAAAGAAAGAAAAAGACAAGTATCAAAAAGAAAGTTTTTATCCAAAGAACAGGAGAGGAAAATAGAAAAAGAAGAGAAGAAGAAAAGAAAAAAGGCAAAAAAAGAAGAACAAAAGAGAAGACTTGATAGAGTGGCTAAAAAAATCAAAAAATCAAAATCCTTTTTACCACCAATTAGGAAAAAAAATTGATTTGGTAAAATATTAAAAACAATGACTATTACCTTAACTGTAAAAGAAGATATTAAATCAATAGACGAAGCCATTAAACTTTTAGAATTACTAAGACATTCAGTAGAAGATAAAGAAATCTTAGAATTACTAAGACATTCAGTAGAAGATAAATGGGAAAGTAATAAACCTTTACAACAACCCCGATTAGAAGACCCTGATTCTGATAGTGAAGAAGAAAAAGATTGTGATTTTTGTGGAGAAGATGGTAAAAGTTGTGTAAGTTGTGATTGCGGTCATTGTCGTAAAACAGACCAATATTGTGAGAATTGTGAATCGGAATTTTGTGATAATTGTAGAGTAATTTGTAAATGTAAAACTATCTATTGTTATGGTTGCCAACCCCATCATTGTATAAATTGTGGTAATTATTTATGGTAATTAAATAAAAAATTGATTCTTAAAATATAATAAAAATGGGTCATTTAAGTTTCGTAAGATTAGAAATTGATTGTGCTAAAAGTGAAGAAGAAATAGAAAAGGTAATGAAATACTTAAATCATTACTTTCCAGGTTTTATTGATAACCAATATGATATAGACGAAGATAATGATGGTTTTGTCGCGAGATATAGCGGTTTATTGTATAACGGACATAAAATAGAACAATACTTAAAAGACTTGAAAGAAACTATGGGAGAAGAATTAGAACATTTAGAATTCGGGATTGGTTGTTTTTGTGTGGATAGTATGGAGTTGGAGTATTTTTGAGGTAATTATTAATAATTAGTAAATAACGGATATCATATCCTATATTTATTTTAATCAATAGTAAATCTTTTTTTACTTTGTTTTTTATTGGTAACATTGTTAAGAATCTTCAATTTATCCATAACAAGAGTTTTAGTTAGTTTATTGTTCTCGCTGAGTTTTAATACGAGTTCTTGGATATTGCGAAACTGTTCTTCTAATCCATCCATTCGGTTTCTTATCTCTAATACAATATAATTATCATTAGTTACTACTTTTCTTTCTTCAAGTTCAGTAATAATATCTTCTATTTTCTTTAATCCCTTTGAGGCAAGAAAATTATCAAACATCTCATTTATCTTATCCTCATCATATTTATCCTGTTTGTAATCCTTAAATATGGATAAGAAACTCTCATAAAGTTCTAAATAATTATCAGGATTATCTAAGGTTTTCCCGAGTTGTTTGAGAAGTTTTGACTTACGAAGTCTATACGTAATCGTTCTAAGTTTTCGGCACATTCTATATTATGTAATATCAAATTCTTCTCTGTTAAAGGATTTTCTTCATCATTGTATAGATTATACTTGAATTCAATATTATCAGTTAAAAATGTATATTCATATTCTTCTTCTTTTTTTACCCCAAATATATAACTTAAAATAGTTCCCATTGTATATATCTATTTATATTGATTTAATCATAATAGTAGTATCTCCACTTCTTATACCTGCTGTAAATCCTTGACGAGTCCAAAAATTAATCGCAGAATCAACCGAATCTAATCTCATCTCTACGTTAGGATATTTTCTATTAAATTCCTGCATCATTATATTACCTATCCCCCTTGAAGCACATAAAAAAACAATCTTTCTATATCTTACGTTTCTGAATTCTATTAATGTATGAGTTAAAATTCCTTCTATCCTTTCATTTTGGATTGATACCCTTGCTAAACTATCAAAATCTAATACTGCTTTTTCTAATACCCTATCATCAAATACACCACGACATAATCCATCCCCCGTTGCTTGTTGTAAAACTAATGAATCTCTTACATTTTTAGCATTTTTACTATTAGGTGTTGAATGGATAAAATTGTTGGATTGTATCCTTCTTAATATCCCAAAACTACTACTCTTAGATTGTGTTTTAACCTTTCCCGCTAAGGCTGATAATTCTCTCATAGCACTGGATAATGCTAAACTATTTCTTTTGGCTCTTCTTACTAATGCAGAATCCCTTTGTTTTACTATTGTTTTAGTTTTTTCTTTTTCCTTCTGTTTTATTGTTACTGACCTAATATCTCTCTCTTTTTGTTCTTTCTCCCGTTGTAATCTTTTATTTTCTTTTTTTACCCTCTTTGATTCCCGTCTATCTTCCTTGTCTTTTTCTACTATTTCTTTTCTTTCTTTTTCAGTTAAAGAGAATCTACCTTTTTTTCTTTGTTCTTTTTTAATAGGTGGTAATTTTTGAGTTCTTTCCTTTTTTTTCTTTAATTGTTCTTCTTCTATTTTTAATCTTTTTAATCTTTTTAATTCTTCTTCTTCTTTTTCTTTCCTTAATCTTTCTCTTCTTTTTCTTTCTATTTCTAATACTCTTTTACTCTTTTTGCTAATTGGTGGTAATGGAGAACTCATTAATTCAATATATATTTATATATAAAACAATGGATAAACTTAGTCAAATTAAAGGATTGTTAGGTATTAACGATGACTATATGAATGTAAATGGATTAGTATGGACTGAACCTGGATTCAATCCTGACGAAGATACAGATGCTATCAAGACTGATAAGATATTTATTGAATGTAAGGATAAAAAGAGTAAAAAACCAAAAGATTTAACAGTAAAACCTATGATTAAAGAAGAAGATGATTATCTCTTTATTAGTAAAGAATTACCTAAAATCCCTTTTTCTTTACTAAGTTGTGGTGCAAGAGGAAGTGGTAAATCAGTAGTTACTTGTTGCTTATTAGAATGGCTTCATTGTTATTTTGATGATATTTTTATATTTTCTCCTACTATTGAACTTGATAATAAATATAAATTAATGTTTGATAAGTTAGGTATGGATTTTGAGTTTGGTATCAATGTATTTAAGGATTACAATGAAACAGTATTAACAACGATATTATCCAAAATTAAACGAGCAAATAAGGGTAAAAATTTTAAGGATAAAGCAAGAGTTCTATTTATATACGATGATATTATATCTTTACTTCCTAAAAATTGTAGAAGAACAAACTTTAATAAGTTGATATTGAATAATAGACATTTTAATATATCTCTGATTATTAATTCTCAATCTCTTAAATTGTTTGATAGTAATTTTCGTAAAAATTGTTCTCAGATTATCCTATTTAGAACGGATAACGTATTGGAACTTAAAAACTATTACGAAGAATTTTCTGCTTTATTAGGGACTACATCAAGAGAACAAAAAGAGAACTTTATGAAGTTATATAATTATGCAACTGCCGACCCTCATAGTTTCTTATATATAAATTCTCATAACTATCCAAATATTTTCTTTAAGAACTTTACAGAAGAGATAGATGTCCCTTTTATAGTATCCCAACCTATTGATACCTTTACTCCTGATATCCTAAGAAAGAAGAACTAAAATGATATATAATTAATATAACAAGAAATGTCTCTTTCGGGTGCTACAACAAAAGAATCGTTAAAAAACATAGATTCTAATACAAAAACTAATGGTATTGGGGATTTTCCAATTGGGTTAGTGAGAGGTGAATTAAAAGACTTAACGCCAGCATCAGTATTTGGATTTTGTAATGACTTAGACAATGGG
>SDBT01017369.1_pt1 | contig 11366 bp, 15 predicted proteins | sample 2277101 | NCBI WGS metagenome assembly SDBT01 (sample SAMN10404973, study PRJNA504765) | marine sediment metagenome | isolation source: marine sediment core GS10_PC15, 103 cmbsf | place: Arctic Ocean: Southern Knipovich Ridge | collected 2010 | reverse complement strand
GTTGTATTCCGCCAGCTAGGAGGGTGCTCAGAGCACCACGTAACGGTCGACCTCCGCCAGCATTTCGGCGTTCCGCCCCTGGGTGACAAAGTCTTTGAAGCCGACCCCGGGGACCTCTTCTTCACGTCCGTGCAGGCCGTTGGAGCGAAAGCTGACATCGCAGATCCAGAGCTTCGCCTTGCCTTCGAGCTTCGCGAAGTCGGGCTGGACAGTGAGGAGGACCGCCGATCCGGTGAAGAAGACCTGGGTCTCCTTTCCCTTCGCGTGGGCGGCGTTGACCAGTTCGACCACATAGTCGAGGTGCTTGTCGGTGCTGACCAGGATTCCGAGTGTGTCGGCCATATTCAATGCGTCCTTTTCTGTGGCATCCGCAGCCGATCAGTCGACCACGGTCCGGATCTTGTCGAAGATCAGCTGACGGGTCTCCTTGTGCTCGGCGTACTTCAAGAAGAGCTGGTAGATCCCCTCGCGAACGAGCTCGGCGTCGTCTTTACCCTCGTTGCCCTCGATATTCTTGAGGGCCTCGAGGATCTCGTACACGTCCTGATTCACCTGCGTCGTCACGGTCACCGTGTTCGGTCCGAGGTCGGCGAAAATCGACGGCGTGGTCTCAGGCTCCGGACACACGTCAATTGCCGGCGCCGACTCGTCGAGCTCGGGTGGCGGGTACTCGACCAGGAGCTGATAACACTCCATGGCCTTGTCCATGAACCGCTGGCTCACGAAGATCTCTCCCAGGCTCTTGATGATTCGCCGGGCCCAAAGGACCTCATCGTGATCGACGCCGTCCTTGTCGAGCACCTTCCTCGCCGAAGCCAGCGACTTGTTGTAGCACTGGCAGCGTTCGAGAAGAATGGCTGAAGCTAGATCCTTATCCATCGTCTGTCCCCCCGATGCCCGCAGCGATCGAGTGCGCGAGGCGGAAGTGCATCCCCTCGGCGCTCCGACCTACCACCAGCAGATAACCTTGTCGTGCGAAAAGATGTCATCCACCAGGGCAGCCCAGTCGACCTCCCCTTCGAAGAGGCGGACGGTTGTGACGTCTTCCTCGGTGGAGGCTTCCAGAATTTTCTCCACGGATTCTTCCGGCTCGCTTTTCAATATGTGCAGCATTTTCATTGGTCGGTCCTCTCTCGAGCGTCAGAACGGGATGACGATGTCGGCATCCCTGAGCATTGCCGCGGTTTCTTCCGGAGTGGTGGGTTTGAAACCATGCTCCTCGACGTTTCGCTGGTTGTTCGAATAGCGCTCGCCGTCCATCTCGTCGATGAACCCCATGTTGTCGAAGTATTCCTCGTACGCCTCTTCGTCGGCCTCCTTGTCGGCGAGGGCCGAGACCTCGTGATCGAGGACGATCATCTTGATCTCGACCGACTCGAGCAGCAGACCGAGGCTCGTGCGCAGCCCTTCGTACTGCTGTTTCGGGTCCCTGATCAGCAAAGCAACTTTCTTCATCGTCCCTCCGTCTGACCCGGTGAGAAGACCGGGCCGATATCCGGTCAGTGACTTCGTCAGCCCTTGCGGATGAAGTACCGGGTGTACCCCTCCTCGTCGTCGAATAAACCGAGGAAGGTGTTGCCGTTCTTTCCGCCGAAGTGGGGGATGTCGTTCTTCGAGCCGGGGTCTGTCCCCCAGATCTCCAACACCTCTCCGGACGGCACGCCCTTGAGCGTCTTCTTGGTTCTCAGAAGGGGCATCGGACACGACAGACCGCGCGCGTCCAGGATGCTATGGGGGTTGATGCTTTTCAGATCCATGTTTTAAGCTCCTCTCTAAAAAATCACGAACTTCTCGGACTTCTCGTTCCAGATGGCGACGAAAGCCCAGAATACGAAAAAGACCAGAAACGACGGCACGGTCACGTACCAGCTGAGGGTGTCGGGAATGAACAACCCCTGCCCCATTTTGTCGTAGAGGTCGAGGTTTTTGAGGATCGTGGCGAGCAGCGAGTTGGTGACGGCAAAGGCGATCAACGTGACCACCATCTTTGTCTGTCCCTCACCGATCCGCCACAGGGTGCTGCTGGCGCAGCCTCCGGCCAGCAGCATGCCGATACCGAAAATCACGCCGCCGAGCAGACTCCCGATCCAGAAGTTATGGTTGACGCCCATGCTCGGTTCCTGGATCCAGGCCCACTTGATCACCGCCGTGCCCATGCCGTAGATCATCAGGCTCATGGCGACGATCTTGACCATTTCGGCGTCGCCGGTCATGAACGGACAGCGGAAAGCGCGAACGAAACAGAACCGTGACCGGTGCATGATCAGACCGATCAGGGAACCGAAAAACAGCAGCCCGCCGAGCTCGGTCTCGTCGATCACCGAGTAGGCGTAGAAGGCTGCGATGACGAGGATGATGAAGATGCCGCCCAGGTACGGTTGCGCGCCGAGCCACCTGTCGCCTGGTGGGTGTTGCTCGACGCCCTTCTGCGGTAGGTGCTCCATTTCCCACAGGAGGTAGCGGAGGCCGATCCAGGCGCCGGCGATGAGGCCCGCCATCATGGCCAGACCCCCCATATCGAGCATGGCGGAGGCGGTGTAAAACCCGCCCACGTTGCAACCGGCGGCGAGGACCGCGCCGGCTCCCATGAAGATGCCGCCGATCAGCGACTTGACGTACTCGAGTGGGGAAGCCCGCTGGACCTTGAACTGCCGGCTCATCAGCGCCGACACCAGGGCGCCGATGATCAGCCCGAAGCTGGTGAGCGTGATCGGATGCAGCCACATTGACGGGGGCCGCTCACCGCCGGCGCCGGCGGCGAAGAAGATCCAATCACCGAGGTTTCGGTAGCCGGCGGCGACGCCCCAGGGTCCCTTTCAGAGGAAGATCAGCAGGGCGACGAGCGCGAGGAAGATCCCGGCCAGCCACGTCGGCCACTCCTGTTCGAAGATGGCGATGTAGTTCCGGCGAGCCTCTTCCTTCAGACTGCTCCAAAACGATGTTGACGCCAACTTATCCGACCTCCCTGAGAAAAGACCCCAGTTTCCAACGCCGATGACTCACTTCGGGTATAATACACATAAATGAGCATTTCCTCAATGGCTCATGTTCTCCGCCGACGAAGCCGAACGGGTCCCGGCCGATGGCACGAACCGGACCGGACGGACAAGAAGCCGCACCCAAGAATTCAACGTCCTGTATCCTGTCGGGGCCGGCCTGTCAGAAAAGAGAAAAGGGGGAAGCGATGTGGGCCAAGATCATAACCAGGCTCTTCCTTGTCGCACTCGTCAGCTTGTGGATCGGCTCGATCGTCAGCGCCGCTCCTGCTCCCAATCCGCGCAAGGGTAAGAACTACTACAAGAAGAACTGCAGGGTGTGCCACGACGGCAAGACCGAAGCGATCCCGTCCTTGCAGCCGGCAGATAAGATCATGGACCAGTGGGAGAGAGCGTTCACTGACGAAGACGATGTCGCCGAGTGCATTCCCCGGGTCAAGGAAAAGACCGGCGTCGAGCTCACCGATCAGGACCTGCTCGACATCAAGGAGTATCTCGTCGACGGCGCGGCGGACGGCGAGCGACCGATGACCTGCGGGTGATCCGGCGCCCTCTGTCGTCCCGAGCTCGCCAGGGCCCTTGCGGGCCGACAATACAGGAAATGACATCGGGTGGCCGGCCCGTGATCGCTATCGCTATCGGAATCGCAATCGCTATCGATGCGCCCCGTGCCAATCCGGCCATTGGAAGCGAGGAAGCGGGCTAACGGCGACCCATTTGCAGCTCACGCTGCCGGCGGCGCGACGGGGGCCGTTTACCGATCTTCCACCGGCGGTGAATCCACAGCCACTGATCGGGATGGTCCAGAACGAATTTTTCGAGTACCTGGTTGTAGCCGAGGGTGTTGCGATAGATCTCCTCCCTGGAACTGTCGGTGGAGATCCACTCCAGGGGCGGGTAGAACTGCATGACGTGACGGCCATCCGGCTTGCGATAGCTCGACGCCGGGACGACGGGCGCTCCGCTTTTCCTGGCGACGAGAGCCAGGCTGCGGTTCGTTCCCGCCTCTCTCCCGAAGAACTCGACGGCGATCGCCTTGGATCCGACCACCTGGTGCTGATCCATGATGAAGATGACGACGTCGTTCTTCTCCAGCGCGTCGAAAATGCCGATCAGGGCGTTGGCGGGCGAGATGATCCGCAGACCGGTCTTGCGGAAACGACCGAAGACCATGTCTTCCAGGCCCGGAGCAAGGGATTTTCGAATCACGTGGAACCGGTTCTGATACTTCCTGAACTGCAGCATCGCGGCCACCGCCGACAGCTCCCAGTTCCCGAAGTGGCCGGTCAGGATCAGGACTCCTTTGCCCTGCCCCGCCGCCTTCAAGACGTGCTCGACCCCGATCACATCGACCTGCCCAGCGATGCGCCGTTCCGAGCTCACCAGCATCGCCAGATTTTCGGCGACCGTCTTCGCGAAATGACCATAGGCGCAGCGGGCCAGTCGGCGCAGCTCCGGCTCGCCCAGCCGGTCCCCGAAAACCTGCCGCAGGTTCTCCATCACGATGCGCCGTCGCATAGGAATCAGGGAGTACATCGCGGACCCGAGCAGCGACGGCTTCAGCTCGGAGATCCCCGCAAGGTCTCTGTTGTTCCCCGAAGGGGTCTCTATGGAGTCGGACGGTGTATTCTCAGCCATTGGTCGAAAGCACGATACACGAGTTGAGCCCCGCAAAGGCTCGGCTCACCACGATGCCCACCGAGGACCTCGGTTTCTGCTCCGCGGCGCTGACGTTCACGCCCTCGCAATCAGGTGACAGCTCCTCGAGAGTGGGGATTCCGGGAACCTGGCCGTCTGCCAGGCAAAGGAGCGCGAGGATGCTCTCGATGACACCGCTGGCTGCGATGGTGTGTCCCAGCGACCATTTGAAGCCCGTGACCGGAATCGACCCTGCCCCGAAGACCTCGACGAAGGCGCGAGCCTCGCTGGCGTCGGAGACCCTGGTGCCGTTGGCGTGGGCCGAGATCATCCCGATCTCGTCGGGGGTCTTTCCACTGTCCTTAAGGGCCAGGCGTATGGCCCGGCTCACGCCCGCGCCGTCCTCGCGAACCGACAGTACCCCCTCGGCCTCGGAGACCACCGAGCTGCCCAGCACCTCGCCATAGATCTTCGCGCCGCGGCGTTCGGCTTCGTCCCGCGTTTCCAAGAAGAGCGCGCCCGCCCCTTCCCCCAACACCGTGCCATCCCGATTCCGGTCAAACGGCCTCAGGCCTCGAGAGCTCAAGAGTCCCACGGAAGCGTAGTAGGGCAGCGCCTCGAGCTCCGAAGCGGAGTCGTAGCCGACGACGATCGCGCGATCGATCGCGCCGTCCCTCAGGTAGCGGCACGCCTCGGCGATGGCCTGCGAGCCGCTGATTCCGTGGGCGGTGACGTTGGCGTTGGCCCCCTTGAAGCCGTACTGGATTCCCGCGTAAGCCAGCACGTTGTTGGGCAGCGCCCGCAGCAGCCACATCGGGTGGACATCCTCCATGGCGCGGGCGCCGAACTCCCGGGGGTCGCCCTCAGCCTTCGAAAGCGGCGAGAGGTAGTCGTGTTGGGACCGGTACTTGGTAGCCGGGGAACCGACAAAGACGCCGGTGCGGTCGTTGAAGGAAGTGGGATCCGCGAGCCCGTCACGGTGCTCGATGATCCCGCTGTGGGTGACCGCCTGGGTGACGGCATTCAACCCGATCACGTCCTGCCGGGTGATGAATTTGAGGAGCTTCCGGTCCGCAACCAGCTCCCGCGGACTATATGCCTTGATCTCACCCGCGAGGCGGTACGGCCATCCGGAGCTGTCCCACGTCTCTGCCTGGCGGATTCCGCTCTCCCCCGCGAGGACCGCCTTCCAGGTCGTTGCCGCATCGGCCCCGGAGGCGGTGAGGCAGCCGTAGCCCGTGATGACGACGCCGCTAGCCCGCACGGCTCACCGCCCCCGCGTTTCGGCGCGCTGCGGACTGCGGAAGATCAGACAGCTGTTCGAGCCGCCGAAACCGAACGAGTTCGACAGAGCCACGTCGATCTGCATCGGCCGGCACCCCTGGGTGACGTAGTCGAGATCGCACTCCGGGTCGGGCGTCCTGAGGTTCGTGGTCATCGGCGCCGTGGAGTGTTCGATCGCCAACGCGCAGATGATGGCCTCGACGGCGCCCGCCGCGGCGATCAAATGTCCCATCTGGGACTTGGTCGAGCTGACGGCCAGATCCGCCGCGCGGTCGCCGAAGACCGCTTTGATGGCGTTGGTCTCGCTCAGATCGTTCATCGGGGTGGAGGTGCCGTGGGCGTTGACGTAGTCGATCGTGTCGACGGTCTCGCCGGCGTCGGCCAGAGCGCCGCGGATGGCCTGGATCGGCCCGTCTCCGGAGGGCGGGGAGTCCGTGATCCGGTACGAGCTCAGCGAGTTCCCCTCGCCTGCGAGCTCGGCGTAGATCTTTGCTCCCCTGTCTCTGGCCCGCTGCCAGTCCTCCAGGACCACGAATCCGGCCCCCTCCCCCAGAACAAATCCGTTGCGGGTGCGATCGAACGGGCGGCTGGCCTCAGCCGGCCGATCGTTGTCCGTCGAGATCGCTCCGAGTAGGCAGAAGCCCGCGAGCCCGACCGGGTTGATCATGGTGTCGTAGCCGCCCGCGAGCACGTAGTCCGCCTGCCCGCTGCGGACCACCCGCATCGCCAGGCCGAGGGCCTGGCCGCCGGAGGCGCAGGCCGTGTGCAGGTTGGCGGAGTAGCCGCGGATGTCGTAACGCTTATGCAGCAGTGCCTGGCCCGCGACCGTCCGATGGCGGGCAAACTCCGGAGAGGAGATGAACCTCTCCCCCTCCGCGCCGAGGCGGGCCACGTCGATCTCCCCGTCCGCGGCGAACTCCCGCTGGAAGCGCTGCAGGAAGTCGAACTCCTGGGTCATCATCCCGCTGCCGGACACCAGACCCCAGCGCTCGGCCGTGGCCGGGGTGGGCCGGACGCCCGCGTCCCGCACCGCCTCCTCCGCCGCGGCGAGGGCAAAGAGAGAGAAGGGAGTGGCGTACTTGAGGGACTTGCGGTCCTCGACCACCTCCTCGGCACAGAGGCCTCTGACCTCCGCCGCGATCCGCGTCGGGAATCCCGATGCGTCGAAGCCGGCGATCTCGCGCACCCCGGACTCGCCACTGAGAAGGGCGTTCCACGTCGACGCGACGTCGTTCCCCAACGGCGTCACCATCCCGATACCGGTGACGGCCACCCTTCTCGGGGCCGCCCTCACGAGCTTTCCCCGACGGCCACCGAGTACCCGGCCTCGCCGACGCAGACGCGGCTGCCGTCGACCTCGCAGCGAAATCTCAGCAGCGCGTTCTCGGCACTTCTCTCCACCACCCGGACCTTCGCCACGAGGGAGCTTCCCGGCTCGACAAACCGGCTCATCTTCACCTTGCGGGCCCCGGTCGGGACATACCGTGGGCCACCGTCCTCGAGCAGCTTCTGACCGAGCTGGAGCAGTGACTCCAGGAGCAGGGACAGGGGCAGGACCGGCTTTTTCGGGAAGTGATCCGCGAAGAACGCCTCTCGACCGGAGATCTGCAGGACCGCAGTCGCCTCCTTGCCGCTTTCCAAGGAGAGAATCTCGTCGAACGACACATCGAACCCGGCAGCGGGGTCCCCCTCAGGCTGCGGCGCCGCGGTCGGAGCGCCCGGGCGGTGGATCCGAGCCAACCGTTCCCGTAATTCCTCGGGGTCGTTGAACTGCTCCATCGGCAGCAGCGGCCCGAGCGTATTCTCCAGCCTCAGGACCTCGGTCCCGTCGACCGACGCGACCGCATGATAAAAAACCGCGTCATCGGTCACCGAGTCGATCGTCGTGTCCAGCAGGACGGAATCTCCGACGGCGGCTTCCCCGGTGATGACTACCTCGCCGACGACCCCGGCCACCGGACGCACGGAAAAGTCCTTCGCGGCCATCACGCTCCAGGCGCCGAGTTGGCCCAGGGCCTCGCCGATGATGCACGAAAACAACGCCGGTACGCCGCCGCCGGTCGGCCGCACGAAGATGTCGCCGGGCGTCACGTGCTTGACCCCGAGGGCGTGGCGCCCCGGATCGAGCTCGAGAATCTGATCGACGAAGTGGAACACCGCTCGTCAGATCGACGCGGCCTGCTCGGCCCGCTCCTGCTCGCGGAGCACGATTTTGCAGATCGTCTCCACGGTGAACAGGGTGGGGATGAGAGCGACCTGCATCCGCGGGGTGAAACGATCCTCGGGCACCTCGGAGAGGTACGCTCTCAGCTGTTCCAGTCCCTTGTCCGTGAGCCGTCCGTTTTCCTCGAACTCCTCATCGGAGAGGCCGTGGCGCGCTTCCTGCTCGATCATGCCGCGTGGGATCTTGATTTTGAACTCACGCTCGAGCTGGTAGACCAGGTCGAGGAAGTCGATCGACTCCGCGCTGTAGTCGTCGACCAGGCTCCCGTCGCGCTGGATCTCCTCTTCGTCGAAGGCGAGAACGTCGGCGACGATCTCGCGGACCTTTGGGTAGATGGTGTCGGTGTTCATCTTCTCCTCGCGTGGCGGAGCTTCACTTCATCTTGAACCCGCCGTCGACGTGAATGATTTCCCCGTTGATGTACTCCCCATAGCGGGAGGCAAGGAAACATACCACGGACGCGACCTCGGCCGGTGTTCCATACCTACCCAGAAGAATGCGGTCGAGAGCCTGCTCTCCGGCCAGCTCCCGGACCTCGCGGCTCATATCCGTGTCGATAAGTCCCGGAGCCACCGCATTGACCCGGATCTTGCGCGGGGCGAGCTCCACCGCCAGCGCGCGGGTGAAGGCGTTGATCGCCCCCTTGCTCGCGGCATAATTGGTCTGCCCCTTGCCGCCCTTTTCGCCCGAAACCGAGCTGATGTTGATGATCGCGCCGCCGCGCTGCCGCATCATCGCCGGGGCCACCGCGCCAGTGACGTGAAAGACCCCCATGACGTTGGTGGCGAAGACGTCGCCGATCTCGTCCGCAGTAAACGCCGGCAGCAAGTTGTCCCGGATCACCCCGGCGTTGTTGACGAGAATGTCGATGCGGTCCGTGCGATCGAGCACCGATTCCACGACCCGTCCGCAGTCCTCGGCATTTCGCACGTCGATCTGTCGGGCGGTCACCTTGAACCCGGATGCCCGGCACTGGGCCTGCAGCGCTTCGGCGGCCTCGCCGTTCTTGAGATAGAAGAAGGTGACATCGGCGCCTTCGGCGGCCAGGACCTTGACGATCTCGCGGCCGATCCCCCGGCCCCCACCGGTGACGATGGCGGTCTTGCCTTCGATCCCCGAATCTCTGAAGATCATCCCCACCTCATCCGGCCACGGAGTAGCCTGCATCGACCACGATCGTCTGACCTCGAATCGCCTCGGCCTCGGGCAGACACAGAAGATAGGCCACATCGGCGACATCCGCGGCCGTCAGCTCCCTGCCGAGCTGGGACCTCACTTTGAACTCCTCGAGGAGCTGCTCCCGGTTGGGGAAGTTTTTGATGGCATCGGTGTCGACGACTCCGGCCGATATCGTGTTCACCGATATCCCCCAAGGCGCCAGCTCCATGCTCAGGGAACGGACCAGCGACTCCAGCGCCGCCTTCGAGGCGCCGATGAACGCATAGTCGGGGATGGCGCGGTGAGCCCCCAGGCTGGAGAGCGCTAACACCCGGGATCCTCGCCCCATGAGCGGCTTCGCCTGCTGCACGAGGTGGTTCAGCGCCAGAGCGTTGGTCTCCATGCACCAGCGCCAGTGTTTGGTGGACATCTCCAGCGCCGGTTTCAGGACACCGCTCGCCGCGTTGCTGACGAGAATGTCGAGCTTGCCGAACTCCTCGCGAATGGCCTCGAACATCTCCTTGACGGCCGCCAGGTCGGTGACGCTGGCCTGAAAGGTGAACGATTGTGCGCCCAGTGCTTCCAGCTCCCGACAGAGCACCTCCGCTTCGACGGCGCTCGAGAAGTAGTTGACGCAGACCCCGCAGCCGGCCCGGGCCAGCCGCCGGCAGATCGCCTCACCAATTCCGCGCGCCCCACCAGTGACCAGCGCCGTCTTTCCTCGGAGCGATCGGGACTCGAGTTCTCTGCTCATGGTGGCGATCTTCTCATATCCCGCGGCGATGGAGAAAGGGGTTTACCCGCAAGCTTTACCAGCTTCCAAATGCGGCCGACGGGGGAATGGGGCACGCCGATTCGTGGCGAATCGGGATGCCAGGCACCTCCGCCGCATGCGGGCCGTTTCCAAGGCGCTTTCCGAATAGCCTGAAGACGTACCATCTGCGGTGGGGTACTGGATGGGTATTGAGAATTGAGAATTGAGAATCGAGAACTGAGAATTGAATTCGTTATTGAGTTGCTTTCTCGATCCGCTCCAGCGCGTGGATGGGCCCGAGTGCGACCAGCACATCGCCGGCCTCGATGTGTTCGTCTGGACCGGGGTTGAAGGTGCTGGTATCACCGCGTTTGAGGGCGACGACAATGATGCCGAACCGCTGCCGCACCTCGACGACGGCGCGGCCCATGCGGCCGTATCCGAGGACCACGATGTGGTTCGAGAGCTTTTTGATCATGGTCAGATCCCTTCGAATCCCGAACATGCGGCGGAGGTCGGTGTCGATCATGGCGCGCGCGAACTCGGAGGCCATGAGGAGGATGCCCCCGACGCCACCGAACGCGAGCATGATGGTGAATGTCTGCCCCGCGGGAGACAGCGGGAAGGCCTCGCGAAAACCGACAGTGGTGACGGTGATGGCGGTCATGTAGAAGGCGTTGAGGGCGCTCTGGTGTTCGATCACCATGTACCCGATCGTCCCCGTCCCGAGAATCGTCAGAGCGAGCGCAATCGACCTCAGAACGACTCGGCGACGTGCAGCTTCCACGTGACCATCCTACACGGGAAGCAGAGGCGTAGAGGAACAGGGGAGGGGGTTAGGATGCACCTGCCAGCCCACTCGCCCGGATGCAAGATGCAAGATACAAGATACAAGATGCACCGGGTGCTGAGTCTTGGATCTTGTATCCTGAATCTTGTATCTGACCGGGTGGGTGGCTATACCAGCTCGAGCATCTCGAGCGAGTGTTTTTCGGCGTCTCCACCATGGCTCCTGACACCCTCGGCGGTGATCACGAAGGTGGCCTGCTCACCCGCAATGCGCGAGAAGTAGAGCCGATGGCGAACACCCTGAACGGCCATGTCGAGAGCACACAGCTCGGGGGCTATCTCAGCGATCAGACTGTGATTGCACACCGGGCACGAGAAATCCCACATCGACCCCTCCTGGAGCTTGAACTCTGGCGGCAGGTAGGCCCGATAGTTCCCGGGTTCGGGATGGAAGCCGATGAGGATGCGATGGGGACCGCACTCACCGATCAGCACCACCGCCTCGTCGGGGTTGAGCATGGCC
>SDBT01017368.1_pt1 | contig 11366 bp, 5 predicted proteins | sample 2277101 | NCBI WGS metagenome assembly SDBT01 (sample SAMN10404973, study PRJNA504765) | marine sediment metagenome | isolation source: marine sediment core GS10_PC15, 103 cmbsf | place: Arctic Ocean: Southern Knipovich Ridge | collected 2010 | reverse complement strand
CCACCGGCTAAATAATAATAGTCCCCAGCCCGGTAGTAGTCCGATACAAGATCCATATCACCGTCGCCGTCCAAATCGGCAGACAGCAAAGCACTTGCGGAACCTTGCACTAGCGAAGGATGGGACAAGCATTGTTCTACGGGATTGAAGGAACCTAGACCGTCGTTTTCGAGCAACATCAAATTCCCGTTAGGTCTGGGGAACATGAGATCCTTATCACCATCTTGGTCACGGTCAGCCGCCAAACCAAAGCTGATATTCTCGGACGTCCATAGATTTAAGGCAGGCGCCAGAGATCCACTCCCACTATTCATGAGTATCGAAATGCCATGCCCGACTACATAGAGGTCGCCCAGGCCGTCGTCATCGAAATCGGCGTTTGCAATGCTGGCGGGGCTGCCGATGACGTCATAGTCCGAACGAGTCTCAAAAAAACCATCGCCGGAATTGACTAGCAAGGTAACTTGATTGCCGTTTAGGACAGCCAAGTCTTGATCCCCATCGTTTTCCAGGTCGATCGCTGTGAGCGACTTGACTGGTTCACCCAAGTGATAGTTGACCAGTGGTATAAAGACTCCATTCCCATCGTTCAGGAACAGCGAAACATCCTTACTGTTGGTATTTCCAACAGCCAGATCTTTGTCACCATCGCCGTCGAAATCAGCTGCCACCAGAGCTGAAGGTCCCAAACCTGCCCCATAAGTCACTTCCGTTCCGAGTCCCTGTCCGTGCTGGTTAAGCAGGACCGAGAAGCTGTTGTCGGATGAATGAACAAGGATGATATCCTGCAGGTTGTCTCCGTCCAGATCAGCGACGTGGAGGGCATTGATATCGTGGGCAGTCACTCGGTCAAGATATCGGCTGAACACTGCCTGGCCGAGATTAATGAGCACAGTGACTGTGCTACCGTGCGCGATCGCCAAGTCCATGTTGTCGTCCGAGTCGAAATCCATGGCTGCGATCGCGGTTATAGTTTCGTTCGCCGTGAAGAGGCTCCTGGGATCGTCGAATGAATAATCGCCGACGCCCGGAGCCAGCCAAAGGTCCGTGCCGCTAGCAAACGCGACATCGGGGTCACCATCCCCGTCGAAGTCCGCTGTGGCCGCCGGCCCAGTCGGTGTAGGCATCGGCAAGTCGTGAAGGCCACCGCGGAACAAGAGGACTGTGTTGGCACCAAGAGGACTCGTTTGTTGAGTCGAATTGCCGAGGTCCTGCCTGACAACATAGTCCCCCGAGGCGAGGCCATCGAAGACATAGTACCCGCTGCTGTCGGTGCTTGTGATGGGCTCATCAGGGTCTGCACTCCCGTTACCATTCAAGTCCAGGAAAACAGTGGCTCCAGACTGTGGTAACTCATCTCCATCCCAGTGGCCGTCGCCGTTAACGTCATCCCAGACATATCCGTGAATTTCAGCCGCAATCGACTCACCCGTCAGTGTCAATTGGAATGGGGTTTCTTGGCTTACATCGTTGTGGTGCCAGCGGAGTTGCGCTTCCTTCAATCCCGGGATCTGCGGATTAAACTTCAGGAGAATCCGGCGACTCTCGCCAGCCCCCAGGATGAAGCCAGTGTTGTCCGGATCTAGTCCTTCAAGTGTGAAGGAAAACGCGTCGGGATCTGGTCCGGCCAGTTCAAGTCCACCAACTGTCAAAGGCTCTTCCCCGGCATTTCTGATCGTGACGGTCAAGGTCTGTGACTCGGCGCCAAATGGTACGAGCCCAAAGCCGATTTCGTCATCGCCAGGCGAAGCCGCCCATTCCTCCACAACCATCGCTGGCGGGTCAAGCAAGTCATGGCCGAGGTTATCCCGCACGAGGCCAAGGTCCAACAAATCGATTATGCCGTCGCCGTTGAGATCTGCGTTGGGATCAAAGCCAGGCTGGCCCACGAGTGTTCCGTAAGCTTGCCGGATAGGCAACATGTCGTATGCAGTTACCTGCTTATCACCGTCCGCATCCCCTGTGAGCTTGTGGAACTCGAAGCTCAGGTACTTGTCTGTACTGGCGTCGCCGATCCCGTTACCGTCGACGTCGAGCGAATTCCCCGCCTCGTCTGCGACGTACTCGGGTAGAACTCGCAACTCGTAGTAGCCGTCGGCCAGATTCAGTGCTGACATGCCGAGTACGGGTCGACTTGGATCAAACATGTCTAGCACCATGTCAGCCGAGGGCACAACCAAGCCGTCGATCTCGCGAAGCTCAAAGGCTGAAAGCGCAACTATAACGGGCTCGCTGAAACCTATCTCTATGGAGTTAATCTTCGAACGCTGGACTAGGCCCTCATTGATGACAACGGCACCAACAAGTTCTGGCGGAATGGCCATCCGCCATGTTTCGCTGGCGTCCTCAGCCAGGAGGTTGCCTGACAGATCCGCGATGCCCGAGCCTGCAGACTGCAGGGACAGTTCGTAATCGCCTTCGACGTTCGTCAGGGTGGCAAGGCCGCTGATTATCCAGACCTTTCCTCCCTCGCTCGAGGTCAGAGTTTCCGAACCCGTCAGAAGATTGCTCCCGCCATCGCGCGTAAGTGCTAAGTCCGAAACGTCCACGCCCGCGACACGTTCGCTGAACCGAACGGTTCGTTCGTCTACGCCGGTATTTGTCGGATCCGGATCGACGGGGGCAATGGAAAGGGTGGGAGGTGTTTCGTCGGCAAAGAAAGTGACATCATCGATCCACACTTGGCTGTTGACTTCGCCGACCGAGCTAAGTCGGAGTTCAAGTTCGATAGTCTGCCCAGCGTAACCAAGGACGTCAATTGGTCCGCTGGTCACAAGTCCCGCACTGTAATCCTCCAAGCCGATTTTGGACCAAACAGGCTGGCCATTGATGCTGGCGACCAGTGAGTCGCCGTCACCCGGCTGGGTGAAGTGATAGTCGAAGGCCAACTCGGCCGCATCGTCTGGAATCGCGATTGGCTGACGAATCCACGCATCTGAGCCTTCTGTGAGTTGAGCAACCAGATTAGCTCCGCTCCCATCATCCACGGCCTCCGTTTGTATCTGTTGTGAATCTATCGGCAACCCCGCCTCATAGTCTTCACCGCCAACGCCGACACCCGGAGTGACATAGAAGTCCACCACGATCTCGTTAACGTAATCGTAGCCGACGCTCCCAATGCCGGCACCGACCTCCGCACTCGCAGTGATATGTGGCCGCAAGATAACCCTGTGCCATCCCGGGGATTCAACGGTGAGCGGTATGGTAAGCGAAAGCTGCTTCACAGCACGAGGGTCGAAGAATTGGTCGGTACCGCCAAGCGTAAACACCACTCGCCCATAACCACCATCGTAGGAGTCGACAAGTGTAGTTGTCTGCGATACGTCCGGCAAATAGTGGTTATTTAAATCGTCCCACACTGCCTCTCGGATTGGGGCGTATAGCCAGTCCTCAAGAAAGCCCCTGGCAAGTGCCGACAGGCCACCTGTCAAATAATCAACGATCCCGTTAGCCAAAGACAGCCCGGCCTCTACGGACACTTGTCCAGCCGACGTAATCTCATGAACTTCATACTTCAGGTCAGGTATACCATCCGGAACAGCGGGGGCCTCAGGAGATCCATCGTCAACAAAGCTCAACCCTTCGCTAGCGTATATCTCAACTCGCGTTGCTCCATTACCATGAATCTTGCCTCCCGATGGATCTGCCATTGAGTGAGCCCAAAAGCCCTCTTCGAGCCAGAACTCCCCGCCAGGTGAGACACTCAGCGTCAGCTCAAGCTGATCTCCCACGACAGCAATACCATTGCTGGTAGTGTTTAGGACCAAGCCTGATCCAGCACCGCCTACCAGGCCCCCATTGTTGCTCATAAAGCCGTCCGTTGTATATCCATATCCTCGCGTGTCCTCTAGGCTGATCACAACTGGCGAAATGGGGTTCTCCTGATGCCTAAAGAAGTCGCTGTAAGATGGGAACGTCTGATTGCCAGCCCTGTCAGTAGTGATGACCCTCCAATTGGTAAGTACGTGAACGGATGAATCACTCGTGACAGAGTTGCTTTGTGTGAAATGAGGATGCTTAACTGGATCCTGCCCACCTGGCGCAGGCTCGACCTCCTCAACCATGAAGGCCCATGAGTCAGAATCACTGGTCCAACTTAGGGTCACTGTAGAGTCATACAAATCAGTGCCGTCCAGAGGGGTCAGGATTGTGGTGCTTGGTTTTACTGTGTCAATTATGAAGGTGTCTGGTTCGGACCAACTGCCCCACATGCCATTGGTATCTTGAGCCTGCACGTAGAAGCGATAGTCGCCGTTCGGCAGGTCATCGTAGCTTCCCTCTCCAGGGGTCGCGACCAAATTCGTCGAATATCCATATGCAGCGAAGTCCGTGTCTGGCTTATTTGACGGCTCGCCGTCCCCGAATGGGAGGATCGCCCAATGGTACTGTGCGATCGCAGTGCCTTCTGGATGTGTTGCAGGGAGCCAAGTAAACCAAGGCTTCGTGTTGCTGGTGATATCATCGTCCAGAAGGTCAGTATAATTGCTAATTTGTGACCAGTCGATGGGATCCAATGAAGGGGCTGTGTCTGATTCATCCTTCATGTCCGCACCTATTGGCGCATACGGCGCCTGGTTGACCCTCACTTCGACGCCCGCGGATGCATTGTTAGATGGTGCGCTATCACCGATAGTACTCAACGTGTCCGCGATAACACCAATCCAGTAGGTTTGTTCCGGAACCGCGCCCGTGGGTATAATAACATCCAGGTGTTGTTCGCTATGATTGCCACTAGATATCGACGGCGTAGTTACATAACCCAACGAAATATCTCCCGTAGATATCGTGGAATCCGACGACCAGTAAATCTCGGTACGGGAGCTGGCGGCCGTAGTGTTGCCCGTGTTGTTCACATGAAAGTCGACGCGTACGGTTTGGCTAGGATTTACAGTAGTATCCGCAACTACAACATTCGAGGGGGTCAGATCCGGCGCAATTAGCGTGATATCATCATAGCCACCGATTTCGCTCTCTCCATCGGAGTTCTTGACCTTGATATAGACCCCCTTTGACCCGCTGCCTTCACTGAGTATAAAAGACGGAGAGTTTGAATACGTCTGCCAAGAGGCCCCCGAGAAATTGCTATTCTCACTGGCCTTGTAGTGAGTGGGATTATTGGTCCAGCTGTTGTTTAGCACCACGGTACGGCTTGTCGTAGTGGAACTGCCATTATTGACGCCAAACCCGGTTATCACGGGTAAGTGGAGATTTATTGTTACTGGAATACCTGCTGACGAATTGTTTGAGGTGTTTGTTTCTCCGCTGGTTTCCGAAGTGTCAGCAACCACACCGATGTAATAAGTTTGTCCTCCATTAGCCCCGCTGGGTATTGTTACATCGACACCACTGACGTCTCTGCCACTGCCTGCTGCGATGGATGACGTGTTGCCATAACCCAAGGGAGTGTCGCCTGTTGTGATTGTTGAGTCCGAGGACCAGTACACCGTGTTGGCAGCGGTCCAAGAGGCTTGCTCACCGATATTGTTGATTCGGAAGGATACTTGAACAGTTTGTCCGGGGTCCACCGAAGTATCTGAAACACTGACGTTACTGGCCGTGAGGTCGGGTGGTCGGGGGATAACCTGAAAAACGTCTTGCACCAAATCCCAAGCGTGACTTGGGCTGGTTACTGTCGAATTGTATCCAGGGTAGAGAGTGTCGTAGACAATATTGAAATCCCCTCCGTCCCGAATTGAAGCGCCTATGTCGTACTTACCAAAGGACGCATTGTTAGGAATTGTCCAATTGAAGGTGTAGTAGTCCGTCTCTCCAGTATTGAGAGGAGAATCATTTCTGCTAACACCGTCACTCGAGTTATGTTGATCATCTCCGTTTGGATCGACTATATCGAGAACTGTCTGCACTGGGACCGATGTCCCTGTATTATCCGCCATTAAGGTAATGCGAACTGTATCCCCGCGCTCATAATCGTAGCTGTATGACCCAGTAGACGCATCTGCAATCATACTGACTTCAAGATTGATATTGGCGCTCAATAATAAACGCGGCTCAAGCGATTCGAGAATCGGCTGAGATGCTGGCGACAGATACATCTGATGTCCTGAGAAGAGTCTTGCGTTCAACGCACGCATTTTGAGAAGCAGGTGTCCATACAACTTACGGAGACGATTCAATGCATGAGAGTTTGGACTCATTGCTTTAACCTTGTTTTGGGGACAATTATGCATGCTGCCATGCTAGCATTTGTTGTCTTTCGCTTTAACCCCGGCGACGAAGCAGGGCCAACGTCCCCAAACCACACAGGAAGATCGTGGCTGGTTCGGGAACGACATTAATTATGACGCTCGCCCCGCTATAGTCGATGGTCGGGGCAGCAGTCTCACCTAGTGTGAAGTCTATACCCATGATGTCCGTGTCTGGGCCGACCGTCACGTTGCTGTTGCCCAGTGAGTCAGCCTGAACGTCCACCGTGAACAGCACTTTCGCAGTTCCGATGCCGCAGTCAGTCGCCCAGTAGCCACCCGCGATAGCGTTCAAACCCCAGGACTCCGAGTTGCCGTCTGAACCGCCAAAGCTCAGGTCGTCGACATCCGGCCGGCTCATCGTACCCGGTAAAACAGACAGCACGGGCGAATTACTCAGGATCAGGTCCAGATCAAACGTGAAAACGCCATCATCTCCGCTGGCCGGATCCTGAACCAGTCCCTTGACCGTGATCGTCGCGGTCTGCCCAACGTCAAGCTCAGTTGCGGTCGACTCGGCTGTCACAAGGATCATGGCTGCCTGTAAAGAAGTGGCCATACAGAACACCAAGACACCCGCTACCAGCAATGCCCTCACTTTGCCGTAAGCCATAGGAAAACTCCTCTCTTGTTGAAACTGCCCACATTTATTGTGCCACCATAGAATTGGACCCGGCCTGAAAGTTGCAGTTGTTGTCAATTCGGGGTACATCGACCGTATTCCAGTTCGAGGGACTGTGCCAATTACTGTTGGGCGACCCTATCCAGATCCAGTAGCTATCCGTTTGCGCCGACGTAGGGGAGGCCAAGGTTGCAAGAAGCGTCAGTCCCAGCGTGATTGTGATTATCGAAAATCTTTTCCCGTTCATGATGTTCCTTTTTATTCCAGAAGACTACGGATGCCACACATCTACGCGCGCAGTCTACTATGTATGGACGGGAACTTGGCCGTGCGGCCTGGGGTGGTGCGAGTGAGCGAGAACGCCCATACCCCGACTTGAAAGGACCTGTCGCTCCGAACAAAGCAGATCCGAGCAGTCTACATCTCGTAGTATTCGAGCGATGAAAACCCCCAACCGGACCGGCTCAGGTCCAAGCTGTCTTCAAGCGTTCGAACATGTCGGCCCAAAAGCAACAAATATCATACCACGAAATCCGGATTTGTCAAACTCTTTTAGACAAATATATTAGGCTTATCTGCGACATCGCTGAACGGTGGACCCCTTAATCATCTACAGGCCAAATCGCAACCTTTATATATAAGCGGCCCCGCAGGAGCCTCATGAGACTCGCAAACCCCTTCTCAGAGCTTGCCATCGGCGAACTTTTCGAGACTCTCCTGCCGGATTTCGTCCTGGCATTCGCCTTTTTCACTGCCTTGAACTACGCCGTGCTGGGCAAACGATTCGATCACCAGCGGCCGGCCATCGTTATGTCCGCGGTTATCGGGTTGTCGCTTTCGGTCGGCCTAGTCTGGTGGGAAGAGCGGAACGGCCTATCGATTAGGAACCTTGGCCCGTTCGCCGTTGGCTTTGCGATCATTATCCTGGCTGGCGTGATGTACCAGGCGATACGCCAGACTGGAGGATCATGGGCAGGTGTGGGAATTGCACTTGGAGCCAGTCTGCTAGTCTCTAAGCTTTTGGGCATTGAGTGGTTCTTTGATTCTGAGATCATCCACACAGCGATTACCGTCGCCCTCGTAGTCGGCATCCTCGCATTCTTGATACACACCAAGGGGCACATGTCTGCACGTCTTACAGGCAAATCAGTGACGCTTCCCACCGTCAAACACAACATGCGGGACATTCAGCGTACCCAGCAGAAAGGGCACGTTCTTTCCGATCTTCTCGGCAGGAGGTTGCACGGAATTCGCCAAGAGAGCAAATTGCTGAACGAACATCCGGAGTTGGGCGGCGATATCGTGCATCAAATCAAGCGTACGCTTCCGGCAGAAGGCTGGCTGACCCAGCGCATGGCTGCCATTCGAAAGAAGGCCCACCAGATACGCAACGGCCATGTCGCAAGACTGGACGAAACCCGCAAGGTCTTTGCCAAACTACCTGTCTCGGCGAAGAAGGCTGCAGCAGCTGAACTCACTGCAAGGTACGACCAACTGGTCGGCATCGACAGGCGCTTGGAGAGGCTCGACAGGAGCGTTGCCGCCAATGAGAAGCGAATCCGCGAACTCACACAGCAGGCTGAGAAGTGTGCGGGGAATAGTGACTACCGAAAACCTGGTGACCTCCTCAAATCCGCCGAAAAGCTCCAGGGGCACAACAGTAAGCTCTTTACGATCATCGACCGCACGGAGGCGAAGCTGACGGCTATCGCTGAGTGTGTGGCGAAAGAAACACAGGAGGTAAACAGAAAATGAATCCAAACGATATAAGAACCGATCTTGAAGATGAGCTTTCCGAGCTCGATCCGCCGTATAGATCACGCCAAGAGGCCCAACTCGGCAGGATGCTGGATAGATACGGCATCCCGTTCTTCTACCAGCAGCCGTTATTGATTTATGACAACGGACGGCACGAGATCGTCAAACCTGCGTTCACATTGCCAACATACGCCGGGCTAGTCGTGGAATATGTCAATAAGGCAAGAGATATTGCCCACAGGCAGCGGGTGTACCATGACAATGGCATCGCGGCAGTGATCGTCCGGCAGGAAGATTTGCAGGGTTTCAGAGGGCCGGACGGCTTGATGCAGAAGATAGAGCAAGCTGCTGAGCAGTATAGAACGCTCATGAAATATCCAGCCACGTCAGGAGTTCAGCCGTCGCTGGATCGATATTCTCCATAGCGTCGATAGCACTCTGGCAGGCACTGACTGCTGCAGGCGAGGTAGCCAGTAAGACAACACGATCGAAATCGGCGTCCTCTATCTTGGCAAGGTTAGCCTTGATGTCTGACTTGCCTGTCTCGACTTCGATAACAACACGCTCGCCTGGCCGTTCGGCCAGGATGTCGACGGCACCGTTGCCCTTGATCGGGTGTTCTCTGGTAACCTCATAGCCCTTCTTCTCGAAATGCTCAGCCGCTTTGCCGATCCAATATCGATGCTCCAGTGACTCGCGGGGCCGAGGACCAGGGTCAATACCTATTGACGTACAGACAGACCGGCCGGAGTCGGTCAGTTGGTACAGGACAACCTGGCCGGAGCGTGTAGCGATCGGCACGGCCTCGATGATGCCGGCAGATTGAAGGCTTTGCCGAACGGCATTGCCGCGGCGACGGGAAAGGTTCAATCGTTGATAGCGTGGTACTGTCGTCGATAGAGGCCTGGCGGCGACGTCAGCCAGGAATCTTATCTCTTCACGAGATATCTTCTGTGTCTTCCTGGGTGGATTGTGTTTTGAATCAACAGATACATCCTGCAATGTCATCTGTGATTCTTCGGGGGATGGTGGGTGGGTCCTTTTATCAAATTCCTTATCAATATTCTCTTCGAGATCTTTGTTTTTTTCTTTTTTATCCGGGAGTGGAACAGCCGAAACTGCTCCAGATTGATCCTGATTGGCTGTATTCGAGTTGGACTCGGTGAAATAGCCTGCCATTCGGCTCCGAACGGCATCATCGGAGATGGATCCCTCCCGGATCGGAAAAAGGGGAATTCTTACGAGGAATGGCTCGGGGTGTTCATCCGCGAGACGAACCACGGCTGAGCCTATGGGTAAAGTGGTCAGAGATTCTTTCTGTTCATCCGTGAGATTCATCGCTCCGGCAATGGCCATAATGTCGCTCTTGAGTTTTTGACTGAGGGCAAGTGTTGCGTAGGAATTGGCGAACGCGACCTTACTCAACAGGGATGCGGACTGATCCACGAAGACGTAACCCATGCCGTACTGGCGGATCATTCGGATGCTCGTCTCAAGTACAGACTCCCTGGCCTCTGTACTTTTTTTCAACAACAGGTTGTGTGCTTCTTCCAGGACGATCAGGTTAGTAAGTTTGTCCTGTGGGCCCTGCGCGAGACGGTAGCGGTACAAGTACAGCGTGAGGGCTTCGGAGAACATCTTTCGGTCGGAGTTGCTCGAAAGGCCGTCCATTTCCAGCACGACGTTGTGATGCAGAAGTTCCTGGACGTGGCTGTTGTCCTGAGTGTTGACGACAGCGCCGAATTCGCCGTAGGTAAGTGCCAAGAGGATCCTCTCCGCGGATGCCTGCCACATCGCAGCCCTGCCCTTGAGCTTGACTGTCCTGAGCCAGGCCAGCAGATTCTGAATCGTCGGCCATCTTGTCTGCGTCTGATCAAAGACACCGTAGTCTCGATAGAGCTTATCCATTCCGGCTACGAGCAGGCTGATCACGCCCTCCCCGCCGAGGTAGGCCTGTGCGATCACGTCGACGGTGAGTTTGATCCAGACGTGCGGCTCGCAGCCTGGCGGCGGGATCAGTGGGTTGAACCTAAACGGCGAGACGTCTCGGCCGATCGTGTAGACACGAAGATTCGGCTGGAGCTTGAGAAGATCCCGATACCCGCGCTTCCAGTCCAGTGCCAGGACCTTGATGCCCCGGGCCATGATCCCTTGCATAAGAACGAACGTCAGGTTGGTTTTGCCCGAGCCGCTCCTTCCCGCGACGAGAATGTGTTCCTTCAGTCGATCGCTCTTGAGAAGAAAGGGATACAGTTCTCGGTTGCCGTAGGTCACTGTACCCAGGCGGATGTCGCCGGACTTGGCGAACTTCTTGTCGGGCGGCGGGAACGGCGATCTGTCCGGTTGATAGTCCTGGCCGATATGTTTGGCTGCCAAGAGCTCCAGAGTTTGCTCGATGTCAGCCTTGCCGGCGGGGTCTGATTCAGACAGGTACGCAGTCCAAAGTCTGTCGATCTTCTTGCCAAGGACGGGTTGGAGTTTTCGGCAAAGCTCCTGCATGCGGGTCATCAAGGCCCATCACCCTTGTCATCTTCCAGGATCGCCACCTTGCGGTAAGCCGCCAGGTAGTTCTGGGCGGCTTCCGGAAGGAACTGCTTCAACCTGGATACATCTTTCCAGAGGCTGACCCGCTCCAGTCGCATCTGTTCGTACAACTCCTGGGTCAGCTTGGTGGCGGAGTATTGCTGCCGGTTGTCGGGCGGCGCCCCCTGGGCGGCCACTTGGCGGAAGATAGCATTATCGGCTTCGCATACGCCTTGATGGAGTTCGTACATGTTACGGTG
>SDBT01017367.1_pt1 | contig 11366 bp, 10 predicted proteins | sample 2277101 | NCBI WGS metagenome assembly SDBT01 (sample SAMN10404973, study PRJNA504765) | marine sediment metagenome | isolation source: marine sediment core GS10_PC15, 103 cmbsf | place: Arctic Ocean: Southern Knipovich Ridge | collected 2010 | reverse complement strand
CAAAATGGCTATCCAGTGATGCGCTTTGATTATTATGGCACGGGCGATTCTAGTGGTGAGTTTTCCGAATTAACTTTATCGCAATGCTTAAGTGATATTGACGATGCTGTTAACTATTTTCGAACTGAAAACAATCTCGATGAAATCTGTTTAGCCGGTGCGCGTATTGGCTCGTCGTTAGCGCTGCAGTATGCACAGCAGTGTAATGACATTTCAGAGTTAGTCTTATGGTCACCCATTGAAACAGGCCATCAGTATTTACAACAAATTACTGCGTTTCACAAGCAACACATTAATGTTCATACCAATCAAGCAGCACTCTCATCAATTGAAGTGTTTGGGCATCAACTTAATCCCACCCTAGTCAAGGAAATCACTTCGTTACAATTGCATGCACATGATAAATCTCATTCACGCAGCTTGTTTATAACCGATAACGACACGACGCTAAGCGACCTTAACCATATCGATATACTTAAATCTGATCAATCCAATATCTGGCAATTGGAGCCTTCTAAAGTCGTGGTGCCGCAAGCGTTGTTAACCCATATTTGTGAGTGGCTACGGGGAAGCTCTAACTAAACGATTTGTCCCCCTAACCTGATTAATGCCATTTTTCGCTGAAATCAGCATATCTGAGGTACGTGATATATGGATTTTTCCAGTTTTTCTATCTAATTGGTGAACTTTTTTAGGTGGCTAGCCAGTCTGTGGCGAATTGCAATTCCCAAACAATATAGTGGACCCCGCTTTCCTCTACTGTTTTATGCTGAACAACTCAAACGTAGGGCACAAGTCAATTAGAGAGGGTGTATATCTAGGCCCTTGGAATTTACAGACTCTTCTTCTCTTTGCATCACTGGCATAGCTGCGTTTAGATTAACAACATCTAATGGTTCAGGGGCAAACAATAATAATTTAGATGCAAAGCTATCCCCCATATGCTTATTATTATCTAGGTAAATGATCATGGCTTTTACAGCCAATTTCAGTGAATCCATTTTGCTGATTTTCAGTTTGTTGAGTAAGTCTAAGCACGATTGATAAAAGCGTTGTTTATGAGGAAATAGATTCAACGGTTTGAACTTCGTATGCTTTGTTTTCATTAAATCATTCTCCACAGCCAGATCCTCTATTGTTTGCTTTAGATCTTCATAATTAAGGATTTGATCTGAGTGGCCCATATTGAATAATAATGTCATAAACACGGTTCGCCGTGCCTTAGCATTGTCGTTATTAGCTTTTCTATGATCATAGAGGTATATAAATTGTTTGTGTAAGATCATAAATAATTCAATGATTTCCATGCGACTATCGAAGTCTTTTTCACGACAAACTGTCGCAACGTGATCAGCCATTTCAACCATTTCAACCATTCCTGGCAAACGATAATAAGAGTTCTGTAATGACTTCAATCGTTTAGTGACTGAGTCAGTACTTGTGTAGGAATGTGCTAAAAGTAAAAACTTAGCGGCACTAACAAAATCGTATGAAAATTCATATCCTCCAATAAAATGTAGCTCGGCAAGTCTATCTAGGGTCTTAATACCTAATGCTAACTCACCAGCATCTGGCTCAGCGTTGTTAGAATTCTGAGAGACCGAATTAGAATTGGAGTTGGAATGATCGTTGGAAACAGTTGCATCATATGCTTGCAAGTGTTGCTTTGCCAACTTAAATAATACATTTCGATTTTTAGTCATTAAGTAGTCATTGTTATTTAAGTAGTCATTGTTATTAATGGTCCCTGCTAGCTTACCTTTCAGCACCACGCCTTGTTGAAAGTAATCATCAATCGTTGCCTCATCGATGAGCTGCCCGATATTTTCTTCAAACCAATTATGAGTATATTGACTATAATCCTCTGGCTTTTTGGCAAGCCCTTTCCTTAAGTTTTCATTGATTTCGATCAATGCCTCTTCACCTTGATAGTAATCTAAGACTAATGCCAACATGACGTATGCTATCGGGTATTTTTCACCAGCGATGTTAGCGGCACGTTTAATATTTAGAAGGTATGACTCGGCATGCTCTTCAATAAGCTTTTCCTTAAAACCTTCTTCAAAGATAGTGATAATTACCTGTAAGTGCTCGAGCTCTGTCAGTGTAATATACTTATCCGTGTTATAAATCCAATCCTTCTCACTATCAACCCCAGTTTTTTCAGAAATCAAAAAACGATCTAACTCTTGATCATAACCCAGTATATAGGTCGGCGCGTCGTTGAGCTCTTCTTGTCTGGATGGAATCAGATAAGTTCTACCCAAGCGACTTTTTACACCAATAAATTTCATAGCAACTCCTAATACGTGCTGAATATTGGTTACAGTATGCTGCCTGAAGCTTAAGGTAACATTAAGGTTACTTGAAAATTAACACTAAACCCGCCACACTCTCTCGCAAATCGGTCACACGGTATTTTATGATGTGAATACACTAATCCGGACTAGAAGTCGATTTTATTTTGCATGACGGTCAAGTCGCAATTGAAGTAAAAATATCACAAAATCCTGCTCCATCTGACTTAAAAGGTTTGCTTGCATTCTGCACCGATTATAATCCTAAATACGCCATAGTTGTTTGCCAAGCCTCAAAAGCTAGATTAATTACAACTGACAGCGGACAAAGTATTCTGGTATTACCTTGGCAAGAGTTTTTAGTACGCTTGTGGGATAAGGAATTTATGTGTAAGCCACGGAGCTGTTTTGAATCGGGAATTAGGGAGTGTCCCATGGTTGGATGAGTCCTCGTTTGTGTATGAGTGCAAGATCTAACGCGTTGAGTGAAGAGAAGCTTTGACCCCGCTGGTCATTTTTATCGTCCTTGTAAATAAAGTAGGTTAACGCGTGCGCCATCTCGATTCACTGCAGCTTTGAGCCCGGCTAACTCCGTATTCAGTTCACGAATATAGGCTCTTGCTAACGTTGGAAAATCAGTTTGTGCATTTTGATAAGCTACCTTAGTCGCCTTAGCATATTGCGTAGCTTCAGGGACCAAGTGCGCTCGATAAAGCCACGCGCTTTTTTGCTGCTGTTTCCACGCAGCGTAATCCATTTTCAGAGCTTCTGCCAATTGGCGAAAATCGCTCATTTGCTCTTCCTTGATTGCTTGGAAATTGGCTTCGCTGGCTTTCAGTGTTTGGTCTTGGCGGTTGCGTGTGAACAATGGTAAATCTACAGAAATGCGGGCCGTTAAAAAGTCTGGGCGCTTACGATTATCTAGATTACGGCCTTGGCGAAAACCATAAGTAGCACCCACTCCAAATCCAGGCTTATATTGCTGCTTAGCTAAATTAATTCCCGCTTGCCTTGCAGCAATAAACGCCTCATCCGTTTTTAACTCCGCGTGGTGTTGAATCAGATCATGCAGCTGAGAAAGGTTTGGCGGAGTGGACCAGGTAGGCAATTGCTTTGGGGCTGCCTTATATGCCAATGCTTGCCCAATCCAGCGGGCTAACGCTGCACGCGTCGTATCGATTTGTTGATCTATCTCGATGACTCGATTATCCAATTCTGTTAATTCTAATTGGGCACGAATAACATCTTTTTGCTGCGCTTTGTTGTTGGCAAGCATCATCTCAGTCACTTTAACTAAATGTCGAAATATTTTTTTTTGTTTTATAATGATTTGCTTTGCATGAATCCAATAATATAAATGCAACCAACTTAATCTGACACCTTGAAGCACATGCAAGCGCATCACTTCTTGCTTATGCGCCTGCGCTACTGATGAGTGCTTTTTCTCTAAAGCTCGATAATGCAAACTACGTCCTCGGGGAAAGTTTTGTATCAACCCAACTTGTATTTGAGTCATGGGCTCTTGACTGAAATCAAACGTGTCTACAGGTACGTTTATGCTACCTAGCATAAGTTTAGGATCAGAGAGCTGGCCTGCAGCAATGGATGAGTACTCTAACGCCTGCTTTGTAGCGTATAACGATTTGATTTCAGGTGACTGTGATAAAGCGGCTGTTTCTGCCTGCTTTAGGGTCAAAGGACCAGCATAGACGGGGCGGCACTCTAAGAACAAGAAAAACACGCTAACAACAAACACCAGCCGAGCGACTTTTTTTCTATCCATAGATCATGTTTCCCCAATTTTTCAATAATTATACGGCACAATGGTGATCAATTCTAACGTTTTAGTTGCTCGGCTCTATGACTATACCCGAAACAAAGTGGTTTTCGGCTTTTTACCGTGTTCTTTTCCGCATAGCAGCGGCCATTTCTTATTCGCTTGCTTCAATGATAAAGCCGAATTACACTTTATCTTTTTAAAACCAAAGACTGACTACCATGCAAGAAATCTACGTCTCCACTGATATTGAAACCGACGGACCCATCCCCGGCGAGTATTCTATGCTAAGCTTTGGCTCTGCGGCCTATCTTGCAGATAAAACGTTGTTAGCGACGTTTACCGCTAATTTGGAAACACTTCCTGAAGCTGGCACCGATCCTAAAACCATGCAATGGTGGCAAACCCAGCCTGCGGCGTGGCAAGCTTGTCGTACGGATCTGCAGTCGCCGCAAACTGCGATGACCGAGTATGTAAGCTGGCTCAAACAATTACCGGGTAAATGTGTGTTCGTCGGCCACCCGGCGGGTTTTGATTTCACTTTTATTTATTGGTATTTGATAAAGTTCGCCGGGGAGAGTCCATTTTCATTTTCAGCGCTGGATATTAAAACCTACGCCATGGCAATGTTGAAAAAAGATTACCGCAAATCAGTAAAGCGTAACATGCCGAAAGAGTGGTTTGATCAGTTGCCTCATACCCATATTGCTTTAGATGATGCAATTGAACAAGGCGCGTTATTTTGTAATATGTTGCGGGAGAATATGGGATCAGCTTGATGTAAGAAAGCGGGGGTCATATCTTAAGCCCCCCGGCCCCTCTGAAACCTTACTCCGAAAACAGAGCCTCCAAGGGTTTACCGAGTAAATTTTCCGTTTGTGAATCCACGGCTTTGAGCCAAGCGGCTAAGTGTTGTTCCCAGACAGTGGAAAACTGCATGACAGCTTGGTGGGTGGGTAAAGGCCAGGGAAGAATGCGGTAGATGTCGTTACAGGTTAAGGTAGACAGATCGCGAGCTAAAATGTATTTGCCATTTGAGGTTTGACGGGCCAAACGCGACAACACTAAATGGGAAATCATTTGGCCGGGCTCAATATCGTAATTGTAAGGATCATTTTCAATTAACTGTTGCAGTGCTAAGGCGCGGCCTTCACGCTGCGCTTGCCACAGGTGACCAAGCCAGCGGATGGCGTGAGTGAAGCCATCCAACTTGGGACCAAAACGTCTATCGTAATGCGCCGACAAACCGTGGGCGACTTCGCCGCCGATCAACACTATCACCCAAACCCAATACACCCACAAGAAAAAAATCGGCACGGTGGCGAATGCACCATACAGTAATTGGTAGGTCTGGTAGCGGGATAAATAAAATGTAAAGCCCAGTTTTGCCAATTCAAATAAAATTGCGGCTAGTAAGGCGCCGAAGAAACCATGGCGCAATGAGACTTTGCAATTGGGTACAACAACATATAATAACGTAAAAGCAATAATCGCTAAGCCGAACGGCAACCAATTAATGAGAACCGCTTTGGTGACGCCGATTTTCATCGCCGTCCCTAAAAATAAGGGGGCGGACATTAAATAGGAACTTAAAATTAAGCTCAGCCCCATTAGCAAGGGCGTTAAACTCAAAATCGCCCAATACAACAAAAATGCGGAGATCCCTTTACGCCGAACTTGCACGCGCCAAATTTGATTCATCGCACGCTCGATGGTGTACATCAATAAAATTGCGGTTACAAATAAAAATGCTAAACCCCAAACCGATAACTGCGATGCCTGGGCGGTGAAGCTTTGCAAATAATTTTTGACGACTTCGCCGGTAGCGGGCACAAAATTTTGAAAGATAAAATCTTGTAAGGGTTTTTGCACCGAATGAAAAACTGGAAACGCCGATAAAATCGTGAATGAAACTGACATCAACGGCACAATCGCCAGCAGACTGGTGAAGGTCAAAGCCGAGGCGCGGTAGGTCCCATCATTTTCAAAAAAGCGCCAGGTCACAAAGCTAATAAACCGAAAAAACTTTGTGCCTAATTGTCTGAGTTGTTTTACAATGCCCATAAGCGACGATTGTGACATACGCGCTGTTGCGGCTCAACAACAGATGGAAAACTTAATGGCTTACATACTGGTATTGTACTATTCCCGCTACGGCGCCACCGCTCAAATGGCGCAATATATTGCCCGTGGGGTGGAAGAAGTTGATGGCATCGAAGCACGTTTGCGCACCGTGCCAGCTGTTTCCACTACCTGTGAAGCCACAGAGCCAACGGTGCCCGATAACGGCGCTCCGTACGTCACGCTAGAGGATCTGCAAGACTGCGCTGGCCTTGCCTTGGGCAGCCCAACACGGTTTGGTAATATGGCGGCGCCTCTAAAATATTTTATAGATAGCACTAGCGGCTTATGGCTATCGGGTGGGTTAATCGACAAACCCGCCGCCGTCTTTACCTCCAGCTGCAGCCTGCACGGCGGCCAAGAATCCACTCTGTTGAGCATGATGAACCCACTGATCCACCAGGGCATGATCATGGTCGGCCTACCCTACAGTTTGCCGGATCTGACCACCACCACTAGCGGCGGCACCCCCTATGGCGCGTCACACGTAGCAGGACCGGAAAGCGATCGCCCAATCACCGATGAAGAAATGCGTTTAGCCAAAGCGTTAGGTAAACGTTTGGCGAGCCTCACACTAAAGTTGTGCAGAACATGAAGGGGGTCAGATCACGCTATGATCTGCTTCACAAATGGAATAGTTAAACGGCGCTGGGCACTCAGAGAAGCTGTATCTAGGGTGGTGAGTAGCTGAGTTAAGGCGTGCATATCACGACTATAATGATGCAGCAAATACTCTGCGACTTCAGCGGGTAGTTGCATTCCGTGTTGGGCTGCACGTTGACGTAAGACTTGATGTTTGGCTTCATCTGACAATGGCTGCACTCGGTATACCAAACTACCCCCCAAGCGCGACTTCAGATCGGCTAACGAAATCGCCATCGCGGCAGGTGCAGTATGCGAAGTCATCACTAGGCAACACCCTGACTGCTTGGCCGCGATATACAAATTAAATAATGCCAGTTCCCATTCAGCAGAGCCTGCAATTGCATCAACATCGTCAACACAAACAACTTGCAGCACCGCTAAATCTTCTAACACGTCCGGTGAGAATTCAGCGTGATTTTTTAAAGGAATGTATGCTGTCGTCAGATCCTGTTCACTTGCAGCATGGCAACACGCTTGACATAAATGTGAGAGGCCACAACCGTTATCGCCCCACAGTAAAATAATCTGTGAGGGCACGGTCAAAATCGTTTTCAATTGTGCTAATAAAACCTGATTGTGCTCTGGGAAAAAATTATCGAAAGTTGCCGCTTGCGGCAATTGAACCGGTAAAGTCAATTGTGCGTGTTGCATACGCCCGCCCGTTACGATTTAGTTCTGTTGCGATAAAAAGCTTGTTGGATCCCTTCCCACACGTATTCGACTAAACTTAGCAATGTGGTTGTAACCACAACATACATTAAAATTGTGATCAGCCTATCCGGCAAATATTGATACGCTAATTGATAGAGTAACATTGCAATTAAAATAATTTGCAACACCGTATTAAGCTTACCGATAAAATTTGGATTGAAGTCTACATCGCCGACAACATAAAATACGCCGCCGGTACCCGACAACATAATCACATCGCGCAATACGACCACCCACATTAACCACATGGGTATGGCATGAATAATTGCTAAAGAAATAAAACTGCTGAGCATTAATAATTTATCGGCAGCGGGATCCATCCTGGCGCCCAGTTCACTGGTCCATTGAAAACGTCTCGCTAAAAAGCCATCGACCCCGTCAGATAATCCGGCCACTAAAAATAAATAAAACGCCGGTACAAATTGCGCGGTAAACAATTGCCATAAGAAAAATGGGATTAAGATGATCCGCATAATGGTAATTAAATTAGGAATTTGATGTGGCTTCATGTCGATAATCGATATGCTAAGTTATCAGATTGCCAGCTCACCTGTTGCTTTGCATCCGGCACCAACAGCGGATCCAACGCAATAGCACGTGTTAAGCCTGCAATACCGCCGTTATACGTTAAGCGATACACAACTTGATGCGGTGTGACCGTGACAATATTCACTTCTTCTACCGGCGCCAAGTGTTTCAAATACCGTAATAATTTCGCAAAACCGGCAACCGATTGAATATCACTTATGGTCAAAAGCGTTTGGGCGCTCGCTGCGACTGGGTCGATCACCGCAAAACGATCTGACAAGGCAGCCATAATCGTATCGAGACTATTTTCCATCAAGTGCGACAAATCCGTTGCAGTAAATTCCCAATGCAATTGATCGCCTTGCACTAGCAGGGTCCAATCAACCGTCCAATGTTGCGGCGAGGATGAATTCACCTTCCCCATCAAGATTACGTTAGGATGATAACGTTGCGAAGCTTGTTGCACTGTTAACACATCAGGTTTAGCCAGTGTTGCTAGCGATACGTGGTTCCAATCAGTCATATCAAATAATGGAAAGCTTAATGGCAAGCCGCGTAATTTAGCAGCGCGCAACACAGTTTGCGCTAACGGGGTAGTGATATCATCCCCCACTGGCTGTAAAGCCTGCCCATCTGCGCGCACTAACCAAACTAAAATTGAGGGTCTATCTTGTCCCCAAACGGCTTGATCACTACGCTGCAGCAGACTCACTACCGCTTTAGGATTAAATGTTAAATTTAGCTGCACAGTCGCAGTCTGTCCAGGATCACCACTTAGGAGTTGGTAACGATAGGATTGCAAAAACGTACCCGCCTGTTGCAGCTGCGCTTGAATACTCGGAATAGAACCTAACGCCGGGTTACCGCTATTTTTAACCAACACCTGCAGCAAACCCTGCTGTAGCGCTTGCTCGCGCACTTGGCGGGATTGATCTGACACGTGCAATTGCGCCCGAAACAGTCCCGGGACGGAGACCGCATTCGCACTTGAGCAAAATAATAAGCTGCCGCAAAGCAACCCCACTAATTGTCGCATTCTCATCACACTATCGACTCAGACAAAGCGGGTATGATACTGTATAACGTTGTGTGAAAACACCCTTTAACGGCACGTAATTGGTATGAGCTTTATCCATTTCAAATATTCTCTGGCTTTATTGATCCTAAGCGTGACCTTAATCGCAGCTTGGTATCCCTTCAAAGCACGGTTAACCGCAGCTAAAGGTGCTGAATTTCCCATCGGCCAAGCCCTAGCGGCTGGGGTGTTTTTAGGGGCCGGTTTGCTGCATATGCTGAGTGATTCCAATCAACTGTTTCTCGCTCAAGGCATTGAATTTCCCCTGGCGGGTTTATTGACTGGCATCACATTTTTACTGTTATTGCTGCTGGAACATGTCGCCATGAGTCTGCAGCATCGGGCCGATCAGGCCGACCGTTTGTTAGCCGTACTAGCCGTTTTGATGTTAAGCATCCACGCGGCTTTGGCAGGCTTAGCTCTGGGTGTCAGCTTAGATTACAGCCACGCTTTCATTATTTTAGCCGCCATCTTGGCTCATAAGTGGGCGGCTAGTTTTGCCTTGGCTATCCAAGTTAACCGCAGTAGTTTTCGTTTATCCAAGCGCATACGGTTGTTTAGTCTATTTGCCGTGATGACCCCGCTAGGTGTGATAGTCGGCAGTCATGTTAATACCGTCGCATCACAACACCCGCTACTGACGCCTATATTCGATGCCTTAGCCGCCGGCACTTTTATCTACATTGGCACTTTGCATGGCCTACAGCGCGCCGTTTTGATAAAACACTGCTGTAATTTACGCGAATTTACCTTCGTTATCCTGGGTTTTGGCCTGATGGCCTTGGTTGCTGTGTGGATTTAGTGTATAATTAGACCTTTGGTTTAGAGTCTAGCCTTATGCCTTATGATTTAGAGAATTTAACTGCTGATGCTGATCTTTCAGGGGTGAAAGCAATTATCACCGCGTTGACCTCTGAGAAAAAACCACCAGCTAGCGACCCTCGGGGATCCCATTATCTAAAACCCTTTAAAGATGCAGCGGGTCGGGAACAAAAGTATCCGTGGCGCGCGGCCGATGACGTATTAAAACAAACTGTCTTCAGATGCCCCATTCCGGGTACGCGTGAAGTCCGCTACTATATTCTCAACGCTGAAAAACCCGTTGCCGAAACCCGATCAGCACATATTTTTCTTTCGCCCGCCTATCTGACTATCGACTCAAAGGCTCAAACCTTCTCCGTGCATAAGAGTCCGAGCATCATCAAATCCGCAAGTCGTGGAGGGGACAAATTTTATTTAGAGAGCGCCCAACACGAGGCATCAATGACATCACAGTTGCTCGGGGCTTGCTATCACCAAAGCCGTGATCTTGAAGGGCATTGTTTAGTGATGCCAATCGTGAAGGGTTTTAATTTAGATAAGGCATATACGGATCGTCGTCTAGATCCAACAAATTTAATTGCGCGTTTCAAATTATCTCTGCGCATTGCGATGCAGATTTATGTGCTGCATGCCAATGATTTTTTCCATGGCGATCTAAACCCTTCTAACACGCATTGCACAACAGATTTGGCAGTAAAATTTGTTGATCATGCCTTTAGCGGAGGAGCATATGAAAAAGGCTCCCCACGAAATTCAATACGCTATGCCGCACTTGAGCTATTGAAAGGTAAGCCCAACTCCTGTGAAGCAGACATCTATGCCTTTGGGATCGTGTTGCTGCAACTCTGGAAAGACGCACAGTCCTTATTGGCTGATCAATTTAAAGGTCAAAATGGCTTTAACTCAAGCAATGCTCTTAAGTTAGAACAGTGGCACAAGAAACACGGCTATTTACCATTAGATTACGACGCAATATTAAATGACCGCTTTCCGGCAAAGTGGCGTCAACAAAAAACACAGTTAAAACCCTGTATCGAGTCTATGACTCACCGGCATGCCAATGCTCGAGTCACTATCCAACAGGTATTGGGTGTTCTCATTAGCATTCATCACAATGTCGATCCTGACAACCACCAAAACATTCTGGCTGAGTTAAAACTGGAGTTTTGGAAAAGTTGTTTGCAACTTGCCATCAATCAACTGGAACTGGCTCAACGTGAACCCGACCTGGATCCTAGAATAGCAGATTGCTGTGCCACTTTAAGCGGTGTGAAAGACTCCGCAGATACAACTTCTATCGCCAGTGGAATTTCTGATGCTAAAGACGCTTTCACGTCAGGCGACGACAGTGCGGCAACCCATTCCAACGGGGGTGCGAGCTCTGCTTCGA
>SDBT01017366.1_pt1 | contig 11366 bp, 5 predicted proteins | sample 2277101 | NCBI WGS metagenome assembly SDBT01 (sample SAMN10404973, study PRJNA504765) | marine sediment metagenome | isolation source: marine sediment core GS10_PC15, 103 cmbsf | place: Arctic Ocean: Southern Knipovich Ridge | collected 2010 | reverse complement strand
GGTCACACGAAATGCATTTCGCGAGCCATAAGAACTTTTTGGATTCATACCGAAAGCCATTTTGACTTCTAACTCTTCAATCAAAATCATGTTTCTCAATTTATCATAACCCGTTTTCAACACTGCACTCAAACCGCCGAAAAGATTTGAACTTCCGTGACGCACGGCAACTGTCGTGACGCCACCCCGTAACGCCTTCTTGAAGGATGGGTCTTTTGGATAAATAGCATCGACAACTTTGACGACTGGAAATATCGGTTCAACTGCCTCGCTTATATCTGAATTCACCGATGCTCTTGGCAGAGTCATCAAACCTATATGACTGTGAGCATCAATTAATCCCGGTATTAGTACTTTATTGCCAGCGTCAATGATCTCATAATCTTTTAGCGAATTTTGGTCAAAGTTTTGCAAGACTTTTTTTATCTTTGAATCCTCAATGATAATACAACCATTTTCTATTACACCCCGGGTGACTGTATATATCTTGCCGCCAATAATTGCGATTTGCTTATTTTTCTCTTTTCCGGATAATGAAGCCACACAACAAAAGATAGAAAGAACGACAATTAATAGCTTTATAATTTTATTTAACATAATAGTATTTTCATAGTTACGTTGTCAGTTTGTTTCGCTGGAATATCTTAATATTCCGTTTATAAACACTTTTTCAACTACTGTGGCGGGATCAAACGGCTCGCCTGATAACAGAACAATATCCGCATCTTTTCCTACTTCCAAACTACCAATTCGATCAGAAAGTCCGATCAACTCGGCAGGATTAATTGTAACTGTTTTTAACGCATAATTTATATCCAATCCCAGTCGGACGGCCATAAGGACATGAAAAAGCAGGTCTTCAGGATCAATTGTTCTATAATCTGTCATAATCGACACTTTCACACCGGCATCTGCCAGTATTCCTGTATAATTTATAGGATATAGTTGACCTTTACCCTGATCCCATCCGGACAAAAGAGGACCGGTAACCACCGAAATTTTTCTCATGGCAATCTCTGCGGCAACTTTATCGCCTTCAAAGACATGTGCTAAATTAAAATCAAAGCCGAATTCTTCGGCCAATTCCATAGCAAACAATATGTCATCTGCTCGTGCGCAGTGAATATGGGCAGGCAATTTTTTCTGCAAAAGCTCCGATAATATTTCATAGGTTTCATCTTTTTCCGGCTTCTCATATTTTTTCGAATCAGATTTATAGTCCTGCCATTTTTTGATATATGCTTGTGTTTTTTTGAAGAGATCCCGGATTAAAAATGTATAACCCATTCTCGTTTGCGGAAAAGTGTTTCTCTTATTGGCAGAGAATTTTGGATTCATTCCAAAAGCCATTTTTAGGTTCAATTTTTCATTTAAGACCATATCCTCTAATTTATCGGAACCTAATTTTAAAGCAACGCTAACTCCACCAATTAAATTCGAACTCCCATGCCGTATTGCGACGGTAGTAATTCCGCCTTTTACCGATTTTTTAAAGATTGGATCTTTTGGATTGATTGCATCTATTACTCTGACATTTGGCAATACCGAGTTAACTGCCTCCACCAGGTCCAAATTACCGATTTCTAATGGAAAAGTAATAATTCCAGCGTGAGTATGGGAATCAATCAATCCGGGAATTATAACTTTCCCCTTGGCTTCAATTACATGATAATTTTCAAAATTATTATTATCACTATATTTTGCTATTTCATAAATTTTTGAATTTTTTATTATTATATAGCCATCTTCAATTACGCCTTGAGTAACCGTGTATATCTTGGCACTTATAATACAGAATTCCTTAAAATAATCACCTGCAAATAAATTAAAGGTGTTCACAAAAATGAGAATAAAAAGAAAAAATGATTTCATGTTTAATATTTTAATGTAATTCGGTTAATAATAATTCATTTATCTTAGTGTTGAAATATATCACCAAGAATGTTGTAGTTTTTCGTTTTAAATAGAACTTTCCCCTCTAACATCGAGCATACAGAAAACATATCTGTCATTCAGCGGAATCTTGTTAATTTAGCGTAAACAGATACATTTTATGAATCACTCAAGTTTATTAGTTTTGTCACGGATTTAAAAACTATAAACATAGCTACCTGCTCCCCTCACTTTATTATGTAAGAATATGCTCCTTGAAAACATCTTAGATTCTTACCCACCGTCACACGCTTATCATTCAAAGAGCATTTCTTACAGTTCATTTTTCAGGTTTGCTATCAATTAATAATCAGTAAAATTATTTATAAACCGAATGAAATGAAAAATTGATGAACATTACCCAGGTCACTAAAATTAGCATATGCATAGTCAAATTTTGAGGCCAAACGATCAGTGTTCCATTTCAAGCCAAAACCGACACTATAACTTGCTGCATCATAATTAAGTTTATATCCGGATCTGAGGGATATAACTTTATTCCACTCATATTCGACACCAAACGATGATCTCATATCCGTATTAATGGCATCATCAAAGTCGATAAGCATTGTTATCCTGTTTTGGTCATTGGGAAATCGAGGGCTTACTCCCCCGATAAGATCGAACAAGATACCTCCTCTGAATTGTAAAGGTAGCGGATTTTTACCGGTTTTGGCATTAACTTCCGGAGTATATCCAAGATCAGGGCTATTCGGATCACTTCTCAGCACATAAGTGGTGGAAGGCCCTCCAAAAGCCATATCGGTACCAAAATTGCTCAATGCCATACCAATTTTCAGACCCCAAATTCCGGTATTGAACAGCGAACCGATATCAAAAGCTACACCATTTGCTTCTTCCGTATAAATTTTTTCTTGAATATACTTCACAGTTACGCCAACCTGAAACCAGTCAGTTACGGACTTTGCAACGGTGGCCGCCAGGGATATATTGGATACATCATAATGAAATCCTGTTCCATCCGGTTGACTCAATGTAGTAATCTCAATATCTCCGGATGTTAGAATGACAGAACTAATACCAAAGTGTGCAAATCCGGGAACATCAAAAACAAATCCCAGGAAACTGTGTTTGATATCTGCATATAAATTGGTTCGACTTACTCCAAAAGCAATTCCTTGAATTTGAGTAATTCCTGCCGGATTCCAGTATAAAGCAGAAACATCGCTGGCATTGGCGGTGAATGCGCCGCCTAGACCCATTGCATGAGCACCAACAGGTATGCTCAAAAATGCTGCCGCGGTAGTACCTCCTTTATTCAGATCACCGAACTCCATTCTATTGCCTTGTTGGCCATAAACCAAACTGTAACATGCAAATATCAAAATAACAGAAATTAAAATGTATTTTTTCATTGGAAAACCTCCATAATATATTAGCTTAAGTTTCCTCATAAGGTCATCTTATGATTGCAAATTTACCTGTTTTCTGTCTTCCATCTGAGGCTGTTACAACATAAACAAATAAACCGGAAGCAGCTTCGACGCCTTCTTGAGTCAACAAATTCCAATCCACACTACCCACATTCTGTCCGCCCCACTGGGCATTATGGTCTAAGGATGCAATTTTGTCGCCGGCAACGGTATAAATATCAATTGTACAATTTTCAGGTAAATGAGTAAATTGAATTTTTGCCTCCGGATACTGGGCAAAATCACCAATAATACCAGGATCCCATACTGCTTTTACTAAATAAGGGTTAGGAACCACCCTGATTTCATCCATATCTGCCATCGCAACCGGTGTGGTGAGACTTGTGGTCGAAAAACTGTACCAGACACTTTCTCTGAATGGTTTGTAAGTTATAATTTTAAATTTGTCACCGTCATTAGGAGCGGTAGCCGTAGCCGGGCCGTTATTTATGAGTAATATTATACTCGGATGCCGATCCGATGGAAAATCGGGAAATTCGGCAAGGACAAAAGCATCTTTATAATACCATGGTGCATAATAACTCGCTCCACCCGGATCCAAACTAAATCCATCACCAATTGCTGTGAAACTTGAGAGGGCGCCCCAAGGATCAAAATGATTAATGAAAAGTGTACTGCTACTGACATCTATTGGAGTATTTGGATCATCAGCGTCAAACATAGCTACTGTTATGGGAAGCACCACCTCTGTACTATCAAAAGTTCTGGCAATAGTGTTTGCCCCTCTATCGATTGTAACCTCGAAATCATTTACAGTAGTAATTTGCATCAATAAGGTTCCACTATCCCCCCATTGGTAATCTGTATTACCAACTGTCCATTCAGCAGATTTAACCCCGGAAGCTACGTTCATTGCCTGAATTAATAAACCATCGACAACTGTTATATTATCTCCGCCGGCGCTGACATCCGTTAAAGGAGAATTTTTCAGGACAAATTCACCGGAACTCAGATCCTGCAGGTTAACTCCTGTTTGACTTGAAGTTTCACCTAAATAATCTACCTGCTCAGAAAATGTAATTTTATAATCGTGTCCGGTCAATTTAGTGGGATCTAATACTTTGACAACAACCATTCCATCAGTAAAACCACCCTGGCTTAACAAAGTATCCCCGATAGTTTCCCCGCCGGTGACCCCGGATGAAGGATATCCGGGAACCACAGCCACTACGCCGAGCTGCGAGGGATGTGTTCCCATCGCCGATTGCAGCGAGGCCTGTGTCTGATTACCTTCCGAATCACTGCCATTATCATAAACGGCTATTGTATACCAATATTCGTAACCATCAACGACATTTGAATCGGCAAACATATGCTGCAATCCGGAATCATCTCCGAGATAAGCAGAGCTGAACGGATCAGTTCCTTTAATATAATCTTCTTTGTCGAATGTTACATACGGCACCCAGCCAATTCTATCACCTCTCTCATTTGTGATCTTCTTCCCCCAGGTTCTACCCATATCGTTACTCTTAAAAATCCTATAACCTTCGAAATCATCTTGTCCGGTTATGGGATCAGTAGATGCTTCCGAATTGTCACTCCAATAAAGATTGACTACTCCATGGGCGCATGTGTAAGTAATTTTATATTGGTGCTTCAAGGGATTATAAAGCTCAGAATTCACTCCTCTTTCTTCTCCAGAAGCTTCAAATACTGTCGGTGTGTCCGGTGCTTTAGGTCCCTGATAATCTTTATCCGTATAAACCCAGATTGCCCGGTCAGCATGTTCAAGCATCAGATCTTTTGAAACACCGGCAACCCTGGCAAAAATGAATTCTACGGAGTCTCCATTTGCTAAATTAAAAGGACCGGAAGATATATGGACCTGTGGTCTCCACCAGTTTCCATGCGCGGTGATATAGGCTTTATAGGCCTCGTCATCTTGAATCCTTTGACCCGGTATATTGTGCTGATTTATCCAGTGATCCATCTGTGTAGTATCCAAAAACAGATCCGGACTTGTTGTAAATATTGCATAATTACTGATTTCATCAGCAGGATTATCCGGTGCGAATGGATTGCCCGAGTGAAAATCAGTAACAGTATTAAGGTTTCCGGTCTTAAAATCACCGGTCGGGGTTTTTAGAAATACCAGCCCCATCCATGGAAATTCGATACCTCCACCACCTTTCACCTCATTGTTATCTTCAAGGTGATATTGGGTCCAGTATAGTTGTCTATCTATATCATGAAAAACATGGCCGCCATTATAGAAATAAGTTGAAGCGGCTTGAATAGCACCACCAATTCCGATCCAGATATCATTTAAATCGTAACCGCTTTCATTGAATACTTTCACTATACCGTAATTGATATCGTCAAGGTCAGGGGTTCCGTAGGCAATTCCACGTACCGATGCTCTAATGCCGATCGGATACCTCTGATCAGCCAAAGAAGCGGCGATATTATCCAGGATATGGCTGTCATCAAATTCAAAATAAAACTCCTGATCGCCGATCGGTTCCGGACCCGGATAGCCTGACGGCGGCCATGTTTGTGGCAGATTGCTATGAGCAAGCATAGGATAAGAATCTAATCCCCAAACTGCCGGCGGATCTGAAAACAAAGCTCCTCTAGAACCATCCAATGGTTCAAAACCACCGGTAGAATATTGGAACCTAACTAATTGGTAACCTTTGGAAATTGAATTTAACGCTTCGGTTGGAGTATATGCTCCCGGTGGTATCGCAATTTCAAGTCCGGACTGCATATCGAAACTGGCATCATAACGATTACCATCAGCGGCTTCATACGTGGTAGCGCCGCTGCCAAAAAAATTGCCAAAAAGATATCCATTATTCTGTGCATGCCAATGTAATTTGCCTATTATCAAATGCCCTCTTGCTCTATCCTCAGCGGAGAGAATTTTTGCCATATTTTTATCCTGAGCCTGCACTGCTGGTAAAACTAAGAACAATATGATGGTTGTTAACAGGACAAAAATATTAAGAAAAGCTAATTTTTGCTTCATTATGTCTTCCTCCTTAATTATAATAAAATCTACTCTGAAATTCTATAGTCTATTTATAAGGTTATTCTCAATCCAAGATTGATAGTTCTGCTTGCGCCAAAAAAATCAGGTCTATCATAGTTTTCGGAAAAACCGGTTGCTCCGGGACCAGGTTCTGTAGCATTTCCAGTCCGTGGCCAAACCTGAAGAGGATTTTTTCTATCAAATAGATTTGTGATGTATGCATATAAGGTATAATATTGTGAGCCAATCTTAAAATCTTTATAAAATCTAGTATCAACTGTATGAATCCACGGCCTAGATGTGGTATTAGGTTCCAGCCTAACGGGAGTTGCGGTTTCAGGTGTGTAAGGAAGTCCGCTTTCTCCACGATAAATAATATTCACGCCGGCGCCTTTTAATATTTTACTTCCGAAAAATGGGGAACTTACATTTTCCGGAACTCTCACATGACCGTTAAACGTAATTCTATGGGGCTGATTCCACCTCAATAAAACCTCTTTCCGATAGTCTTTGCCACCGGCTAACCGCTGCTCAGGGTATAAAGCGAAAAATCGGCCACTTCTGTTTCCTTTAGCTATCGAATAGGTGTAATTTAAATTCAATGAAAAAAAGTTACTGTATTTTCTCTCGACCGCAAAATCCACTCCTTTTGCCGAACCATAATCAGAATTCACAAAAATAGCATATGAAAACGGATTAGATATTTCACTATCGAAAAACGCCGGAATCTGCTGAGCGCTGACCATATTTCCCGTATCTTTATTCCATATTGTTACATCAATTGCCCATAGACTTCCTATTTGAAATTTATAACCAACTTCATAGGCTACGGTTCTCTCTAATTTTAAATTGGGATTGCCATAGGCTGATCCCCAGCCTCTTGAAAGAATATCATCAAGTCCCGCTTCTGAGGTTTGGCTGGTAAATAATAAATTTCTATAGGAAGATCTCTGAAAGAAATGTCCATAATTAAAATGAAAAAGTGAAGTTTCAGTTATCGGATATGAAATTCCGAATCTGGGACTTATTTGATTTCTTGTCTTCGATTCTACTATGTCACTTGCGACATCCAAAGGATTTTCCCAAAAAAGAATTTCTGAAGGTAATTTATCATAATCATATCTCACACCCGCATTAATTACAAATCTTTCATATTCAATCTTATCCTGTAAATACAATCCCAGTTCAAAAGTATCATAATTATAAATATCCCGGTAAATATGGGGATTAGGCCTATAAGGAGCTCTATTCTCATATTCATCAAGATTCATCATGTTATATTCAAATCCCGTCTTAAATTGATGATGAAATGAAACCTGGCTGGTTATATCACCTTTCAAGGTTGTGGTTGTTGTTTTTTCATCAGTATAGATGTTATCACTCGAACCCTGGGCAATTCTTCCTCCAATATAGGTAATAGCCTGATAGCCCTGGGGATGATTTGCACTAGTTTCTCCTTCAATTAACTCCTTCCCGTCTCGGTATGGCAGGATTTTAGTATTATACTGATACAATCCACCTCGCAACGAATAAAAAGTTTTGGGATTGATCATATGGTGAAAAAGAAATGAATAACGTCTGTTATCCCATGAAATTACCCTTCTGCCGTCCATATTATATTTCCAGGCTGGATCGTAATTTTTCAAAGACCTGTCAGTAAATTCACCGGATACAGTTAGTTTTAGTTGTGAGGAAAATTTAAATGTCAGGTTAGCAAAAATATCCGTGTAAGAATCTTTACCAAAGGCTTGCCATCCGGAAAGAGCTTTGGTATCAATAGGCGAAATCGGTCTTCCTTCCGGCCCGAACTGTTTTGTCGAATCATCTACATCATAGGTGATGAACGATAGATCTTGTGTTCCCGGACTATCGTCATAATATATGTCATCATACTTGTATACCGATTCTCTATTAAACCTATTTTCCCCGGAGATAAAAAATGAAAGATTTTTAACAAACGGAACCGGTCCGCCAAAGTTAAATCTGGTACGATGCTGATCTTTCAGGCGATCAGATTCGGTACCCAATTCACCAGTCTCAAATTCTAAGCTGCCATCGATTCTATTACCACCCTCACGGGTTATTAGATTAACAATCCCTGACATAGCATTTCCATATTCAGCACTATAACCGGAAGACATCACAATTAATTCACTCAATGCATCAACATTAATATTGGTTGCACTTCCGCCATAAATCAGGTTTTGAATCGGCATGCCATCAACCAAAAAAAGTACTTCCCCGCTTCTACCGCCTCGTAAATGAAATTCCGTCAATCCTCTATCATGTCTGCCAAACATTTTATCCGAAACACCACTTTGAATCTCGGTAAGACCAGATTCTAGTGTTATTGCCTGGGTATAATCGCGAATCGGCATCAAAACCAACTCTTCAGCCGTGATCGAACTGATCTTTCCTGTGGCATCTTTTTGGATCAAAGGTCTTTCTGCAACGATTGTAACGCTTTCACCAGTAACCGCTGTTTGTTCCATTTTTATATTAATTGTTGTGGTTAAATCTACACTTACCCTGGCATCTTGAATAATAACATCCTTATAACCCATGTACATAACTTTAATTGAATACTTGCCAGGTGGCAGGTTAATAATGAAGTATTCCCCATTCGTATTAGTGGCAGCGCCTAAAGACGTATTTTCAAGCGTAACATTGGCGCCAATTAGCGGTTCATTCGTATTGGAATCAATAACTTTTCCCGCAATCTTCCCCGTCTGGCCAGCGTTTAAAAAAGTAAAAAACGCTAAAACCAAAACTGATAAAAGAATTAATTTTTTTGTCATTTTCAATCCTCCATTTTTTGGGTTAAATTATAAAAGTATTTTTGCTTCCAGCGATATTTCATCATTGATTTTATGATTTTGTAGTGCTGATATAAATGAAACAGTTTTAAAACATTTATTGACATTAGAAAAAAATATTTTCAAAAACTAACAGATGAAAACGATTAGTAAAAATAAAGAATTACTTAAAAATAAAGGAAAATTCAATGCTCTCTCCACAATAGGCAATTAATTTTTTTGACTTATGTCAAATAATTTAAGATAATTTTTAATTTTGTCAAGAAATATTTTTAATATTTTCAAATTATTTTATTTTCCAACTGTTTTTAGCTCAATTAATCTTCATAATAATTATAATATCAATTAATAGGGTGTCCTGAAAAAGAAAACTTTATCACGTGAAGTGGATATATTCTATCATCGTGCTACTCGCCTTCTATATTGATTGTGTAAGCCACCCTGAATGGAAAATTGTACAATGTTCTAAAGAAAAGTGCAAAAAACTAAGCCAGCTCCTTTTTTTTGATGTGGGAATTTCAATTCAGGACATCGGGAAGAATTCTTGCAAGCATTGTTTTTTTAATGTTGTATTAATCAAGAGATTTGTCAAACTGTAATGGGACTATGTCAATATGGTGAATATCTAATAATAAAGTGGCAAATATGTGGCAACTTGATGGTGTGAACAACTATGAACAATTATGAAAAACTGTGAAAAATCAATGGTTTATATAAATTATTTCCAAAAACATGTTATTATTTAATTATCAATAACTTACGCTATATAAATATGGTTTGGGAAGCCAGGGCTCTACCAGCTGAGCTACGCTCGCAAGTTTTTCTTTCTCAATTATTTACTTTTGGTGCCATATCCAGCATTTATAGCCATAGTGGATAAAATAGTTATCACAAATTCTTTTTGAAAAACAGTTCTTTTTTTATTCTTTGAATACTTTGTTGTACCAGCAGGACGCCGTTATCTTTGACCTCTAAACATAAGATGCTTTGATACTGTCGTTTCGTGCTTCGAATAAACCGATATAAGCAAATATACTCCTTTTGTTTTATAAAATCAATATAGGATTGTAAGATGTAATCCAAAAATGATCACCTCTATCAAGTAATTATTTATTATGGGTAGTGAAGGATTGTTCCCGAATCTCACCCCATTATGTTCAATAAATTCGCCTTCTTCCTCATCTGATTGAGGGCTTCTTGACAAAATTCAAAAAAATCTGTTGATACCTCCTATTTGAAGGCTTTTATGGCAGCATTTAAAATCTCTCTCGCTTCCTTTTTATCGCCATACCCTTTAAATTCCATGATCCCTGGTCCTTTGTAATGAGAAAACCAGATTTCTATAATGCTCGTCACTCCTGGAAATTTCTCATCCAACTCTTTCAGACTATTCGCTTCGTAGAGGGGAGTATCGAAAAGAACGGCAAAAAGTTTGTCGTCTTGTTCCCCCGCATCCAAGTATTTCAACACCCCGAGTAATTTCGCTTTCACAACACTTCCACGATGAACCGCAGGGCCAAGAACGATCACATCTAAGGGATCTCCATCACCACCGAGTTCTTCCGGTAAAAGAGTTCTGGGGATCATCCCATAATTCCCAGGATAGCCAAGATACTTAACGATACGAGGTTTCCCATTTTTAAATTCCCATTTCAGAGCACCATCATCTGGCGTCACCTGCCATTTTGCGGTCGTTCCTGTAGGAATTTCAACGACCACGTTGATGTCCCCATCAGTATTCAGGGCTTCATAACCTGTGAGAAGATGTTTGCTTCCAACTAAAGTATAGTGATCGACGGCTTTCAACCCAGGTGCACTCTTGACAACGTCTTGTTGTTGTTGCCGGGCAAATGCAACACTTGGAACGGCTAGAGCTCCGATCAATAACAGGATTACCATTTTTCTTGTCATCATTTTTCTCCTTGTGTTCAGTTATCTCTGAGCGCACAGAGCAAGTTGAACTTGCTATCTTTTCGTGGACACAAAGTTAAACATTTTTTAATTAAATTAATATTGGGTTTGTTATTTTTTAAAAACCTTTCTATATACTTTAGTAAGTTTATGGTGTGGGGAACAGTTTTGGGAATCAGTATAAAATTAGTGGAACGATTTGAGAATAAGCAGCCTCATTTTTTTCAAGAGTTTTTTTTGCCTTTTTCAATTCTTTGTCGAGGCTGCGTACGGTCT
>SDBT01017365.1_pt1 | contig 11367 bp, 11 predicted proteins | sample 2277101 | NCBI WGS metagenome assembly SDBT01 (sample SAMN10404973, study PRJNA504765) | marine sediment metagenome | isolation source: marine sediment core GS10_PC15, 103 cmbsf | place: Arctic Ocean: Southern Knipovich Ridge | collected 2010 | reverse complement strand
TTGTCTGTCAGGGCTTTTTGGATCACCAGCAGGGCTTTTGATTCTGCATCGGACTGGATCAAGCGCGCCTCAGCCTGACCATCAGCCTGTATCACGATCGCGTCCGCCTGACCATGGGCGACCTGGCGAGCTTGTTCGGCTTCTTGTTTGCGCTGTTCGACAACAAATTTGGCTTGTTGGGCTTCCTGTTCCGCTATTTGTTTCTGTTCGACGGACGCGGCGTACTCAGATGAGAATGTGATGTTGCGCAGCACAAAGTCGATCAAAAGCAGTCCGTTTTCTTGCAATTTAAGTCTCATATTATCGTTTATTTGCTTGGTCATCTCGGCTCTTTGAGAACTGTATACCTCTTCTACACCGAATTGAGAGACCGCATCACGGATAACGCCCCGTGATAAGGGTCGAACCAGGTCATCCGCATAACGGTCCTGCCATTCGATGTGCACTTTTATCACCTGGTCGGGGTCTAAAGCATAGATCACCGACGAATCAATGAGTACTTCCTGACCATCTGAAGTGCGCGCCGAGATCGAATCATCACCGGCGACCTGTCCCTCTTGGTGAACCTTGGACATGGTGTAGGTCTGGCGTGAAATCGGGTATTTCACCACAGTCTCAAGGAACGGTACTATCCAGTTCAGACCTGGTTGCAGCGGTTGTTCCCGGTACCCTTCGGGTGCAACCGCCGAGATCACGACCGCCCGTTCTTCCGGTTGGACGAACTCCAATCCGGCGCTGATCGAGGATAAAATAACCGCGCAAATCGCCACGACCAGTATGCCTATAGATAAGGCTTTCACATTCTTGCCTCTGGAAGCCTTTACTACGGCTAGAACAATCATTCCCACCACAGCAATCCAGAGAAAAGTGACAAATGCACCCAGTACAATCGAAACGTTCATGTATTCTTACTCCTTGTAGTATATCTAAATAATTAGACGGATATCATTCCGACCAGAGACCGGTATCCCTCAGATGTTTTTTCAATTCGAGCCTGAGCGGTAAGGTAAAATGTATAACGCGCCTGCCGAATTACCAATTTCAAAAAACCAGGTGGGACGTCTTGAAAAAAGTGCCTCGCACCTTGAATAGAGAATACCACGCTTTACTAATATAAATCTTACTCTATTTCTTTTTCACCGAATAGTGCACTAACGTTTTGATAAACTTATAATGACATTTCACCTGGTTTATTTTGACTTATTATTTGTTGTAACTTTGTATATTCTAAACGGTTTTTCTACCTAAGCACTTCGATTATCTGAGGGATTTCTTATGGCGTCCGATATAAATATCCCCCTTGTTTTAAGTCAGAATTATTGTGATGTTGATTTGCAAATTGAAGTATGTTACCATGCTGGTGTTCGCCTCGTAGCAGGCAGGGGTGCGCCGCTGCGCTGGTTTTTATACACACCCCTGGCAATTGACGGCTGGCGCACCTAAGAACGAATCGTTTATCTAAACTTTATGGTAGGGACATGAAAATTCTGGCATTTTTCGCTCATCCTGACGACGAAACTATGTTGGCTGGCGGTACTTTAGCTCTTCTGGCGCACAGCGGATCCCAGGTGCACTACTTGTCCGCCACGCGCGGTGAAGGGGGTGAGTTGGGTGAACCGCCGCGCTGTAAGGTGGAGGAACTCGGCGATGTGCGCGCAGAGGAACTGGCTTGCGCCGTCCAAGCCCTGGGGGGCATCAGTCTGACCTGCCTCACTTACGCAGACCCAAGTGTCGGACCCGGAAATGAGATGTATCCTTTCACGACCAACCTGGCAATGCTGTCCGGGCAGATCGCGGCAAAAATCCGGGAATATCAAGTTGATGCCCTCATATCGCACGGTTCGAATGGTGAGTATGGTCATCCTGCGCATGTGCTTTGTCATCGAGCTGCCCGCCTGGCTGTCACATCTTTTGGCGACCAGGCTCCATTGATGTATACGGTTCAGGCTGCCTTTGATGGGCATCCCCATCCGCGGCTTGCTAACCGCGATGATCCGGCACACCTGATCCTGGACGTAACGCCTGTGATCCGCTATAAAACCAGGGCTGCATTGTGCCACCGCACGCAGTTTGCTTTGTTTGTACGCCGCTCGTCCAAACTAGCCGGGCGGCGAATAAAGGTGCCTGAAGTAATCCTGAGGGTGGAGAGCCTGCATCGCGCCATCCCGCCCACTGATGGTGAACCTGATGACCCGCTAGCAAGGGCGCTGCGCCCGTGGTTGCTAAAAACGTAACCCTTTTTCCTAATCGATCTCTTTAGCGCTCCATCCAAATAGTTACTGGACCGTCATTTGCGATTTCGACCAGCATATGGGTTCCGAATTCACCGCTTTGGGTCGCGACTCCCTTGCTGTTCAGCAGTTCGACGAAGCGCTCTATCAATGGCTGGGCAATCTCCGCTGGTGCGGCGTCTGTAAATGACGGTCGGCGACCCTTGCGTGTATCGGCATATAAGGTGAACTGAGACACGACGATCGCCTCCCCGCCCACATCGAGCAGCGATTGATTCATTTTTCCCCCCTGGTCTTCAAAAATACGCAGGTTCGTGATTTTGTCAGCCAGGTATTTGGCTTGTTTCTCACCGTCATCAGGACCAATCCCCAGCAGGATTACCAATCCAGGTCCGATCTCAGCGACTGTGCGCCCACCAACAATGACCCGACCATGCCGAACGCGTTGTAGAACGACTCTCATAATAAATATATATTGGAGAGGCTCTAAATGTCATGTGACATTTAGAGCCTCCATAGTTGATCGTCCGGCTTACACTTTGTTTTTAAGTGGAAGTCCTATTGCTTCTTTGACTTCCTGGATTGTCTGTTTGGCGATCACGCTGGCGCGTTTTTGACCATCGTTCAGTACATCCGCAATATAATTTGGTTCTTTTCCTATTTCAGCCCGCTTGGCACGGAAAGGCTCAAGATGCTTGTTCAAATTTCGATCGAATAGGCGTTTGCATTCCACACACCCGATCTCGGCTGTGCGGCACTCAATATTAATTCTATCCACTTCTTCCGGCGACGAAAATATCTTGTGCATCGTGAATACGTTGCACACATCCGGATCGCCCGGGTCAGTACGCCTTTTACGTTGCGGGTCGGTTACCATCTGCATCACGCGCGCTTCTGTCTCTTCTGGCGTAGCGGCAAGTTCGATATAGTTGTTCAAGCTTTTGCTCATTTTTCTCTGACCGTCAATGCCCAACACCTTGGGGATTTCGGTGGCTTTCATCTGAGGTTCGATCAAGACATCGGTATCGTAGCGATGATTGAACGAGCGCACAACTTCGCGCGTGAATTCGATATGGGGAGCCTGGTCGATACCCACCGGCACCGCATCGGCTTTGTACAGGGCGATGTCAGCAGCCATCAGGATTGGATAGCCCACCAGCCCGTAATTGATGTTATGGGGCTGTTGGCGAACCTTATCTTTGAACGTCGGCAGGTCAGTTAGCTTACCAAGCGGAGTCACCATTGAGAAGAAGGTGTGTAATTCGGTGATTTCTGGTACTTGAGATTGAACGAAAACGATCGTCTCGTCCGGTCGGATACCAGCAGCCAGAAAGTCCAATACCATTTCGTAGGTGTTTGATCGCAGGTTTGCGGTTGTCTCGACTGTGGTTAGGGCGTGGATGTCGACAACGCAGTAAACGCAGTCGTAATCATCTTGCAGAGCGACGTAATTCTTGATGGCGCCCAAATAGTTGCCCAGATGTTGTCTGCCTGTTGGGCGAGCACCGGAGAACACCCGCCCTTTCTTGGGTTGTGTCATGTCCCCTCCTTGAGATAGTTGCGAACCAATCTGTTCACCTCGCCGGGTTCGACGTGGCGGTAGGTCTCCAGCTTTGAATACAGGAGCTTGCCGTTCACGGATACTTCGAAACGGCCTCCATCAGATGGAACCAGAGTAATTGATTCTATTTTGAGTTCAAATTCCTTTAAAAGGTCTGCCATCACACTGATAGCTCGGTCGGTGTAGTGTCAAACGGCGCAGTAAACCAGTTCAATTTTCATCAGTATATTGGGATATCTCCAAATTATCTTGATCAGTCAAGATTGTATATAAAACAATTTCCCCGCCGGTGATGCGACGGGGGAATTAATCAGCACCCGATCTCTGTTCCTTCGTTTCGACGTCTACTCGTCCTCTTTACAGCTTTCTAATTATCTGCTTGCAGGGCAAGTATATCATAACTCCGCTGGTGAAAAGAATTTTACCCCCCTGTTCTTTGTGCTTAATCGACGATTATTGGTATTGCCACAAATCCCAACCGGATAGCGTTCGCCGCAATTCAACCTTACTGTGCAGATTAAATTTATATAGGATGTTGCGGACGTGGATTTTTACTGTCTCACGAGAAATCCCCAAATGGGTTGCGATTTGTGGGTTGGTGTAACTCTTTCCGCCGTTTTCCTGGCATATTAAAGCCGCAACTTGACGTTCACGTGGGGTCAGTTTATCCCATCGGGATGTTTTTGAATGGGTTTTGGTTGTATCCGATATGTAAGGGTTTCGAATGCTCATCGTTTGCTTACTCCAACTGTAAGGTTGATCTATTATTTCATCCAGTAGTATGCTGCCGGTTAACGATAGTGTTACTCGCAGGTTGGTTTCTTCACGACCATGCGAGAACTCAATAAGATGTTGGTTGTATAATTAGTTGCAAGGTTTGTACCTTACGTTGGGAGGATATTTTCCGAATGAGATCCTCAGGAGCAGCGTGTTTGTGCTAGAATCAAGCTGCACTGAATTGGACTAGGTTGTTCCTGCCAGGTCATTTGCGCAGGATGCGTATCAATCACCATTCGGGAGCGATCCGGATCGGTGTACGGCAAACGTTACATTAGGGAGAAAAGGAAGTGAACCATGACCTCAATACTCGATACCCGTCCATCACCAATCGCCGGACAGTGGTATCCGGCAGATGCCAGTCAACTGGCTGCCGAGGTGGACAGTTACATAAACTCGGCCCAACTGCCGGATTTGCACGGTGAGGTCGTCGCCGTGATGGCGCCCCATGCCGGATATACCTACTCCGGTCCGGTCGCCGGGCATGCATTCGCAGCACTCCGAGGTCTGACCCCAGATGTAGTGGCGCTGCTTTCGCCGATGCATTATCCTTACAACGAACCGCTTCTCACAACCGCGCACTCGGCTTATGCCACACCGCTTGGCGAAGTCCCGGTTGACCACGATGCGTTAAAGGCATTGGATTCCCTCCTTTTAATGGAATTGGGTTACGGATTAACGCGTGTCGCGCATGATAGTGAACATTCGCTGGAGATTGAACTGCCTTTTTTGCAGCGTGTTTTGGAAAAACCCTTCCGGTTGCTGCCTGTAATGGTGCGTGATCCGCGTGCCCGGGTTGTACGCGGGTTAGGGAAAGCTCTGGCAGCGCTGTTCTCGGATGGTGGTTTATTAGCCGCTGAGTCCTCAATCCTGGTTGCCAGCACAGACTTATCGCATTTCTATTCCCAGTCGGTGGCAAATGAACTGGACGCTGAAATGCTCCGTCAGATTGAGGCTTTTGACCCCGATGGCGTGTTAAGCGTAGAAGACGATGGAAAGGGCTTCGCTTGTGGTGGCGGAGCCGTAGCGGCAGTGCTTTGGGCGGCTCGCGGTTTGGGAGCCGCCCATGTTGAAATCGTGAATTATGCTACATCCGGAGATATTACCGGAGATTTCGAAAGTGTGGTTGGATACGGCGCTGCCGTGATCACCCGCCAAGATAAATAAGGATTGGTCGATATGGAAGGAACAATAGTCCTGGATCTGTTGGGTTTAGTGGCAGTCGCATTTTTTGTGCTGCTAAATGGCTTCTTTGTGGCTGCTGAATTTTCCCTAGTCAGCGTGCGCCGCACGCGAATTGCTGAGCTTGTGGAACGCGGGGACGCAAGGGCAGCGACGGTTCAGAAGGCGCTCGAAGACCCTGACAAGGTTATCGCCGCGACGCAGTTGGGGATCACGCTCTCAAGTCTGTCTTTGGGTTGGATCGGTGAACCTGCGCTTTCGCACCTGATATTTCCGGTCGTATCATTATTTCCAGTCGGGGTGCAGTCTGAGGTTTCACATACTATCTCGGCGATTTTGGCTTTTTCTATCATCACTTTTCTGCACGTGGTGGTCGGCGAGTTGGCGCCAAAGTCCATCGCTCTGCAAAACCCGGAGCGAACCTCCATGGCTGTGGCAAAGCCTACAATGTTCACGGAGCGGATATTCAAACCGGCAATCTGGGCGCTTAATGGTACCGGTAATGCCTTGCTGCGGCTCGTTAACGTCCAACCAGCATCTGGACACGAGCTGGTCCATTCAGTCGATGAGCTTCGCATGCTGGTCGCTGCCAGCACCGAGGTAGGAGTATTCCAGGAAGAAGAAAGCGAGATGCTGCATGCCATTTTTGATTTTGGTGAAATGGTAGTGCGGCGGGTGATGATCCCTCGCACTGAAATCATAGCCGTTGAAGCCGATACCAACCTGGGTGATATCATCGATCTGATCACGCAGTCCACATACACAAAATTCCCGGTATATGACGACGATCTTGACAATATTATTGGGATCGTGCACATCAAGGACCTGCTGTCAGCTATGCAGTCCAGGGATTGTACTGCATGTGTGGCTCGTGAAATCGTCCACAAACCGTTGTACGTTCCAGAAACCGCATCGGTCAATACGGTGTTGCGCCTCTTCCGGGATAAGCGCCAGCATATCGCCATCGTGCTGGACGAATATGGTGGCACGGCTGGTCTGGTTACGCTTGAAGATTTGATGGAGGAGATTGTTGGTGAGGTCAGCGATCCGTTCGATAATGTCAGCCCCGAGTTTGAGACATTACCGGATGACTCGGTGCTCATCGATGGCTTGACCCAGCTCAAGGATGTAAATGAACAACTGGGTCTGGAATTGAAGGAACCCGACTATGACACCATAGCCGGTTATGTGATGAGTAAGCTGGGGCGTGTGCCTCGCCTGCATGATGTTGTTGAAGCAGATCACGTACGCATAATGGTTGAGGAGATGGATGGTATGCGTGTTGCTCGCATCTCATTATCACTGCAAGATTCATCTTCTGCATGACTACTTTCGTAGAAATCGCTGTCAATGTCCCCCAGGTAGCGGGTGTGTTTCACTATCACCTGCCGCATGAGCTGGAAGGCAGCCTGGATGTGGGACATCTGGTTGTTGTACCGTTTGGCAAGCAGAGGGTCCAGGGGGTTGTACTGCGTTTCATTGAGCATCCCGAGGTAGCGAAAACGCGTCCAGTTATCGACCTGGTCGATCCGGATGCTGTGTTGACCTGCGAACAGCTTGAACTCGCCCGCTACATGACCAAAGAATACCTGGCGCCGTTGGCTGCCTGCATCGGGTTGATGCTGCCTGCCGGTCTGATGCAACAGAGCGATGTGCTGTATTCGCTTCAGGCAGAGGAGGCTGACGACCTTACGGATACACAGGCTCGCTTATGGAGTTTATTGAAGCGCCGCGGCTCGCTGCGCGGGGCACAAATTGACCACTCTATGGGACGCGTAAACTGGCGCGCCGGTGTGCGTTCGTTAATCCGGCGCGGCTTGGTGACCACCCAGTCCATACTGCCCCCACCCAAGGTGCGACCCAAACTAGTGCGCACAGCGCAGCTAGCCTGCCCGCCGGAAGCTGCCCAGGAAGCCCTGCCAGACCTGGGGAGGCAGGGGACCAAAGCCCTGGTGCGCCGGCAAGCGATGCTTCGGTTTTTGATCCGTGAGCCGGGACCGGTTGATGTCACCTGGGTATACGCAGAAAGTGGGGGCAATTTAGCGGACTTGCGCTACTTGAACGAGCGTGGTCTTGTGCTCCTGGGGGAAAGCGAAATCTGGCGCGACCCATTGGGACAGGTCGAAGTTCTTCCGGATGAAGCGCCTGTGCTGACGTCGGACCAAAATTCTGTATGGCTGGAAGTGCAGCGCATTCTTCGAGAGTCTCAAGCTGGGGGAGGCGTCCAACCGGTTCTTATTCATGGTGTCACCGGTTCTGGAAAAACGGAGATTTACTTGACAGCGGTGCAGGAAGTTCTGAGAATGGGCAAACAAGCGATCGTACTGGTACCGGAGATTTCGCTTACTCCCCAAACGGTGCACCGCTTCGTGAGCCGCTTCCCGGGTCGGGTAGGGCTGATTCATTCTGGTCTTTCTCCAGGTGAACGCTACGATACCTGGAGACGGGCACGTTCGGGGGAATTAAGCGTAGTTGTAGGGCCGCGCAGCGCCTTATTTGTGCCGTTTTCCAAACTGGGGATCATTGTGGTGGATGAGAGTCACGACGATTCGTATTATCAATCCGAACCGCAGCCGCATTACCACGCCAGGCAGGTTGCAATCGCTTACGCACATTTATACGGAGCAGTTTGCCTGTTGGGATCAGCAACACCTGATGTGACCAGTATTTATCGCTGCCAGAGGCAGGAATGGCGTTATCTGAAACTGCCATCCCGCATCCTTGCTCACCGTAAAGTGGTTGAATCCCAGGTTTCACGAACCGGAGCTGCCGAACCGCGTTTCCGTCCGCTGGAAGCCCAGGCTGATGCAGCAGATTTACCACCGGTGACGGTTGTGGATATGCGCGCTGAATTACAAGCCGGCAACCGCTCAATTTTCAGCCGCGCCCTGCAAGCTTCCTTAGAGCGGACGCTTGACCAAAATCAGCAGGCTATCTTATTCCTGAACCGGCGCGGCACAGCTACTTACATCTTTTGTCGCGATTGCGGGCATACATTAAAGTGTCCCCGCTGCGACCTCCCATTGACATATCACAACGCCAGGAATGAATTACTTTGTCATTATTGCGGCTACCAGCGCAATTTGCCTGGTGTATGCCCGGCTTGCGGCAGCCGCCGTATCCGCCACTATGGCACCGGCACTCAACGGGTGGAAAGCGAGCTGCAAAAGCTATTTCCCCAGGCGCGTACGATCAGGTGGGATCATGAGACCACTCGTAAGAAAGGCGCCCACCAGATCATTCTCAGCCATTTTGCCGCTCATCGTGCTGATGTATTGGTCGGCACTCAAATGCTGGCAAAGGGGCTGGACCTGCCGTTTGTGACCCTGGTTGGCGTTGTGCTGGCTGACGTCGGATTGAGTCTTCCGGATTACCGCGCGAACGAACGCACTTTTCAGGTGCTGACCCAGGTGGCTGGCAGGGCTGGGCGCAGTCCGCTGGGAGGGGAAGTCGTCCTGCAGACCTTCCAGCCGGATCATTACGTAATCCAGGCGGCTTCCGGGCACGCATACAAGGCTTTTTTTCAACAGGAGCTTAAGTACCGTCAGAAGCTCGCTTATCCACCTTATACCAGGTTGGTGCGCCTGGAATACCGTAACACTGATCGTACTCGAGTTCAGGAGACCGCTCAAAAAATGGCCGCTCAAATCAAGAATTGGCTGGTCTCCGGAGAGCGCCGCGCTACCCGCATGATCGGTCCGGTTCCTTGCTTTTTTGAACGCCTCGCTGGAGTGTATCGTTGGCAAATCGTCTTGAGCGGACCAGATCCTGCCTCATTGCTGCGTGATAGACCTTTTGGTGATTGGAAAGTCGAAGTTGATCCCATAAACTTGCTATAATAAGTCTTTATTAACCCGGATGGGAATTATTATTCTTTTGTCAGGAGACCGCCATGCAGCCTTTTAGAAATGAAGTACTCACCTGGGAGGAAGTGGACCGGCTAATCGATCACCTGATCCCCCAGTTTGAGGGGGAGTTCGAGGCCATGGTGCTGATCACTCGCGGGGGCATCATTCCAGGCGGCTTGCTGACAGAAGCGATGGGATTGGAGCATATCCTGACCGCCGCGGTGGATTTTCCTGTCCAGATGGAGATGCAAAAGAGCAAATTGATGGAATGGCCCCAGTTCATCCAGTTTCCGGAGGACGAAGTCCTGCAGGGACGGCGTACATTGGTGGTTGATGACGTATGGGGTTCCGGGCGCACAATAACCTCTGTAAAAATCAGAGTGTCCGCAGCCGGGGGTTTTCCCTACACCTGTGTGATGCATTTTAATCCGCACCGTAATTTATTTGGCTCCGTTCGCCCTGATTACTACGCTGCGACCACAGACGCCCATATTGTTTATCCCTGGGAAATCGATCGTGGTACCGATCGTCTTGTGTTGGGAGGGGGTTGAGATTGAAACGTATTGTGCACACTTAAAAGAGTGCCTCGCACCTTGCACAGAATGCATGTCATTAGACAGCTTTCTCTAATCCAGTGTCTGCGAAGGAGCTCTCTCCACAAAAGTGTCATTGCGAGTAAACCCACCCCGAAAAAAACGGGGCTCAAACAGAAAGAAACTGAGCAGTTTCTTAGTAGGCAGCGTTAAGCATCTGTTCTTTAGATGTCGGCTGCCGAAGCTTCGGTTTCCAGATGCAGCATACGTACTTTGCATGCCCAATCTCCGGTTATGTGTTGAAAAGCCATGATTCAAGTGGATTCCTTAAGTCGGAATCCAGAGAGCAGTTGCTTTGGCATCTAAAGGATAAATGCCTATAAAACCGGTATCCAAAGAACTTTGGGCAGTAAAGAGCACTGCTGGCAGTAAAGAGCACTACTAATGACACCCCCCTGCCTGTTATTGCGAAGGAGCTCTCTCCACAAAAGTGTCATTGCGAGGCAGCGTTAAGCATCTGTTCTTTAGATGCCAGCTGCCGTGGCAATCTCGCGTGAAGTACTGAGAAACCTTAAATCATTGGGATTGATTCGGTTGGCATCCAAAGAATGGGAGCTTTGGCATCTAAAGGATAAATGCCTATAAAACCGGTATCCAAAGAACGTTGGGCAGTAAAGAGCACTGCTGGCAGTAAAGAGCACTGGGCAACACAGAATATTGAGCAGTAGAGAACACTGGGCAAGCAAAGAACGCTTGCATAACACTGCCTCGTTTTGACAGGTTATCAGGAGTTACAAATCATCGGATAAATCCAACCATCCAGGATTTATCGAATTCACCAAATCGATTTTCTTCTGGCGCGAACCGTCCTTGATCTGCTTTTCCCGCATGATCGCTGCCTCTACATCGTTGGTAGTTTCGTAATACACAAGCTTGGTTATTCTGTAACGATTAGTGAATTTACTCCCTATACCGTTTTTATGCTCGTGTACTCGGCGAAGCAGGTTGTTCGTTACCCCAAGTTTATTCGTCATAATGTAGACGCAGTAGGTTTTGGCAGTCATGATACTATTTTACGCTCTATCGAGAGATTGCCACGCTCGCTGCGCTCGCTCGCAATGACACCCTTTTTATAATCTGTCATTACGAAGGAGTAAGCACCGGCTTTTTCGACACCGAAGCATCAGTTCTTTGGATGCCGACTGAAGCAATCTCAGGTCTTATTCCTTTGGGCG
>SDBT01017363.1_pt1 | contig 11368 bp, 6 predicted proteins | sample 2277101 | NCBI WGS metagenome assembly SDBT01 (sample SAMN10404973, study PRJNA504765) | marine sediment metagenome | isolation source: marine sediment core GS10_PC15, 103 cmbsf | place: Arctic Ocean: Southern Knipovich Ridge | collected 2010 | reverse complement strand
GGCCACGAGACCGGTAGCTGGCACTTCAAGCACGCCCACGCCAATCAAGGCGGCCGACTCTACAACACGGCCATGGCCGCCATGACGTTGGAGGTCGACTACCGGGTGTTGCCGCTGTACACGGAGGTGAGCGTGGAGGAGGATTTTCCGCTGTAGTGGGGAGTGGGGAGTGGGGAGTGGGGAGTGGGGAGTGGGGAGTGGGGAGTGGGGAGTGGAAATAACGGAAAACGAAAAGCGGAAAACGGGCGGCAATGCTCCCTTCCGCTTTCCGCTTTCCGCTTTTCTTTTACCCGCTGAAGTACAGGTATGCTGCGATGATCGCCAGGCAGATGACTACTGAGGCGGTTACGTCGGCGAAGGTCCAACTGCCGCGGCTCTCTGCCCGATCTTGATCGGTCATTGTGCCGTAGGTCAGGCCGGAGATCTTCTTGTAGTCCGGCTCCCTGGTCAGGTAGCTGACCACGACCATGGTGATCGCGCAGACGATCAGAATCAGAATACTGTAATACTGGAAGAACATCTGATTAACGATCCACAGGAAGGAGCCCTGCTCGTAGCCGATGACCTTGCCGGCGGCGTCTTTGCCGAACCACCCCATCTTCACGGGTGTATCCACGGCCAGCCGGAACAGGCCGAGCAAGAATCCGATGATCAGCGACGCCAGGCACCCGGCGCCGTTGAGCCGTTTCCAGAAGATACCCAAGAAGAAGACCACGAAGATCGGCGGTGCCAGGTATGACTGCACGCCTTGGAGGTAGTCGTAAAGTCCTCTGGAGCCTTGGATCACGGGAATCCATGCCAGACCGATCAGGACCATCACGACGGTAGCCAGGCGCCCGATCCAGACCAGCCGGTGCTGGGAGACGTCGGGGCGAATCTTGGAGTAGAAGTCCATCGTGAACAGGGTTGCCGAGGCGTTGAAGACACCGGCCAGCGAGGACATCAACGCCGCCAGCAGTCCGGCCACGACCAATCCGCGGACTCCCGACGGCAACACGGTGGTTACCAACATCGGGAAGCTCATGCCGCTATCGAGGATGTTTCCTTTGACCTCTGCGCGGAGCATCTCGTACTTTTGGGGATCTTCGGAGGCCAGCCTCGCCAAATCGAGTTGCCGGCGGCCGTCCTTCTCCACGACGTAGTCGCGGTATTTGTCGCTGTCGATGAGTTGGGCTTGCCGACTGGCCCGGATATCCGCGCGCAAGGCATCGAATTGGGGCTTATCCTTCTGTACGTCCTCCCACGAGATCATCGTGGCCGTAACTTCCTTGCCGTCGACGGTTTCCGTCTTGGTTACCACGTAGTCGCTATATTTGTCCATCAGATCGGGCTGCGTCAGATAGGGTTCATACTTGAGCATCTTCTCGAACTGCATCTGAGTTTCGTTGCCGGTCTGCGACTTCAGCATCAGTGCAAAGCAGATGATGCCGGGGATGATGAAGATGAATACCGGCAGCAGCTTGAGGCAGGCGGCACAGATCGAGCCGCGTCGGGCCTCCGTCTCGTTCGGTGCGCCCAGGGCCCGCTGAACGATGTACTGATCGGTACACCAGTACCAGAGCCCGATCACGGGGGCACAGAACAGCATGCTCAGCCACGGATAGTTATCGTTGAAGTACCAGGCCATGATACCCGACTTCGCACCGGTGTCCGGATCGACCACGACCTCGTTTAGCGGGGCCCAGGTCGATTGCACGCCCTCGGGTACCATCGGTTTCCAGAGATTGAACATCTCCGAGCCGGCGATCTCGCGGAGTTCACCCCAGCCACCCAGCGCACTCAGCCCGTAGATGGTTACCAGGATCGAGCCGACCACCAAGATCACGGTTTGCAGGGCCTCGGTGTAGACCACCGCCCGCAGACCACCCAGGGTCGTGTAGATACCAGTGAAGAGGAGCACCAGGATCGAACCGAGCCAGAAACTATCGAGGATCATGAAACCGAGGTCGATGTTGATATCCGGCAGCAACACGGAAAAGACGATACCGCCGGCAAAGATCCCGACCGCGATCTTGGTAATCACGTAGGCCACCAGCGAGATAATCGACAGCACCCAGCGGCTGGTGGGGTTGAATCGCCGCTCGAGGAACTCCGGCATTGTGAAGACCCGCGAACGCATATAGAAGGGAACCAGTACCCAGCCGAGCACCAGCAGACACCAGGCGTGCAGTTCGTAGTGGGCCATGGCAACGCCGTCGGAGGTACCCGAGCCGGCCAGGCCGACCAGGTGTTCCGACCCGATGTTGGAGGCAAAGATCGACGCCCCGACGACGAACCAGCCGAGGTTGCGACCGGCCAGGAAATAGTCGTCGGTGGTATCCTTGTTCTTCTTGATCACCCAGCGGGCCAGGAAAATGAGAATTGCGAAATAGCCCGCGATCACGGCCCAGTCGAGCGGCTCGATCTGCGATCCCGAGTCGACCGCTGCCGGTGCTGCCGCGGCGGGGTCGTCGACCGCAAGCGCACAGGGCGATCCGCACGTCGCGCCAATGAGGATCAGAATTGCCAACGCGAAAAGTGACCTGCGGGCGAGCATCGATTGATCTCCTGGTAGGGTGGGTCGAGGTACGAGACCCACGCGTTCTGTCTAATGTTTTTTGACGTCGTTTACTCTTGTCTTTCCGCGGCCAAACCGCCGCGTGGGTCTCGTGCCTCGACCCACCCTACGATCCCCTAAAACGGCGACCCCGTTGTATACAGTCCGGGCGTCTCCTGCGTGGCATGATAAACGTTCATCCCCAGGTAATTCCCGAAAGCCTCCCAGAGCACGCTGGCGACGTGCGACTGGGTGATCGCAACGTGGTGCGGGAACTGCCGCAGCAGAACTTCGCGGTAAAGCCGCTGCAAGTTCGGAATCCGGCACCAGCCGTAGCCCCCGAACGTAACCGCCGGGTTGTCTTCGATCTTGCCCTCGGCCATCATCGCATGCCAGCCGCAGTCCGGGTCCTGGGTCACGCGGAACAGCGTCAGCGGCGACGGCTTGGCGATAAACTCGATCGTACACTGCGAATCTTCGTAACTCGCGGCCCCGCCGGAAGCGATAATCTCTTGCACGCCCAGCTTGGGCGGCGTCTTGGCGAACGACGGGGGGAACACGCCGCAGTGCCAGATGTTAGCCAGTTCGTCGTCCTCGTTGTGCAAGTTGTTCCAGTCGGCCAGTCCGGCGGCGTTTCCGCTGGCCAGCATGGCCGCATGCATCGAGAGCGTGCCCATGATGTCCGACTCGCACGCACAGGGGATGCCTTCGTCGCCCAGCCGCGCCATGGCCGTGCAACTGCACGCGCCGTAGTTCGCCTGGATCGAAGTCCAGCACTGGATGCCGAACGCGTCGATATTGTTTTCCTCCTTGAACCGCCGCAGGAATAGCTCGAACTTGGCACTGCGGAGCACGCTCTGCGGTTTGACGCCCGACACGTCGGCCGTCTTGCCGGTTGCTTCGACCAGCTTCTGCACCTCCGGGTCGCTGTCCTTAAAGGCGTTGGCCGCGGCGATCGCTTCGGAAAGGTCGAGCGAAACGGCGGTCGGGCCGAGCCGCTGGAGTTGCTTCTCGTTGTAGCGGCAGGTCCAGAAGGCGTCGGGCCGGGCACCGATCTGGGCGTAGCGGGCGTTCTTCACGCCGGTAACCACCCGGCAGATCCGAACGAACCAGTCCAGGTCGGCCGCGAAGGCGTCGTCCGAGGGGATACAGATCGGCCGCCGGGCGACCGTGTACTTGACGTCGATCTGCCGCAGCACGTCGCCGATCGACAACAGCCCGCAGAAAGCGTCGCGGCGACGCGTCTTCATCGTCAGCACTTCCTCTTCCTGGCAGCCGAAGATCATCACGGGCACGTCCAGGTTGGCCTTGCGGATCGTATAAGCGACCGACTGTTCCTCGCCGAAGTTGACCGCCCCGACGACGATCCCCTGCACGCCGGCGTCTTGGAACAGCTTGGCACAGATCTCCGCCTCGGCGAGCGACTGCACGCAGCCGACCTCGGTTTGGTCTTCGCCGGGTACGACAACCTCGACGCCGGCCTTCTCCATGGCCGCGACCGTCTCGCCCCGCATCTTGGCGGCCAGTTCCGACGAGAAGAACCCGCGATTGGCGGGAATAAAACCGATCTTAGTTTTCTGGATTGGTATGCTCATAATGAAGCTCCGTTGCGAGATTGTGTCACTTCTGGCCGTAATATGCGCCGGCACCGTGCTTGCGATTGTAGTGTTTCTGTAGTACGTAAGATTCCAATCTTGGGGCGTCGCGACGCAAGGCGATCGTCTCCAACGCCATCTTGGCCACTGCCTCCAATGCCACTGCGTTGACGACCGACCCGGCCGCGTCCTTACCCCAGGCGAACGGCGCATGACCGGCGACCAGCGCCGCAGGCATCTCCAAAGGATTCAACTCGGCAAACCGCTCGACGATCACCTGCCCGGTATTGGCCTCGTAGGCCGTCTCGACCTCTTGCTGCGTCAATGGGCGAGTGACCGGGACCGGGCCGTGGAAGTGGTCGGCATGGGTCGTACCCAGGCAGGGGATCTCGACCCGCGCCTGGGCGAACGACGTGGCCTGACTGCTGTGAGTATGCGTCACTCCGCCGACCTCCTCGAACTGCCTGTAGAGCACCACGTGGGCGGGCGTGTCGCACGACGGTCGCAACTCGCCCTCCACAACCTTGCCGTCCAGGTCGACCACCACCATCGTTTCGGGCGTCATCCGGTCGTAGCCGACGCCGCTGGGCTTGATCACAACCAGATCGCGGTCCGCGTTGATGCCGCTGACGTTCCCCCACGTCAACGTCACCAGCCCATGACGGACTAGATCCAGGTTGGCTCGGCAAACTTCTTCGCGGAGTTCGGTCAGTTTCATTGTCTCACAAAGCCGCGACCGCTGGTCGCGAATAAAGCCGCGACCGCTGGTCGCGAATAAAGCCGCGACCGCTGGTCGCGAATAAAGCCGCGACCGGTGGTCGCGATTTGTGGTGTGGATGTGTTTGTAAGGCGCGACCACCGGTCGCGGCTTTGTGTTTATTTTCGTACCCGGTCGCGTATGGCGATTAGGTCTTTCATTATGTGGTCTAACTTTCCGCGGTACTGCTTGGTGCCCAATGCGTCGTGCAGCGTGCGGTATAGTTCGTACAATTCGGCGTAGACCTTGGCGGCCGGCTTGTTGGGCCGGTAGACCGTGGCCTTCACGCCGGTCATCTTTCGCTGGGCCAGTTCGGTCCGCTTGTAGGCCCCGCCGGCTACCGCGCCGAAGATGGCCGCACCCAAGGCACACGTCTGGGCCGAGCGGCTGATCTTCATCGGGCGGTTGCAGACGTCGGCGTAGATCTGCATCACGAACGGGTTTTTCTCGGCGATACCGCCGCAGTTGACCACCTCCTTGACCGCCACGCCGTATTCCTCGAGTCGCTTGATGATCGTCAACGCTCCGAAGGCCGTCGCCTCGACTAATGCCCGGTAGATCTCCGGCGCGGTGGTGTGCAGCGTCTGGCCTAGCAGCAGCCCGGAAAGCAGCGGGTCGACGAGGATCGTGCGGTTGCCGTTGTTCCAATCCAGCGCCAGCAGCCCGCTTTGGCCGGGAAGGAGCTTTTTGGCCGCCCGGGTCAGGTTGACGTGCGGGTCGCCCTTGGCGGTGTATTTCGCCGGGGCAAGCTGGGAGGCGAACCAGTTGAAAATGTCGCCCACGGCCGACTGGCCCGCTTCCAGGCCGTACATGCCTGGGATAACCGAGCCGGGCACAATGCCGCACAGCCCGGGTACGTCGGCCAGCGGTTTGTCCATCGGCGCGACCATCATGTCGCAGGTACTCGTGCCGATGATCTTTACCAAAGTTCCCGGCTTGATCCCGGCGCCGACGGCCCCCATGTGGGCGTCGAACGCTCCGACCGCCACCGGCACACCCGCCGGCAGCCCGACCTTGGCAGCCACCTCTGCGGTCAGATTGCCCGCCTTGTGGTCCGACGGCACGGCCTGCGAGATGTAGCGGTCGCGAATTGCCGCCAAGTCGGAATCGAGCCCGGCCAGGAACCGTTTTTTGGGCAATCCGCCCCACTGGTCGTTGTACATCGCCTTGTGGCCGGCCGCACAAATCCCGCGGGGCATCGTGTCTGGATCGAGGTTGCCGGTCACGAACCCGGGCACAAAGTCGGCCAACTCGACCCAGGCATAAGCGGCGGCGAAGACCTTCGGCGCCGACCGCTTGCAGCGGAGCAACTTCGACCAGAACCACTCGCTGCTGTAGGTGCCGCCACATTTCTTCAGGTAGCCGTCCCGGTGTCGCTCGGCCCGCTCCGTAATCTCGGCCGCCTCGGCGTGGCCCGTGTGGTCCTTCCACAGCCAGGCGTGCGCGGCGAGGTTCTTCTTGAAGGCGGGCTGCATCGCTAGCGGCATGCCTTGGCGGTCGACGGGAATCGGCGTCGAGCCGGTCGTGTCGACACCGATGCCGATCACGTTTTCCGGCCGAAAGCCACCCTTCCGCTTGGCCGCGGCGACCGCTTTGCGAACCGAGACGTAGAATCCCTCGATGTAATCGGCCGGGTTCTGCCTGGCGAGGTTCGGATCCTTAGGATCCAGCAGGATGCCGGCATCACCGCTGGGGTAATCATAGACGTCTGTGCCGACCTCGGCCCCGTCGGCCACATTGACGACCAGCGCCCGAACGCTATTTGTGCCGTAATCGACGCCGATGGCGAACTGAGTTGTCTTGTTCTTTGCCATTTCGTGCTATTCCTCCCATTTTAACGCGCGAAGAAACGGAACCGACACCCATCGACGAGTTGACCCGCGTTGCGAACCACTTTATCCGAGACACTGGACCCTGGCAAGCCCCCCCGCCGTCGGGCGGCCTGTCAGTCCGTTGAAGAATGGTTCCCCACAGATGGGTGGCTGGGGACTGGGGATTGGGCGGACGGTGAGAACGTTCTCCCCTCGCCCCGCTTGCGGGGAGAGGGGCCGGGGGTGAGGGGATAGGCTCTTGGCCCCCTACCGCAAGTCGGTCAACTGTCGTTCTTGCTCGATTAGCACGAGTTGGTCTTCGATCCAGCCGACCAGCCGCGATCGGGTGGGGAAGTGCAATAGCAGACTGGCGATCAACATGGCGGCGACGATCAGGCTCAGCGTCGTCCCCTCCAGCATGTGGGCGATAAGCGTGAAGAACGTGGCACCTTCGATGAGCGCTCCGGCTATGATCGTGCGATTCATGAAGACGTAGGTCAGCTTGCCGGCGTCCCCGGTCCGCTCGAGGAACTCCACCATCCAGGCCTGGGTGTTCCGTCCCTGCTGCGGCGCCCAGGTCCCGTCGGCAATCTTCCGCCGGCTCACCGACGCGATCACGCCCGGCACGATCAACCGAACGATCAGCACCACCACGGTGAATACCACGGCCAAGGTCGTAAGCGAGAATCCACCCCCTGCCGGCTGTTGCGGCGGCGGCGGAGCCCCCGGGCCGAGAGCCAAGACGATTCCCAGAAACACGACCACCCCCGTCACCAGCGCCGCTACAATAATCTGCAGCGTTCGCAGCGGCCGCGTCAGTTCATCTTGCCAGGAGGAATCCATCATGTCGGTATCTTACAAACCCGGCCTGCAGGCGCCAACCCGAGATGGGCCCATCTGGGGGCTCGCTGCTCGTTCCTCGCATCTCGACCCCAGCCACCCATCTCCGGGAAGCACCTTTCCAACGTGATGCTGGCAATTCCACGAGCTCCGTAGTAAGCTGCATGGTCTCCCTGCCTGGAGGCCGATCTCATTCCGCGCCCGAAAATGCGCAAAACTCGAACTAAGAAGACACCCATGCAAACAAGACATGCCATGTGCATAACGTCATCCATAGCGATAGTAGCCCTTCTCGTGGCAATCGGTTGTGGCGACCAAGCTCGCGCCATGATTTTCAAGTCCGACACGGTCGCAGCTCAGTGGGACACCTGGTGCTACCATCACGACGGGACGTACTATCTTTACTATCTCGTTACCGAGCACACCGGTGAAGGCTTCGGCGTGGCCACCTCGAAAGACGGCGTACACTGGAAGGATCACGGCTGGGCCGTGCGACAGTCTGAGAAAAACACCTACTACCTGGGCACCGGCTCGGTGTGGAAATCTCCCGATTTCGAGAAGACGGGCAAGTTCATCTGCAACTACTCCGAACACCGCAAGGACGAGACGGGCCGGAGAACGCAGAACATCCTCTTCGCCTGGTCGACGGACCTGATTCGTTGGCACAAGTTTGGCGACGAGAAGATGTTCAAGGTGGACACCGAGCATTACAAAAAGTACGGCCGATGGGACTGCATCTTTACGATGCCCCGCGCCGAGGGCGGATACTGGGGGACCTGGACGGCCACGGGTGTACAGATTAGTGGCACGGTCGGCATCGGCTACTCGGAGGACGGTCTGAACTGGAAAGCTTTACCACCGCCGGTGGTCGAGCCGGGAGTATGGGAGTCCGGCGCATTCTACCGCTTCGGCAATCGGATCCACGCCATGTTTGGGGCCGGTGGAATGTGGGCTTACTCGGCAGACAAGGTCGCCGGGCCTTACGCCAGAGCAAAGACAAACGCTCTCCTGCTAACAAAAGGGCATACCTACTTCTGTCGCTTCTTTCCAACTCCCGACGGCGTACTCGTCAACCATCACTCGATGACGGGCGAAAAGCACACCGGGCGATTGATCCGAGACGACACTTACGTCGCGCCGCTGAAACGTGCCGCGATCGATAAAGAAGGCATTCTTAGGTTCAAGTATTGGCAAGGCAACGAGGTCCTCAAGGGGGAAGTCGTCGAAGTCGCTGCCCGTCCGTCTCCCGGCTTGGTGACGATGACCGGCAGCCTCGATTTCGGCAAGGGAATTGTCGTCGAGGGAACCGTGCGGCTGCCAAAAAGCACGGAAGACGAACCCGTCGGCGTGAACGTTGAGCCCGACGACGGGTGCTACGTCGTCCGGATGCTTGACGGCGGCTCCGTCGAGCTTGGCACCGTGGACAAAAGCGGCGGGAACTGGCAGAAGCGGCACCAGGCAAACCGACAGTGGGACTTCGGCGAGGAGGTTTCCCTACGCCTGCTCTTACGGCGCGGCATGATGGAAGTCTACCTCGACAACCATTTCATGGAATGCTGGACGATGGGGTGCCCGAACGCCAAGACGGCGACGATCGCCGTCGTTGGTCAAGCGGACGACTTGCCCGTTGGGGAACTGAAGGTCTGGCAGATGACGCTCGCCGGCTACGGTGCTGCAACTGAGAAGCCCGTCCCGGTTGGTTTGCAGAAACAACTGCTCGTGGACGATTTCGTTATCGCTGAGAAACAGAACGTGACTCGCGAGTTGGGCCAGGTGAAAAAGGTCGGCGTAGTCATCGAGCCGTCTCTGGATACCGACTTCCATCCCACCTGGAAGAAGCCGGACGGATCGCGGGTGGCTTTGGATTTTGGCTACTACCTGAGCGTGGTGCGCAACGAAAGGGACAAGAAGTTCCAGATGTGGTACATGGCCTACAGGTCCAGCGGGGTCGGCTATTGCGAGTCGACCGACGGCATCCATTGGACCAAACCGTTGGTGGGAAAGGATGGGAAGAGCAACATTGTCCACCGCTGCCAGGGGTTCAGTTGCACGCTCGATCCGACGCTTCCTTGGGGACACGCCGAAAAGTACCGAGGGGCCGGCGACTTCCAGGACAGCAACTCACGGGTGGCGATCTGCCATTCGCCCGACGGCATTCATTGGTCGGACTACAACGAGGGCAAGCCCGTCTCACATCGTGCGGCCGACACGCATAATCAACTCTTCTGGGACCCGATCTCCAAGACCCACCGGCTGGTCACCCGAACCGACCTGGGCGGCCAAGGCGGGGCCAGCGAAAGCCGCTCAACGCGGATCATGACCCACACGGCACGCGGCGACGTGATGCAGCATCCGACGATGTGGAAGACCGTCGCCGACAAGATCTGCGTCGACGATCCGTTGAAAGAGAAGACGCCCTGGGGCACGCCCAGACTGCAATTCAATGGGATGACCGTGTGGATCTATGAGGGCATCTACTTCGGGTTGATGGACGTTTACACCATGGGCAAAGCGAGATTCTTCGACGGATTCGACTATCAAACGCGGCACGATGACGACTATATGGATTTCTACATCGGCACGAGCCGCGACGGCATGAACTTCGACAGGAGTTGGATCTACGCACGCAAGCCGTTCGTGCCGCGCGGCAAGGCGGGGAGCTTTGACAAGGACGGCATCAAGCCGCCTGCCGAGATTGTGACGCACAATGACGAGCATTGGATTTTCTACGGCGGCATGGACGAGCGCCACTACAGCCGCGGCCGGCATCTGAAGATCGGTCTGGCCAAGTTGCGGCTGGACGGTTTTGTTTGCCTGCGGGCCGAAGACAAGCTGGGTACAGTGGTCACGAAGCCGTTTGTGCTCGATGGTGGCCGGCTGGAAGTCAACGTGGACTGCGGAAAGACCGGGCGAATCCAGGTTGAGATGCTCGACGCAAGCGGCAAAGCGATTCCCGGTTTTTCCGGCAAAAACGCCGGAGAATACTCGGCGGTGGATGACGTGCGTTTCACGCCCGCTTGGAAGAACCGCGAGGACCTGTCGACTCTAGACGACAAAGTGGTGCGGATTCGATTCCGTCTGCAGAACGCGAAGCTCTATTCGTTCAAGATCAACAAGTAGATTCCGGCAATAACACGAAGAAGGAGTTGCCGAACATGAAGAGATTCACCCCCATCTTGATCGTAGCCTGCTTGTGTGCCCCATGCTGTGGCGCGCAACCTGCCGAAGTGAGCGAGGACAAGGAAACGAAACAGCCTAACGTCATCACGCACAAGATCCGTAGCGAGTATCTTGGCGGCGTCGAAACCACGATTCACGTCCTGCTTCCGTCCACGTTCGATCGGAACAGACGTTACAAGGTGCTCTACATTCTGCCCGTAATTAACGGAGAAACCAGCGGCGGACCGCGCTGGGGAAAACCCCTGGAGGTTGCGAAAGAACACCGATTCGCCGACAAATACAACGTAATCTGCGTAATGGCCACCTTCGATCGCGGCACGCTCTACGTCAACCACCCCACCAAGAAGGACATGCAGCACGAAGACTACTTCGTCAAAGACGTGGTGCCGCTGATCGACAAGCAGTACCCGACCGTGGCCGAACCACGCGGACGACTACTGACCGGGTTCTGTGCATCGGGAAACGGCTCGATGTGGCTTATGCTGCGTCACCTCGACACGTTCGGCAAAGCAGCCGTTTGGGATACGTGGCTCGACATCAAGAAGATGCACCCCCCGGACAAGAAGCAATTCGGCAACGAGGAAACCTTTCAGCAGTATTGCCTCATGGACCTCGTAGACAAGCACGCCGAGAGTCTAAAAGCCGGCCC
>SDBT01017362.1_pt1 | contig 11368 bp, 12 predicted proteins | sample 2277101 | NCBI WGS metagenome assembly SDBT01 (sample SAMN10404973, study PRJNA504765) | marine sediment metagenome | isolation source: marine sediment core GS10_PC15, 103 cmbsf | place: Arctic Ocean: Southern Knipovich Ridge | collected 2010 | reverse complement strand
TCGGACGTGCGTTCCATCAAAAACTATCGCTTTTTTGGGGAAATGGTTTGCGGATCATGTGCTGAAATATGACAAAGAATATGTTTCCCTATTTCATGAACATGGGCTTTACTAATCCACATATGAAAAATAGATTAAAAAAAATCAAAATCACTCTCGGCCTGCTGATTGCGGTATTCCTGTTGATAGTCAGTTTTTTTGTAGTTCCCATGCCCGATGAGATTAGGCGGCCACTTTTTCTGCTGGCCGCAGTCTTGGGGATAGCTTTCTTTGTTTTGGGGGTAATCCTTCTTGTGATGACGATAAAAAGTAAAGTAAAAAGCCCACTCAAGTGGTTTCTTATTATGACTGGCGCATCTTCCGCTGCCGTATTTCCGAGTGTTATTCTCCATAACCTTGTCTACGGCCTACTAATTTACTTGGGCGGTCCGGGCGTTGGCGATGAGGCTTTTTACTTTATTTTTGCACTTATGGTCTGTCCGATTGTTTTTCTGGTAAGTGCAGTAGGAAGTGTGGTATTGATAGTAAGGAAAAAATAATTATGGTAGATTTCTTTACTATTGACAAATTTATATTTTATAGTAAAATAAACATACCTAATAAGTTACCTCAATAGGGTTACACTTGAATTTTCAAAAATCTCTTCCATAGATTTTCAAAGATTCATCCTCATTTTACTTCGGACTTCCATTCGGTCGTCCTCGTTCCATTCGGAACGTGTTACTCACTACTTACAATGAAGAAAGCCTCTGCAAGAAAACTAGCTGTAGTCCCCGCCCCCGAAGATTTGGATAATCTTGGGGAAATTCAGCCTGCTCCCGATGGAGGTTATGGGGATCAGGAGAAAATTGTAGTGCCAATACGAAAGGGTATTGAGCAAATACAATTAAAGATTAAATTGGGTGATTTAACACGTGAATTGGATAAAAAAATGCAGGAATTAGATGATGCAAAAGATCTCTTAAAATATCTTAAGGACTTTGCACGCCATTATCACCTTACAGAAGGCCCAAGCAGAAATATAAGAAAAGATTTACGATCAGCCATTAGTAAAACTGATAGCAATATCATAGAGAAGGATAAAGGAATAAATAAGCTAACTGAAGAAATTGAGGAATTGGAAAGAGAAATAAATGGGAAATAAAGCACGGATAGACATCGAATTGACTGCGGATGGACATCGAATGGACTAGTTCTTCGACTTACTTTATTATTACTTAGTCCTTATTTCTTAGTCCTTAGTCCTTGAATAAAACTTTTCCCTACGCCTACATCCGCGGCAAAGTGGTCAAAATAAAAGATGCCCACATCCCCATTCAATCCAAAGTCATCCATTATGGCCTTGGTGTATATGCGGGTATACGCGGACATTGGAATGATGATAATTTGTATCTTTTTCGGCCTAAAGATCATTTTGAGCGTATGCAGAAAGGGGTGGAGATGCTTGGCATGCCGTGGAAGATGAGTTATGCAAAATTCAAAAAAATCCTTATTGACCTGATTAAGAAGAATAAGATTAAAAGTGACGTATATATCCGGCCGATTGTATACGCCGGTTCGACTGTGATTGTTCCGACTTTGGAGGGTTCTGAGCCGGATTTTGCCCTGTATATCATCTCCTTCGGCCATTATATGAATAAAGGTGGCGGGCTGAATTTAAAAGTAAGCAAATGGGTGCGCGTGGATGATGACATGATCCCCACAAAAGCCAAATGCACCGGTCTGTACGCTAATTCCGCACTCGCCAAAAGCGAGGCTGTACGCGCCGGTTTTGATGAGGCGGTTATGCTGAACCGGGACGGTTCGGTGGCCGAAGCCAGCTCATCTAATCTTTTCGGTGTGAAAAACGGTGTGATTTACGCACCTCCGATAGCCGCCAATAATTTAGACGGCATTACCCGCCGTTCCATTATCGAACTGGCGAAAAAAGAACTGAAGCTGAAAGTGAAAGAAGTGAAGTTTAAAAAAGCTGATTTGTATAAATTCGACGAGATCTTTTTAACCGGCACGGCCTGTAAGATTGTTTGGGTGAAATCTGTTGATAAAAAGAAGATCGGCACGGGCAAAATGGGCCCTGTTGTCAAGCAGCTAAAGAGCCTTATCGACAAGGCCGTATTAAACGAACTTCCGGGCTACAAGAAATGGTGTGAGGGGGTTTATTAAATTGACTTTTGGGGCTAATAAAATTACACTACTTTGCGCGTGCCGCGGTGGCGGAATTGGTAGACGCGCACGACTCAAAATCGTGTTCCTTCGGGAGTGAGAGTTCGATTCTCTCCCGCGGCACCATCCATTCAAAATGACTCAACAACTGGATAACATTCAGCGGGAAATCGATGCGATTAAGAAGCGCAACAAGCGAGTGGAGGCGAATAAATCCTGGGAAACCAGCTGGGCTCGTCGCATTCTCGTCACTGTTCTGACATATATTGTGATTGTGATATTTATGTTAATGGCCAAATTTGAACAGCCTTTTACTTCCGCCCTGGTACCATCTGCTGCCTATCTGATATCGATGAGCACCCTTAGCATCTTTAAGAAGGGGTGGATAAAAAGAAAATTAAAATGAATAAAATCACCCTCTGCAAAAAAGGATTTGTAACAGTCGGCGCAATTCTGGTTTTGTTTTTAAGCCTGCCTTTTGCTTCCAGTATTTATATTCACCAGCAAACAGAAGACCGAATCTACGATACTGTGGAGAGTGTACCTGAAAAAAATGTAGCATTGGTTTTGGGCGCAGCCGCATACCCCACTTATTTATCCGACATTCTGATAGACAGGATGGAAACTGCTATTGAACTTTATGAAACGGAAAAAGTGCAAAAATTGATACTTACAGGTGCGCCAAATGAAGTGGAAGGAATGAAAGAATATGCGCTCGAACGAGGATTGGAGGAAAATGATTTAATTGAAGATCCCGAAGGTCTTAATACGTTGGCTTCAATTCGTAACGCATCTGATATCAGCGAGCTGATTATTGTAACTCAGGCATTCCATCTGCCTCGCGCACTTTTCATCGCCCGGCATGTGGGGGTTGATGCGATTGGAGTGGCCTCTGACAGACGGACGTATGCTAAAATCTTTGATTTTAAAAAACGGGAAGTCCTGGCTACAAGTAAGGCGATGATGGATTTGTTTGTTTGGGGTGATTGATCCTATTGTCATCCTGAATTTAGTTCAGGATCCCCTGAATAACTGTTAACTGGCAGATCCTGAAACGAGTTCAGGATGACAATAGTAGTTTTAGGATGACGAAAAAAAGAATATGCTGACAAGAATTGATTGTCAGTTGGTTTTTGGCTTATAAATAAGCTATTTAGGCTCTTTTTGGTATCAGAATATAGGCTATTGACAAACTAATTTAGACATAGTATAATAATCACCACGCTAAAAAGTGGACAAAACATTATTTTATTTTATAACCATTTATATATAATGTCTAGATACAATAAACCTAAACATACAAACCAAAGTTCTAAAAATCCATTAGAAGTGGATCTGGGTTTCTTTGGAAAGGTTAATACCAATAAAGTTCCTGCCGACAAATTCTTTGTTCACGCAGAGAATAACCAAGGAGGATTTGAAGATGTAGAACCTCTTCGTCAAATCTACAACGACATTCTGGAAAACCGGAATATTCCTCAAATTGAGGAAAAAGTTGTTCGGTTTCTTGGAAAAATCCAAGGTGCTGAGAGTGCTGGCCGCCTTAAACAGCTGATGAGAAATCTGACTGCGGAGGGGCTAGTCGAAGCACAAAACGGCCGTGATGGACGCCCGTACAATTACAAACGTCATCCCCAAATCCAGCGTACTGATGATCTTGTAAAAGCATGGAAAGTCCGCAAAAGGCAGTTATCTGATAAATATCAGGAAATTATAAATAAACCAAATGGCATTCGTGTACGCGGTGAAACAAAGCTGCCAAGAGCTCATCGTCCAGTCAGTTTTTCACTTGTCTGCTTGTTGGATTTTGGAAAGAACAAAAGCGGCCATGATACTGTTACGATTACTGATCTTTTACCGGTTCACGGGCCAAATATTGGAACTGCGAAAACAACATATGTTATTGGATACTCTGCACCGGACTGGCTGACTCCGGCTATTTCTCAGGTGAAAAACAAATTAAAACGACTTGCAGAAGAAGAGATTAAAAAAGCGGCGGAGGCAGAAAAGGCAAAAACAATTGCCCCGGCCGATACAGCGACAGCGCAAGGTGACGCTGTAGAGACGGACTGCAGTCCGTCTCAGGCCCCTGAATTAACCATAGTACCTGAGGCAAAAGCCCCTGCAAAACCAAAGACCAAAAAAGCTCCACCCAAATCAAAAAAGAAAGCTGCCGCCTAACAAATAAACATAAACAAATTCATGGTGGTCATGAGGGAGGAAGGCTCGTCAGAGCCTTCTTTCTTTTATTTCTTCAGTTACGGCTTTTAGAAAGCTGGTTACTTTCAGCGGTTTCTGGTCCTTCGTCTTGTAATCGCGAACAGTAACGGATTTGTCTTTTTTCTCCTTATCGCCTACTACCAACATGTAAGGGATTTTCTGCTTCTCAGCCTCCCGTATACGCTTGCCAAGTGTTTCATCGGCAGGAAGAAGTTCGACGCGTACCCCTGCTTTGAATAATTCTTTGCGCACTTCTTCCGCATATTTTCCGTGAGCTTCCGCTACTGGCATGATGGCAACCTGTACAGGAGCGAGCCACACCGGGAAGGCGCCGGCAAACTGTTCTATCAAAAAGCCGATCATACGTTCATGGGTAGAAAGTGGTGCACGATGAATACAAAGAGGTGTTTTTTCATTTCCTTTTTCATCGATGTAAGTAAGCCCCATTTTTTCAGGTACTGCGAAGTCTATTTGATTAGTTGCAATTGTAAACTTACGACCAATAGCACTCCATATTTCCACATCTATCTTAGGACCGTAAAAAGCAGCTTCATCTTCAACTTCAACAAAAGGAACTTTTGCTTTTTTCATGGCTTTACGAACCATATCTTCAGACTTCTTCCAAAGCTCAGGCTCATTAACATATTTTTCACCAAGCTTATCTGGATTATGAAGTGAGAGAGACATTTCATACTTCTCAATTCCAAAAATTTTGTAATATTCCAAGTATAAATTTATTACAGCCAAAAACTCCTCCTCAAATTGCTTTTCAGTACAATATATATGTGCATCGTTCATAAGTAAGCTACGAACACGCATTAGGCCAAAAAGTGCGCCAGAATCTTCATATCTATAACACATTCCATATTCCGCGTAACGAAGTGGCAGATCACGGTAACTTTTAGGATGTGCCTTGTAACACATATGATGATGTGGGCAGTTCATTGGCTTAACATAGTAATCATCCTCACCATCCAGTTTCATTGGCGGAAACATGCTGTCTGCATATAGTGGTAAATGTCCTGACATTTCAAATAATTTACCTTTTGTTATATGAGGAGTTTTTACTCTGACATAGCCAGCTTCACGTTCCTTTTCACCCGCTAATTTTTCAAGTTCATCACAAATAACTGTCCCTTTAGGCAGCCAAAGCGGTAGACCCGGACCGACATTTTCGTTAAACGCGAAAAGCTTAAGTTCTTTTCCGAGTTTACGATGATCGCGTTTTTCGGCTTCCTTCTGCATTGTTACATATTCATCCAATTCCTCTTTCGTATCGAACGCCAGACCGTAAATGCGCTGTAACATTGGGCGTTTTTCATCCCCTTTCCAGTACGCGCCGGCGATTTTATCGAGTTTAAACGTGCCGATCTGGACTTTGCCGGTGGACTCGACGTGAGGACCTTTACACATGTCTACAAATGAACCGTTTTTGTAAAAATTCACTTCTTTTTCCCCTTTTTCTTTTAAATCGGCAGCCATTTCAATTTTATAATCCTGCTTAGTAGCTTTTAAGAATTTGATTGCATCAGCAATTGGTTCGGCATACTTTTCGAATTTTTGATTCTGTTTGATGATGTGTTTCATCTTTTTCTCTATGATCGGAAGATCTTCCGGAATCAGAGTGCGGGGAAGGTCGAAGTCATAATAAAAGCCATTGTCGATGTCCGGGCCGATGGCCAGCTTTGCATCCGGAAACATATCCAGCACGGCTTGCGCCAGAATGTGGGATAGGGAATGGCGTTTGATTTCGATGGATGAGCTACTCATAATATTTAATTGGTTATTAATTCCAAATGGATATCACATTGACTTCAAATGGATTTCAAATTGACTAGTGCATTACAATCAATTTGAGATCAATCTGAGGTCAATTTGGATAAAATAGAAAAATTCCGCTAGAAATAAAATTCTACCGGGGCTCCGATGTACACCGGAGGGTTCCACCCCGCTTGTCCGGCTGAGCCCGTTAGGGCGAACGTCGGACCGCTCTTTAATTGTCAGAAAACATCTTTCAAGGCGGTATTTTTGATGCGCTATGATGACGGCTCTCAGTCACGGCCATCATTCCCTGGTGCGTCCGCTTCCCAAAAACATATCCTCAAAATCAATCGTTTTCTTCGGTACAATTGTATCACTCATTCATTATTGGTCAACCACAGTGGCCAGTTACCAGCGACTAGTGATCAGCTCTGGTCTCTGGAGTACTGGTCTCTGGAGTACTGGTCTCCGGAGTACTGGTCTCTGGTCACTGTATATGGTATATTATTACCCGTTAAACTAACTTACTATGGGCCTAGTGCTTGCCATCTACATCATTCTCCTGCTTGCATTTTTAGTGGGCTGTGCCATGATTTTCCGACATACGATTAAATTCGGCTATTTAAGCCCGACATTCAAAACTGTGGTATCGGTTTTTGCAGTATTGGCGCTTGCAGGTGTAATCTTTTCCTTATATTTGGTAATCGGCTTATTCAGTAAACCTTCAGGCTCATCATATACTTACCCTACGCCTACAGTTATCACGCCTTCGGATATTAACTTTTGATCCAGAACTAAGAACTAAGGACTATGGACTAAGTTAATATCAACTGAAGCCAGCTTAGTTCTTAGTCCTTATTCCTTAGTCCTATTAAGATATATGCAATATTTTCTTCCCGGCCTTTCGGCATTCGGACTGACCGTTCTTTCGATTCTGATCGCCTTAAAGGTTTTTCCTAAACTGGGGCTGACGGATAAGCCGGAAAAATATGGATTAAAACGAAAACCAATTCCTTATCCGGGAGGTATTTTGCTTTATTTGGTATTTCTGGCATTGGCCCTGATCTTTTTCGAACCGACTTTAAAACTTATCGGATTACTGGTGGGCGGAGGAATACTAGTTTTGATAAGTTTTATTGATGACCGGATCGAACTTCCTGCCTGGCTTAGAATACTTACTCAAATCGCTGTTGGCATTATTATGGTAGCGGTGGGGATATGGATCGAAACAATTACGAACCCCTTCGGGGGCCATTTTGCGCTAAATGAGATCAAGCTAACCCTCAGTTTCGGAGCGATGGAATACACGATTATTCTTTTTTCCGCCCTCTTCACCATTGCCTGGATAGTACTGGTTGTAAATACCATGAACTGGCTGGACGGCATACCTGGGCTGGTTTCCGGCATTACGGTATTGGGGTGTTTGGTACTTTTCTTCCTCAGTATTTCGGAACTTGTAAGCCAGCCGGAAATCGCTACTATGGCAATCATTGTAGCCATGATGGCTTTTGCATTCTGGCTGTTTGATTTCTTTCCTCCTAAAATCTTACTCGGAGATTCGGGATCGATGTTTTTCGGTCTGCTGCTTGCAGTTCTGGCCATCTTCTCCGGCGGAAAAATCGCAACTACTTTTCTAATTCTCGGTTTTGCGATCTTAGATGCCCTGTATGTGATTGTTTACCGCGTATTCAACCGTCGTGCGCCCTGGAAAGGCGGAGAATGGGATAAGTACAGAAAAGCCGTCCACCTGCACCACCGATTACTGCATTTCGGCCTTTCAGAACGCCAGGTTCTTATTTTGATTTACATCCTGTCAGCCATATTCGGCGTCATCGCGCTGTTCCTGGGTACATTCGGTAAATTCTGGGCCATTGTAGTTTTGGCGCTGGCTTCGGTTGTACTTGGTATGATTTTACGGGCGAAGAGGAAAGCTAAATTTAAAAAATAACCTAATAAGATATATCATGAGAAAAACATTTTTATTACTAATTTTTATTATGGTTATTCTTGTTGGGTGTAAACAGATACCAACAGCCTACCAAGATAAAGCTTATTGCGAACAACCAAACGATTGCTCCCCTAAACATAGCAATTGCTACAACCAATACTATAAGACCCCAAACGTTTTTTATGGTATTGATCCAAGAGAATGTAGTTGCGAAAACAATAAATGTATCATCACAGTTTGCAAGAATGGCTATACTATAGGTGAAACTTGGAATCAAGACTCTGGCGATGACCCAGATCAAGCCAATAAAACATGTGAGTGCACTAAATCTGGTATTCACTGCAAATAAGGATTCTGTCTGCCGGCATTTTCAAAAACTTAAGGGAACGCTGCACTTTCGCTCGTTACTTGATCACCCTCACCTAACAGCGTATATAAGGCTCATCGAACTTTCAAATTTTCGTCCCACACCTCTTTATCGCCTAATTTATTCTGGGCATGATCTTACGGGCGAAGAGGAGGAAGTAGTTATTTGAGATTTGTGATTTCTGATTTAATTCACAATTCTCAAATCACAAATTGGAGTCCCAAGTATCGTGATAGCGAATTTTAAACTCATCAAGATTAAACTCGTGACTCTGAGTTCCCTGCGTTTCCACACAAAATGATGCAAGCACAGTAGCGATCTGAGCGCTTTTTTTCAAATCCCAACCACGTGACAGTCCGTAAAGCAGACCTGCACGGAAGGCATCGCCATTACCGGTTGGGTCGACCACTTGCAAATCGGATACGGCTGGTAGTTCGAGTTTCGAGTTACGAGTTACGATTTGGCAGCCCTTCTCGCCGAGTGTGATAATAATTGCCTCGGTTAATTCCAGTGTTTGCGACTTGGAAAGCGATGTTTTGTCTTTCCATAATTGCCACTCGTAATCGTTTACCACCAAAGCCTTGCTGTTGTGTATGGATTTTACTAGCTGATTGGCGGAAAGCACAGGAAATGCCTGACCCGGATCGAAAATAAATGGAAGCTTGTGTTTTTGGCAGTACTTGGCATGTTCTTCCATAGCCTTGCCGTCGTTGGGTGATATGATAACAAGCGCTTTTTCGCCGATAACTAGCGGATATTCATTCGCCCGGTACATCGCTCCGCCATGAAAAGCGGCGATCTGATTGTCGGCCAAGTCGGTGGTTATAAAGGCCTGTGCGGTTTTTTCATCATCCAGAATCTTGATGTCATCTGTTGGCAGGCCAAGTGAATCGAGTTTCATCCGGTAATCTCTAAAATCATTCCCGGCTGTGGCGTAAATGGTGGGTTTGTCGCCGAGTAACGCCAAGTTGTAGGCGATGTTACCAGCTGTTCCGCCTAAATTTACGTTTAATTTATCCACGCTGAAAGATATGTTCAGCATATGTACCTTATCCGGCAGAATGTGATTGGAAAACTTGTCCGGAAAGGTCATGATGTGGTCATAAGCCAGAGAGCCTGTGATGACTATTGGGAGCTTGTTCATACTTCTTATAATCTATGTTACATTGGCACTGTATCATAAATTTAGATGTCATCTGAACTCTTTGAAATCATCATTCCGTCCATCGCGTTCTTTATTGCATTCTTCCTGACATTCACATTAATTGAAATGCTGATCGTCGTTTTTTTGAATGGTTTTGTATTTAAGCATTGGGGTTTCGTAGTGAATGTAGTTATGCGGGTAAAGGTACGGCATGGCAAAGCTATAAGACTCGTCATGCTTTCTTTAATGGTGATTTTTATAGGTGTTTTACTGAGATATACAGCTGTTTTGAAGGTGCTTCTAAATGCTTCCCTGGAAGAAAAGTTATATGCAGGACAAATACTTTTGGTGATTATACTTGCTTACCGGTTAGCCACCCGCCATCTTGTAGAACTTACTTTTTTAAAGCAGATACATCGTTATCTTTTTGTCTATTTTTCAGTTGTGGTGTATGTGCTTATGATCCTGCTGATAAACAATCAGTATGAAAACTACAAACGCCTCATAAATGCCACGATTGTTCACCCTATTGGAGAAAATGTAAAAATTGTGATGGAAAACCGTAAACGCAAATATTTATTAAACGAATTCAGGCGCCAGATCCATAATAATCGCTGTCCAAGAACTGACCTTACAGAAGAGCTTAAAAAAGGAGAGACTAAACATTTTGTATATATAACAGATGATCCGGAGTTAGCCATCAGCAATGTTACTGTAAGTGACGAACCTATTAATTACACCATAGGCCGCCTCTGCTCATATACTAATGAAACCTTTTTACTCACGGATAATGGGTTGTGGTTTTGGGTGATAGACACTTAGACCCCCTCCCTCCCCGCGATGCGGGGAGTACTCCCCCTTATGCAAGGGGGAGATTTTTGTGATTGGATTACAAGTTAATCAATAAATAATCTCCCCCTCAAGTGAGGGGGAGTGCCCGAAGGGCGAGGGGGTCTAGGGGTCTTGCCAAAAATCTAAAAAACACCTAAAATATCATCACTCTAACCAATACTGATGTCTGTTTACTTGGTCCGAAAATCAATGATTCCGCTCGCGAAGAAAATCATCCTCAATCTTACAAAGGAGGAGGATATTGATGAAAAAAAGCTTAAGCTGATCCGCAACCGGCTGACGAAAGAAGGTGGAGGGATTTTACCTAAAAACCTTGAGCTTATACAGGCTTACAGGGAGCTTTTGGATACAGGGAAAATTAAAGAATTTCCGCATATCCTAAAGATTATCCAAAAGCGGAAAGTCCGCACGCTTTCCGGCATTGCCAATATCACTGTGTTGATGAAAGACATGGGCTGTCCTGGTAAGTGCATTTACTGCCCGACAGAAAAAGGTATGCCAAAAAGCTATCTTAGTAATGAACCAGCAATGATGCGGGCGGTTAGGAATGAATTTGATGCTTACAGACAGGTTAAAACAAGACTGAAAGGTCTGGTGGCTCAGGGGCATGATATAAGCAAAATCGACAGCCGTATTGCCGGCGCCACCTGGAGCGCTTACCCAACAGATTATCAGGAAGAATTTTTGAATGGAATCTACTTAGCATTAAACGAAGGCCTACACGAATCACGAGTCACGAATCACGAGACACGACTAGAAGATTTGATTAAAGAGAATGAGACTGCGGAGCACCGGTGTGTCGGTTTGTGGGTGGAAACAAGGCCGGATTGGGTGAATGAAGAAGAAATACGAAAATGGAGGTCTTATGGCATTACAGGAGTTGAATTGGGTATTCAGAGCACAGATGATAAGG
>SDBT01017361.1_pt1 | contig 11368 bp, 9 predicted proteins | sample 2277101 | NCBI WGS metagenome assembly SDBT01 (sample SAMN10404973, study PRJNA504765) | marine sediment metagenome | isolation source: marine sediment core GS10_PC15, 103 cmbsf | place: Arctic Ocean: Southern Knipovich Ridge | collected 2010 | reverse complement strand
AAACCCAACGTGTAACCTTTGCGTAATTGGACTACGCAATAGTTAGAAACCTGGGCATGTTTCCAAACTGCCCCATTTTGAGGATTAAATGGCAAGCTCATATTTACAACTAGTTAATAGAGTGATCCGCAGATTTAATGAAGTGGTTTTAACCTCGTCTAATTTTGCTGCGGCTACTGGCTTTCAAGCATTCGTTAAGGATGCTGTAAATGATGCAATACAAGATATAAATGAAGCGGAATTAGAGTGGCCGTTTAATGTAAACACACAAACAGACACATTAACTAGAGGAATTTCTGAATATAGTCTCCCCACAGGATACCGTACAGCAGATTGGGAAAGTTTCTTTTTATTCACAAGTGATCTAATTACAAACGGAACATTTGATTCTGCTATTACCAGTTGGACAGATAAATCATCTGGTACTGGTTCAGCTGCACATACTACAGATGGTGGGGGTAGAGCTAGATTAGCAGGTGGTGCATCAGGAACAGGGGCCTTAGAACAGTCTGTAACGACAATTGTTAACAAGACTTATAGGGTAAGTTTCAGAATATTTACTGGTGCTATTACACTTAACATAGGAACAACAAGTGGTGGAACAGAAATCCTCTCAGAATCCTTTACAGTTACAAATACAGGAGAGGGACCATATTACTCGAAAACTTTTGTTGCAACTACTACTTCAAGTTTCATTGGCTTTAGTCACACTGTTAACGCTAATCACGATTTTGATACAGTATCTGTAAAAGAAGATACGCGAGCAAGCTATCTAAAATATCGTTCAATTGATATTTTTAATGCATATTTTAGGGGGGACGACTTTCATCTAGAGCCTAGTACTTTTAATAAACCTGAGTTTGTTTTTGCAACTCATGATGACAAATACACCTTGTCGCCTGTCCCTGACAACGAATACAAAGTAGAGTATAAATATTACTTACCTCCTACAGCCCTAGCTGGTGATACGACCACCACTACTATCCCTACTCGTTATGAGCATGTGATAATAGATAGAGCTATGTTTTATACTTTTCTATTTAGAGAAGATACAGAGTCTGCCACAATAATGGACTCTAGGACCAACCGTAAAGTGGAAAGAATGCGTATCGAGTTAATTAATAAGCCAGATAGAATATACTCAGGTACGTGGCCTCGTGGTACTTTTGTAAGTAGTTAATATGGCCATTACCAGACTATTAGAAATTCCACCACTTTTAGTGGACCTTGATAATAACGCTACCCCAACAGTTGGGGGTGCTACATTAGCCAGAACAGGTGGTACTACCACAATCACTGATTTTGATGACGGGAATGTTGGACAAACCTTTAGGCTTTTATCAAAACATGCTATTACAATTACAGATGGCACAAATATTTTATTGAAAGGCTCTGTAAATTTTGTAATGGCTGCTGGAGATGTGCTCACCCTAACTATGTTTGATGACCAAGTATGGGAAGAAGTGTCGAGAAAAGTTAATTTATAATGGCTGAAAAAATTCAAACTGAAGCTGTGCCCCTTATTGGGGGACTAAATACTGAAAAGAATAACCTGATAATTAAGCCTGGTGAAGCTATCACTATGATAAATTATGAGCCCTCACTAACAGGTGGATATAGGCGTATTACTGGGTATAGTAAATTCGATACAGCAGAAGTTCCAGGTGTCACTGGTGGTAGGGTATTAGGAGTTTCTGTCTATAATAATGGAGTAATTGCTGCAAAAGATAATTCTTCTCCCAATACAGATATTTACTTTTCCACTAATTCTGGGTGGGGGGCAAAGATAAACACAGATACTAGAACTGCTGCTGGAAAACATAGATTTGTTAAATATAATTGGACTGGTACTGAGAAATTAATTGGGGTTGATGGAAAAAATAATCCTTTTAGTTGGGATGGAAGCACGTATGCTTTATTAAATGCTTCTGGCTCTCCTGCAAATGCTAAATATATTGCTGAGTTTCAGAACCATATATTTTATGCTGGCTATTCAAGTAACACTGGGGCTATAACATTTGGTGTCCCACTAGATGAAACAAGTTTTGCTGCTGCTGACGGTGCCGGTGAGATAGTTGTTGGTGATACTATTGTTAATATAAAAAGGTTTCGTGAGCAGCTAATTATATTTTGTGAGAATAGTATCTGGAAACTTTTAGGAACTTCTAAATTTAATTTTGAGTTAATACCAATTACTTATGATATTGGGCTGGCTGCTGCTGATACTGTACAAGAAATTGGAGGGGACTTATATTTCCTAGCACCTGATGGAATAAGAACCTTAGCAGCGACTGAAAAAATTGGAGACATTGAACTAGGAGTTGTAACTAGAAGTATATTAGATTTAATTCCTCAAATATTTAGGATAACTCAGGATAATATTGCCAGTGGTAAAGTCAGAAATAAAAATCAATACAGATTGTTTTACTCAACAGATTCTTCGGCTGATGCAAACTCAAAAGGACTAATAGGTGGTATTCGGCTCACTGATACACTCAATTGGGAATGGGGTGAGCTACGTGGAATAAAGCCCTTTACTTTAGATAATGATTTTATTAGCAATAAAGAAACATTAGTACATGGAGGATTTGACGGGTTTGTTTATAAGCAAGAAACTGGTAATGATTTTGCTGGAACTACAGTAAACTCTATTCTTCAACTTGCGTATAATCATATTGGTGATCCTACCATAAGAAAGACTTATTACAAAACAAATATATTCTACAACTCAGAAGGAACAATTAGCCTAACTGTACAAACATTATATGATTTTGAAGACTCAGATAAGCTTCAACCAGCATCTTTTACTATAACAAATCCTGGGGGCACGGCTAAATACGGAACAGCAGTATATGGAACAGATACTTATGGAGCAGCTATTCTTCCAGTTAAAAAGCAAGTGTTAATAGGTTCCGGGTTTCAAAATTCATTTAAATTCACGAGTAATGATTCTAACCCTCCCTACACAATTCAGAGTTATACAGTAGAATATGGAATAGGAGCTAGGCGCTAATGGCAACAGGTTACACCAGACAAGAAGATGCAAATATTGTTACTGGTGCAGTGATTCAAGACACGCACCTTGACAATGAATTCGACCAGGTAGAGGCTGCATTTCATGCAACCACAGGCCATGACCATAGTGCAGGGGCTGGCCTAGGACCCCTAATCAGTTTAGCTGGGGGTTCTATTGGAATTACAGGCACCTTAGCTGTAGGTAATGGGGGTATTGGCGCTACTACATTAACCGATGGTGGGATTCTTTTAGGGTCTGGTGCTAGTGCTGTTACTGCTATGGCAGCTTTGGCTGATGGTTCAATTGTGGTAGGAGATGGCGCAACTGATCCTGTAGCTCTTGCTGCATTCACTTCTTCTACTGGTACATTAAAGCATGAAAGTGGTGGCCTTGAGTTTGATGCCAATGCTATAGCAGATGGTGGAATGATTGTAGGTACTGCGTCTGGTACTATGGCTATTAGGGCTAGTGCTCTTACTGCTGGTGCTGCTGGTTTTATTAAGCATGAGCTTGGTGGAATGGAGTTTGATTTATCTGCTATAGTTCAGGGTGATGTTGTAGCTGGCTCTGGTACTGGTACTGCTGCTATTGTTAAAAGTATATATGGTAGAAATGCTATCATTAATGGTGATATGGATATTTGGCAAAGAGGGACGAGTTTTACAGCTGTCGCCAATAATACCGTAACAGCAGATCGTTGGAAATGGAAACATACGGGCGCGGGTGTTGTTACAATAGACGAGGGGGAAGCAGGACCTGATGGCACTTCTCCAAATCCGTTGCGCATTGATGTTACAACAGTAGATAGCTCTATAGCTGCTGCTGATATATACAGAGTTGAGTATAAAGTTGAAGGGAACGACGCCACACGGTTTGGGTTTGGAACAAGTGACGCAAAAGCTCTCTCTTTATCTTTTTGGATGCGGTCAACAATAACAGGTATCCATTGCATTGCATTTCAAAATAGTGCAAATAATCGCTCTTATATTATAGAATATACAGTTAATGCTATTGATACATGGGAGTATAAAACTATGACATTAACTGCCGATACGACTGGAACTTGGTTATATGATAGTGGGGTAGGTTTAGGAATTAGTTTTATATTAGCTGCTGGAACTGATAATCATGGTGCTGCTGATACTTGGTTAGCTACTAGCGATAGAGCCACATCAAATCAAGTAAATGTAATGGATAACACCTCTAATTTCTTCCAGCTGGCTAGAGTACAACTTGAGATTGGCTCAGTTGCGACAGAGTTTGAAAGGCGTTCTTGGAGACAAGAGCTATCAGATTGTCAGAGATATTATGCTAAAACTTTTCCTTACGGAACTGCCCCAGCACAAAATGCTGGACTTGATGGGTCAATTTCATATCGCTGTGATCGTGCTACCGCTGTAGCTGATGGCGTATCAATAAATTTTCCTGTTGTTATGCGAGCTACACCAACTTTTACTTTCTACAATCCAAGTGCTGCCAATGCGTTATGGCGTAATAATACAGACCCAGGGGATAGCGGGGCGGCAAGTACTGCGAACACGTCCGATAAAGGCTTTTTTGCGGGAAATGCCCAAGCCGCGAATGACGGAACGGCAGAGCTTTTATCTGTTCATTATCAAGCCGATGCGGAGTTGTAATGATGATTATAAGTGCAAAACATAATCAAGATAACACAGGGTTTTTAGTTACATTGGATGACGGAACTGTTCTTCATGTTCCAGATGACCTGGCTAATGATCGGAGACAAAAGCTTCAAGAGTGGCTTGACGATGGTAATATTCTTGGTGCTGCTGATCCTATTGTTGTTCCTACAAATGATGAAGTTTACGATGCGGTAATCCAAAATCAAAAAGTTTTTAAAGCATATGTACTTGCTATAAATGATGGTTCAATAGTTCCAGGAAGTAACATGACTGGCCCACAACTTAAATCAGCTGTAAAGGCAAAAATGTAAATGCCCCATATTCCTGAACATGAAGACGTGCCAATACAAGACGTAGTTGGGGACCTAGTTAATGCCCCTTCTTTACCTGCTGGTACAGAAATAGTTCCTGAGCTATTAAAACCAGGAGAGGGTGAGTTTTTACAAGATGCGCCCACATTAGACACTGGTGGTCTAGGTTTAACTGCACCTACTATAGCGGCCCCTTCAGTTGAAAGTGAATTTGGTATTGCGGATGCTATTCCTACAATTACAGCGCCAACAGTTGACGTACCAACACAACTTGCTGACACACTTGGTATTACACCGGAGGCTGCACAGTTTCTTGCTTCAATTATATCACCAGATCAGCTTCAACAAATTATAGCGCCCCCTATAGATGTAGAAGCAACAACTGCGGCAGGTGTTTCTCCATCTGAGGCTGCTCAAGTTGATCCTTCTCTTCTTACACCAGCACAAATACAAGAATCTTTGGTTAGCACAGAGCTAGGAAAACTTCTAGATTTTAAGGCAGGAGACGTACCTAAAGAGTTTAAGGGGGCGGTACTAGAAGCTACAGCACTAGCAAATGCTAGAGGATTAGGAGCAAGTACAATTGCTGCTGAGGCTATTGCTGCTGGACTAGTTAACGCAGCCCTACCTATTGCTCAAGGTAATGCTGATATACGGCTCAGGTCTATGCTTTCAAATCAGGGTGCAGAAAATGCTGCAAAACAATTTAATGCAACCAGTCAGAATCAGGTACGACAGTTTTATGATAGTCTAAATACTCAGATTAATCTATTCAATGCCTCAGAACTTAATAGAATTGCACTTGAAACAAGCATAACACAGGCTCAGCTGGACTTTGCAACACAGAATGCAAATGCACAACAGCAACTACAGGCTGCTCTATCAAATCAGGCAGCCCAGAATGTGGCTAAACAATTCAATGCTGCTAGTAGAAATCAGGTTCAACAATTCTATGATAGCTTAAGTGCCCAAATTGACCAGTTTAATGCAACTGAAACTAATCGTATTAACCTGCAAACTGGCCTGACTAACGCTCAGTTGAGTATCAATGCTCAAATAACTAATGCCCAGAACTCTCTTGCTGCTGCTACAACTGAAGCAGAACTAACAGCTGCATCAGAAAGACTAGAATCACAGCTAGGGTTACAGGCAGCACTAGAAAGTGCCAGGTTGTTTGCACAGATTGAACAGTTTAACTCTACGTTGAAGGATGCTAGAGAACGCTTCAATATTGATAATCAATTAATTATTGATCAGAGTAATACACAATGGCGTAGAGTTATTAATACAGCAAATACTGCGGAGATTAACGCCGCAAACCAGGCCAATGCAGCCAACTTGTTGAACCTTTCTAACTTTGCATTATCTGCGCTATGGCAGGAGTTTAGAGATGAGGCCTTTTGGTCCTATACATCTGGAGAAAATCAGCTAGATAGGGCACACAATTTAGCTATTGCTGCGTTTGATAGACAGACACTATTTGACACAATTGATGAGCAGCAAGAAGCAGCACTGTTTGAACAGATTGGACAGTTTGCATTAAATCTTATAGGGAACTTATAGATGTTTGATTTTATTGGTACTGCAATTGATTCTGTCCTAAGCATTTTTGGGACTAGTGGTAGTGACATTGTAGGTAGTTTAGTAACAGCAGGTATTAAAACAGCTGGTGAATTTATTATAGGTGGTACTGGGTCTGGTCAACAACAGGGCTCTAGTCAAAGCCAACCCCAAAGTAAAGTTCATGCCGGGGTTGCTACTAGTAGGACCCCTCGTCCTAGTACTCCTGCTGCTGCTGGTGTAGTTGATCCAGAAGACTTCTATAACCAGTTTGTGCGTAGAATGGGTAGATATATTACCCTAGCTTCGGCAGCAGACACAGGTAATCCAAGAACTCTGGGCACACAAGCAAGGAGAACCTGATGGCACAACATGGATTTGCTACTAGACCAGAAGAAGTTGAAGCTCAGCCCCCTCAACAAAACTTACAAATTGATCCTAAAGCACTTCAACCTGAAAGAACAACCCAAAGGAGAGGTAGCGCCCCGATACCTGGAGAGTCTTTAACTTCAGAACCAGGGAACATGCCTTTTGAGCACCCACCTCAATTTGTAAAACTTGAAGAGGCATCCGAATTTGTATGGGACCAATTAAATAAAAGGGATAATACATTAGCCCTACTAGCTATGTTGGATAAACAAATACCTGTAGACGGGCTTGTTAATACAATTCTGTCTAGTGGATTTGCAACAGGTAAATGGTCCCCTGACTTAGCTATTCTAATGGCACAGCCTGTCGCAGCTATGATTATAGCTCTTGGGAAAAGTGCTGGGATTGACATGCGTATGAAAACAAAAGATAAATCTAAGAGCCAAGAAAATTTGGAAGCTATTATTAATCTTGATACAGGAACAGCATAATGGCTAACTTTCTAAGAAGCTTTGGACTAGGGTTTGTACGTGCCGCCAATCAGCAATTTGATGAGCGGCGCCAATTAGAAACAGATAAAGACCTTGCGTTTTCTAAAGTATTTACACAAACACTGGCAGCCCGTACAGTTGCAACTACTTCTGCTACCAAAGCTAAAAAAGATAAAAAAGATAGTGCAGCTATAGCACAAGCACTAGGCTTATCAGGTGCCACACAGGCAGCAATACAGGGGGGGCTTGTAGACCCAAACAAAGCATTTGAATTTTCTCAAAGTACAAAAGGTCAGCTTGCAGGTACGGAATTTACCCCTGGACAAGAGTTTCAACCCTCTGTTATAGAGCAGTTTCGTAATTTAGGTTTTTCTGATGAACGAATCAACCAAGAAGCTAAAGACCGCGGAATAGATCTATCTGATCCACGATTCCAGGGGCAGACTGCAACAACACCCCAAGTTACTGGCCTACCCCCAGGGGGTGTTGTAGGAGCCCTTCCTTCACAGGCCGACCAACGTATAGAAAAACTAGCAACAAGCTTTGTTGGTAAACCTAATATGTTTGCTTCTGATAGAGATTTTAAACAGGCCCAGATAGCATTTAAGGATGGGGATTTTGAAGGGGTTGTTGACTTAACTGCCAAGTCTCCCCGCTTACAGAATGATGTACTCTTACCTATCATTGAACAGGTACTTGAATTTGGTCCAGAAAGTCTAAATGAAAACCAACGTTTTGTTTTGGATTTATTTAAGCCTCGTGATCCAATAGACCAGCTGATAAACAGGCTTGTATTACAAAATATAAAGGGTCTTGAACAAGTAATTCAAGATGGTCTAGATGGTGGCACAATCTCAGAACCCCCAGGGAATGAGGCAACTGATGAAGAGAGGCTTAATTGGTGGGAACAAAACCTAGGCCCAATGTTTGAAGGCGCCAGAAAATATTGGGAAGAAGTAGTTAGAGGACGTAAATCAGAATAATGGTTAATGTAAACGCCCTTCAAAAAACATTACAAACCGAGCAGATAAAAAAATTCGCAACAGACCTTCCTAGTGCCATGACTAGGGGTGCTGGCCAAGGACTTATAGGCTCTTTTGAAACATCACTAGAACCTTTTGCTTTGTCTCAGCGTCTATCTCGTGGCTATATGATAGATTTTGCTAGTCGGGGCAGGGCTGCTGCTGTGCTAGAGGAAGAAGATTTCTTAAGTTTACAACAGGATATAGTTAAAAGCCCTCTGCCAATGGCTCTAAAAGGACAGCTTATATCAAGTGCAAATGCATTAAGGGCGGGCACTGGTGGGCCAGAAATATTTGACCAACTTCTTGCAAAGGCACCACAAGAAGAGAACATGGTGACAAATGCTCAGGCAGCTATGCGAGCATTTATCAAAGACAATCTAGAAATAGACCCTGAATTAAGAGAAACATTTTGGGTTGATGTGGCTATAGGGGCGGGCAGTAGTCTTGGATTTGTAGCAGCTAGATTTATACCCGGAATAGGGCAATTGTCTATGGGTACATTTGCTGCTTTACTGGGGTCTGGTGAATCTATTCAACGGGCAGTTGAGGCAGGGGCATCTAATTCACAACAGGCTAGGGCAGGACTGTTAGGAGTAGCAGCTGGACTTACTGATATCGTACCTATCGAAAGACTGTTCAAACCCTTCAAACGTATTAAAGGATTTAAGGGTGCAATGTATGCTATTGCACAGAGAATGGTGTCTCAAGGGCTTCTAGAAGGCTCTCAGGAGGCTGTACAGGGCTTTATGCAGAATGCTATAGCCAGAGTGCATACTTCAGATACAGATTTACTACAAGGCATTGAGAGAGAGGGCCTGGCAGCATTTGTTGTAGGCGCTTTATTTGGAGGGGCGGGAGCTATTTCTGCATCTAGGGCCGTTTCACCTGAGTATATTCGTCAAGGACTACTCGGCTATCCCACTGCTGCTGATCTTGTTGATCAACAAAATGCTGAATTTCAAACTGCTGCTGAAGTAGTGGGCAATGTTCGTATTGATAAGTTTGATCCAGCTGAGATTCAGAACCTTATCAAAGAGCGTATTGAGGTTACTGGTGGATTCACTGAGGCTAGAAGCGGGGGTAGGGATGTAGAAGGGACTACAGTTCCTACAGAACTAACCCGCAGGTTAGCCGAAGAAATTGGTGCTGATCCTGCTAAGCTAGGCCCTATACTTGAGAGTACATTTGGCCAGGCCCTAAATTCTGAGCAGATAATGGCTGTACGGATGACTGTCGCACAGCTTGGGAATGACGTATTTGATAAGGCAAATGCATATAGGGGCAATAAGACTTCTGAAACTAAGGCAGAAGCAATACAAGCTATTGAAAGGTTTGATGCTGCCTTAGAAACATTATCAGGTGCTACAGCAGAGGCTGGACGAACACTTAGAATACTACGGGAACCTGTATCCGGTGAAGAGAGGGCAAAAGCAACTGAACAAATATTAAAACTTGTTGGCACAGATAAGTTTGATGCTGCGTTAGATATGCTTACTTCCCTAGATACCCCTGGTCAGATAGCCGAGCTAGTTGAGACAGGGCGTCTTACTAAGCCTGGACCAATGGATATGCTAGTCGAAGCATACATTAATTCCCTTTTATCCGGCCCTCAGACACACGCTGTTAACGTTATTTCCAACGCAGTAACAGCCATTGGTTCTGTATTTGAAACAGCAACTTCTGGTATTCTTGGGAAGACTGTTTTCATTGGGGCCAAGGATAAGGTCTATCTTAGAGAAGCTAGTTCACGAGCCTATGGTATGCTCGCTGGGTTTGGTGATGGCATGGTGGCCCTGGGAAAAGTTATTTGGGATGAAAATAAAGCCAGTGAACTTCTAAAAACAGAAGCTAAATTTAAACAATCTATTCCCTCATGGAAGGTAGGTCCATTTAGGATAGGCGGATCAACAATTCGTATCCCAACTAGGCTATTGGCTGCTGAAGATTCATTTTTCAAGGCCCTAGGCTATCGTATGGAGTTGCAGCAATTGGCTAAGCATGAGGCTATTACTCGTGGTCTTAAGGGCGTTGAGCACAGGCAATTTATCAGAGATTTTCCTAAGATATTAAAGGAAATAAATAAGGCTCAGCAATTGGCCACTAAAGAAGGGGTGCTAAATCAAAAAGGAATAGATAGGTTTGTTCTGGATAGACTGAAGGAAGTTGGTTTTCCTTTGTCTAATAAGCAACTTAAACGTTATCAAAACGTTAATTTACAGGCAACAGAGGCCGCTCATTATCAGACCTTTACTAAACAGCTAGGAAAAACAGGACAAGCGGGTTTAAACTTTCTTAATTCACATCCCGCTCTTAAGTTTATTGTACCCTTTGCCCGCACGCCTACAAATATTATTAAATACGCAGGTGAGCGCACACCATTCGCTCTATTCTCCCCAAAGGTACGGGCAGAATTAATAGGACGAAATGGCTTTTACAACTCGCAAAGACAGCAAGGTAAAATAATATTTGGCTCAAGTCTTATGGCATGGGCTGGTTCTTTAGCTGCACAGGGCTTACTCACAGGTAGTGGCCCAAGTGATCCAGAAGAAAAGGCTAGTTGGTATAACACTGGGGAATGGCAACCTAACTCATTCAGACTATCTAAAGATTCACCCTGGATTTCTTATAGTCGTGTGGAACCATTAGGTATTCTACTAGGTGTGGCAGCTAATTTTCAGCAAATTGCTAGTAAACTTCCAGAGACAACAGCTGATGAATTAGCTGTTGCAATATCAATAGCTATTACAGACAACTTAGTTAGTAAGACATGGCTTACTGGGCCTTCTGAATTGGCTCTTGCAATTAATGATCCAGAACGATACGGAGCATCTTTCATGCAACGCTTTACTGGTTCACTAGCTGTGCCTACAATTTTAGCACAAGTAGCTCGTGTAGAGGACCCGGTATTACGAGAAGTAGACACTATCATGGACGCAATTAGCCGTAGGTTGCC